>ENA-UOOM01001197-UOOM01001197.1-fermentation-metagenome-genome-assembly--contig:-NODE-1197-length-25872-cov-8.927335_pt1 | contig 25872 bp, 34 predicted proteins | sample MGYA00245781_ERZ724031 | MGnify/ENA primary metagenome ERZ724031 (study PRJEB28704, sample SAMN03018317) | fermentation metagenome | biome: anthropogenic terrestrial biome; feature: soil; material... | reverse complement strand
TTGCAGATGAATATCTAATCGACCTTAATGCCACCAGAGCATATAAGGCGGCGTATCCAAAAGTAAGAAAAGATTCCGTAGCAGCTACAAACGGAGGTAAATTGCTTAGAAATGCTGAGGTCAAAAAATATGTTGATGAACAGCTTCAGGAAATCTCCGATGCTAAGATTGCTGATGCTACAGAAGTGATGCAGTATCTTACAATGGTACTGCGCGGCGAAAGTAAGGCAGAGGTGGTTGTAGTCGAAGGGTGTGGCGATGGGTGTTCAGAAGCAAGGAGAATTGAAAAGGCCCCGGATGAAAAAGAGCGGTTAAAAGCCGCGGAGCTGCTTGCCAAACGTTATAACCTATTAACTGAAAAAATTCAGGTTGAAGGTAATGCCGCCGTACAAATTCTTGACAACATCCCGAAAGGAGAAAACGATGATAAAGCTGGATAATATAATCGGCCCCTCTTTTTACGGGGTGCATCACGATATAAAACAAGGGTGGCATACACACTATTGGCTCAAGGGGGGTCGTGGTTCTTTGAAGTCCTCTTTTGTGTCTGTTGAAATCATTACGGGGATCATGAAAGACCCCAACGCAAACTGCCTTGCCTTGCGTAAGGTTGGCCAGAACCTTAAGGATAGTGTGTATGAGCAGCTGGAATGGGCCATCAAGGTTCTTGGGGTAGAAAATTACTGGCAATCAAAACTAAGCCCCCTGGAGCTTGTGTACATACCCACAGGGCAACGCATCATCTTCCGTGGTGCTGATAAGCCCAAGAAAATTAAGTCTACAAAATTCCGTCAAGGGTATTGTAAATATATCTGGTATGAGGAAGTGGACGAGTTTGCCGGAATGGAAGAAATCAGAACTATAAATCAATCTTTAATGCGTGGAGGCGAAAGCTTCTGCGTTTTTTATTCCTACAATCCACCCAAAAGCCAAAGAAACTGGGTGAATAAAGAAGTCCTCGAAAAGAAAAGTGATAAACTGGTACACCACAGTACCTACCTACAGGCACCTGAGCAGTGGTTGGGGAAACAATTTATTTCCGAAGCTGAGCATTTGAAAAAGACAAAACCGCAGGCGTATGACCATGAATATATGGGTGATGTTACAGGCACAGGCGGTGAAGTGTTCACAAATCTTACGATCAGGGAGATTTCCGAAGAAGAAATCAAGCGCTTTGACAGAATTGCCCGTGGTCTTGACTGGGGCTATGCTTCCGATCCATTCCACTATACGGTGAACCATTACGATAAAACAAGAAGAACGCTGTATATTTTCCATGAAATCCAGCTAGTAAGCCTTAGCAACCGAAAGGCTGCAGAAATGATTAAGCAGGAGAATAAAAGCAATTCGCTCATTGTTTGCGATAGCGCAGAGCCGAAAAGTATTTCCGAGGTATCGGAATACGGCTTAAGGGTAATCGGTGCCAGAAAAGGCCCTGACAGTGTAGAATATGGGATCAAGTGGTTGCAGGATTTGGAACACATTATTATTGATCCTGTGCGCTGTCCGAATACCGCAAGGGAATTCAACGCCTACGAACTGGAAAGTGACGGCAATGACGGCTTTAAAGCAAAATTCCCTGATAAGGATAACCATAGCATTGATGCGGTTCGTTATAGTCGTGAAATGGATATGAGAAATGTAAGGGTGAGGTGATACAGTGTTTTTAACAGAGACGGACTTAATCAATTTAAGGCTGACCATCGGCAGCAAGCTTAACGAAAGTGAAATTGTTGAAGCGTTGCTTCGGGATGATATTATGAGCCCTCAAAAGCTTCATATGGCAGAGGGCGAGCGATATTATGTTTGCGAACATGATGTTATGAAAAAGGATTTCAGCAAAACAATCATTTCCGAAAGTGATAGTGGGGACGAAGAACGCAGAATCCCGTTTGTAAACCCGAACAGGAGTAACCATCACAATATAAACCCTTTCCACAAAATCTTAGTTGACCAGAAAGCCTCCTACATGATTGGGCGTGAGCCTACCATATCCGTTATAGGAGCTGAAAAGGACAGTGGGAAAAAGATATACGAAAGCCTGTTATCAGAATTCGCAGACGAGGGTTTTAATGAGCTGCTTTCGGATTGGGTAATCGGTGCCAGCAATAAAGGCTTTGAGTGTGTTCATGTGTACTATGATGAATCAGGAGAATTTCGGTACAATATTGCACCTGCAAATGAAATTATCCCTATTTATGATTCCTTGCATGAAACGGATTTGCAAGAGGTCATTCGCTATTATGACATTACGGTGATCAAGGGAAAGGAAAAGTACCTCAGAAAACGGGTTGAGTGGTGGACGAAAACAGATGTCACCTATTACACCGAAATCGAAAACAAAAGGTTCATCAAGGACACGGAGAAGCCACATAACCCCGCTCCCCATTGGTGGGACATTGTAAAGCTTAATGGCTTTGAGAAACGTCGGGAGAAACATTCCTGGGGCAGGGTACCATTCATCATACTGCGGAACAATAGCAAGTCAACTACTGACTTACAGTCTATAAAGGGCTTGATTGATGCCTACGACCTGTTATCTAGCGAGGGTACAAACAACTTCTTGGACTTGGTAGAGCTATACTGGGTGATCCAGGGGTACGGTGGAGAGACAGCTAATGCCATAGCTGAGAGATTGCGCATTAACAGGGCGGTACATGTCAACGATTCCACAGGGAAAGTTGAAGCAAAACAAGTGTCTCTCCCTGTAGAGGGCAGAATCGCATATCTTGAAATGCTCCGTAGGGATATTTACCATTTTGGGCAGGGCATTGATACGGATTCAGACACCTTTGGCAATGCTCCCTCAGGGGTAAGCTTAAAATTTAGATATACATTGCTGGACTTGAAAGCGAATGCCCTTGTCTCTAAACTAAAAAGGGCCATTAAAGAATTGTTGTGGTTTTATACAGATCATTGCAACCGTAGGAGCAAGACAGAGTATAGCGTTTCCGATGTTCAGCTATCTATCAATAAAACCATGATTACCAATGATTCCGAGACGGTTCAAATGATCATGCAGAGTAAGGGCATTGTATCCGATAAAACTTTGCTGAGCAAGCACCCCTTTGTGGATGATGTAAATGCGGAGCTTTTAGAATTAGAGCAGCAGGAAGAGCAAAGCATCAAAAAATATGCTGAATATCAGAATTTAGGTGATGGCGGTGAAGAGTAGTGAGTATTGGAAAGCACGATTTGAAGCCCTTAACGAACGACTGCTCAATATCGGTGAGGAAAGTATCCCCTACATAGAAAAACGTTATGACACGGCAATTTCCAACATTCAGAAAGAAATCGAAGTGTTTTACCGTAGGTTTGCAGCAGAAAATGATTTCACCTATGCGGATGCAAAGAAAATACTTGATTCCGACGAAAGGCAGGAGTTTCAGCTTGCCCTTGAAGAATATATTCGCATGGGCAAAGAGAACGCCTTGGATCAACGCTGGATGAAGGAGTTGGAGAACGCCAGCACCATTTACCGTATGGATCGACTGAAAGCGTTACAGCTTCAAATGCGGCAACAAATTGAGTTACTTGAAGCTGAAAAGGATAAGAAACTCCATGAAGCGTTAGGAAAAACCTATGAACAGGGATATTATCACACGGCTTATGAAATCCAAAAGAGAGTTGGCGCAGGTAGTGCCTTTGCCGTACTGGATGCCACGAAGCTAGAAAAAGTATTATCTAAGCCTTGGGCACCTGACGGGAAAAATTTTTCTAAAAGGGTATGGGGCGATGATAAAACAAACCTTCTGTATCAGTTGGAAACAAGGCTGACACAAGGCATGATTCGCGGCGAGAGCGCAGAAAAAATTATAAAGGATGTTACAAAGGTGCTCAATACATCAAGAGTGGCTGCGAAAAGGCTGATATTAACAGAGGGTGCTTACTTTGCGTCAGCTTCACGGCTGGACGCCTACAAGGCTATGGATGTTGAACAATATGAATTTGTTGCTACCTTGGACTTAAAAACCAGCAGCTTATGCCGTAGTATGGATGGTAGGGTATTTGACTTATCGGAGTATCAGGTGGGATTGAATGCACCGCCCTTGCATGTGTATTGCCGCAGTACCACAGTACCGTTCTTCGATGATGAATTTACGCATGGTGAGGAACGGGCGGCGCGTACGGAGAACAATAAACTGCGCTATGTTCCATCAAGCATCACATACAATGATTGGTACAAAGAATATGTTGGGAGGTGATCCCTTTATCTCGTCTTTGGGTACAGACGTTAAACAGGCTCTTTTTTGATGGGGAAAATATAGAAAGGAGCATTTATATGAAAAAAGAAGATTTAATCAAGCTGGGCTTAGATGAAGAAACCGCAACAAAAGTGGCGGCTGCCAGCACGGAGGAATTAAAGGGGTATGTGGAAAAAGAAACCCATACCACGAAGCTGACTGAGCTACAAACAGCCAATACCACCATTGCCACATTGCAAGGTGCTATTAAAAAGTTCGATGGTGTGGACGTGGAACAGCTGAAAAAAGATGCAAAAGATTGGGAGACGAAGTATAACACTGATGTTGCCAATATCAAGCGTGACAGTGCTATTGATATGGCGATTATGCAGGCAAAGGGCAGAAACCCCAAGGCAATTAAAGCGCTGCTTGATGCAGATAAAATTAAGCTGAAAGAGGATGGCACCTTAGAGGGGCTTGACCTTGAAGGTCTGAAAAAGTCAGATGGTTATTTGTTTGATGTTGAGGAAACGCAGACATTGGGTACTGGTGGCGGTGGCGGTGCTGCTAGGGGTACTGGCGGAAGTAGTGAAGCAGAGATCAATGCGGAGATTGCGCAGGCTATGGGAATCATTTCAAAATAAGAAGGGAGACATAAATAATGCCAAATGTATTGGAATATGCAAAGCTTTTTGAAACAAATTTAGATTTAGTGGCTGTTCAAACTCTGAAAACAGGTTTTATGGATGGCAATAGCGGTAAAGTGAAGTACAGCGGTGGCAATGAGGTCAAGGTTCCTAAAATGAGCGTGCAGGGACTTGGTGATTATTCAAGGGAAAACGGCTATACCGATGGCAGTGTGTCTCTTGCATACCAGACACTTACCATGACACAGGATAGAGGTAGAAAATTCCTTCTTGATGCCATGGATGTAGACGAAACCAATTTTATTGCTACAGCTGGCGCAGTAATGGGGGAATTCCAGAGAACAAGGCTTGTACCTGAAATTGACGCTTACAGAATTTCTAAGCTTGCTACAACCGCCATGGGTGTGGCTGGGGATACACAGGTCGAATACGGCTATACAGTAGGAAACGATATTATTGTGAAGATCAAAAAAGGTATTAAGGCAATTCGTTCAGCAGGTTATGACGGCGAACTTGATGTTCTTGCTACATATGACGTTGTAGGAGCTGTTGAAGAAGCAGCATTAGGGAAATTATCAGCAATGACATTTTCTCAGGCGGGTATTAACACACAGGTGCCTCAGATTGATGGTTGTCCATTAATTCCAGTGCCTAGCAACCGCATGTATACAGCAATTACTTTGTACGACGGCAAGACAGCAGGTCAAGAGGCAGGTGGTTTTATCAAGGGGACTTCTGCGAAGGATATTAATTTCATCATTGTAGCAAGAGAAACTCCTATTGCTGTAACAAAGCAGGATAAAATGAGAATTTTTACTCCTGAAACCTACCAGAAAGCCAATTCTTGGAGCATGGATTACAGACGTTACCATGATATTTGGGTGTTGGATAACAAGAAAAATTCCTTGTTTGTAAATATCAAGGATGCCAAAGCTTAAGGAGGCCTTTATGTATATTGTAAAAAAGGACAATGTTGAAAGAATTGCAGAGAGCAAAGCGCAGTGTGATAAATACATTGCGCAAGGGTTCACCCTTGTGGCTACGGATGCGCCGCAACACAGCGAAGTTGATCTGTCCGATATGACAGTAGAGGAGTTAAAGGCGTTTGCAGCAGCAAATAGCATTGATCTCGGGAAATCTACCAGTGCGGATGGGATTTTGAAGAAAATTACAGAAGCATTACAAGAAGATATTGGTGGTGATGAAAATGGCGATGACAAGAACGGAGAAGCTAAAGAACCTGCTGGGGATCACAACGAATGATAAAGATTTCATTATCCAGTTCATCCTTGACAAGGTATCCGATATGGTATGCAATTATTGCAATATCCAAGAGATTCCGCAGGGGCTGGAGAATGTTACTTTAAACATGGCTGTAGATATGTACCGCGCTGAGGGTTTGGGGCAGGAGCAGTTACAGGGAACAGTAAAAAGTATTACGGAGGGGGACGTTGCCGTCTCCTTTTCCTCTGCGTCCTCTGTTTCAGAAAACCCCGGCATGGCTTTTTTAAAAGACTATACGAAGCAGCTTGATCGATACCGAAAGGTGGGGTGGTAATGTCCTTTTTTCATTTGATACGGAATCATGCAGAAAGCTTATATGATGGCAGATGTACTATTACAGAATTCCAAGAGCAAGAGGGCCCGATTAACAATACCGCGCCTGTTGTGGTTGCAGAAAATGTCCCCTGCCGCGTGTCGTACAAAACTTTATCCAGCGCAAAGCAGACAGATACCGCAACAGCTGTCACACAAGTCACAAAGCTGTTTTTGTCCCCCGAGGTTGCCATCAAGGCAGGCGGCGAAATTACGGTCACTCAAAACGGTGCCACCAAAACCTACAAAGCAGCTGGGGAGCCTGCTGTTTATGTGTCCCATCAAGAGGTTGAGCTGACATTGAAAGATGTGTGGGCGTAATGGCAAAATGGGGCAAGGTTGACTATAAGCAGCTGGTAAAGCTTCGGGACCGTCTGGTGAAATTGCAAGAGGCAGACCTAGAGAAATTCAATGAACAAATGGTTTATGAACTTGCGGCCAGATTGTTGCGTAAGGCCGTAAAAAGAACGCCAACCGCCACAGGGTGGTTGAAACAAGGCTGGTTTATCGGTGGTACCCACTATAATAATGGCGTGTATGAAGTAGAGGTATACAACAATACGGAATATGCGTCCTATGTGGAATCAGGACACCGCACCAAGGATCACACGGGATGGGTGCCGGGGCGGTTTATGCTTTTGATTTCTGAAAAAGAACTGGAACGGGATGCAGAGAAAATCATTGAAAAAAGGCTCATGAAGATGCTGGGGGAGGCGTTCCATGGTAAATAAACTAATCACAGGGATAGCCGAAGCGATACGAAAAGAGTTCCCGGTATCCACTCATAAAATTTATACAGAGAAAACAGAGCAGGGCATGAAAGAGTCTTGCTTTTTTATTCTCTGCATTACCCAATGGCATGATCCAAAATTAAAGGATCGGTTTCGGCTGAATACCTCTTTCGATATTCACTATTTCCCTAAAACAGGAAACGCGGAGGGTTGGGAGGTTGCTGAAAAGTTACGGTCACTTTTAGAGTGGATCACCATAGATGATGCCCTGATTCGAGGCAGCAGTATTAATTATAAGATGGAAGATGGGACACTTCATTTTTTTGTTGATTACAATTTGAACATGGATACAAAAAAAGAACCTTATGCATATATGGAAGAGGTGAAGGTAAATGGCAAAATTGCCAAAGCAGGAAACTGAGAACACACAGGCCCAATTCCCAAAGGAGGCTTTGCTTAGAAGTCAAAAGTATGCTGATTATAGAGATTTGTTATCTGCATTACTAGAGGACGGCAAGTCTTACACGCATGAAGAGGTTGAAGGTCTGATTGATAAATTTCAGAAAGGAAAGGTGATTTAAGTGGGGTTAGGCGGCGGTACCTTTTTGGTACAAAATAAAGTCCTCCCAGGGGCGTACATTAATTTTGTTTCGGCGGCCAGAGCGTCCGCGAATTTGTCCGATCGTGGCTATGCCGCATTGGCGTTGGAATTAGACTGGGGTATTGATGGCGAAATCTTCACTGTGGAAAACGCAGACTTCCAGACAGATTCCTTAAAGGTATTTGGGTATGACTTTACAAGCCCCAAATTAAAGGGGCTGAGAGACTTGTTCCTCAATGCCAAGACTTTGTATGCCTACCGTCTGAACAGCGGTGTTAAGGCTGAAAATGAGTATGCAACAGCGAAGTGTAGTGGTATCCGTGGGAATGATCTTAAAATAATTGTTTCCGCAAATGTGGATGATTCCGCAAAGTTTGATGTTACCACACTGCTTGAGGCTGTAATTTTGGACACTCAGACAGTAACAGCGGCAACGGAATTATTAGACAATGATTTTGTAGTTTTCAAGAAAGCAGCGACATTGGAAGCAACCGCAGGAATGCCTTTGGCAGGCGGCACCAACGGGACAGTGACAGGCACAGCATATCAAACATTTTTGGACAAAGTGGAGGCCTACAGCTTTAATACGCTGGGTTGTTTATCCACCGAGGAAACGGTGAAAAGCTTATTTGTAGCATTCACGAAGCGCCTACGGGATGAAATGGGCGTTAAGTTTCAGACGGTTATCTATAATAAATCAGCTGACTATGAGGGCGTTATCAACCTAAAGAATGCCGTGCTTGATGTTGGTGCAAATGCCGCCAGTCTGGTGTATTGGCTGACGGGTGCATCAGCAGGATGTGCGGTAAATAAAAGCAATCAAAACAAGCTTTACGATGGCGAGTTTGAGGTTTTTACAGACTACAAGCAAAGCCAACTGTCAACAGCAATCAAATCAGGGGAGCTCGTATTTCACAAGGTCGGCGAGGACGTTCGTGTCTTGGATGATATTAATAGCTTTACATCGGTAACTGTGGATAAAAACGAGGATTTCCAGAGTAATCAGGTAATCCGCGTTCTTGATCAGATCGGCAATGACATCGCTGTTCTGTTCAATACCAGATACTTAGGAAAGGTGCAGAATAATGATGCAGGGCGCATTGCTTTCTGGAATGACTTAGTAACCTACAACAAGCAAATGGAGCAGATTCAAGCAATTGAGAACTTTGATTCCGATGAATTGAAGGTAGAAAAAGGTAATGACAAAAAGTCGGTGACAGTAATTAACCCAGTAACCCCTGTTGCTGCTATGGCGAAATTATATATGACTGTATTTGTAAGATAAGGAGGAGATTTTATGGGGCAAACAATGTTAGCCACGGATTCCATTTATGGTGCATTGGCTGAATGCTTTGTTATCATTGATGGGAACAGATACAATTTCATGCAACTAACTAACTTTGAATCCAAGTATGAGCCCAACATCGTTGAGGTATCTATTTTGGGTCAGGTAAACAAGGGGCATAAGCCAGCAGGCGGCAAAGGTACCTGGTCGGGGACGATGCACTATAATCAAAGCATTATGCGCAAAATTATGCTGGACTATCAAAACAAGGGAGTTATGACGCCCTTTGATATTATGGTAACCAATGAGGATAAAGGTTCTACGATCGGCAGGCAAACCATTATCCACAAAAAGTGCTTGCTTGATTCCATCATTCTTGCCAAGTTTGATGCAGGAGAGGAAGTTTTAGAAGAGGATGTTTCAGGTACATTTGAAAGCTTTGAAATGCCGGAACAGTTTACTTTACCAGTGGGAATGGAATAAGGAGGATTACATATGAATTTGCAAGCATTTTTAAACCCTATCAAAGAGGAAAATAAGAAAGTGGTAGCAAGCAAGCGATTTGTTGGGGATGATGGGAAGCCCATCAAATGGGAGATCAAGACCATTACAGCGGAAGAGGATGAAGCATTGCGAAAATCCTGCACCAGAAATGTACAGGTACCAGGCAAGAAAGGGCAGTTCACACAGGAAATTGAGGTAAACAAGTATTTGGGATTGTTGGCTGTTTCCTGCACTGTGAGCCCTAATTTGAATGATGCAGAGTTACAGAACGGTTATGGCGTGATGGGTGCAGACAGCTTGTTAAAAAAGATGCTTCATGCAGGAGAATACACCGCCTACCTTGGAAAGGTGCAGGAACTGAATGGTTTTGATTCCTCTATGGATGAACTGGTAGAAGAAGCAAAAAACTAATTGACGGGGGCGACGGGGAAAGCAGTTATGCTCACTACTGCCTGCATCAGCTGCACTTGTTGCCCTCGCAGTTTTTAACACTTCCCAGAGAAGAAAAGGCTTTTATCATTGCCTCCATTCAGCTAAAAGCAGAAAAAGAAAAGAAGGAAGCGCAGAAAATGAAGCAAAATGGAAAAAGGCGGTAGAAAGTTTTTAGGTTATGGTATATAATTACATTAAAAACTTTGGGGGCGGTATAAGTGGGGAAATTCTGTACAAATTGCGGAAAGGGACTGCAAGATGAAGATTTGTTTTGTGATGGATGCGGGACGAAGGCGAAAGAAGAAGGTTGGAGTAATTCCTCAGAACCTGAGACCGTAAAAACACCACAATCAAATGATGTAACTTTTGACTATAGCAACCCGATTCAAAAACCAAAGAAAAAATCAGGATGTTTAATTGTTTTTATCTTTTTTATAGCTGTAGTTTCAGTGTGCTTTGCAATTGCGATGACAAATCTTACAACAAACAAAGAAAAGATTGTTACTGCAACAGGAGCAAGCGAAACAGAGGCACAAAAAATTTCTGATATTTTGGAGTTGTGCAAAGTGGGAGATATAAAATCTATTAGTTATGATGAAAACCTAGATATTTCAGAGGTAGAAGGAGAAAAAGGGTATCGAATAGAAAACAATTTGTCTCCTAATATTATTTTATACCTAAATCCTGACCTATCGGTGAATTCAATAAGATATGCAGATAGGGACTTTTATAAGAATGGTGAACAACTGTTAAGCTTTGAAGACTTCATAATTAGCGGGGATGAGCAAACAGAGTATCAAATTAAAGCGATGGATTATGTGAAAGGCGTATTAAAATCTCCATCTACTGCAAAATTCCCCAATATATTAGAGTGGAGTATATGGAAAGAGGATGGTATTTATATTATCCAATCCTATGTTGACGCACAGAACGGGTTCGGCGCCTTGGTGCGTAGCGAATTTCAAATTAAATCGGATGGGGATGAAGTAATTTCCTTTATTCTTGATGGGGAAGAATTAATTAGATGAGTTTAGAGCACCTACTTATGGGTGCTTTTTTAATTGTCAAAATGAAGGAGGGATTAAGTGTCAACAATTAAAACTTCAATTCAAATGTTTAACGGAATGACAGGCCCCTTAAACGGCATTATTCGCGCTATGAATATCACAATCAGTAGCTTTGAGACTATGCAAAAAGTATCATCAAATTCTATTGATACAACTTCTTTACAGACGGCAAGGGCAGAGTTGAACAAAGCCGAGGTGGCTTTTAGGCAGGTAGAAGAATCCATTCGGGATGTTGACCGACAGCAAAAGAACCTTAATAACGACATAAGTCGTGGCACAGGTTTGGCAGGTGGTTTTAAAGGTGCACTTGCAGGGATAGGGGGCGTGTTAGGCATTCGCAAAATAGCCGAGATTGCAGATGGATTTGCGCTTTCTACAGCAAGGCTTGATTTGATGAATGATGGTCTTCAAACTACCGCGGATTTGCAGAACAGAATTTATAATATGGCTCAAAAAACAGGTACCTCGTACCTCGACACAGCCTCCACTATATCAAAATTAGGCATTTTAGCAAAAAAAGCTTTTGTGAGCAATAATGAGCTTTTGTCATTTACGGATTTAGCGAATAAAAGTTTTATAGGTTCATCTGCGATTGAACAATCATCTGCGATGTATCAGCTTACACAGGCTATGGCGGCAGGCAAATTACAAGGGGATGAGTATCGGTCTATTATAGAGAATGCACCGCTTTTAGCGCAAAGCATTGAAGGGTATATGGTTAACGTGCAAAAGGCACGAGGAACTATGAAAGATTGGTCGGCTGACGGCCTCCTTACTGCAAACGTAATTAAAAATGCTTTGTTTTATTCTGCTGATGAAATAGAAGCTAGATTTGCAGCTATGCCAAAAACATGGGGCCGAGTCTGGAATATGTTTACAAACAAAGTGTCTAGAGTATCTCAACCTTTGCTGAATTTTACCATTGCCTTGGCAAAGAACTGGGATTTAATTGAGCCAGTGGTAATAGGCGCTGCGGTTGCTGTCGGAATCTATGCAACAACACTGGGTATTGCGAAAGGTATACAAGCTGCCCATACGATTGCAACCGGAATAAGCACGGCCTTTAACGGAGCTTGGACACTCTCTGTTTTTGCTCAAACAGCGGCGCAAAACGGGCTTAATGCGGCAATATTAGCGTGCCCTATCACATGGATAATTTTAGCGATTATCGCGTTAATTGCAATTTTTTACGCGGTGATAGCAGCTATTAACAAGTGGAAAGGAACATCAATAAGTGCAACAGGCATTATTTTCGGATATTTTTACTGGATGTTTACAAATGTGTATAATCTCGTTGCTTTTGTCCTGAATATTTTTATTATCTTTGTTAACTATCTTGAAAACGCCTTTAAAAATCCTACAGCGGCGGCACAAGCTCTTTTTTACGACATGTGCAGTAATGTAATTGGATATGTTGAGAAAATGGCAGCAGCGATTGAGGCGATTTTGAATAAAATACCAGGAGTCCAAATTGATATTACAAGTGGCTTATCACGATTTAAGGATGAGCTTGGCGAGAGAGCACAGTCAATTAAAGACAAAGCTGGCTTGACGGACTCTATTAAAAGGTGGAATTACAAAGACCCAAGAGAAATGCTTGATAAGGGCTATCGAAAAGGTGCGGACGTTGCCAACAGCATTTCAGGACTTTTCAATAACAGCGCTTGGGACGCTTTTGCAAATAACACTGACGACATTGCGGGCAACACAGGCAAAATTGCGGGTTCCATGGAAATTTCCCAAGAGGAATTGAAATATCTTCGTGATATGGCAGAACGTGAAGCGATCAACCGTTTCACTACCGCTGAAATTAAAGTAGACTTCAAGAATGAATCTACCATCAATTCTAACCTTGACATTGATGGCGTCATGGATAAATTTACCGAAGTGTTTAGAGAAGCGGTTTACACCGAAGCCGAGGAGGTGCATGTGCTTGTATAAAGTTTTTCTGGGGAGTGTGCAGCTCCCCATTGCACCACAAAAAATCCAGATGAAAATAAACAATAACAACAAGACCATGGAGCTGGTCAACGGTAGTGAGATTAATTTTCTGCGTTCCCCGGGGTTAACGGAGTTTAGCTTTGACTTTTTGCTACCTCATGCAAAATACCCCTTTGCCGTATATCCCAATGGGTTTCAGCCTCCTGAGTTTTACACGGAATTGCTGGAAACCTTGAAAGTGGGGAAAAAGCCATTCTCTTTTAGCATCCTGCGCACCATGCCAAATGGCAAAGTAATGTTTGATACAAATATGTCGGTATCCTTGGAAGAGTATTCGGTTACAGATGATGCAGGGGAAGGATTTGACCTTGTAGCAAGCGTGAAGCTGAAACAGTTTCAAGAGCTGAAAACATTGGTGAATACCGTTGTCCAACAGACAGAGAATGTTATTGTTGTTGCCGAGGAAAAGGTGCGTCCCGCAGGAAAGACGATACCCAAAACGTATACTGTAAAAAAGGGTGACAGTCTGTGGAAGATTTGCAAGGCACAGCTGGGGGATGGCTCCAAATACGGTGAGATTGCAAAGCTAAACGGCATCAGTAATCCTAATTTGATCTACCCGGGGCAGGTGATAAAACTTGGTACATCTTAAAATTATAAACGGAAATACGGAGTACATACCCGTCGTTGTGGGCGATGTGCAGTGGTCAACAGAAAGGGCAGGCGCACCGGGCAAACTAACCTTTGATGTCGTCAAGGATGGAATATTGAACTTTCAGGAAGGGAACGCAGTTCATTTATATGTGAATGAGGTTCCTATTTTTTATGGGTTCGTTTTTCAGAAAAAGCGCAGTAAGGGCGAAACCATTAGCGTAATCGCTTATGATCAGCTGCGGTATCTCAAAAATAAAGACAGCTATATTTTTAAGGGGAAAACAGCAAGCCAGTTTATTTCTATGGTTGCGGAAGATTTCTTGTTAAAAACAGGTGATATTGCCAACACACAGTTTGTCATTGAAAAGGGGATATTGGACAACAAAACTCTGTTTGATATGTTCCAAGAACTTTTAGACACCACCCTCACCAACACAAAAAAGCTGTACGTTCTCTATGATGATTTCGGAAAGTTGACACTGAAAAATATTAAGGACATGAAATTAAATATTCTTTTGGATAATAGTTCCGCAGAGGATTTTGACTACACCAGCAGCATTGACGGGGAGACCTATAACCAGATCAAGATTGCCTATGACAATGAAGAAACAGGAATCAGGGATACCTATGTTTCTAAGGATAGCGCAAATATTGAACGGTGGGGCGTTTTGCAGTATTACGAAAAGGCTAAAAGCGAGGTCGGCTTGCAACAGAAAGTAAATGCGCTGCTGGAATTGTACAATCACAAAACAAGGCAGCTAAGTATTAAAAATGCCATAGGCTCCACAAAGGTTCGTGCCGGGTGTAGCGTTGGACTGACTTTGGCTTTAGGAGACATTAATGTAAATAATTTTTTTATCTGCGAAAAGGTGACGCATACCTTTCAAGCAGATATGCACCTTATGGATTTGACTTTGAGGGGAAGTGATGGATTTGTCTGAGTTGTTGCAGTTAATAAAACAAGCATCCAAAGAACAGGTGGAAGCATCAAAGCCCGTCGCCGTCATGGTCGGCAAGGTGGTTTCGGTGTCTCCTCTTGAAATTCAGCTGGATCAAAAATTAAAGCTGGATGAGGAGTTTCTTATTCTCACAAAGGCTGTAGTTGATTTTTCTGTGGAAATGACAGTGGATCACATGACGGAAATCCACACCCATTCCCACCAATACACCGATGATAGCACAACAAGAACAACACAGTCTCATACCCACAATCATGCATATACAGGGCGAAAACCCTTTGTCATGCATAATAAATTGAATGTTGGTGATCATGTGCTGTTACTGAGAGTGCAGGGCGGGCAAAAGTATGTTGTTCTGGATGTAGTAGGGGGTGGTACATTGTGATACCCAAGGTAAACGAGGAATTAGCAAGTACCATTGAGAGACAGAAAATGCCCTCGAGGACGTATAAAATCAATATGGGCACCGATTCTATGGGCGGTCATTGTGACGGCTTAGAAGCGGTGAAACAAGCCGCATATAAGGCGTTGCATACAGAAAGATACGACTTTTTGATTTACAGTTGGAATTACGGCGCGGAATTAAAAGACCTGTTTGGCCAACAATTAACCTATGTGTATGCAGAAGTAAAAAGGCGTATCGAGGAGGCTCTTTTGCAGGATGATAGAATTCAAAAAGTATCAGACTTTGCATATGAAAAGACTGCCAGAGACACCTTGCATATCACTTTTCATGTAGAATCCTCCGAGGGCAATTTCGAAAGTGAGTTGAGTATAAATGTATGAACATATGACCTTTGAAATGGTATTAAGCCGCATGATGGAGCGTGTCTCTAATGATGTGGACAAAAGAGAAGGAAGTATCATTTATGATGCCCTTGCCCCCGCTGCGGCTGAGTTATGCCAAATGTATATTGACCTAGATATTGTGATGAATGAAACCTTTGCAGATACTGCAAGCAGAGAATATTTGATACTGAGAGCAAGAGAAAGAGGGGTTACACCCTATAAGGCTACACCTGCCATTGGTAAGGCTGTGTTTAATATAGCCGTTCCTATTGGTAGCCGATTCAGTATAGATAAATTCAACTATAAAGTTACCGAGGCACTGTCAGGGCAAGAATTTACATATAAAACAACCTGTGAAACGGTGGGCAGTGAGCCGAACCACACCTTAGGCACCTTAATCCCCATTGAGTACATACAAGGGCTAACCTCTGCGGAATTGATAGAGGTGCTTACCCCGGGAGAAGATGTGGAAAACACGGAAAGTATTCGCAAAAGGTATCTTGCCACTTTTGACAAGCAAGCCTTTGGAGGGAACCGCGCAGACTACATCGAAAAAATAACAGCAATCCCCGGCATTGGTGGGTGCAAGGTCTATCGGGCGTGGAACGGTGGCGGCACTGTAAAGTGCGTGATTATTAATTCAGAGTTTCAAAAGCCGACAGAAAGCCTTGTAAATGATGTACAAACAGAGGTTGATCCCATCCAGAACCAAGGGGAGGGATTAGGCATTGCGCCCATTGACCATGTGGTCACAATCACAGGCGTAACAGAAACTGTAGTTAATATAGCCACAACAATCACCTATGCCGATGGTTGGGATTTCACAGAGTGTGAGCCTTATATAAACGAAACCATAGACAATTATTTTGCAGAATTAAGCAAGCAGTGGGCTGACAGCAATAATCTAATTGCAAGAATTTCTCAAATTGAATCACGCTTGCTGGACTTGGATGGCATTGTTGACATTGCCAATACCACACTCAATGGAGCCGCGCAAAATTTTGTAATGGGCGCAGATGAAATACCGAAAAGGGGTGACGTAGTTGGCTAAAGTTGAAAGCTATTTTCCTGATTTGCTGAAAGAAGTACGGGAGTTCCAAAAAATTGCGGAAGCCGAGAACCCCGAGCTTCTTTTTTTATGGGATGAATTAGGGGCGGTAATGGATAACCAGTTTATTGATACTGCCTCCAAAATAGGGGTTGCAAGGCGTGAGAAGATGATCAAAATTTCTCCCAAAGCCTCAGATACCTTAGAGGAAAGAAAGTTCCGATTACTTGCCCGGTATAACGAAAATATTCCATATACCCTAAGAGCACTGCAAGGGCAACTCTCCATACTTTGCGGTGAAAACGGGTACCGTCTGGAAATTAACTACGGCGCATTTTCCTTAAAGGCAAAGTTGGAGTTGACCAATAAAAAGAATGTGGAAGCTGTGGGCGAAATGCTGGAAAGGATTGTTCCTGCCAATATGTTGCTAAAAGTGGAATTGTTGTACAACCAGCACCAACTTTTACGAAAACTCACCCATGAGGAAATGAAAGCGTATAGTCATCTTGCTTTAAGAGAGGAGGCACTAACAAATGTCTGAATTTACGGAAAATTACGGACTAGAAAAACCTGCGCAGAATGAATTTTATAATATTGATGTGCAGAACCAGAACATGGACAAAATTGATCAAGCCATTGCAGAAGCGGGGAACAATCCCCAGTTGGAGATAGATGTGGCGGAAATTAAGAATAAAATTGGCAGCACCACTGATACTGGAGGTACGCAAACAGCTGGGTCGGTTTTGGCAAAGGAGAATGCCATTCTTGGGGAAGTTGGGAAAATTGGTGCACCCAATGACGCAGGAAGCAGCAGTACCACAGGAACGACGGTAAGTATTTTTGCGAAGCTGAATTATTTGGTTGACCAAGTTAAAAGCTATTTATTTAATATTTATAACAGGCTTGGCACGCCAACTGATAGTGCTAATGGCACTACATCTGGAAATGTTCATGCAAAATTGAACTGGTTTTTAAATTTGTTTGGGAAAACGGATGATTCTGGAGCTACGGCTACAACTGGAACTGCCATGGGGAAGTTGAACAAAATTCTTTCCAAATCTTTTGAAACACCTACAGACACAGAGTTTATTAAAATGTGTCTGAATTCCACTCAGGCTCTTACATTTGATTATTTGAACCCAACAGAAACAGAGCTTTTAAATGTAAATGGAAAAGGATATGTTGGACATATTAATGTATTTGGAAATACAACAGCAGGTACAGGGAATACAACAATAATAAAAGTTTATATTGACAATGAATTATTTTTCCATTTTGGTATTAGTGGTTCTACCACACGGAAAGATATATGGTTCGATGGTGGCATTTATCCAGATACTGCATGGAGTGGTGCAATATTTAATCTAAAGCAATACATAAACGGCAATTTAGAGGGAATGAGGGCAGGACTGTCTAAGCTTTTAAAATTTGAAACAAGTTTAAGGGTATTGGCTAGTTCTACATCATCAGATAATAACAATCGTGTTACAATAACATATGGTTTGGAGGAATAAAAATGATTGTGGTTATAAAAGAAGAAATAATAGACGGATATAAAGCAATTACTTATTCTAATGGTACGGTCGTAAGACAGATTGTTGGTGCGGCTGAATCAGAACCAGAGTTACCAGGAGCAACAGATATAGAATTACTCATGCAAGCACAGGCAGATGCAGAATTACGAGATTTTGCAATCCAGCAAGGACAGGAGATGTTAGCGCAGCAGATGGCGGATATTGAATTAACAGTATTGGGAGGTGCAGTATGAGTGTAGAGGTAAAAAGTCCTATGTTTGATTCTCTGAAAATGCGATTTGAGAAAAACTTTGTGAGAAAAGACCAGCTTCAAAAATATGCGGAGTATGGGAAAATCACCGCGGAGGAATACAAGGTAATCACCGGTGAGGATTTGCCGGAATAACAAATACATAAGGCAGCTGGCCCGAAGAAATTCGGGCTTTTTTATTGGAAGGGGTGGATGCATGGATGCAGTAATTTTGGGTTTAATGCAAGCTGTAGTTACATCAATGGGAATTTGGTATCTTCAACGCAAGTTAGCAAGACGGGATGATGCTGCCGAGAGAAGGGAAAAAGAAAGAGAGGATATGGAGTACAACCTCTTAACGGCGGTGAACGCTTCTATCGCATTGGGGGAAGCCACTGCAAAAGCCGTTCAGCGTATTCCTGATGCTCATTGCAATGGAGATATGACGGCTGCTTTAAGTTATACAACAGCGGTAAAGCATGATTTAAAAAACTTCCTTAATCGGAAGGCGGTGGAGAAAATTGTCTGAGACGAAAAGACGAAGACCACGGCGCATTGAGTTTTCAAAGCGTATCATGGTCATGGAAATGGCTCTGCTATGGGTGAATACAATTGGTGTAATTGGACTTGCCTATTACAGCGTTTTCAGGGGTGCGGATTCAGCCTTTCCGTGGCTCACAGCAATGGTATCCCTTCCTTGGGCGGCATGGGGCGTAAGTAAAACGGGTTACACAATGAAAAGCATGAGAGAAAATACAGCAGGCGGGGTTGTGTATGATTCCGTCGTATCCAGAGAGGAGAATTATAATGATGTGGCTGGTTGAAAATTGGTTTATTGTAATTGCTATTTTAGTATGCTGTGCGGTAGTCGCCGTAGCCATTTATCGCTTCTATGGGCTTCCCTCAGCGAAGCAGATAGAAACAATCAAGGAATGGCTGTTGTACGCCTGTATGGAGGCTGAGAAGGAATTAGGCAATGGTACGGGGCAACTTAAATTAAGGTACGTTTACGATTTATTTATTACACGCTTCCCGTCTGTGGCCAGAATGGTTTCGTTCAGCATGTTTTCTGTTTGGGTTGATGCTGCACTGGAAGAAATGCGGATGATGCTGACACAGAATAAGGCGATTCGGGATGTTGTAAAGGGGGATGTGGCATGAGTTTAACTAATATAGGTCTGGTGGCATTCGTCAAGACCAAGCTGGGTACGCCCTACGTTTATGGTGCCAAGGGAAAAGTCCTAACACAGGCGAATTTCAACTACCTACAGAATACATATAGGCAGTATGTCCCGAATTCCGACGAATCCAAAGTAGGCAAAATCTGTGTGGACTGCTCCGGTCTGATCAGCTGGTACACAGGTAAGATCAAAAGTTCAGCGGCATTTGCAGCAGAAAGCAAGCGACAACCAATCAATACAATCTCCCTTGCGCCCATTGGTGCGGCTGTGTGGCGACAAGGACATATAGGGGTATATATTGGCAACGGTGAAATTATCGAAGCCAGAGGGAGCCAATTTGGTACCGTACGGACGAAGGTAGGGCAGAGAGATTTCACGCATTGGTTCTTGTTGAAAGATATTGAATATGTAGAGGAGGATGTAGAAATGGTTGAAAAAGGCAAAATTATCGTGGACGGCGAGGAACAGGTTGTGGAAATGATCCGTAAGGACGGCATTACATATATCAAGACAAGAGACATTGCCAATGTGTTGGGGTTGAAAGTTGGGAATAAGGGCAGTGTGCCTACATTGGAAACGAAATAAACTGGTTGAATTCGGCTAGGTTAGATGGGGTGGCGTAAAAGCCACCTCTTATTTTATTCCAATTATTAGCTATTTTTATGTTTGGGGGTTTAAACTTTACCAACGAAATCAAATGAATACTGCGTAAAATATAGTGAAAAATAGTAAAAATTATTAAATAATTCGAAAAAAGTGGACTTTTCTTGAAAACTCAATATAATAGTGATATATGGCTAAATTAAATGTTTTTTAAATTTTATTAGAGTAGGGCATACTACTATGGTAAAAGAAAAAATAAAAAAAGGACAATATATTGGGGGTGAATGAGTATGGCAACTAAAAGCTTTTTAAAACAAGTCGAGCTCAAAGACAAGAAATTAGCTGAACAGTTCGTCGATGCTCTTGAGGACTCTATGGAAAATGCAAAAGAAAATTATTATAGCAATAATAATGAGCCATCTATCAAGTGCACTGAATTAACGGGAGAAAGTGTTAAAATGTTTTTTAATGCTAAATAATATATATGAGTAAAATTGTAAATTCTGAGTTAGTTCAAATAAATTTAAACGAGCTTGTTAATCAACTGGAAGAGAGTGATATTAAAGAGATCCTCTCTTCTTTTGTGTGTGATAAAAACAAGGAAGTCGAACAATTTATTAAAGAAAAAGCAATTGTTTTTTCAGCTCAAGGAATAGCAAAGACGCACTTAGTTTATTGGAGTTCTTCCGATGAAAAATGGGGAGGGAAGTCCAAGGAATTGGTGGGATACTATTCAATAGCACCAAAGACGATAACAATTAAAAAAGAGACAATGTCTAAAAGCAAATGGAAAAAGATATGTAAGCATGGAGATTGCCTGTCTGTTCCGGGAGTGTGTAATCTGCCTGCATTGCTTATTGGGCAATTAGCCAAAAATTATCATAATGGAAATGACACTCTTATTTCCGGTTCGGATTTATTGCAGTTAGCAATTGAGAAGATAAAAAAGGTTCAGGCAGAAGTAGGCGGAAGAATAGTGTACTTGGAGTGTGAAGATGCTCCTGGGCTTATAAAATTTTATAATGACAATGGATTCACTGTTTTTGGAAAAAGAAAATTGGATGGTGATGAAACAAATTTAAAGGGTGAATATTTAATACAACTGTTTAAATATTTATAACCATTACATACTTATAACCATCATAACCGAAAAAGACGAAACCAAACGCAATGAAATGGTGGACAAGCTTTCCGAAGAAGATGCAAAGTATCTCCTTAAGCAATGTTTGGTCGTCATGCGTGGCAAAGAGAATAAATGAGATAGCCCCCGAATGGGGGCTGTTTTATTTCAGCTAATTGTACCACAAGATTTGAAGTGTTTTGCTTTGCCGTCAAAAAAACGTCAAAAATAATTTCCATGGATTAGTTTTTTATTCCGTTGCGGATTTTGAGAAAACATTGATATCTAGGGGTTTTGTATTGTAGATACCAGCAAAAGGAAGAAGCTCCTTTGTCAAAATTATTTTATCCAAAAAGTTAAATAATATCAGCCTATAAAGTAACACAGAAACGCATTTGAAAGGAAGCATTGCATTGTTTTGCAAAAAATGCTTTGTAAAAACAGGAGAAGGTCGGCTCCGTTTTTGAAGATTGTAAACCACCTTTTTTGGGGTGAAAAAACCCCTGTATACACAAGGGTTTTACAGTAGACATAAATAAATTTTTTGTCGGAGGAAGCCTTTTTCAAAAATCCTCTTATTTTACCGCACTGCTTTCAATGAGTGAAATTTCCTTTTCGTAGTTTATGGCATTCCTTGCTTCAGTGGGAATGGATATGGTTTTGATCTCATCCAAGCTGGAAATGGTCTGACTGATTTTGTATTTTTCTACCGTTACAGTCGATGCACTCTCTTGACCTAATTCCTGCAAAACATGGTTTGTTACTGTTTCCAACGTTTTGGAGAAGTCCGCCGAGAAGGAAAGCGGCGTGCCGTCTTCTTTCACTTCAACCTCAATGGGCACTGCTTCTACGTCAGCATAGTAGCTTTTGTCAACACCGTTCATTCCTGCAATTTGCAGGAAATATCCGGCCTCTGACACATCGTATATTTTTTGCGGGGGAAGCTCTCCGGTCATTGTGATGATTCCGTTTTTTGCAGAGGTTTGCTTCCAATTTTCCCCAGCCGCCAATAATAAGCTCATCCCCGTTGCCGCATCATACATACCGATGGATTTCATGGCATTTCCCTCGTCCAGAGTCATTTCTGTCCATTGCCCGTCGTAGAACATATACATATTAACACCGTCATTCACTTTTTCTAAAAAAATCTGTGAATCAAGAGAAGATTGACCGAATAAATCTTGGGTACTGATACCCACCGTCAGCGGGTTGCGCAAAACCTCAACCTTGGCTTTGGAAATGGTTGCGCGCTCCTCTTCATTCATTTGAATTTCCGCATAAAAATCCGAAGCAAAGCCAGAAGCGGCATCTAGCTTTTCCTTTGCTGATGCGATATAACCGGCGGTAGCTTCACTTCCCGGCGCTTCCGTATCATGAGAGGTTGTTTTTGGGGTGCAGCCAAACAAAAGAGTTGTCATAAGTAGGGTTGCCGTGACTGCAAGCGTGGTTTTATTTTTCACCTTAACACCTCCTTCTATTTTCCATAAAAATAAACAGCTTTCTATTCAGTTACATTTTATCTAAATACTTTTATACTTTCAAGTGATTTTAAAATGTTTCAGAAAAATATAAGAAATAGCCTTTTTTCTTAATACTTCTCTCCACTTTTTCTATGTTTTATAGAAAATAATCGTGTTTTACTCCACTTTTCCTGATTTTCTGCGGTACAAATTTAATAGGAAAGAGAGGAAGCGGCAGACATGACTGCCTGGGTGTCGTCTTCCTAAAAAGCAAAGGGCATTCCGGCAATTGCCCATGACAAGCCTTTTTTGTTTGCATTATGTTACCTTGAACAGGCAGATAGTTCATAGGCGGAATTTCCGTTACAATCTATTCCCTTTTGGGTCCCCTCAGCTTTGCCGGCGGGCGCTGCCAGGGAAGGGGTGCGTAGATGTGGAAAATGGTGCGCACAATGCTATCCCCTCCGGGGCCCTTTAATTGATAGTCGGCGGCTTCTGCCGCCTCTGGGCTGGCATCGGCAGTGGCATACGCCAAATCCGCTGCCTGCATCATAGAAACATCCTTTTGATTGCTGCCGAAAACCACTGTTTTTTTCTGGGGCACGGTTTCCAGAAGACGGTGCACCATATATTCCTTTGTGGCATTTTTGTGATAGATTTTCAGATGGCAATAATCCTTGGGGGTTTCTGATTTATCCGTTAAAAAAAGAAGTTCGCCCCCGGTATCTATTTTTGTTAGTCGTTCGGTCACAAAGCTTGCTGTTTCGTCAGTTACCACCAAAAGGATATATACAACAATGCCTTCCTCCGGCCTTTCCCCGTAAACATAATTCCGATGGGGAGACAGCCGCAATTCATGATAAAGCTTTTTTTCCTCTTCATTTTTAAAATCATGATAATAAATAAGCAAAACGTCTTGCCAAACAACATTCAAAAAATAGTGCAAATCCTGCTCCTGCAGGAAGGCTTCAATTTTCTGTGTCATTTCGTCGGAAAGCCCTTGACAAGCCAAATATCGTTTTTCCTTCATATCATAAAGCACAGCACCATCCATGGCAATGACCGGCAATTTTATATGAATCTTATCTATATCCGCCATAAGAGAGGCGGGGGTTCTTTCCGTGGCAATGGTAAAGGCGATGCCATCCTTGAGCAGCTGGTTTAATTCAAAAACACAATAGGGGGTGATGCCTGTTTTATCGGCGGAAATGGCACCGTCAAACCCGGATACAAAAAGGAACTCCTGCTCTCTGCGTCGGGGCAGATGAACCATGTTGACACCAAGAGAAACCAGAATGCCCACAATGGTTTCCACCGAACGATTAATGGCATTCATCAGGGGCGTTGCATCATCATGGCTGAGGGTGATACTGAGCAAAACAACCCCCGCCAAGGCGGAGGCACCGGGTTTTTTCAGCAAAACTGTAGTGTATAATACGGGAATCACCGTAAGGGAAATAAGCAGGTAGTGCAGGTGTTCGTAGCCTGCTGGGATGTATAAGCTTAAGGAGGCCGCAAGCAGCCCGAACATTGCCCCGATGACCGTACCGATGATGCGGTTGAAGGCCACATTCACGCTATGCTCCACATAAGGCTGCATACAAATAACGGCGGCAATGGCAGAAAAAATGGGCCTTTCATCTCCGCCAGTTAAACGGCTGACCAAAAAGCATATTCCAACAGCAACCGCCGTCTTAATCATTCGCATACCGACTCTCGGAAAATATACCATGCTATGCACTCCTTCAGTCTCTTTTTTCTCTTCACAAGTATAAAAGTATATTTATCTACTGTCAAGCTTGTAAAAAAGAGGGTGCCCCGTATCTATGTTTTTATGAAAAAAACATAGCTGCGGGACACCCAATTTTTTTTTGGAAAAGCTGATGGATACCGTTGCACATTTTGTGAAATCAGCTTTATTTATGTAGGCTTATGCCATTGCTTTCTGATTAAACTCTTCCAGCTCCAGAATGGCGGCCTTGATCATCGCCGGTGTGATTTCATATGGAATATAGTCCAAATCATATTTTTTCACAGCCGCTTCTAAAACAGGATCCAACTCTTCAACGGAAACCTCAAGGTCGGCCAGCTTTGTGGGAAGCTTCATGCCCTTGTAGAACTTATAAAAACGCTCTAACTGATCATACTGCTTATCCAGCGTCAATAATACCAATGTGCCATAGGACACAACCTCACCATGAAGATGTCTTTCTTCAATTTGGTGCAGCATGGTCATACTGTTAAACAGTGCATGGGCAAGGTTTGTGTTGTATTTATGGGAATCTACCATATTAGAAACCATACCTGTATTGATAAAGATATTCAGCGCAACCTCTTCAATGGCCTTGGAAGGACGGTTTAATTTGCAATCATCCATGGCTTGGATGCCATATTTCAATAAAGGCTCTGTGCAGCAGCTGCTTAGGGCAACCCCGGCCTGCTCTGACAGGGTCAATTCCTCTTCCTTGTCTCTGGCGGAGAATTTTACTTCTGTCTCCTTGCTCATGCCATCGCCAATGCCTGCCCAGAGATAAACCTCAGGCGCCTCGGCGATTACCTTTGTGGAAATAAACACGTGCATGGGCGGCCGTTCCACACGAAAAAAATCACGGAAAACATGATTTGTGTGATAATAAATGCCCAGTGCCGAGATACACGCACAGGTGGATGCGATGGTTGGGAATGTGAAATATGGTTTTTTCAAATGATCTGCCACCAGCTTTGCACAGTCAATTGCTTTGCCCCCCCCGACGCAAAACACCATATCCGCTTCCTTTACTGCAGGCATCTGCTGCAGCTCTTCAGCGTATTCAAAGGCTGCTTCTCCCTTATACCAAATAAAATCCGTAATTTTTACAGAGCTCTCCTTTGTTGCCTCCAACAAATAGTCCTTTGTTTTTTCCATGGCTGTTTTTCCGCCGATTACCACTGCCTTTGTTCCAAAAGGCGCACATACGGCTTCAATTTCGTGGTAAGCGTCCTCGCCGGCGGTGTAGCCCGGGAAAAAAATAGAATCACTCTTCATCCTGACGAACCCCCTTATTGTTTTAGAATGTAAATTACGAGTAATTTTTGCTGCTTACCCATAAAAGACGTTGTTCTACAACATCTATGCACCTTCCCTGCAGTATATAGACTGCCATGAAAATGCATAAAGAGCAGTTCAGCGAAATGTTCTTTAGTTACTAGCTTTTGCTGCTTTGTATTTTCTAATGGCATCAGCCAATTTAGGCAGGATTATCTTCAAGTCGCCAACAATACCCAAGTCAGAAACTTCAAAGATGGGTGCTGTGTCGTTCTTGTTGA
>ENA-UOOM01001196-UOOM01001196.1-fermentation-metagenome-genome-assembly--contig:-NODE-1196-length-25932-cov-4.490899_pt1 | contig 25932 bp, 25 predicted proteins | sample MGYA00245781_ERZ724031 | MGnify/ENA primary metagenome ERZ724031 (study PRJEB28704, sample SAMN03018317) | fermentation metagenome | biome: anthropogenic terrestrial biome; feature: soil; material... | reverse complement strand
TGGGAACGTTCAATAGCATTATATAGATGCTCCTATAGTTTTGTATCTCAAAGCCGTAATTGGCTGCCTGATCCTGTAGGTGGTTTACTATGGTTTGGGCAAGATTCTCCTGATACAACCGTATATGTTCCTCTTTACTGTGGCACTACTGAAGTTCCAAAATCTTGGTCTACTGGTCTTAGGCATAAATTTGACCCAGATAGTGCATGGTGGGCATTCAATTTTGTAAACAATTGGGCAGGACTCCGTTGGGATGCAATGTATGAAGAGATACGTGAAAAGAAAGCTAGCTATGAAGACGTATTTTTTGCAGATCAAAGTAAGGTAGAAGCTGAAGCTGTTGAACTATTCAACAAAAATCCATCTGATTCTGTTAATTATCTTACTAGGTATACCAATGATGCTATGAACACCGTTGAAAATGGTTGGTGGGAATTTGCTTGGCATCTTGTAGGCAAATACTATGACGGTATGTCAATTGATGAAAATGGCTCTTCTGCTACCTTGGGATATCCTAAGGAATATCTTGAGGCTGTAGACTATGCAGGAACAAGTGTAAAAGACTTTGCCATGACTCAAGGTGAAGAGGAAGAAGCAGTAGAGCCTCCAGAAGAACTTGCAGAAACCCCAGTTCAACCTCAGCAGGAAGAAAATGATACCCAAAATAACAATAGTACATCTATTATCATAATTGTAATTATCGTTGCTGGATTAGCAGTATGGTTTATATATAATAAAAAACGTAAATAAACCTACACCGCAAATTAAACATTAGAGATATAGCAATAAACCAATAACGGCTTGTCTCCAATCTATGACAAGCCGTTACAATGTATACCATTAATTAAGGAGATGATCTGAAATGAAAAAGCTAAATATTTCTATAATTGCACTAATTATACTTGCTATGATGATGTCTATGATGACAGCATGCAGCAAAAATGTCAATGAGACTTCAGAAATCACATCTATTGATAATCCCGAAACAGAAGAACCTACAACCCAAGAGCCTGTAACAGAAGAGCCTGTCCAGGAACCTACAACGGAAGAATCTTCGCCTGAAGAATCAGAAGGTGATATTACTTTGGAGGGTCCTTATATTGTCACTTCATGTGGTCAAAGCCCTGGAGCTGTAATGGTAAATATGGTTGCTACCCAAGCAGGCCTATCTTCCTCTAATGACAATACTTTGACTTCCGAAAATTTTAAAGCTGATGAATATAAGACTCTAATCGTCACTACAGGCACCAGCATGAAAGGTATGGGTGCTGCTGGTACAGATGTTGACGCTGAGATTGAAAGATGTGTTGCTCTTATAAAAACAGCTAAGGAATCCGGACTTACAATAGTAGGAGCTCATGTAGAAGGTATGGCTCGTCGTACAGATAGCTCTGATGCTGCTTCCATTGACGCAATTATGGAGTTGGCTGATGTGATACTTGTCATTGAAGAAAGTGATAGCGACGATTTCTTTACAAACTATGCTCAGGACAACAATAAGAAACTTTTAAAGGTTGAAAATTCACTTGCAATTTCTTCTGTTCTTAATTAGTCCTGAATTTTTTAAGTAACATAGTTTCATATAGATAAAAGATAGATAAAAGAAAGGATGTATAAAAATGACAATGTTACAACATTCTTTGCTAGTATTGATCTCCATTGCAGTTGTATTTGGCATAGCAAAAAAAAGAAAGTTGTCTACTGAAATCTCTATGCTTGTTGCAACTTTGGCAGCAATTCTGGTACATGTTATATTGCCAAAGGGCGTAGACCCTCGTTCTCAGCTTACATTTCTTGAATTGATTCGTCACATAGGTGAAGGTACAGTCACTTATTTTGATGTTTGCTTAGTTTTTCTTACTGCCACCTTCTTTATGACTCTATATAGAGAATCTGGTGGTGTTGCATATATTGTTAGAAAAATTGTTAAATCATTCTTTGCCCATCGTATCATATGCCTACTGTTATTGACATTTGTAATGCTTATCCCAGGAGCTATTACTGGCTCTGGTGCCACAACAGTTCTAACAGTTGGTGGACTTGTAGGTGCAGTATTGACAGCAATGGGTGTTTCAGAAGACCGAAAGGTTGCATTGATTTTCATTCTTGCAGCTATGAGTGCGGCTTGCCCACCTATTAATCTCTGGGCAATGATGGCTGCTGCAGGTGCTAACATGCCCTTTGTTGGCTTTGGTATTCCTTTGGCTTTCCTTTCCATTACTGGTGCACTCTTTGCTACATTTTATTTAGCTGGTAGTGGAAAACCAGTAGATTTGGAAGAAGCCCTTGAAAAACTTCCAAAAGTACCTGAGGGATGGAATGGATTTCGTGTTATACTGCCTTTTTTAGTTCTGATAAGTCTGGTATTGGCAAGCAGGATTTGGCCATCCAATTTCCCTGTTATCGGCTTACCTTTGATTTTCATGATTTCTGCTGGTTCAGTTATAATTGTCAGTCCAAAAAGAATTAACGTATTTGATGTAGCAACCTCAACCGTATCCAATTTAAAAGGTCTTGTGGGAATCATGGTGATGGTAGGTATTTTAAATCAAATCATGACTCTTACAGGAGCACGAGGATTACTTTCACTAGCAGTTGTTACACTGCCAATCGGTGTACTTTTTGGTACTTTGTGGCTTATTTTACCTGTTGCAGAAGGTGTATTGCAATATGCTGTTGCACCACTATTTGGTGTTCCACTCATAATGCTTTTCAATATGTTGGGCTATAATCCAGTAATTGCTCTATCTACATGGGCAGTAATGCTTCCATTAGGAGACTGCTTACCTCCTACTGCAGTCGTAGGAAGAGCCGCAGTAATGGAATTAAAGTACGAGGGTGATTATTACAAGGGTTTTGTGAAAACTGCATTGGTTCCAATGCTACTTATACTTGCACTGTGTACTATCGTAATGATTTTCTGTAACCAATTTAGTACAATTATTGGAGGTTGATAGTATGAGTACTCTTCAGGTAATTAATTCGATAATAACCATAGCCTACTATCTGAACAGCGTATTCTTTCTAGTAGCTATCGTTAAAGTCTTTATAAAAACACAAAATATACAAGATGCAATTCTATATAGTACAATCATGATTCCATTTGTATTGCGAATCTTACGGCTTAAGTAAAGGAGAATTGAGTATGAAAAATATGAGTATTAGATTTACAAAGATGCTTATTCTTGCCATTGTTCTATGTGTCATAGCCACATCCGGATGGCTATTTCGAGAACATCGTACATTTAAGGAACCAGTAGTGGTAAGTGAACATATTACCACAGTAAAGAAGCTCAGCGACTATTCGGATGTTGTTAAAGGAACAATAAATGATTGCAATATATACATATTCGACAGCGGAGTTGACGGTGGTACAATGCTCATGTTCGGCAGTTCCCATCCGGAAGAACCCGCATCAAATATGTCGGCTCAGATTTTCACAGAAAACCTTAATGTGACTCAAGGTAAGATTATTGTAATTAATAGAATAAATACCAGTGCTACAACCTGCACACGTATGGGAGAAGCATATCCCCGCTTTTTCCATGTTAAGACCCCATGGGGTGAAAAGGCATGGAGATATGGTGATAGAGCTGCAAACCCTTTAGACTCTTGGCCTGACCCAGAGGTTTATATCCATTATCCCAGCGGACAAAACCTTGCATACGTGGATATTAGAAACATTAACCGCAATTGGCCCGGCAAAGCGAATGGTTTGTTAACAGAGCGTACAGCTTATGCTGTAATGCAGCTTATTAAGTCTGAGGGTGTTGATATGACCCTTGACTTTCATGAAGCTGAGCTTGAATATCCGGTTGAAAACACTATCGTAACCCATGAGAAGGGCAATGACGTAGCTGCTATGACTTCTATGTTACTAACTTCACAACTATTTGATGTACCTATAGGTATGGAGTTCTCCCCAAAAGAATTACATGGTCTAAGCCATCGTGAGATTGGAGATCATTCCGATGCTGTTTCATATTTGGTGGAAGTAGCAGAGCCTATGCTTGACAGAATAAGAGGTATAACTGATGAAGAGCTACTTATGTCTGGAAAAGACCGCTTTGTTATGAAAGCTGGAGAACATGGATTGCTTTACGCTCCTATTGATGAAAATGGTTGGCCAATTGATAAACGTGTTGCTCGTCATGTAGAGACTGCAAAAACCATTATAGACGTAAATAATACTATACATCCTGAACAAACTATACTAATTGACGGAATTCCTAACTATCAAGAAATATTAGACACAGGGATAGGTGCTTATTATCATGATCCTTCCTCTGCCTCCCAAGAGCTTATTTATTATGATTAAAATTAGCAATATTATATAATAAAAGGCTGTGCACTAGCAATTATTTATTTGCTATTACACAGCCCTTTATTATTGAGAATATACCACACTATCATATATCCATGTCTTTCCATAATCCTTACTTCTTAAATAAATCGTACCGACAACATCACTTGCCCCATCTTTACTTAACAGTATTGGAAAGATTCCGTTTTCTCCATCAAAAGTTGGTGATAGAGGAGTTTTGCTAAAAATATTATATTCCTCAGGTAGATTTATATAAAGTTTCTCCCAAGTAATGCCTCCATCTTGTGTCCAACATATGGCAGGCTGAAATTCAGTCTCATATCTGAAACTTAGGAATCCTATATCTTCGTTTGCAAATCCCGCACCAGTCAATACTCTAGAATATACATCATTAGCATTTCCTACTACCTCAGTCCAAGTTTTTCCACCATCAAAAGTTTTATAAATAAAATGATCTTCTTTGCCCATTCCGTAGAAACTACCTAAAACAATCCAACCATCATCCTTTGATATAAAACCAATATATTTAGTAGAGCCACTTATGTCATTAGTAACAGTATATGTATTCCATGTCCCTCCCTTATCTTCACTGATCAATACCTTAACAGGCTCCCCATTAAAGCCCCCATATGTTATAGCTGTTTTATCTTCGGAAATATAGAACCCTGTTTCATATATTGTCATTCCAGATTCATAATTACTTCCACTGGGATATAAGGTCAATGGGGCTTTTACTGTATTTTCGTTTTGACTATATGAAATAATTAAATGATTTTCTTCATCAATGGAATATGAATTGCCAGCATCATAAGCTATAACCTGTTCTCCAGCAGAGTTATGCGAATAGATAGTGCCTGGATTGATAATTGTTGAAGATTGAAAAGTAGCTATACTAAGTAAAATTGATAATCCGTATAATACAATTCTTTTCATTTATCCCTATTCCCCCTAGAATTGATATATCTATATTATACTAAAGTAGAATCTTATATGTTTACAACTAAGTTACAATATAAATTATATAAAGCTCTGATGATTTCATCAGAGCTTTATCCATACAATTCCAATCTCTATGCTATATCTTATTTACGTATTCTATTCTGCTTCATAAACAAGTCTATTTTCATTATTGATAGTTAAAAATATTTTTTCTATTTCCTCGTCAATTAAGTTCTCAATTTCGTCTTCGAACTCTATTTTAGCACTAATACTACAATTAGAGCTTAAAACTCGTGGAACAGGCATTAATTCACATTGAATATTATTCTTTTTGCATCTACGTTCAAATTTGATGGCTCCTGAATGTGTGAAAAACAAAATGGTGTAAACCATTTTTACTTCCTAGCCTCTATAATGAAAAGCTCATCTTTTTCTAGTATTGTTGCTGTATAGCCTACACTATTTAAAAATCTTTCAACATTGAATTTTGCTGTATTGTTGTCTACTACTATATCTATCCCTTCAGGATATTTTTCCAATGATTTTTTAGTCATTAATACAGGTTGAGGGCAACTCATACCACATGTATCTATTCTGTTCATATAGTTACCTCCTCTTTTTTAGTGTCTTTTAACACTTTTCCCGAATTGAAATATGAAATAACTCCTAAAAATGCAAAGCATATAAATACAGCAACCTTCCCATTAAAAGTCGCACCTTCTGCACTTGAAGCCAATCCAAAGTTATGAGCTATTGCAGCACCTACCAACATTCCCATTACTGTAACTACAGAGTCTGTATTGCCTTCACCTGATAGAATAAGCTGTCTTAGAGGACATCCCCCTAATAAAACAGAGCCCCATCCTACTACTGCCATGCCTAGAAAATTCCATAGGCCATCAGTATGTGCTATAGGCTGACCTTCAAATCCAAGATGAAAATATCCAAAAATTAAATTTGTAATAAAACTAAATACTATGATAGAAATAAATCCAAGTAAAAGATAATTATCCTTGAAAAGTATCATATCACGAGTACCGCCAACCATACATAATCTAGTTTTTTGAGCTAATGCTCCTACTATCAGTCCAGCTGCAAGTGACACGATAATAGGTGCCGTCATTGATCCCGGTCCTTTTTCACTAAAGAATATAAAAGCTGGTGCAATTAAAAGAAGTAATAAAAGTCCTACGTTTACAGCAGGATAAATATATCCTTCAATATTAGGCATCTTGTAATTTCTTTTAAGATTAAATCCTTTGTTTAGAAATTGAACGCCAACAAATATTCCTACTACAAAACCAGCGATTCCTACTATGGCATTTAAATCTCCGCCACCAAGTCTTAATACCATTCTCAAAGGGCATCCAAGGAACATTAAAGCTCCTATCATCACTACCATTCCCAACATAAATCTAGCAAATGGAGATGAACCTCCTCTTGATTCAAATTCTTTATTTTTTAAAGATAATAAAAAAGCTCCCAAAACAAGACCTACGATTTCAGGCCTAATATATTGAACAACCTCTGCTCTATGTAATCCAATTGCTCCAGATATATCTCTTAGAAAGCAAGCAATACAAAATCCCATATTTGCAGGGTTGCCAAAATAAACAAGTAATACAGAAATAATTCCAATAACTCCTCCTGCAATAATAATTTCCCTTTTTTCCCTCATATTACCACCTCCACAGTTTGTTATTAGTTTAACACTTAATATTTGCAAAGTAAAATAGATTAATCTAATAGATTCGAAGGAAAGGATTAGTTAAACTTATATTTATTGTATAAAGTCATTTTAGAGTATACAATATTTTTATAGATAAGGATCTTACTATTTAATTAAAAAGGGGACAATGTCATGAAATATGTCTACATGGACAATGGAGCTACATCTTATCCTAAGGCCCCAGGCGTGGCTGAAAGTATGACTGATTATATTTTAAATGTGGGGACCAATGTAAATCGCGGAGCTTATCAATCGTCATTTGAAGCTGAAAATATCGTTTATGAAACTCGAGAGCTAATATGCGAATTGTTCAATTTTAATAAACCGGAAAATGTTATCTTTACAAAAAATATCACTGAAAGTATGAATGTATTGATAAAGGGATTATTAAATGAAAATGATCATGTTATAGTATCCTCAATGGAACACAATGCAGTTATGAGACCTTTAAATTCACTTGGTAATAAGATTGAATTTACTAGAGTTCAATGTAATGAATTTGGAGAATTAGACATTGATGATGTAGAAAACTCAATCAAGACAAATACTAAAGCCATAATAATGTCTCATGCGTCAAACGTTTGCGGAACAATATTGGATCTTGAAAGAGTTGGTGAAATCTGTAAGAAAAATAATCTCTTCTTTATTATAGATAGTGCTCAAACTGCTGGATTTTTAGATGTAGATTTTCAAAAATTAAATGCTGATGCTATAGGCTTCACCGGTCACAAGGGTCTACTAGGCCCTCAAGGAATTGGAGGCTTTATTGTTAACGATAGAATTAACAATGAATTGAATACATTGATTGAGGGCGGAACTGGGAGTCTATCTGATATTGAAATACAGCCAAATTATATGCCTGATAAATTTGAAGCAGGAACGCTAAATATCCCAGGGATTTATGGATTGAATACGTCAATAAAATATTTATTAAACTATGGAGTGAAAAACATTCATGAAATTGAGTTAAGTCTTCTTAATCATTTTTTAGAAGGTATTTTAAATATCGAAAAAATCAGACTGGTCGGTAAAACGACAATTTGTGATAGAACTGGAATATTATCAATTGATTTTTTTAATAATGATAATGGGCTTGTAGCATATGAATTAAGTAAAAATTATGGTATCATGACAAGGAGTGGTATGCACTGCGCCCCATCGGCACACAAAACATTAGGAACTTTTCCAAAAGGAACTGTTAGATTTGCAATTAGTCATTTCACCACTAAAGAAGAAATTGATTATACAATAGATTGTATAAATAAAGTTCTTAATAAATAATATTCAAGTAAAGGAAGGAAATATTTTGGAATTTAATCAATTGGAAAGTTTTATAAATGTTGTGAAGCACAATAGTTTTTCATTAGCAGCAAAAGAACTTTTTATAACTCAGCCGACTGTTAGTAATAATGTCCAAAATTTAGAAAGAGAACTCAATACTACTCTATTGGATAGAACGAGCAAAACAATAAGATTAACTGATTCAGGAAAAGTCTTCTATAAATATGCTGTAGATATTATAAATATGAGGGAAAAAGCCAAGTTTTCCATCTCAGAACATTCTAGTAAAATTGAAGGCGAAATAGAGATAAGTGCTAGTTCTATCCCAGAACAGTATGTTTTGCCCTACATAATTAGGGATTTTGTAGGTATATACCCTAATGTTTCTTTTTCTGTGAATCACAAAATTTCAAAAAATGTTGTAGATGATATTTTGGATGGGAAACAAAATTATGGAATAGTCGGTGCAAGATACTATTCTGAAATGCTGGAATACATAGATTTCTTTGAAGATGAACTTGTTCTAGGTGTACCTAATAATGAAAATTATCCATGGCCTTCCGATGAATGTTTGGATATTGATTTTTTATTTTCAGAAAAATTTATTTTTAGGAAGTTAGGATCAGGAACACGAAGATTAATTGAGCAAAGTCTTTCTGATAAAGGCATAAACTTAGATGATTTAAAAATTATTTCTTTTATAGACAGCAACGAAATGATAAAGAAAATGATTGAACTAGGGCTAGGAGTTAGTTTTATTTCTAAAATAGCAGTAAAAAACGAAGTTGATTTAAAAAAAATTAAAACCTTAAGAATAAAAGATTTGAATTTAAAACGTAGTTTCTATTTTGTCTATAGCAAAAATAGAACCTTATCTCCTGTAGTAGAAGCCTTTAAGGATTTTTTAATTGACTGGAAGATATAAAAGCTCTAGTGTCTTAATTATACTAGAGCTTATTTTTACTTATCTAATTAAAGCCTTATGAGCATCTTTCAAATGTCTTCTAATTTCAATATTCTGCGGACACATGCTTTCACATTGACCACATTCTATGCAATTTAAAGCATCTATTTGTTTTTCAATATAAGTTTTATATATATCCTTTGAATTCTCTTCTGAATCAAATACATATAACTCATTATATATTTCAAAAATATTTGGAATAGAAATATTTTTCGGACATGGGAGACAGTATTCACAACCTGTGCATCCAACCTTAACTTTTTCTTGATAGATATTTGTTACTTTGTCTATTATCTCTAGTTCCTTCTTGCTTAGGTGCTTTGGTTTAGCCGTTGAAGCTGTGTTTATATTTTCCTTAACCTGTTCTATAGTGCTCATTCCGCTTAATAAAATTGAAACTTCCTTGTGATTGAGTACCCATCTTAGAGCCCATTCAGCAGGAGTTCTTTTAATTTCACTTGTATCCCATAATTCATTGATTTCAAATGATGGATTAGATAGTTTCCCACCTTTAATCGGCTCCATAATCACTACAGATACTCCCTTGTTATAAGCATATTCCAATCCTTCTTCACCAGCTTGATAATTTCTATCTACATAATTTAGCTGTATCTGACAGAAATCCCAGTCATAACAATCTACTATTTCTTTAAAAACCTCTAGCTCATCATGAAAAGAAAAACCTATATAATTTATTTTTCCAGACTTCTTTGCCTGTTCTAAAAATTTAAAAACATCTAGCTCCTTTAAATTCTTCCAACGATTTTTATCTATGGAATGCAATAAATAAAAATCAATACAATCGATATCTAACTTTTCTAATTGTTCTCCTAAGTATTTGTCGAAATCCTCATAGGTTTTAATTAACCAACAAGGAAGTTTTGTAGCTACATATGTCTTTTCTCTATAGCCGTCTTTTAGCGCCTTACCTACTAGATATTCACTGTTTTCCTGATGATATGAATAGGCTGTATCAATATAATTTACTCCACTGTCTATAGCATATCTAATCATTTCTATAGCTTTTTCCTCATCTATCTTGCCTGAATCATCGTCAAATACTGGAAACCTCATACATCCAAATCCTAAGGGTGATATTTGTATATTATCTTTAGTAAAATTTCGATAATGCATGGATTACCTCCTTTTTTATCCACTAATTATTTAATCTGATGCATTCTATTCTATCAAATATTTTAATTAATTTATAGCTTAATCTTAAACTTTTCATTTGAAGGCAATCATTGTAGATGTTTGTTCTTTCTACTATAATCCATGTATATGATACCTGTAATTATAATTACAATAATTATAAATATCGCTGCAAAACGATAAGTTTGTTTTATACCTACAATGTCAACTAAATTTCCTCCTAAGACGTTTCCCAATATAGCTCCAATTCCTGACTGAAACATAACCAATATACTTTGTCCTTGAGATTCCTTGTTACTATTTACATGATTGCTCACATACGTTGCACAGCTAAAATACATCATCATAAATGTAAAACCCTGCATCAATTGTGCTATTAATAGGGTAATTATTGTTCCTTCTGCAGCTAAAAAAACTCTTAGTCCTGTTAATATGCTAGCAATTATCATTATAGCTATTGGATTATAACTATTTAAAAGAGGAACAATCCATAATAATATCGGTACCTCGCTCATAGCAGAAATAAAATTCAAGATCCCTATAAGGCTTTGATTATATCCAAGTTCTAAAACATATACCCCCAAAAATGAATTGATAAATGTTAAGCCAAAAGTACTAATACATGCTAAAAAAAGTACTAAATATGCCTCTCTTGAGTTAAAGATCTTTTCATTTCTTTTTTTATCAAATGCTATCCTGCTAACATCCACTTTAGCACTAAACTCATTTTCTTCCTTAGGCATAGATAATATAAATAGCATTAATATTAAATAAGATATGGTTGCTAAGCTAAACATTGCAGAAGGATTTGATTTTAAATAAAATCCTGCAATTAAGGTAATTACTGCAGCTCCCACAGTGCCCCCAATTCTTATTCTCGAAAAATCAATCCCAATTTTTTTTGACTTCTTAATTATAATTGCATCACTTAGAGGTGTTAAGGCTGCACCAAATGAAAAATATAGTGCCATAGCTGATGCATAAAAATAATAGCTATTACCTAAATAAAAATAGCTACATGAACATGCAGAACCCAAAGCAACAATTGCTAATACCGTTGTTCTTTTTCCGCTAATGTCACTAAGCTTAGCCCACAGAGGTTGTATTATTATGGTTGCTATTGGACCTATTGACATAAGTGTTCCAATTTGTATAGCCTTCATTCCTGAATTTTTTAAGAATGCACCTATATAATGATTAAAAAGTGCATAACCAATACAAATAAATGAGTTAACCATTAGAAATTTATATTTACTTCTTTCTGCCTCTGATTCCCTTATCATAGTATCCTCCACTCCTCTTTACATTAACAGTTCATTCTCCAATCAATTGGCAGAAAGTACGTTATCCAAGGCTCCCTCCACATCCTCTGCTGTAGATAGTCCTAATATCTCTTCAATCATAGATGCCATTTCTTCTTTAGAGGTGTTCTTGATTAAGTATCTAGCTTTTAGTATAGATGAAGCACTCATGCTGAATTCATCCAATCCCATAGCTAATAACAATGGTATTAGCTTTTCATCTCCTGCTGCTTCCCCACACATTCCTACCCATATTCCTTCTTCATGTCCATTTTCTATGGTCATCTTAATTAGACTTAGTACTGCTGGATGATACTGATTGTATAGATATGATATATCCTGGTTTCCCCTATCCACTGCTAAGGTATATTGAATTAAATCATTGGTTCCTATACTAAAGAAGTCTACTTCTTTAGCAAAACTTCTGGAATGAATTGCTGCTGCTGGGATTTCTATCATTATCCCTATTTCCATGTTTTCATCAAAAGGAATTTTTTCTTTTCTTAATTCTTCTTTTATCTCTTCTATTATTTCTTTAGAATCTCTTACTTCTTTAATATTCGATATCATAGGTAACATTATCTTTACATTTCCATATGTGCTGGATCTTAGTATTGCTCTTAGTTGAGTTCTAAATATATTTTTTCTATCTAAACAAAGCCTTATGGCTCTATACCCCAAGAAGGGATTCATCTCCTTTGGTAAGTTTAAATATGGAAGGTCTTTATCTCCACCTACATCTAAAGTTCTAATTACTAACGGTCTTTTGCCCAATTTTTCTGCTACTGCCTTATATGCTTCAAATTGTTCTTCCTCCGTAGGTAGTCTATCCCTGTCCATATATAGGAATTCTGTCCTATATAGTCCTACTCCTTCACCATCATTTTCAAGGACTTTATCTATGTCTTTTGGTGTTCCAATATTTCCTGCTATCTCTACTTTGTATCCATCCTTAGAAATAGAATCTTGTCCTTTAATATTTTGTAGCTTCTTTTTTAGTTCCTCTATTTTCTTGTTCTTATTTTCATACTCAAATATTTCTTCTTCCCTTGGATTTATTATTATTTCACCAGTTGTACCATCTATTATCATTAATTCTCCATGCTTTACATTTTTTAATATATCCTTTATTCCGGTTATAGCCGGTACTTCTAATGTTCTGGCCATTATGGCTGTATGTGATGTTCTGCCCCCTAGTTCGGTTACGATACCTGCTACTATTTCTTTATTAAGTTGCGCTGTATCTGATGGGGTTAAGTCTTCTGCTACAATTATGGATTCCTCATTTATAGATAATAAATCTACTGATTCAATTTCTAATAAAGTCCTCAATAACCTTGTGGAGACATCTTTTATATCTACTGCTCTTTCTTTTAAATATTCGTCTTTTATGTCCTCAAACATTGTTATAAAGGATTCAGATGTTTCTTTTACAGCAAATTCACAGTTTACTTTTTCTTTATTAATCTTTTCTATTACAGCAAAGTAAAATTCTGGATCTTCTAGAATCATTTTATGAGCTTTAAATATTTCTGCTTCCTTTTCTCCCATATTTGCTAGAGTTAATTTATATAATCTTTCTATTTCCGCTCCAGCTTTTGAAATAGCTTTATCTAATCTATTTATTTCAAATTCTGTATCATCGATATTTTCCCTTATTACCTTAATTTCAGTTGTTTTATATACAAAGATTTTTCCAATTCCAATCCCAGGGGAAGTTCCCAAACCTTTCATAAGCTGCCCTCCTAATCTGCCAAATTAGAAACAAGTTCAATTAAACTATTTACTGCTAATTCTTCATCTGCTCCTTGTGCTTGAATAGCAATCATCTGATTCTTTGATGCACCCATGCTTAAAAGCCCCATTATACTTTTAGCATTATATTCTTTTTCACCTTTTATTACTTTGATTTCTGAATTGTATTTAGATGCTTCTTTAACAAATAAAGATGCTGGACGTGCGTGTAAACCCGATTCATTTTGTATTTTTATTTCTCTTTTCAACATACTATTCCTCCATATTAAGTCCAAATTATCAAAAACTGCATACATAGCATTTTCATATCACAAGAAGGTCGCACTAAATATTCAGTGCGACACCCTTTTAAATAATAATAGCATCTTAATATTTAGCTATTTATTCTAAAATTTCTCCCTCCGGAATAGGTCCAACCTTAGGAAAAATTTCATCTAGTCTATCAAGCACTTCTTTTTCAAGCTTTACATTTATTGACTTAACTGAAGCTCTCAAATTTTCTACGGTACGAGGTCCCATAATTGGGCATGTAACAATAGGCTGTGCCATCAACCATGCCAATGCTACATCTGCTTCACTCTTCCCAATTTCCTTACAAAGATTGCTGTAACTTTCTAGTTGTTTGTAAGTTTCATTTTTTAGTTCAGTGCCTAATCCTCTTCTAGTACCTGCAGCTTTCTCTTTGCCATTGCTACCTAAAAGTCCTCCTGCTAATGGACTCCAGCACATTATTCCAACTCCCAATTCTTCTGCCGCAGGTAGTAGTTCTGCTTCGCAGGAACGAGCTAATAGATTGTATCTATGCTGCTCAACTACCATTCCTAAAAAACCTCTCTTATCCGCAGCCCACTGAGCTTTACCTAGATCATAAGCATTAAAATTACTAGATCCAACATAAAGAATCTTGCCATCATTAACAGCCTTTTCAAAAGCACCCCAAAGCTCCTCCCATGGAGTTCTTCTTTCAGCACGGTGCATCAGATATAAATCTATATGGTCTGTCTGGAGTCTTCTTAATGAATCCTCCAGATTTCTCTTAATCTTATAGGCTGATAGTCCATTCCCATCATTTGGCCCATAAGTTTCATCATTCATAGGAAGATAGAGTTTTGTTGATAGTACAACACGCTCTCTTCTATTGCCTCCTAACTTAAACCATCTGCCAATTATTTCCTCAGTCCATCCACAATATCCATCTTGCGTCATAGAACCATACATGTTTGCAGTATCAAAAAAATTAATACCCATATCTAAAGCTTCATCCATAATTCTAAAAGCTTCCTTTTCCTCTGTAAGTGGTCCAAAATTCATAGTCCCAAGTGCCAACCTGCTAACCTTTAAACCACTTCGTCCTAAAAATGTATATTCCATTATTTTCTCCTTTCACTTTATATCATTATATTATCTTCTTTAACTGCGGAACTTACTGTCTTTCTCTCAAATGAACATCTATTATCCTGCCCGAAAAGTTTAACATAGTGAGCAAGCTTTTCTTTATACCCTTTAAGGAATGAAGGTACATATTTATATACCATTAGATTTGGATCTAACAATGCTTCTTCCAATGTTTTTCTTCCAGCCTCGAAAAGATCTGTACATAAATTTACCTTCTGGATACCATTTCTTACTGCCTTTGCAAGATTTTCATCACCTGTTCCACTTCCTCCATGAAGAACCAATGGCGTATCTCCACATTCTTTAACTATTGCTTCTAGAAGCTCAAAGTCTATGTGAGGAGTTCCTTTGTACTTACCATGAGCAGACCCTATTGCAACGGCTAAGCAATCCACACCAGTTTCTTCTATAAACTTTCTAGCCTGCTCTGGCTCTGTTAAATTGCTTACACCATCTATGGCATAATTGCTGCCCCATCCTACATGTCCTAATTCTGCTTCTACACTAATTCCAAGGGGTTTACAAATCCTAACAACCTCAGCGGTTTCCCTTACATTTTCTTCATAAGGTAATGATGAACGATCTACCATAACAGATGTAAATCCAGCTCTAATCGCCCACATAATTTCATCAAAAGAATTACCATGATCTAAATTTATACACATTGGTACTGGTGAATCCTTTACTAAATCTACTATCATATGTCCAAAATATACAAAGTCCTTTGATACAAAGTGATTTACATCAATTATCATTGGAGCTTTAAGTTCTTCTGCAACTTCTATTACAGCACGAACAGTATCCTCACTCTGCACATTAGGGGCTGTTAATCCATAGCCTTCCTTCCTTGCCTCTTGCATCAGTTCTTTCATTGTAACTAACATTTTGATCTCTCCTTTAATAAAAACTATTTTGTTAATTATATGAACATTTTTCTCCTCAATCCTTAGAAATAAAATGGCCTTGATTTGAGATGGACCATTATTGTCTATGGAAGGAGCAGAGTAATGAGCATAGCAAATGTAAATACTTAATATATTAGAAAATTCCTATTGCTGCTCCAGCAAGTGCAAACACAAATAGAAATACTATTATTAAATTAGGATTTACCTTCTTACGAATCATCTTAAAAACACCAAGAGATAAAAGAAGTCCTAATAATCCCGGGATTATATCATTAAATATACTTACTAAGGCAACTTCGGTATCACCAGCTGAAAATGCTAATGAAAACGGCACATCGACAGTTGATGAAATCATGCATCCTACCATAACTAACCCCATGATTGTAGCTGCTCTTGTAATTGCCGGTAGTAAACCATTCTTAAAAGCTTTCGCTATAAATGAAGAACCAGCCTTATAGGAAATAAAAGTTAAATAATATTTACAGAAAAAATGTACCAAATCAAACGATCCCATAAAGATAATCGCACCAAGAATTGAGCCTTTTAAAGCAAATGGAATTGCAATTGAAGCACACATTACACGCAGCGTTACCCAAAAAAGAGAATCTCCTATACCTGAAGCCGGCCCCATTATAGATACCTTGATACTATTAATTGTACTAGGATCAAAATCAGGATTTTCTTTAACTTCCTTTTCCATAGAAGCAAACAAACCAGTACCCAAAGTGCTTATAAAAGGTGTTATGTTATATAGCACAGACTCTCTTTGCATGGCTTCAATACGTTTTTCTTTATTCTCCTCACCAGGATACAGCCACTCTATATATTTTCTCAATGTATGAGCACAACCATGACCAAATTGTCGAACATGATTATAGCATGCAGCTACATTAAAAGTTCTAAAAAAAATAGTTCTAACTTGCTTTATCTCTTCTTTGCTAAGCCCTTCAGTTAACTTAGTCATTTAAAAAGCCCTCCACTTCATGGTTATTATTTGTTTCATTCGAAGCACTTTGGATTATATCGTCATTTTTTTTCCTATCCATAAAACGAGTCATGTCAAGATAAGCTAGAAATAGAGCTAGTATAGCAATAAAAATATTGGTAACATCTAAGAAGGCTGATACCGCAAATCCAAAAAGAAGATAAATTGAAAGTTTGTCATCCCATATATAGTTAAGGAGTATTCCCATACCAACAGCAGGAAGCATTTTGCCCGCAGCTGCCATTCCTGTACTCAAGAACGGTGGAAGATTAGCAATAACTGTCTCTAATAAATCCGCTCCTATGTATATTCCTAGAAATAATGCTGTTGCAGGTATTAGTAATAAAATTGCAGGTGTAGCTAAATAAGCGAAAGAGAATTGTTTCATCTTATCTTTTGCTATTAATTTATCCAGTGCTGGAACCAATAGAGAATTAATAAATAATCTAACATTGGAAATAAATAAACCCAGATAACCTATTGGGACAGCTATTACAAGAGCTTGCTCCCATGAATAATTGAATATAATACATATTGCTGCCGCAAAAGCTGTGGAAAAACATGCATCAGTAGCTTCCACACCACCAACATTAACAATTCCTAAATATAAAAGTTCAAGTTGTCCTCCTACTATAGCACCAGTAGTTATATCCCCCAACAATATGCCTGCTAATGTACCTACCACTATAGGCCTCTTAAGCATTTGATTTCCTGTCCAAGACGACCCTAATTCTGATAAATAAAGAGTTAGAGCTGCTAAAAAAGCATTTAAAAACATAAAGTTCTCCCCTTTCTTAATACTTAATCATAGGCGTTAACATAATCCATACTTTAGAAATTTTCTTTTAAAAATACTTTTCTAACTTTTACCTTGAAATAACATAGGTTAAGTCAACGCCTATGATTACTTCATTATTAAAGATTTTTTAAGGATTTTTTAGGATTTGCAGGAAGAGGTTGATTAATCACTGTCAAGCCTGTTTTAGTAATTTCTCGTATGTATTGCATTTCTTCTTCGTTACAGCGCAATGCTTTATTGATAATCTTTCTATCCATGGCTCCATCCGCAAGATTACCATAGTTTGCAATATTAATTTCCTCAATGTCCTTTATCTTGTCAGTAATTCTAATTACATCTGTAAGGTTACCACATATAACCATCATTTTTTTATCCTTAGATCTTGAATCGCCTAAAACCTCAATAGCTGTATCAACGTCTACTATCAAACACTTAATACTTGATGGAACCGCCATTGATAAAGACATCTTTTGTATTTCATCTTTTGCAGCTCTATCATTTGCCACTACTACATACTTAACCCCCAAATACTTGAGCCAATTGGTTACGACTTGACCATGTATCAACCTCTCATCTACACGCAAGTTAACAATCATTTTCTCACCTCCTCTTTTTGAATTTTTATAATAGGAAATCTGCCATGCTAGATTGACTACCCTTTAAACTCTGATGTTCAATTTCTTCATTAACATACCTTATATCTAACCTTGCTTCATCAATTGCATCGATAATCGTCTTACTAGTAATTGTTTCACTTAATACAAGCTGACAAAGCAATCCTAAATTTATTCCTGTAATCAAGTGGAATTCGTATTCCTCTAAATATTTCATAAGCATTTGATTCACACTTCCACCCATTAAATCTGTAAAAACAATCAGTTCGTCATCCTTATTTATTTGCTCCATAAATTGTTGTATTGTCTTTTTGGGATTTTGCTCTTTAGAAAAAGCATTAATAACTGTAATATTATCAATTTTACCAGTAATAATATTTAAGGAATCCTTAAATCCAGAAGCAAGCATCCCATGAGTAGCAATTAAAATTTTCCGATTCATTTTTACCTCCTCATATTTTGTCAATAGTCAGGTTAACGTTTACAATCAATTAAATAAGCAATTTATATGCCAACTTTCGTCATAAGAAATTATGGTTATATAAATTGCTCAAAATCATTTAGTAAACAACTACATTGTTGCGTTAAATAAGCTATTAATTATGTTTAAAAACAAGTCTTAAATTTATTTAAAAAAATTATCTTTGTCACATTTTATCCTACAGCTCCCGAAGTGTCAGACACTATATTAATAAAAATATCATTTAAAAGAGGTAGTCATAGAAACAATCTCTACATTTCCATAACTACCTCTTCAAATATTGTTTTGCATACATCATTAATACTTATTAACTTCCTCTTAAGTCTATCAATTATAATCCATAAGAATAATGTCCATTATGTTATTCCATTCACATAATGGAATATTTACATTGTAGTTTTTTTCAATTATACTAAATGCTCTTTTAAGTACTATCAACATCTCCTGTTTTTCCCTTTGCAATATAATATCCTCTTCCTCATCAATCAATATCTCTATTGGTATCCTTCTAACTAATCTTTCAGTCATACAACACACATGAAATATTATAGACATACGTTTTCTGTTAGAAAATTCTATTCCTGTCATATCTTTGTATCGATTGATGCATTCATCAACATCAAAAATTAGCTTGTTCGCATCAAGTACTACTAACTTTCTCATAAGATTTTCTAATGAAAAGTTTATAAAAAGATTATATTGAAACTCTGATAGCTCCTCATCGCTAATAATATTAGATAGTATGTCTTTAATTTTATCCGTAGATTCTCCTAAAATTAATTCTTCTAACGATATATAAGTTACATCCTTAACTCTTGGATTTAAAGTTCCAATAATGCCTAAAACATCGTAAGAACTAAAAATGGGACTATTTTTCCCCTTTCTCAATAGTGTTCCATAATCTTCACTAACAACGGCTATTTCAACACCTCTTGGAAGACTTTCATGAAGCATTTGACGGATAGGTTCTGATGCTCCAATACCAGTTATGCAGCATGAAATTAAGCATTTACTCATTTTATTAGTTGGATATATTAACTTATGAGGGATCTTATAATTTATACTATAGAATTCAATAATTTCCTGGAAATCAGCTCCCTCCTTTAACTTCCTACCTATTGCAAGAGCAAAATCTGTTGATATATTATTTAGTATCAAAACTTGTCCATCAGACAACCTTCCTATCTGGTTGCAGACATCGTCTGATAATATAAAATCAGTTAATATAATTATTCCTTTTGTAGTATTTTTATTCTTTGAAAATTTAGTAAAGAAATTTATTATTTCTTCATCATTACTCTCAACAGGTATATCAATAAAATCAAATAAATTTTTCTCTAGAAGATTATTAACAACATTGCTAATACTTCTAGCAGTAGTATTGCCATGTGCTATGATTATCCCCCTACTATGACCTTTGACTCCCTTCATCAATAAACTTTTAAGGTATAGTGAAAATAAAATTATATCCTCATCGTTAAGACCAACATCAATATTGCTCTCGATAATTGTACTTATCTTTTTTGCCATGGGGATTTGATCCCTACAGAAATCTTCTAATGTTTTTATTAAAGAAATATATTGTTCGCTATGTTGCCTTTGATTTCTTGATTCATTAATACGATAATATAAATAAGTTGCGATATCATAGATAGAACTTCCCTTAAATCTTACCTCATAATTGTCTTCTATATAACGAGAAACTTCTTGCATACTATCCACTAAATATTTCATTAAACCCTGCTCTTCTTCTGCAATTGTAATACAACCTATGTTGCTAAAAAAGGATTCTACTATTTGGAGTATTTTATATTCACAATCTATAGTCTTTTTTTCCTTATCATCTTTGCTAATGAGTACATTCTCCAATTTATGAAAAACTATATCAATATTAGACTTATCTATAGATCCTCTATCACATAATTCAGGTAAACTCATCTGTGGTGAAATCCTAATATTATTTAACTCCTTGGTGAACTTGTCTTTTGAATTATTATTATAAAGTACATCTTCAGGTACATCTGGTAATTTGATAATTATTGTATCTTTACTCTGTTGATGAGAATATGCAGTACCACAAATAATTTTAACCAAATTCTCCAAGGCACCCACGTTTCCACTCTTATTGCTTGATATTAAAACTTGCAATACTTTTTCAGATACTATTAGTTCATGATTCAATATCTTACTTTCATTTAAAAAGAATAAATAAATCAGTTGAAGCTTCTCTTTGTAACCCCTTTTTTCTAAAGATGGAATCTTTATTATCAATGGAATTCTTCTCAAAAATGTCTCTAGAAAACTTGTAGAAAGATTTTCTGTCGTAGCCATAATTAGCCGAACATTCACTTTATGCCAGCCATCACTTTCACCTACTCTTCTAAATACCCCTTGATCCATAAATGTAAAAAGTTTTTCTTGTCCTTCCTTGCTAATCCTATGAACCTCATCTAGAAATAGAATTCCTCCGTCTGCAACCTCTAACAACCCCTCAGTATCAGTATAAGCACCAGTAAAAGCACCCTTCACATAACCAAATAAATTGCTGGCTAAGAGTTCAGGATTCTCTGCGTATTGAGCACAGTTAAAGGAAATAAATGGAGCTTCCCCAGTAATTATCTTATTTTCAATTGCAAATTTATGCATCAAGGTAGCTAAATATGTTTTCCCAACGCCTGTAGATCCTATCAATATGATAGGTAATCTATTGCTAGGATAAAAAAGTGAAATTTTCATTTGTTCTATCGCTTTTCTTAAACTTCCATTATTACCAATAACATCAGAAAATACATCCTTTTTAGGTTCTTTATAGGATTCGACACTTCCTGCTTCCTCTCCAAACAAATCCTCTATGCTGTTAAAAAATTGCTTACTAGGTATGAAAAAACGTTTGCAAAATGCCTCAAAATGTAAAAAATATACTGGTCTTCCCTGAATCTTAATTAATAATCCTCTTTCAACTAATCTATTACACCAATTGCTTACTGTATTACGCTTGACTCCTAAATTATCGGCAAGACTTTCTGCTGTAAATAATTCATAATTATCCTGAACATTAACATCCTCCGTTAATTGTTTTATAAGTTTTAATATCTCTTCCATTGGGCTTACCTCCTAAAACCTCGACAGAATCTTGTATTTTTGTACTAATGTCAATGACTTACAAACAAAATTTCAACTTTTTTTACCGACATATTGGCAGCTTCATACCCATATTTGTATTCGACAATTATAATTATAATTCCTCCCAAATTATAAATTTTATTTGTGAATTAACTCGTTGATGAAAACTATAATCTACTCTCATTGACATCCACAAGCACTTCTAATAGAATTAAAGTAAAAGCAAGTACATCCTAAATTTATACTAATGAAAAGGTTTTAGCATAGATTGAAGATAATTGTTATGAAGAGTAATATGAATATACCTTGGAAAGAAATTTATGACTTCATTCTTTCATGTAGTAGCGTACATGAACTTAAGGCCTTTTCTATCTCTTGGTTTTTCGCTGTATGATTTAAATGGCATACCTAGATCTATATTTTCACTTGATAGAACTAAAAATGAAAGCTTAGAGATTATGAGTACAATACCCTAAATTATGTTGTTCCAATCTTAAACTTTGCTTGTTTTCTAAACCAATATAATACAAAACGCGTTGAAATTCTTTTTAAGAATTCCAACGCGTTTTGAAGATTTTCCAAATCTTATACCTTAACTAACCTAGATTATTCTGGAAAAAGTTCTGTGCATTTTTATACATAATTCCTTCTGCTTGCTCTTGAGTCAGTCCTTTAGAAATGAAATACTGATACAATTCAGCAGCATCCGCTGGACTATTAAGACACTCAGGAAGAATAGCGCCATCAAAATCAGAACCTAAAGCCAAATTCTTTTCTGCGCCCAATGCAAAGAAATGCTCAACATGTCGGTACAAATCGTCAAGGTCTTTTACATTACCATCATCTTTAATGAATTTTATGAAATAATTTAGCCCTATGAGACAATCACGATGGACCATCTCTAGGATCATGTCATCAGTAAGATTACGCTTATGACTACACACAGCTCTAGCATTAGAATGAGTAGCCATAAATGGTTTTTTTGCTATTTTTAAGAGATCATCAAATCCGGAATCGTTAAGATGGGAGATGTCTACAATAATTCCTTGATCTTCTAACTCACGTACCGCAACCTTGCCAAAATCAGATAGTCCATGATTAGTAGTATGACCAGAACCCAATTCATTTTCCCCATTCCATACTAAAGTTAGAGCTCTTACTCCATCATCAGCAAGCAACTTTATCCGCTTTAAATCACCTGCTATGGCAGAACCATTTTCAATAGTAAGAAATGCCGCTGTCTTGTCTACCTCCCAAGCTGCCTTCATATCGGCAGAAGTCCTACAGGCCATTACTTGGTTATTAAATTTTTCCATTTGACGATAGAAGCTATTCCTATTAGCCTCATAATAATCGATTGCTTCCTGACCTCTTACTTCATCTGGGATAAACACTGCGTAAAACTGTGCCCAGTGAACATCTTTCGGAATAGAAGATAGGCTCAAAATACGCTTAGGATCCTCCAATGTGTCTAAAGTTCCAGTACTTGTATACTTCCCGTCAGTCAGTGTATCACAGTGAAGATCTATTAAAGCATAAGGTCTTATGATTTTATTTTGTCTCATCACGTCTCTCCTTAATTTGTAGCTGTTTTGGGAGGTAGAATTTTATTTTTCAAATTCAATTACCTCCTTAGTTTTATCAAACTCAAAATATCGTAATACAAAGTTACTTTAAATCTATATGCAATGATTCCATTAAGCAAAAAATTGCATAATACTTGCCACTAGTAGTCCCATGACATTCCCAATAGCTGCACCTAATACTCCCATTAATACGCCAATACCTGCGTAAGAAGCATCATAAGCAGATGCAACTATAGGTGCTGATGCGGAACCTCCGATGTTTGCCAAAGACGCTGTAGATACCATACACAAATCCCAGTGAAATAGTTTAGACAACAGAAACATTCCAATAATATGAATGATAAGTACAAGTAAACCAGCCACTAGCCACATAGGAGCAGCCAATATTTCGTTTAATCCAGCACGAGAAGCTAACAGTGCAATTACCACATATAAATATATATTAGACATTTCTGATATGCCAGCCATCTTTCCAATTGGAGACATGGCAGCTACTAGTCCAATTGCAGTAACTAACAAAACGGTCATTGTTCCCTTATCTATCATCCCAAAAGCTAAAACTCCGCCTAAATTCTGGGCAATTGCAGAAATCATTAGAGATAGACCTAATAAAGTAAGTAAAGAAGTAAAGTCAAGAGCCTTATTATCTTTATCCACTTCGGCATTAGTTGCAGCAGCAATAGCTTCTAACTTAGATGTATCAGCTTTTACTGCCTTATTCCATTTAGATGCAAATGGAATTACAACCAACAATAGTGCAATCCATACTGAATAGAAAACTGTATCAACAATAAGAGCAGCACCAAAGTCAGCTTCTGGTACAGATAGTGCATCCTGTATAGCTGCCATGTTTCCAGATCCACCAATCCAAGAAGCGCAAAGAGCTGCAAGAGCACGCCAAGATTCCACTCCTAAAACGCCCTTAAAGAATACGAATGAAATTATAAATCCTATAGATATAGTAATAGCACCACCCATAAATATAGCAATCATCCTGCCGCCTAACTTAGCTAATTTACGGAAATCACAGCTTAACAGCATAACAAAAATCATTGCGTATAGTAAGTTATTTTTTGTTGCTGAATAGGCTGCAGCAGTTGCCTCCATATCCCATAGGTTGATAGTACAGAAAACCATGTTGAATAAGTATACCATAACTATTGGTGGAACAAAATTAAAGACTTTCCAATTCGTTACTTTTTTTATGGCAACAAGCATGGCAGAAAAGAATACTAAAAATGCGATGTAAGTAAAGCCACTAGTAATCATTTATTTCTCTCCCTTTTTAATTTATTTTATAAACGGGTCTCCCTTCCCGATTTATAACTAGAATAACATATCATAAAAAACCCAACAAAAACCAAACGTGAGAACACGTCTGTTTTGTTGGGTTTCATCTGCGACGATATGGTTGAAGCCATATCAAGCATGGACAAAGCAACAATTATATAGTTTTATGTACTGTATTTATTCATTTCTGGTCATAACTTGCCAGCGTTTCAAAGCATCTCGATAGGATACTATTACCGCCTTTCGAGAAGAACCACCATAGCGTTGTGTCAATTCCTTCTCTAGCCAGTTTTCAATATCTTGGAATCGCTTTCCAATAAATAACTTATATAAATAACGTTCAGTAAGGTCAATTGTATGAGTACAACTGAAATCCATCACTTCATGAGTGACATCGTCTATCTCAAAAGCCATGTAAAAGGATCCATACATCTGGGTAATAGCGTTGTCTGAATTAGTGCGTGATTCTCCGATTACATATACAGAATGAATATCGTTCAATTATAAGCCTCCTTTCAATTAAAAGGATTTACCTTATAATTATATTCTAAGTATTATGAGGAATGTTGTCAAGCGCATATTTTCCCCTATTGGCTTCTCAGCACATATTTTCCCCTATTAGCTTCTCCATAAGATGTTGTCAATGCTGGACTTTACATTAAACATAATCTATTGTATAATCGGGCTAAGAACATACGTTTAAGGAGGATGCTTTATATGACTAATATTGAAATTGCATATTTAGCAGGTATTATAGATGGTGAGGGCAGTATAATGTTATCTAAATATCATCATTCAGAATTTCCATGTCCATGTATATCAATTTCTTCTACAGATCTAGAATTATTAGAGTGGGTTAGAGACAAAATTGGATCTGGAAGAATTAATAGAAAGAAAAACTATAATATAAATAAACACAAAACATCTTATACATATGTAGTCTATTATGATACCGCAATTGATGTGATGAACAAAATTGAACCATATTTAGTAATTGTCAAAAAGAAGTTAAGAGCAAAATTTATTACTGAAAATTACAAAAAGATTACTATACGTAATGGTAAATACAACGATATCCAACGATATGCAAAAGAACAATTCTATAATGATTTCATTTAAATTGTAAAAGCTCTAATGATTTACTTTCATTAGAGCTTAATTTAGTCGGCTACTTTAATTAATATGTATGGTGGAGGCGGTGGGTGTCGAACCCACGTCCAAAAACCCTTCCACAAGAGTTTCTCCGAGTGCAGCCAGTATTTTGACATTCCCTCTACTCATCCCCTACTGACAGGGTATGAGCTTTGGT
>ENA-UOOM01001195-UOOM01001195.1-fermentation-metagenome-genome-assembly--contig:-NODE-1195-length-25957-cov-3.264343_pt1 | contig 25957 bp, 21 predicted proteins | sample MGYA00245781_ERZ724031 | MGnify/ENA primary metagenome ERZ724031 (study PRJEB28704, sample SAMN03018317) | fermentation metagenome | biome: anthropogenic terrestrial biome; feature: soil; material... | reverse complement strand
CGCCCGCTCCCCCGTCGTTTGCGTCTCGAGGATGCGCTGCGTCGTCACGTAATCCGGATAAAGGCGCCGCAGGATCTCCGGTATGACGCTCCACGCGACGGCCTTGTCCCGCGAGGGAGCATCGAAGGCATCAATCTTCTCCAGAAGACCGTCGACCACCTCCATGGCCTCCAGCACCAGGGCGCTGATCAGATCCCCTTTTGAACGAAAGTGCAGATAGACCGTCCCTCTCGAGTACTCCAGGGCCTCCGCCACCTGGTCCATCGTGAGGGCTCCGTACCCCCGCTCGAGAAGAAGACGCCGCGTCGCCTGGAGGAACATACGCTCCCGTTTCTGAAACTCCCTTTGTCGTCGCTCTTTAGTGACCATAATGTCATATTATGACATAACGTCATAAAATATCAATATGTAAATATCAGGTTTCTTCCCTCTGCATATACCCTTGACAAATCGTCGGCCTGCCGGATAATAAAGGGTACTTTGTCGGAGGGAACAGATCGGTGGGCCCCGCTAGCGGGGCCCACTTTTTTGGGGAATTGATGCGGCGTCAGCGGAACATTCTCTGTCCCCTCCGGAATCCGAGGAGGACGAACGATTTATGAGCGACAACTGTTTTGCCGGCTACAACCTGCGGGAGGAGCTGCTCCTGGCCCTTCAGAAGAAGGGCTTCACCCTGCCCACGCCTGTCCAGGAAAAGGTGCTTGCCCTGGACTCCTTTGATTTGGACCTCATCGTACGGGCCAAGACCGGATCGGGGAAGACCCTCGCCTTTCTGCTCCCCATGCTCCAGGAGATGGACCTTCCCGAGTCGAATCCGAAGATACTGATCCTCTCCCCCACCCGGGAGCTCGCCCAGCAGACGGCCCGGGAGGCCGAGTGGATCTCCCGCTACATGGACATCTCCGTGGCCACGCTCGTGGGAGGGCTGGACATGGCCGCCCAGATCCGATCCCTGAAGGAGGGGGCCGTCATCGTGGTCGGGACTCCGGGGCGGACTCTGGACCACATCAACCGCGGAACCCTCCGCACGGCGAACATCCACTCCGTCATCCTCGACGAGGGCGACCACATGCTGGACATGGGTTTCAAGGACGAGCTCGAGGGCATCCTGGACAGTCTGCCCGACAGAAAGAGGACCTGGCTCTTCTCGGCCACCATGCCCCGCGAGGTGCGGGAGCTGTCGACGAAGTACCTCTCCTCTCCGCTCTTCATCTCCCTCGTCGGCGAAGAGGAGGGGAACGAGGATATAGCCCACAAGGCCTATCTCGTTCCGTCGCGCTACAGAATGGAGGGGCTGGTGAACATCCTGCTCTGGGAGCGACCCAAGCGGGGGCTCATCTTCTGCCACACTCGGCTCGACACCATGACCGTCGCCCAGCGCCTCTCGGAGTCGGGCTTCAAAGCGGGCTCCCTGCACGGCGAAATGACCCAGCGAGAGCGGAATGCCGTGCTCGCCTCCTTCAAAAGCGGGCAGCTGCCCCTGCTCGTGGCGACGAACGTCGCGGCCCGCGGGCTCGACGTGGAGGGGGTCACCCACGTCATACAGCTCGGCCTTCCCGACGACCGGGACACCTTTGTGCACAGAAGCGGACGGACGGGGCGGGCAGGGCACGAGGGCATCAACATCCTGCTCCTCTCCCCCCAGGAGAGCACCAAGTTCAAGTACATGCTGGGCTCGGCCAAAGTCCCGGTGGAGTGGCACAACGTCCCCGACGCCGAGGCCATAGGAAAGATCCAGAAGGAGATCACCGAGGAAAAGCTGCTCACCATGAAGGAGCCCGACGATCGGGAGAGCTATCTCGCCTGGGCGGAGGACCTTCTGACGCGGGTCGGCGCGAAGGACCTCGTGGCGAGGCTCCTGTGGAGCCTGTCGTCGAAGCGGTCCACGGGGTACACCCTGTCCGCCGAGCTCGACCGGGAGATTCGAAGGAAGAGCAGGCGCCCTGCGGACGAGGGGCAGGAGCGGAGCTTCAAAAGCCGGCGCCCCAAGGGGACCATGCTCCGTCTCGGCAAGGGACTTGCGGACGGATGGGATGTGGGGCGGGTGCTCAGCGCCGTCTGCACGTCCCTGCACGTCGACCGCTCGGAGATCGGGGCCATACGGATGAAGGACGACCACGTCCTCGTGGAGCTGCTCCCCATGGCGCTCTCGCGGTTCAACGAGGACTGCAGGGGGCTTGAACAGCGGGGGCTCCTGGAGGCCGGAGCGGGGAAAGGCGCCCTGCTCTTCTCGGCGCCCGCCCGTCCCAGGAGGTCCGCCGACGGCCCTCGGGCGAGAAAGTGGGAGAGGTCCTAGAGAATGAGAGAGCGCTCCCGGCTCCGCCGGGAGCGAGGCATAAAAAAGGACGGCGTGTTCGCCGTCCTTTTTTGTCCAAAAAGTGTGATCAGAGAATGGAAGCGTTAGAACTTCTGGACGTTCGCGGCCTGAGGCCCCTTCTCGCCATCCACCACGTCGAAGGAGACCTTCTGCCCCTCGGCAAGCGTCTTGAACCCGTCGCCTACAATGGCGCTGAAATGAACGAAAACATCCTTGCCTTCGTCCGTCGTGATGAACCCATACCCCTTACTGTCGTTGAACCACTTCACTGTTCCCTGACTCATGCAAAAACAGCCTCCTAAAACTTGATTTAAATCCGTGGTATACACCACGGCGTTACAATATCGGATTTTTCGTCAACTGTCAAGGCATTTCTGTTTTTTCCCGCACAAGTGCAGCGAAGGACCACATGTTTTCCTCGCTATTCCGCGCAGACAGCGTATTGGCGCCCTTCAGCGGCCAGATTCCTTCGATCGTCCACCGCCAGCCTCCGGCAGGAAACAGGCGCAGAAGAGCGCGAGCAGGGCAGCCCCCGCCGGCAGGACAAGCGCATTATGGTAGGCTTGGGGCGGGGGAAGGGCTGTGAAACGGTCGATGAGCACGCCGATAAAGGACGTGCAGAGCGCCGTCCCGAGAAAACCCGCCGTGTTGACGACAGAGATGGCGAGCCCCGTGAAGCGTTCGGAGTTGATGTCCTTCGCGACGGACCACGCCAGGACGAAGGTCGTGCTCGTGACCCCCGTGAGAAAGAGGAAGAGTCCGAGCCACACGCCCGGAGGGATGCCCCCCGGGCCGAGGAGCAGCAGTAGGACCCACAGGGCCAGGTGGAATGCCGACAGGGCGATCATGAGGTATTTTCGTCGGCAGTGCCGGTCCGAAAGCCATCCTAAGAGAGGCCCCGCCACCATCACGCCGAGGATCAGCAGGACGGCGTAGGAGGATGCCGAGGGCAGGGAGAACCCATAGGCGTTCGTAAGCCACGGAATGCCCCAGGTGGACAGCAGGGCGTACAGGGCGGCCTGGTTGAAGAAGTAGAAGAGGGCCGTCGCCGCCATGCCCTTGGACCCGAACACGGCCTTCACACCCTGAAGAACGGGCGGGGTGTCGGCCGGATCTGCCGAGGCACGAAGCATGGCCCGCTCGTTGATGGGGGGCAACCCCATATCCTGCGGCCTGTTTCGGATAAAGAACCAGCAGAGCCCCGAGAGGAGAAGCGTGAAGGCTCCGATGCCCACGAACCCGGAACGCCACGATATGACCGTGAGCAGAAGCGCGAGAGGCCCTTGGGAGAGGATGCCGCCCAGATTGCCCAGGAGGCTCGTCGCTCCGGACAGGGTGGCGAACTCCCCTTCGCGGAACCATTGGGACTGGATCTTCATGATGCAGACAAAGACGGTGGCAACGCCTATTCCGACGAGGAATCGCCCGACGAAGAGCCAGATCACCGACGGAGCCAGTCCGAAAAGGAGCGCTCCAGCACCGGCCACGAGCATCCCCGACGTGACGGTCGCCCTCGGTCCGAGGGTATCGGCGAGGAGCCCCACGGGGGTCTGCATGATCATGTAGGCGTAGAAGTACATGGACGCCATGTTGCCGAAGGCCGCCGCCGAGAGGGTGAAGTCGGCTGACAGCGCCTCCTTGACCACGCCCGTTGCGAGGCGGTGGAAGAAGGACACCATGAAGGCCAGGATCATGATGCTCCAGATGATCCATCGATAGGAGAGGGCCCTCTTCATCGGTTCGTTCGCACCGTCCGGCGGTCGCTGGGCAATGGCCATTCAGGACGCTCCTTCGCGGAGTAATGGACTGCCACGTAATAGTATCATCGAACGGCCGTTTTTTTCCGCCGTTTCCTATATAATCGACAGGTGTTTTTTCAGTTGCGCAAAGGAGGACCTGCCCGCCCATGATCCGACTGTCCGGCATCGCGCTCCGGTTCGGAGAACGAGCCCTGTTCCGCGACCTCTCATGGCTGGTGCCCCCCGGAAGCAGAGTCGGCCTCGTGGGGGACAACGGGGCCGGGAAGACGACCCTGCTCCGGCTCATCGTCGGACACGTCCAGCCCGACGAGGGCACCGTCGTCATGCCTCGCGGACGGACGATCGGCTACCTCCCCCAGGACCTGGTCGAACTCCCGTCCGTCGGCGTCCTGGAGTACCTCCGAACGCTGACGGGGATCGCCCATGCCGAAAGAGCCCTGGCAGAGTGCAGCAACCGTCTTTCGGCCCTGCCCCACGGCTCGCCGGAGCAGCGTCAGGCCCTGGCGCTGCACGACGAGTTGGCGAAGGAGTTCGAGCTCCGCGGGGGCTACTCCTTCGACGCCATGGCCAGAAAGATCCTTCACGGCCTCGGATTCGCCGACGGGGACTTCGCGCAGAACACGGAGACCTTCTCGGGGGGGTGGAAGATGCGCGTTCATCTTGCGGGCATCCTCCTGTCCATGCCGGATATCCTGCTCCTGGACGAGCCGACGAACCACCTGGACACGGAGAGCATGGAGTGGCTCGAAGGGTGGCTTCTCGCCTTTCGCGGGACCATCGTCTCCGTCTCCCACGACCGGCGGTTCCTCGACCGCATCTGCACGTCCATCGCCGAGGTGTCGCGAGGCACGCTTGACGAATACCGCGGCAACTTCTCCCAATACCTGGAGGAGCGGGAACAGCGCCTCGAAGAGCTTCGAAAGAGGGAGAAGCAGCAGAAGGACGAGATCGCCCACCTCGAGGAGTTCATCGAACGATTCCGCTACAAAGCCTCGAAGGCCTCGTCGGTGCAGAGCCGAATAAAGCGCCTCGGGAAGATCGAACTTGTGGAGGTGACGCCCGATACGAAGCGGGTCTCCTTCCGATTTCCGCCCTGCACCAGGAGCGGGCTCAACGTCGTGACGCTGCGGAACGTGGCAAAACGGTATGGGGATAACGTGGTCCTGCGGGATGTCTCGCTGACCGTCCAGCGGGGCGAGAAGGTCGCCCTCGTGGGGGTGAACGGGGCGGGCAAGTCGACCCTCTCCCGGATCCTCAGCGGCGTGGAAGAGCCGACCTCGGGGGAGGTCCTTCTCGGCCACGGCGTCGAACGGGCCTTCTACTCCCAGGAGTCGGCGAAAAATCTCGACTACTCGCGGTCCGTCTGGGAGTCCCTCTCGGGGCGCGACGGCACATGGAGCGCCCAGGACAAACGGAACCTGCTCGGAGCCTTTCTCTTCTCGGGGGACGACATCCACAAGGCCGTCTCCGTCCTCTCCGGAGGGGAAAAGGCAAGGCTCGCGCTGCTGAAGCTTCTGCTCGAAAAGGCCAACTTCCTCATCCTCGACGAACCGACGAACCATCTGGACATGCGGACGAAGGACCTCTTCCAGCATGCCCTTCTCGAGTACGACGGCACGCTGGTCATCGTGTCCCATGACCGGTACTTTCTCGACAATCTGGCGTCGAAGGTCGTGGAGATCACGTCCGGCGACCTGGTGGAGTACCCGGGCAACTACTCCTCGTTCATCGAAAAGAGAAAGGAACGCGCGGACGTCGTGGAAAGTCCCTCTCAGGGCGGCTCCACGGCCGAATCCCCATCTCTGAGGGATCGGCGGAGAGCGGAGGCCGAACGGCGCAACCTCCGGTCCAGGGCGCGAAAAGCCGTCATGGACCGTCTTATCCCGCTCGAGGAGCGGATCGAGTTGCTTGAGAACAAACTGCGCGAACAGGACGGACTGTTGAGCGATCCGGCGTTTCACGCCAAGTCAGGGGACGTGTCGGCCCTTCTCATCGAACGGAACGGCCTCTCCCGGGAACTTGCATCCCTCCTCCCTCTATGGGAAGATTGTATGAAGGAAATTGAAGGGATAGACAGCGAGGAGGAGCAGCAGGACCTTCATTCGCCGCAAAGGAGACAACGTTCATGAAGAGATCGCCGACTCCCCGCATAGTGTGGTTGTGCTCAGCGGCCCTCGTCCTGCTTTTCACCTGTTTCGTCCTCCCGGCGATCGCAGGAACGGAAGAGTGCCGGGGCAAGACCTTCGTCGACTTCCTCATCAAGGAGTTTTCGCCCGAGACGATGACGGTGATCCTCAGCGAAGACCCCGACGAGGACGGCAATATCCGGGATGTCTACGTCGACGCGAGGGGGTGCGTGATAGGAAAGGTCCGGATCGACACCCTTCGCATGAAGGCGACGGGCGTGACCCTCACCCCTCCGTCGCAGTGGACAAAGGACTGCATCGACATCCGGCAGGTGCTGAACGTCCACGCCCAGGCGACGATCTCCGAGGCGGACCTGAACAACCATCTCATCGGCCGTGAGTTCGGGGAAGACGACAACTGGAAGGACGTCCGGGTGGACATCACGCCGCAGGGCATCTACGCGAAGGGGCACTACGTCTTCAGGCTGCTCTTCACCATGGACCTCTTCATCGAGGTCTTCAGCAAGCTCAAAATAGTGGACAGACAGCAGGTATGGCTCGACGACTACTCCGTCCGCGTCAACAGGGCGGACGTCCCGAGGTTCATCGTCGACAAGGCCATAGGCCAGATCCAGCCCATCCTCGACCTCAAGCGCTCCGCCTTTCCCCTGAAGCTCCAGTCGGTGACCTACGACGACGAGAACATCTACGCGTCCAGCCGAGTCCTTCCGGAACCCTTCGAGGGCACGGCATATCACTTCTCGTGCCTGCAAGCGGAGAAGGGCAGCGAGAGACGCTGACCGGACCGGGACGCGGTCGTTCACGCCGAGACCCGGTCACTCGCCTCCTCTTCCATAGGCCCCCAGAAAACCGGAGATGCTGTTTCCGATGAACTCCCGCTCCCGCTCCTGAATGTCGGGCTCCATGGTCCTCAAGGCTCCAAGAAGGGCATCCCTCTTCATGAGCTCCTGAAAGAAGACCTCCTCGTCCGACGGAGGAACTCCCCCGTCGAGGAGCTCACAGACCACGCCTCTCCAGAGATTGAGCTGCTCCAGGGCCAGGGTGAGCATTTTCTCGGCGTCCCCGGACCATCCGAAGTGGGCGTAGCAGATGTACGTGCCCTTCAGATCGAGAAGTCGGTTGATGGAGCTGACGGTGACCTCGGGAAAAAACCGGGGCGGCGTGGCGGGCCTGAGGTACGGGGCCGGTTCTTCGCCCTCGAGGAAGACGCCCGCGGCTTCGCCGGCGAAGAGCACCCTCCCCCGGTCGGGGTCGTCGTAGGCGAAGCTTTGATGATGTGCTGCATGCCCCGGTGTGGGCACCGACGAAAACCCCTCGGGCAGACGGTCCATGGCGCGGAGAGCGTCGGCGGACACCGCCTCAGGCTTGCCGTAGAAGTGTGCCGTCTCGCCGAGGGTCTTGACGCTCCCCGCCCAGAGGGCCGACGGATCGAGCAGATGGGGCACGCCCCGTTCCGACGCGAACAGCGGCGTGCCGTACTCCCGGACCGCCAGAGCCGCAGCGCCGGCGTGGTCGATATGGACGTGGGTCAGGAACACCCCGTCCACCCTGCCGCCCCCGAACCGTTCGACGGCCTCCCGAAGAACCGGCCAGGAGACGGAGGGCCCCGTGTCCACCAGATAGGTCCTGTCCAGCCCCTCGTCGCGAAGAAGCCAGGACGAGACGAAACGGCGGAAACCTCGTCTCTCCATGCGGAGATCGATGTTGTGATACTCCATCGTGTTCCCTCCCTACTCCGAGATGACCACCTTCATGCCGACGAAGACCCGCTCCTTGAGCTGCACGAGATCCTCGTTCTTCAGACGGATGCACCCCTCCGTCGCCCTGGTCCCGATGGAGTCCGGCGCATGGGTCCCGTGAATGCCGATCCCGCTCCATCCGGGGGTCTTGAGGCGAATGAACCAGGGGCCGTAGGCCCCCCGAATCTCGCCCGCCCCGTCGCGAAAGTCGTGGGTCCAGGATGAGGCGTTCTGAACCTGCTGCACGGTGAAGCTGCCCGTGGGCGTGCGCTTGTCGCCCACACGCTGCTTCTGCCCCTCATTTGCCCCGACGGCTATGCGGAAGGTCCGTTCGAGATCCCGACCCTTGTAGAGGTACAACCGGTACGTCCCCTTGACGATGTGGAGCCAGCGTTTGTCCTCGGACACCCGCTCCGGAATGGCAGGCGGCGAGGGTTCCTCGTCCTTCGGCTTGGGGGCGGGGATCGGAGCGGGCGGCTCCTGCTCCTCCACGGGCGGAGGGGCAGGCGGCTCGGGCTTCCGGAGATATTCATACCCTTTATACAGCCCGACGGCCAACAGCACGACGGCGAGCAACGCCGCTATTTTCACGGAGCGGGACACGTTTTTTTTCTGGTAGTACATCCTCTTCCTCCCCACGAAAACTGATTTTCAGATTGTACCACGGATGGCGGAGGCTCAAGAAAGCGGCTTTTCTTTTGCAATTTTCCTCTTGCATTTCCCCTCGGGACGACGTACACTCCTTCCGTCGTACATACTCATCGCATAGGAGGTAGAGACGTGGAAAAAGAGTACCATTTCGACCTCGAGAACTACATCTCGAGGGAACGCTTCGACCGCATCAAAAAATTTGCCGGGGACAAGGAGACGCCCTTCCTCATCATCGACCTGAAGAAGGTCGAACAGAAGTACGACGAACTCCATGCGACCCTCCCCTTCGCAAAGATCTACTACGCGGTGAAGGCCAACCCGAACGAGGACGTGCTGCGCATGCTCATAGGGAAGGGCAGCTGCTTCGACATCGCCTCCCCCTACGAGCTGGATCACGTGCTCACCCTCGGCGCCGACCCGGCAAAGATCAGCTACGGCAACACCATAAAGAAAGCGAAGGACATCGCCTACGCCTACTCGAAGGGGATACGCCTCTTCTCCACGGACTCCGAGGGCGATCTGAGAAAAATCGCGGAGAATGCGCCCGGATCCCGGGTGTTCTTCCGCATCCTCACTGACGGCAGCGGCGCGGACTGGCCCCTCTCCCGAAAATTCGGCGCCCATCCGGACACGATCTTCAATCTCATCCTGCTGGCGGCCGAGCTGAAGCTCGAGCCCTTCGGCATCTCCTTCCACGTCGGATCCCAGCAGCGGGACATCGGCCAGTGGGATAACGCCATCTCCACGTGCCGCTACCTCTTCGACGCCGCCAAGGAGGAGGGGATACGCCTCAAAATGATCAACCTCGGAGGCGGCTTCCCGGCCCACTACATCTATCCGACCCAGGAGACGTCCGTGTACGGTGCGGAGATCATCCGATTCCTCACGGAGGATTTCGGAGACGATCTTCCCGAGGTCTACCTCGAGCCGGGGCGCTTCATGGCCGGTGACTCGGGCATCCTCGTGACGGAGGTCGTCCTCGTTTCGAAGAAGTCCGAGGCCAACCAGTACGCGTGGGTCTATCTCGACGTAGGAAAGTTCGGCGGCCTGATCGAGACGCTGGACGAGTCCATCAAGTACCCCATCTACTCCGAGAAGACGGGCCCCCTGCAGGAGGTCATCCTTGCGGGACCGACCTGCGACAGCATGGACATCCTGTACGAGAACGAAAAGTACGAGTTCCCGGCGTCCCTGGCCAACGGGGACCGGCTCTACATCTTCACGACGGGGGCCTACACCCAGACCTACTCCTCCGTGTTCTTCAACGGGTTCCCGCCGCTCAAGGCTTACGTGTTCAAGGAATAAGAGACGCCCAGTTCAGGTCGAGAACGGAGGGGACGAAACGACGGTCCCCTCCGTCATGAAGGGAGGTTCTTGCATGAAGCCCCGCCAGAGACGGACCAACGAGCTGTGGGTGATGGAGGAGCAGTCGCCGGACATGAGGCTGAGCCTCAGGATCTCCGACGTGCTCTTGAACGTCACAAGCCGGTACCAGGACATCCTCGTCGTCCGGACCGGTGAGTACGGCCGCATGATGCTGCTCGACGGAGCCATTCAGATAACGGAGCGGGACGAGTTCTGCTACTCGGAGATGATGGCGCACGTTGCCCTCTGCTCCCACCCCGACCCGAAGCAGATCCTCATCGTAGGCGGCGGGGACGGAGGCGTCCTCCGCGAGGTCCTCCGGCACCAAAACGTCGCGAAGGCTACGCTCATCGACATCGACGAAGAGGTCATCTCCGCCGCGAAGCGGTTCCTCCCGTCCATAAGCGCCCGGTTGGACGACCCCCGCGCCGACGTCCGGTGCGAGGACGCCATGGCGTACATCACAGAATGTCATGACCAGTTCGACGTCATCATCGTGGACAGCACCGACCCCGTGGACTTCGCCGCCGGGCTCTTCAAGGCACCCTTCTACGAGGACGTGCGCAGGGCCCTTCGTCCGAACGGCATGGTCGTCGCCCAGACGGAGTCGCCCTTCACCGATACGGACGTCATGGTCGGGGCGTACCGTGAAATGGCATCGGTCTTCCCTGTGGTCCGGCTGTACTGGGGCGTCGTCCCCACCTATCCGAGCGGAATGTGGACCTACACCATCGGGTCGAAGGACCAGGACCCCTCGCTGGCGAGGCGCCCCGCGCCCGAGGGGACACGGTACTACTCGGGCGATGTGCATAACGCCTGCTTCACCCTTCCCCCCTTCGTCACCGATCTGCTGACGCGGTGGCAGGACGCCCCGCAACCGGAAGAGGAGCGATGACCATGAGAGTTCTCACCGCACTCGGCGGCAACGCCATTTTACAGAGAGGACAGAGAGGCACCGTGGCGGAACAGCGGGAGAACGTCCAAAGAGCCGTGGACCAGCTCGTCCGGATGATCGCCGCAGGGCATCAGGTGGTCGTGACCCACGGAAACGGTCCCCAGGTGGGAGCCATCCTCATCCAGAACGAACTGGGGAGCGTCTCCGTCCCCTCCATGCCCATGGACATCTGCGACGCGGAGAGCGAGGGCTTCATCGGCTACATGCTCTGCCAGAGCTTCCAGAACACCCTGCTTGCCCGCGGCATAACGGGAAAGGACCCGGCGTGCATCCTCACGAGAGTGGAGGTTGACCCGTCGGACCCCGCCTTCGCCCACCCGACGAAGCCCGTCGGCCCCTTCTCCACCGAGGAGCGGGCGAGAGCGCGCATGGCGGAGACGAAGGAGACCTGGGTGGACGACGCCGGCAGAGGGTGGCGCCGGGTCGTGCCCTCCCCCGACCCGCAGGCCATCGTCGAGCGAGACGTGATCGTCGCGCTCATAGAGAAGGGGTTTACCGTCATCGCCTCGGGAGGCGGCGGAATCCCCGTCATCAGAAAGCCCGACGGGATGTATGAAGGGGTCGAGGCCGTCATTGACAAGGACCTTGCGGGGCATTGCCTCGCTGAGGCGGTCCATGCCGACCTCTTCATCATCCTCACGGACGTGCCGAAGGTGGCCGTACACTACAACACCCCCGATCAGAGGTGGCTCGACCGCGTCACCCTGCTGGAGATGGAGGCCTTCGAAAGAGAGGGGCACTTCAAGGCCGGCTCCATGGGGCCGAAGGTCAAAGCCGCCCTCCGGTTCGTCCGGGGCGGCGGCGAACGCGCCGTCATAGCGAGCCTGGACGAGGCCCTCGAGGCTCTGGAAGGGCGGGCGGGAACGCAGATCGTCGGAGGGTAGGGCAGACTGCAAGAAAGACTCCTCGCTCGATCCGGGCGGGGGTACTACGGAGAAACGCGGACACCGGCGCACCGTGCCGGTGTCCGCGTTTGTCGGGTGCAGGACCGCGTCACGGAACGAAGCGTTTCCGGAAGAGCGCAAGGCTCGTGCTGAAGAGGACCAGGACGAAGGCCGCGAGGGCCAGGGCATCCATCCACACGTACTCCATTCCTCCCCCCTTCAGGATGATCTGGCGGGAGAGGCGCATGTAGTACGTTATCGGAAGACACCCTCCGATGACGCGAAAGAGCGGCGGCATGGCCTCGATGGGAAAGACGAAGCCCGAGAGGAGAACGCTCGGCAGGATGACGAAGACGGACAGCTGCAGAGCCTGCATCTGATTCTGCACGAAGGTGGAGATCATGATGCCCATGGACAGGCTCGCAAGGACGAAGAGCAGCGTGAGGGCGAGAAAGAGAAGCCGACTGCCTTCGAAGGGCATCCGGAAGATGGTCGTCCCTATGACGAGCGACACGGACACCTGGATGTACCCCACAATGATGTAGGGCAGGACCTTGCTGACCAACAGCTCCCAGGAGCGCATCGGCGTCACCAGAAGCTGCTCCAGAGTCCCCTGCTCGCTCTCCCGGACGATGGCCATGGACATCATGGCCACCAGCGTAATGGTGAGCAGTATGCCCATGATGCCGGGCACCATGTACCATGAGGTGATGAAGTCCGGGTTATACCATGAGCGGACCCGAACGTCCACGGCCTGTTTGAGGACCGGCTGGCCGGCGGCGGCCATCTTTTCGATCAGGATGGTCTGGGATCTCCGCACACCAAGCATCTGGGCCGCCGCTATGGCCGACGAAGCGGACAGGTTGTCCGTGGCGTCGACAAGCACCTGAACCTGCGCCGGACGCCCTCCCCGGATGTTCCGGGCGTAGTCGGGTGGAAAGAGAATCCCCACCTTCGCCCTGCCCGACGCCACTGCGGCGTTGACCTCCTCCATGCTCTCCGCCGTCAGGACGACGTCAAAGTAGTTGCTCGACGTGAACCCGCGAAGCATCTCCCGGCTCTCCTGGCTCCTGGATTGATCGAAGACGGCCGTCCGAAGATGCTTGACGTCGGTGTTGATGGCGAAACCGAAGACCACGAGCTGGATGATGGGCATGCCGATGATGATGACCAGAGTGATACGGTCACGAAGGACCTGGATGAACTCCTTGACGATAAGCGCACGCAGCCGCTCAAAACCCACCGCGTCTTTCCCCCTTCTCCCGGACCCCGACGGACCGGGACCTTCCGGGATCATCATGTCACTCGTCCTCCCCGACGCCCGAGACGATCGCAGCATTCCTGTCCGCCTGCTCTTTCACGAGAAAGACGAAGACATCCTCCATGGTGGGCGCGATCTCCGTCAACCGGGCGCCGGAAAAAATTCCCTCGTCCGAAAGGGTCACCTCCGGCGGGACGAGGACATGCAGCTTTTCTCCGAAGGGATAGGCGTCGAGAACCTGCTTCGCATTGCCTCGCAGCGCTTTCACCATTTCCATGCCCTTTCCGCCGTCAACCTCGTACAAACGACCGGGGATCGAGCTCTTCAGGTTCTCCGGCGAGTCGTCGGCGATCAGCTGGCCGAAGGAGATGAAGGCCACCTGGTCGCAGTGCTCCGCCTCGTCCATGAAATGGGTGGTCACCATGACCGTCGTTCCGTCCGCCGCGAGGTTGTAGATGATGTCCCAGAAGTGCAGCCTGGCCTTCGGGTCCACCCCGCTCGTTGGCTCATCGAGGAACAGGATTTCGGGCCTGTGGAGGATGGAACAGCCGAGGGCAAGTCGCTGCCGCAGTCCGCCGGACAGCTCACCGGCGAGCTCCCTTCGCCTGTCCTGCAGGCCGGCAAGCTCAAGCATCTCCTGGATCCGCGCCTTCCGATCCCTCCCCCGGATTTCGTACAGTCCGGCGTACAGATTGAGATTTTCGACGACGGAGAGGGTTTGATACAGGCTGAACTTCTGGGACATGTACCCGATTCTGCGCTTCAGCTTTTGCCCGTCCTGGGGCAGGCGCATCCCAAGCACGAGGCCTTCTCCGGACGTGGGTGCCAGCAGGCCGCAGAGCATCCGGATCGTGGTGGATTTTCCCGACCCGTTCGGCCCCAGGAAGCCGTAGACCGACCCCTGTTCAATCTGCAATGTGACGTCATTCACGGCCGTGAAGTCCCCGAATTTTTTCGTCAGCGCCCGTGTTTCGACGGCAAAGGCGGTCATACCCGCTCCCCCGTCGCGCTCAGAAAGACAAAGAGGTCTTCGAGGGTCGGTGGAATTTCCTTCACGGGGAGTTCTCCGTATCCCCTTGCTGAAAATTCGCGCTCCAGAGCCGTCCCGGCAAACCGGACATCGTCGACGACGAGGTGGTACTGCGCGCCAAACAGGTTCGCGTCGACGACCCCGGGAAGAGTCGAAAGCCACTCCTTCGCCCGCCGGTCCCGGAGGCCGACCTGAAGCACCCGATGAGGGTAGCGGCTCAGCAGTTCATGGGATGTTCCCAGGTCCAGCACCTTGCCTCTGCTGATGAACAGCTTCCTCGTGCAGAGTTCCGCCTCGTCCATATAGGGGGTGGAGACGACAATGGTCATGCCGCTCTTGTTCAGGTCGTAGAGCATGGACCAGAACTCCCTGCGGGCAACAGGGTCCACGCCCGTCGTCGGCTCGTCGAGGAAGAGGATTGTAGGGGTGTGCAGCAGTCCGATGGCCAGGGCGAGTTTCTGCTTCATGCCACCTGAAAGGTTGCCGGCAAGACGGTCGCGAAAGGGCCACAGCCCCGTCCGCCGGAGCGCCGACTCGCCTGCTCTTCGAACCTCCTTCTTCGACGCGCCGTACAGCGCCCCGAAGAGCGAGATGTTCTCCATCACGGTCATGGCCGTGTAAAGGCTGAATATCTGCGAGACGTACCCCGCATGCACCCTCGCCCTCCGCCTGTCCTCGCTGCCCAGCAGCAGACAGGTCCCCTCGTCGGGATCGACGATGCCCATGGCCATCCGGATGAGCGTCGTCTTCCCGGCCCCGTCAGGGCCGATGAAACCGAATATCTCGCCGGCCTCCACGCTCACTTCGACCTTCGACAGGGCGACACGCCCTTCGAATTGTTTCGAAACGCCCCGATAGGTCAGCGCGGCCATGGGATCACCCTCTCCGCTACGGGGAGAACACACCGTTGCAACGACATCCTGCCCGTCAGAACGTCACGTCCGCCGGCATACCGGGCTTCATTATCCTCTCGGGGTTGTCCAGGCTGACTTTGACCCGGAAGACCATGTTGGCCCTCTGGTCGGGAGTCAAGGAGAGCCTCGGGTTGTACTCGGCCTCCTGGCTGATCTTCGTGACGACCGCCGGGAACGTCCTGTCCGGGTAGGAATCCACCTGAACGGACGCCTCTCCGCCGAGGCGGATCAGCCCAAGCTGCGTGGACGGGATGTAGACGTTCACCCAGCACCGTTCCATGACCCCGAGCGTCGCCAAGGACGCACCGGACGCCACCACGTCCCCCTCCTCATAGTTCTTCGTCAGGACGACCCCGTCGACGGGCGCATAGATCTTTTTGTAGCCAACGAGGATCGTCGCCTTCTCCACCGCCGCCTCGGCCTGCCTGGTCCGCTCCCGGGCAGCCTCGATGTCCTCCGCACGGTTGCCGGTCGTCAGGAGATCCAACTCGTCCTGCGCCATCTGAACGGACTTCCGGCTCGTCTCCATTTGCTCTCTGTAGAGCTCGGCCTCTCTCTGTGCGACAGCGCCCCGATCGGCAAGGTTCTTGAAGCGTTCATAGTCCCTCCGCGCCTGCTCGGACTGAAGCCTCTTGAGCTCCAGCTGCGCCGTCGCGGCATCGATCTGCTCCGAACGGGCTCCCCTTTCCGGGACGGCAAGATTCTGGCGGGCGGCGCCCAACGCGGCCTCCGCCATCTCCAGATCTTTGTCGACGCCGTCGAGGGACAACCTGGCGAGGAGGTCTCCCTTATGAACGGGACGCCCCTCCTGCACGTCGAGAGAGAGAATACGCCCCCCGACCTGAGGCGCAAGCTGAACTTGCGTCACCTCGATTGTCCCGGAGGCGCGGATCCGATCGTCTCTCGTTTTTTTCTCATCCAGCCAATACCACACCCCGACACCGGCAAAGAGAACGACCAGGGCCAAGGCAAGCAGCTTTTTCATGTCTTCATCTCCTTGATACGAAAGGGGCGTTCGCCCGGTGCCGATATTATACTCCCCTTTGCCGTCGAGGGCTGAATGGAAGGCCTGGATGCAAGAGCGGGTACCCTAAAGACGGGTGCCCGCTTCGTCGGCCGACGTGGGATCGCTTTTTATTGCCCGGCGGGCTGAGGGGCGCCGCCCGCGAACCGGGTGATAATCTCCCGCATCTCGTCGCCCGTGAGGGTCTCCTTCTCCATGAGGGTCCTCGCCAGCTCGTCCAGAAGGGCCCGGTTTTCCTCCAGTATGGACATGGCATGACTCTGGGCGCTCTTCACCCGGTCGCGGATCTCGCTGTCGATGCAGGCCACCGTCTCGGTGCTGAGGTCGGTCCGGTTCCCGCCGTTCACCGTCTGGAGATATACGGACCGATCGCCGGCGTAGCGTACGGGCCCGAGTTTCTCCGACATTCCGAACTCCGTGACCATGCGTCTCGCAAGGTCAGTCGCCCGTTCGAGGTCGTTGGAGGCACCGGTGGTGGCCTCGTTGAAGACCAGCAACTCCGCGGCCCGCCCCCCCAGCATGACCGCCATCCTGGCCCGCAGCTCGCGCTCGCCGATGAGAAACTGGTCCTCCTCGGGCATCTGCATGGTGTAGCCGAGGGCTCCCTTGGCCGTGGGGATGATGCTGATCTTGTGCACGGGATCCGCCCCGGGGACGAAGTGCGCCGTCAGGGCGTGCCCCACCTCATGGTAGGCCACTTTTTCGCGGACGTCCTTTTTGAGCGGGGTCTTCCGCTGCAGTCCCGCAACGACCCGTTCGATGGCCAGGTCGAAGTCCTGCATGTCCACCGTGTCGGAATTTCTCCGCACGGCGAGCAGGGAGGCCTCGTTGGCGATGTTGGCGAGGTCGGCCCCGGAGAAGCACGGCGTCACCTTGGCGATGCGGTCGAGCTGGACCGAAGGGCCCAGGGGCATGGACTTCGTATGGATCTTCAGTATCTCCATGCGGCCCTCCTCCGTGGGGAGGTTCACCTGGATCTGCCGGTCGAACCGCCCCGGGCGCACCAGGGCGGGGTCGAGGATCTCAGGCCGGTTCGTCGCCCCCATGATGATCACGCCGCTGTTCGACTCGAAGCCGTCCATCTCGGCGAGAAGCTGATTCAGGGTGTTCTCCCGTTCGCTGTTCGAGAAGGCGCCCACGGTGGACCGGGCCTGACCGATGGCGTCGATCTCGTCGATGAAGATGATGCAGGGCGCCTTTTTCTTCGCCTGCTCGAAGAGGTCGCGGACGCGCGATGCCCCGACGCCGACGAACATCTCGACGAAGCTCGAACCCGTCAGGTAGAAGAAGGGCACGCCCGCCTCGCCCGCTGTCGCCTTGGCAAGCAGCGTCTTGCCGGTCCCCGGGGGCCCGACGAGCAGAACGCCCTTCGGAAGCTTCGCCCCGAGCCTGTCGAACCGCTTCGGCTCCTTCAGGTACTCGATGATCTCCCGCAGTTCGACCTCCGCCTCGCCGACGCCTCCGACCTCGTCGAAGGTGATCTTCGTCATCTCGCCCGAGATCTCCTGCGCCTTGCTCTTTCCGATGGACATGACGTTGCCGCCCATCCGGCGCGTCATGAAGTACCAGATGACGAGCAGGGGCAGGAAGCTGAAGACCCAGCCCATGAGCGTGCCCACGGCCCCCCTGGTCTCGTCCAGCCCGGAGAAGGCCACGCCGGCCCTCGTCAGGCGGTCCACAAGGTCCCGGTCCTCGACGCGCACCACGTTGCGGACCCCTCCCGCGCTGCTCTTGTCCTTCAGCGTGAAGACGAAGCGATCCGTCCCGATCTGCACGCTTTCGACCTGCCCCTTCTCCAGCTCCTGAAGGAACGTGCTGTAGGGGACCTCCGTCTCGCGGATCACGAAGGGCTGGAGGAACAGCGAGTTGAAGAGCCATACCGCCACCAGCGCGAAGATGAAATAGGCAGTGGAGAAATTTCGTTGTTTCCGGTCCAAAACCGTCACCTCACCTCTGACGCTGTCGAAGACAGCGCAATATGCGGCCATTATAGCACCCGGTCATCGGCCTTACCGTCCGGAACACGGCGCGTACGGGCGGCATCCGTGGGCCTTTCCCGTGAAAAGGAGCGGCGTGGAAGGAGGAGAGACGAACGAGACAGACAAAGACAAGGAGATCGCGGCACCACCCGCTCCCTCCGGGAGACCCAGACCCTCCGAGACCGTGAGCGAGCCAGTACACGCTCTCCCCTCCGGGGCCGCACCGTTCACCGGCCAGGAGGGGAGAGCGAAAAAGGCGTATGAAAGACCCCGGCGACAGCCCCGCTTCTAGGAGCCCTTCCGGAGGACCTCCTCCCAGGTGACGAAGGAGTGGTAGTACTCCTCGTCCCCATCGTCGAGGCCGCGGCTGATCTCCGTTATGTGCGTGTGTCCGGCTCCGATCTGCTCGAGGACGTACTCCACCGCAACCTGCGGTTTGCTCGCCTCGCCGCAGGTGTATATGTCGAGGGCCATATAGCCGACCTCAGGCCATGTGTGAATCGAGAGATGGGACTCGCTGATCACGACGACGCCGCTCACCCCGTCGGGCGGGAAACGGTGGAACGAGACGGACCACACATGAGTGTTCGCACGCCTCGCGGCCTCGACCAGAATCTCCTGAAGCCTGTCGACCTGCGCGATGACGGGACTGCATCCGGACGCCTCCACAATGAAGTGATACCCCTTCGGCGACATCGTCACTCCTCCTCTTTTCCCGCCGCCCTTCAGAAGCAGCGGCCCGTTGGGTGCTCAACGGGGTTGATTATATCACGGTGTCGTCCTTCATCCCACTGTGCGCCCCCCGAGGGTGGATGGCCGCGCTCCCGACGCTCAGGGCAAGGAGAAGCCACGCGCTGCCGGGCACCGCCTTGAAACACGACGACCCCGGAGTCATCCGGGGTCGTCGTTCGTCGTGCGAGGGTCGCAGATACAATGGTGGAGCTAAGGGGGCTCGAACCCCTGGCGACGACGCGCCGACGATGATGAAACCCGTGCCTCCCTTCGCCACCTCCTCGTAGTACGAGAGGGCCCGTCCCTTCTTCCCGATGCCGTCGAGCAGAGAGAGGTAGGCCGTTTCGAAGGCGTCCAGCCCCTCCACAAGGAGCCTGGCCGTTATCTCGTCGAGATGGACTCCGACGGCCTCCAATATCGCCAGCCGCCTCTCCATCCCCTGCCGGTCGTCGGTGACGGTCTCCGCTGCACACCCGGACGACAGAAAGGCCTTCATCGTCTCGGGCGGCACGGTGTTGACCGTGTTGGGGCCGATGAGGGAATCCACATACAGCGTCCTGGAGTAGTCCGGGTTCTTCGTGCCGGTACTCGCCCAGAGCGGACGCTGCACCTTCGCTCCGGCGCCTTCAAGAGCGCGCCAGCGCGCCGACGAGAAGAGCTCCTCGAAATCCCGATACGCCGCCCGAGCGTTGTCGACGGCGATGCGCCCGAGAAGGTCTCTTTCACCCTTCTCCTGAAGCGCTTTATCGACCGCCGTGTCGATACGGCTGACGAAGAGCGAGGCGACGGACGCCACGGAGGTCAGGTCCCCTCCCTGAGTCTGCCTCTCCTCGAGCCCTTCGATATAGGCCGTCGCCACATCGCGGTACTGGTGTCGGGAGAAGATGAGCGTGGCGTTGATGCAGAGCCCTTCGGCCGTACAGCGGCGAAGGGCTTGGACCCCTGCTGGCGTGGCCGGGATCTTGATCATGACGTTCTTCCGGTCGACGAGCTCCGCCAGGGCCTTCGCCTCCTTGACGGTGGCCTCCATGTCGTGGGCGATCATGGGGCTCACCTCGAGGCTGACGAACCCGTCTCCCCCCCCGCTCGTCTCATAGACGGACAGGAAATGATCCGCCCCCTCCCGGACATCCGCCACCGTGAGGGCGGTGTATATCTCCTCCCTGTTCCGACCCTGCCGGACGTAGGCCAGGATATCCTCGTCGTAGTCGTTCGTCTGGCCGATGGCTTTCTCGAAGATCGACGGGTTCGTTGTCACGCCCCGGACTCCCATGCGGATCATGTCGTCGAGCTCTCCGGAACGAAGCAGGCTCCTGCTCAGGAAATCGCACCATATGCTCTGCCCGTGCCGGAGAGCTTGTTGAATGGTATTCTCTCTTTCCACGATGACGCACTCCTCCTTTCAGATGAACCCGTAGGGCACAACGTCCTCCCCGGAAACCGTCACGCTCGCCGATCCCTCAGGACGACCGCGAGATCGGCGGCGTGCTCCGACGCCATAGCCCCGATCCTTTCGGCGCCAACCCCCGGGAAGAAGACGCTCACCCCTTTGGCGTTCCCCTCCACGGTGAACAGGACGCCTGTTCCCCGATCCGAGGGAAGGACGGCGATCTCCTTCATTGTATCCCATGGCAGGACATCCCTGCCACCGATCCCCCAGAACATCGTCCGTCGAACGAGCCCCTCCTTCGAGAGGTGCATCTCCCGCTCGTACCCCGCGATGAGCATACAGGCAGCGCCGACGACCAGATAGGGAATGTGGGAGGCCATTCCGCCGGTGAACGAAAAAAGGCGGCGCAGTCCATCGGAGAAGAGAACGGCCCCCATCAGAAAACCGATACACCGAAGCCATTTGGGAAGCAGGATGCCTTCAGCGCGCAGTTCATCCTCCATGACGCCATCCTCACCTCTTCCTGCGAAAAACCCGCCCCCCGACAGAATGGGAGGCGGGATCTCTCCGCACAGCGATCTGAATCTTCAGGGTCTCTCCCCTGAGAGGGAACGGCCCGACCCTACGGTACTACGTTTTGAACGCCTGCGCAAGGGGTGGGGCCTCCTCGGGCCGTTCCGAGAGCGCCCTGAACAGGACTTCGTCGTCCTGAAGGTAGGCCTCCACAGCCGACACCCTCGCGTTGCCCGGCTCAAGCAGATAGTCCGCCAGACGGTTCTCGATGATCGTCTGGATCGCCCTTCGCAGAGGTCGCGCGCCGAACTTCGGCTGGTACCCCCGCTCCAGGATCCGATCCCGGACCTCCGGGCTCAGCACAAGATCGATGCCCCGCTCCGTAAGGCGTTCCCGCACGTCGCTCAGCATGATGTCCACGATCTTCATCATGTTCTCCCTGCTCAGCGGACGGAAGACGATCATCTCGTCCAGCCTGTTGAGGAACTCCGGCCTGAAAAGCCGGTTGACCTCGTCCAGGATCGTCCCCTTCATCTTGTCCCAGTCGAAATGGTCGCTCCCGCCCGACCCCGAGAACCCCAGGGTCGTGCCCTTCATCATGTCCCGGGCTCCTACGTTGCTCGTCATGAGGATCACCGTGTTCCGGAAGTCCACGGTTGCGCCCTGCCCGTCCGTGAGACGCCCGTCGTCGAGGATCTGGAGCATCATGTTGAAGACGTCCGGGTGGGCCTTCTCTATTTCGTCGAAGAGCACCACGGAGTACGGACGTCGCCGGACGGCCTCCGTCAGTTTGCCTCCCTCCTCATACCCCACGTAGCCGGGGGGAGCGCCGATGAGCTTCGACACCTCGTGCTTCTCCATGAACTCACTCATGTCGAGGCGTATCATGGTCTCCTCCGACCCGAAGAGGAACCGGGCGAGGCACCGGGCAAGCTCCGTCTTGCCGACGCCCGTCGGCCCCAGGAGCAGAAAGCTCCCTATGGGGCGCTTCGGGTCCTTCAGGCCGCTCCTGGCCCTCCGGATCGCCCGCGCAATGGAGGTGACGGCCTCGTCCTGCCCCACAAGGCGGCAGGCGATCTCCTCCTCCATCCTGAGCAGGCGTTCCGACTCCTCGCCGGTGAGCTGGGTGACGGGGATACCCGTCCACTCGGAGATCACGTTCGCGATGTCCTCGCTCGTGACCAGCGCCTGATAGGAGCTCTGTCCGTTCCGCCACTCCTCCGTCTCCTCCTCGAGCTGCCGGGACAGGCGGTTCTCCTCGTCCCGGTACTGCGCAGCCTTCTCGAAGTCCTGGACCTCCACGGCGGTCTCCTTCTGCCTGCGGATGTTCTCCAGCTCGCGGGAGCGTGCCTTCAGTTCGTCGGGCGTCTCCATGGCCTTGATCCGCGCCCGGGCGGCCGCCTCGTCGATCAGGTCGATGCCCTTGTCGGGGAGCTTCCTGTCGGTGATGTAGCGGGCGGAGAGCCGGGCGGCCGCCTCGAGGGCGTCGTCCTGTATCTTCGTCTTGTGGTGCACTTCGTACCGGTCCCTGAGCCCCTCCAGGATACGAATGGAGTCGGCCACGGTGGGCTCTTGCACCTGGACGGGCTGGAATCGCCGCTCGAGCGCCGCGTCCTTCTCGATGTGCTTTCTGTACTCGTCCAGAGTCGTGGCCCCGATGACCTGGAACTCCCCCCTGGAGAGGCTGGGCTTCAGGATGTTCGCGGCGTCCACTGCGCCTTCGGCGCCGCCCGCCCCGACGATCGTATGAACCTCGTCGATGAAGAGGATCACATCCTTCGTGTCCGTGAGCTCCTTCACAAGCTTTCTCATCCGCTCCTCGAACTCGCCGCGGTATTTCGTGCCCGCCACGAGGTTGCCCATGTTGAGCTGGACAACCCGCTTATCCTTCAGCAGTTCGGGCACGTTCCCCTCGATGATCCGCTGGGCAAGCCCCTCGACGATGGCCGTCTTGCCGACGCCCGGCTCACCGATGAGCACGGGGTTGTTCTTCGTCCGCCGGGAGAGTATCTGGATGATCCTCCGAATCTCCTTCTCCCGCCCGATGACGGGGTCCAGCTCGCCCTTGCGGCTCTTTTCGCTCAGGTCGATGGCAAGCTGGTCCAGCGTGGGCGTTTTGACCCGCCCTCTCGGCCTGCTCTCTCCCTCTTTGTTCCCCTGGCCCGCGCCACCCTCGGAGAGAAGGCGCGTTATCTCCTTCGCCACAAGGGGGTGATCCACGCCCAGGGACAGCAGCGTCTGGGGCACGATGCCCTCTCCCTCGGCGAGAAGGCCGAGGAGAAGGTGCTCCGTCCCCACGTAGTTGACCCCCATATTTCGGGCCTCCCGTATGGAGAGGTCCAGAACATGTTTCGCCCTCGGGCTCAGGGGGAGATCCACGGGCTTGAGAATGGGCGTGGACTGCCCCATGGTCCGCTCAAGCCGCTCCCTGAGGTCGTCCATATTTATCCCCAGAGCATCGAGAGCCTGCACAGCGAGGCCCTCTCCCTCGGCCAGAATGCCGAGGAGGATGTGTTCCGTGCCGATGACGTCATAGCCGAGGCGAAGGGCCTCTCTATGAGCGAGCTGCACGACTTTTTTTGCGGGATCGGTAAAAAATTGCCACATGGGTCGTCACCTCTTTTCTTTCCGCCGGATTCAATGCCCGCGGATTATGAAAGTACCAGGCTTCGAAGCATTCGCTTGAGGAGTTCGGCCTGGATGAAACTCCTCTTGTAGGGCGATATGTCGAACTCGGAGCTCCCGAGGTCCTCGGCGTGGCGAAGGGCCACCTCGATGAGCAGCCGTTCGCGGGGTTCCAAGATGCCGCGCTCCTGAAGGGTGGCGAGAAGGCGCCTCGCCTCCTGCTCGGAGATGGTTTCGCCCACTATGTCCTCGATATGGCTGATCTTCTCCTCCGGCAGATTGTACGTGATGCGGAGTATTTTGATGTACCCGTGCCCGCCTCTCTGACTCTCGACAAGATATCCGCGCTCCGGCGTGAACCGGCTTCTGAGGACGTAGTTGATCTGGCTCGGGACGCATCCGAATATCTCCGCGAGCTCCTTTCGCCGCAATGAGACGGAATGCTCCTCCACTTCGTCGAACAGGTCGTTTATGTACCGTTCGATGGTTCGCGTCAGACTGGCCATTGTCCTTCCTCCCGTTCCAGTATTTGCCAGTGACCATTGTACGCCATTGGTCAATATTAGTCAACTATACTGTCCGCCCCTACGGACGCGTTACGGGCGGGGTTTGCCGAATCGGCTTTCTGTGCCGTTCTTGAGCCTTCGGATGTTGTCCCTGTGCAGGATGGTGGAGAGAGCGGCCAGGGCGGCCAGGGCGATGACGTAGGGAGCCGGAAAGGACAGAAGTGCCGCAAGAGGCGGCATACACCAGAGGGAGACGAGGGAGGCGACGGACACGTATCCCGTCAGCTTCAGGACGAGGAACCAGACGATGCCGCCCGCCGGGGCGAGCAGAAAGGAGGTCGGGGGGAACAGGAAGAAGAGCACCCCGTAGATCGACGAGACCCCTTTGCCGCCTTTGAAGCCCAGCCACAGGGGGAAAACGTGGCCGAGAACTCCGGCGCAGGCGATCAGAGCGAGGAGCCAGGGTTCCGTCACGCCGAAGGCCCTGGCAAGAAGAAGGCCGACGGAGGCCTTCACCATATCGGCCACCGAAACGGCCGCGGCCCATTTCTTGCCCATCAGCCGTCCGACGTTGGTCGCTCCGACGTTGCCCGATCCCGTCGTGCGGATATCCGTGCCCCGAACGAGCCGGGCCGCAAGGTACCCCGACGGGAAGGAGCCGGCGAAATACCCCAGAAGAAGCCAGAGCAGGACGTTCATTTTTTCCGCCGCGCCCCCGCCTCGATGAAGGCATCCACCACGAGGACACCCGAGGAGGTCACAAACAGGGGATGGACCTCGATGCGGGCGACGTCCTTTTCGCAGTAGGCCAACCTGGAGAAGGAGGAGAGGGCAGCCGCGAAGCCATCCACGTCGAGGGCCGGTCGGTTCCATCCTTCGAGGAGCAGCGGGTAGCCCTTGGACTCCCGGATCATCTCCAGGGCCTCCTCTTCGTCGAAGGGGGCACCGCGAATGACCCAATCGGGAAGAAACTCTCTGTAGGCGCCGCTGATGCCCACCCCGACGATGGGACCGAAACGGGAGTCGCGGTGGAACTCCATCCGCCACTCCGTCCCTCCGTAGATCATCTCCTGAACGAGGACGCCCCGGATATCGGCCTTCGGATCGGCAAGCCTGGCCTTCTCCAGCGTCCGCCCGTAGGCGTTCCTCAGCTCCTCCTCGTCGTGCAGGTTCAAGGCGATGACCCTGGCCTCCGTCTTGTACAGGATGGAGGGGGACAGCACCTTCAGCGCGACGGGGTAGCCGATCTCCTCGGCGGCAGCCAGCGCGGCCGGGTAGGACCGGCAGAGCTTCTCCTTCGCGATGGGGATATCATAGGAGGCGAGGTAGATCTTCGCATCCCGCTCCATCCGTCGGTGTACGGGGCACGTCGTGACACGGGGGGGACGACGGAGCGCCTCATGGGTTGTCCGCCTGGGGAAAGCGGCGAGCTGCATCGCCCGGACGCTCCGCCCTATGCCCGGCACAAGGGGCGGGCAGGAAGTACCTCTCGCCGTGCCGCCGGGACACTGCTCCACCGTCGTCCGGACGTGGGCCTGCCCGCTCTGCGGACGAACCGTGCAGGACGTCCCGATCTCGAGCAGGATGTCGGCTGCCTCCCTGTCGCCGCAGCACTCGAACCCGAGGGCGGAAGCCTCCCTCCGGAGCAGGCCGTCCAGTTCTTTGGACGGGGCGATGCAGTGGACCCTCTTTCCCTTGGGGCGGGGGGAGTGCAGGAAGACGGCTGCTCCGTCCACGATGTCCGACGGTTCGCCGAGGACAACCACGTCGTACTGCCGGAAGAGCGCGTCCTCCTCGATCTGCTCCCCTTCCGTCCGCGAGAGCTGAAGCAGCGCCGTCCTCTTGCCCCGCCCGGCCGCAATCTCTGCGAAGTCAAGAAGAGCCCGCCCCTCCCGAAGGGTTTTTACGACGAAGACGTAGAGATCCACGGCGGGGTCGTGCTCGAAGATCGACCGCGCCGCCTCCAGAAAGGAGTAGCCCCCCCCGTCGCCGAAGGAGAGAGCATACCGGAGGGGGACACCGCTCCGGTGCGCCATGGAGAGCACGTGCAGGAAGGCGTCGTACCCTTCGGCAAGAAGGGCCGTGTTGCCGTCGGCGCTTCCCGACAGAAAGGGGGTCACGACACCGGCGCTCCCCGGACCAACGATCCGAACGCCGGCGGCTCC
>ENA-UOOM01001193-UOOM01001193.1-fermentation-metagenome-genome-assembly--contig:-NODE-1193-length-26017-cov-15.177259_pt1 | contig 26017 bp, 25 predicted proteins | sample MGYA00245781_ERZ724031 | MGnify/ENA primary metagenome ERZ724031 (study PRJEB28704, sample SAMN03018317) | fermentation metagenome | biome: anthropogenic terrestrial biome; feature: soil... | reverse complement strand
ATGAGTTACAAATTTACTAGCACGCACGTCATTGCGTAACAAATAGCAGGTAAACAATAGTTTTTCTTCCTATTACGCTCTCCATGGTTCCTTCTAAAACTCTCTGTTTCCCGCTGAATCCTAGACCTTTTTCTAGACCCTAAGGCGGCCTCACCGAGACATCATGGCGCGGGTGTACTCGGATATGTCGGTCACGTCCGTGTAGTAGTTGCGGTTCACGTCCGCCGAGTGCCCGAACGCCGCGGCCCGAATCTCGTCGGGAACGCCCCTCTTCATGGCGATCGTCGAAAGGGTGGTCCGCCAGACGTGGCTCCCGTGGTCCCTGAGCTTCTCCACGCCGCAGGCTTCCGCGACCTCGCCGTGCAGGAACTGGTTCACCGCGTTTCCGCAGTTAGCCCGCTCCCACTCCCGCCCCGGGGCGCAGGGGGAGCCGAACACGAGCGCCGCGCCGTCCCCGGCGTCCCTGCGACGGACCCTCATGCGCTCGGCCACGCGGCCGTCGAGCACCTGCACCGTGCGACCCTTGTGCGTCTTGGAGACCTCGGGGCGGACGGTGACGAGCACCCCCTCGCCCGACACCACCACGTCATCCCACGCGAGCATGCGGGCCTCGTTTATGCGCAGACCGGTCGTGGCCTGGAGCAGGCAGATCTCTATGACACCCCTCCTCTTCGCCTCGCGGTCCGCCTGCGTCCAATGCCCGCGCCTGGGACAGGTCCGCTCCGGGTCGGCGGGGTCGCAGGCAAGCAGGTAGTCGAGGACGCGAACATACTCATCTTCCGTCAGTGCCACCCCGCCCGCCGCTTTGGTCGAGGCTTTGTGCTCAACGTCAATGCCGATGGTGGCGTCGCGGAGGGGGTTGTAGTTGATGACCTCCTCGAGCACCAGTCTCTGCACCACCCACTTGCCCGCCACCTTGCGCACCTGCCTCGCCGTGGCTGTGCCGTGTCCTGCGGCTATGCGGTTGAGCGCGTCCTTGATTGTCTTGGGACGGCACCCCCCGGCGATGGAGTAGCCCGATAGCGCGTCGGCGAGCAGGTTCAGGTTGAGCAGGTATCGGCGCTTGCTGCTCTCGCGCAGCGACGAGCGCACGACCGCTGGCTCGCACTCCTGCCTGATGTAGTCACTGATGGGGCTGGTCCCCCTCCACGCGCCGGTGGTGCCCGACGTCCGCAGGGCCTCCGCCGCCGTCCGCCTCGCCCGGGCCTTGACCTCGCCCTTGGACATGTTCTTGCCGCGCGTCACCTTGTGGAGCACGCGCCCGTCGAGGAGGCACACGTCCCATTGCAGCCTCATCCCTCCGCGCGGGTCGTCGGTGACCCTGCGCTGCGAGATGTTGTCCTCCCCTGGCCTCAACGACACCTGCGGCATGGCCGTCCTCCACATTCGCCGACTGTGCAAGTTTGCTACAAAGCTAGCTTACTACAAATAGTATACGGAACTGGGTTCAAATGTACCAGGCAAATACGTGTATATTCTAAGAAGGCGCAGATAGACGCGAGTTGCACTCATCGAAATCAGATGGTATCATTTTCTCAATCGTATAGCAATGCGTTCCCACACACTCCCCCAAGCAGGAAGGCACGATGATCGTGGAGAACGCCATGGCCTCGTCCTCGGGCGGTGACTTTGTTGCCCTAGGTCAGGCTCGGTGTCATGCGGTGGGTAGGATGCTCCCGTACTGTGTCGCTTTTTGGCTCTCCACTCGCCATCCGACGAGCTTGGAGGCTTGCCATGTCGAAAAAAGATTGTATCGCCAGCCACGTCGAGGAAACTGCGGGCATCGCGGCGCCGAAACCCATCACGATGACCGTCGCCGACGTGTCGAGGCTCCTTGGGGTCAAGCCCAAAACCCTCGCCCAGTGGCGATGTCTCGGGAAGGGTCCTGCCTACCTCCATCTCAGCGCGTCGCCGAGGTCACAAGTTTTGTACCTCACTGCTGACGTCGAGGCTTGGGTCTACTCGCTTCGCCGACATGGAGGCGAGAACCATGCCGAATAGAGGAGACGGGCTGTTCGCGGTTACGGATGGACAGCCTTTCTTGCAAGTGCCAACCTGCTTCGATTGCATCACACGGTGGGGGTCGAAAGGGGATGGATTCATCTCGCCGACCGAGTACCGCGTCCTATCCCTCATCTGGACTTTTGAGCGGCAGAAGGACGGACACGGAGAGTTTTATATGAGCAACCGAGTTCTTGCGAAGACCCTTTATCTAGGTGAAGGTGACGCTGGTCGCTGTGCGGCTAACAAGCTTCTCGCCGACCTCTGCAAGAAAGGTCTGCTCATAAAGACTCCTCGGCATCCACACGCGCCGTATGCCTATGCTATTGATTTCGAAACCGCATATCGGATGATGCTCGAGCTCGGTTATTACCCGCGACGTTCCACTAACGCGAAGGTACCGTTTGAATGCGTCCATGATCCGCAGATGGCAGAGAAGTTGTTGCGAGCCGTGAACGAGCATCCTTCGGAGTCATTGATGCACGTTTTGGGACTGGAGCAGCCAACTGGCCAACCAACAGGGGTAGTGGGTGCACAACCAACAGGGGTAGTGGGTGCACAACCACACGTACTTGATAACTTAAACGATACCCTTAAGACGATAGGTGGAGAGGATAACTATATAGGTATAAGCCTTAAGGAACGGACCGCCGCCGAGATGGGTGGCGTGAACAGCGAAGCCAAGAAGGACGAAGGGCGTCAAGGAGAAGAGCGGAACGGATGCGATACTCCCTTTCGCGTAATTGTTAGCTATCTCAACGGACGGACAGGCAAGGACTTCAAGAATACGAAGGGCACGGATTCCCTCATACAAGCACGGATGGCAGAGGGTTTCACCGTCGATGACTTCAAGAAGATCATCGACACCAAGGTCGCCCAATGGGGCGGTGACGCGAAGATGGATGCGTATCTGCGTCCCGCAACGCTGTTCAACAGCGAGAAGTTCGAGGGCTACCTGAACGAGCACGTCATCGCTGACCCGATGGGACAAGGACGAACCTTCGTGGCACCATCGGTCAAGGAGGTAATGGGGTTCGCTCGTGACGAGGGAATCCAGCTCGACTCCGAGAAGTTCGTCGACTACTACGCATCGAAGGGCTGGTTGGTGGGAAAGTCACAGTCACCGATGAGGGACTGGAAGGCTGCGGCCCGGAACTGGGCCAGACAGGACAAGCAGGAGAAGGAAGGAGTGAAGTCGTATGGAGACATCTACTCGCTCCTATGACGAGGAGTACGAATCGACCATGAGGTCAATCCACGAGTCGCGCATGAAGAAGGCCGGTCTTTTCGGAGAGTACGCCAGGGCGGACTCGGACGAGGGACATACCGTGTACGAGAGGGCGAAGGCAGGTAACGGCTCATACCTCTATGGGCCATGCGGGACGGGCAAGACCTATGCCGCAGCCTGCGCGATACGACTCGCACTAAAGGATGGCGCACAGGCCAAGCTCATCACGACCAAAGCGTATCTCGACCTCATCAAGGCCAAGTACAATGGCGAGGAGTCCCCGAGCGAGAAGCTCGTAAGCTCCGTCCCCCTCCTCGCCTTGGATGACATAGGTATGGAACGTCTAACACCATGGGCAATGGAGGAGCTTTCCGGACTGGTGGACGTGAGGTCGTCCATGGGCCTACCCACCATCTTCACGAGCAACTTCAAGCTGGGTGAGATTCGCGACAGGTGGGGAGGCATCGAGGGGGCGCGGGTCGTCTCGAGGATTGCGGGGGCCTGCGAGGTCATCGAGATGTGCGGTGCCGACCGCAGGCTCGAGAAGCGTGTCGCGCGTGCCAGCGTTCTTGGTACTTCCCAGGCGACCTAGAGACCTTCAACCAGCCACGGACTTAGCGCTCGTAGCGCTCGTGGCTCGGTCTGGGCGACTCATGGGACTGCTCTTGACTGTAGTGCTGAATTTGAAATTACCCCAGTTTCGTTGACAGGCCTTAAGCCGCGGTAGCGGCTTTTTCCACATCTTCTTTCTTCGTCATCTTCTCTTCGAACTCCATCGGGCTCATGAAGCCCAGTGCCGAGTGCATCCTCAGCCTGTTGTAGAAGCACTCGATGTACTCGAATATCTCCAATTGTGCCTGCTCGCGTGTCTCAAACGTCTTGCGGTGCACACACTCGCGCTTCAGAATCCCCATGAAGCTCTCGGTCGGCGCGTTGTCCCAGGGACTGGCGACCGACCCCATGGAGGGCCTGATACCGTGTTCGCGCATCGTCTTGCCGAGCAGCAGCGAGCGATACTGCGAACCATGATCTGAATGATGTATGAGGCCTGATGAAGGGCACCTTCTGGCTATCGCCATCCTGAGAGCGTCGTCGGCGAGCGCCGCGTCGATTCTGGGGCTCATCGCCCAACCGACCACCATGCGTGACCATATGTCGATGACGACCGCAACGTAGAGCCAGCCCTGGTACGTCTTGACGTAGGTGATGTCCGCGAACCACGCCCGGTTGGGACCGTCGGCCTCGAAGTCGCGCTTTACCAGGTCTTCCGCATTGTCGGTTTCGGGCTTTTCCTTCGGTGCGTCAGGCTTCTTGAGCCCCACGCCGCACGTGCCTGCCATGCCATTTTCCGACATCAGGCGCGCCACTCGCTTCTTCGACGCACGGATGCCCACCTTGCGTAGCTCGAGCACCATCTTCGGGGCACCATAGCAGCTGTTGAGCTTCTCCCAGAGCGCTATCATGGCGCAGCTTATCTCGAAGTCGCGCTCGTCGTGGGCCGAGATCGGGCGGACGGTCCACTGGTAGTACCCCTGACGGGTCACCTCTAGCACGCGGCACATGGCGGACACGCTCCATCTGTCCTTATGCGCGTCTATGAACTGGAACTTCGCCTTCTTCACAGCTGTTTGCTCGCGAAGAAGGCACTTGCTTTTAAAAGTATCTCGTTCTCTTCCCTGAGCCTGGCATTCTCGCACCTGAGCTGACGGATCTCCTCCTGCATCTGGAAGGGGTTGTCCTCCTGGGATCTGTCTGCGTTGGTCGCTTTCTTTATCCAATCGGACAGTGATCCCGGGTCACATCCCAGCTCCCTAGCCACGGCGGCATAGGTGGTAGAGCTCTTAAGGTATAGGGCCACCGCTTGCTCCTTGAACTCTGACGTGTACTTCGTTGACATGTCGATCCTCCGTTCCTTTCTCCTGACACAATATCAGGAAACTGATATGTCAACGAAAGCGGGGCAAATTCATCGGGAACTTCCGGTGCATGCTCGCGGGGGAGCCGAGGAGCATGAAGCTGCTCGTGGTGACGCTGCCGCACTCGAACGCCAGGTACTGCGTCGCGATGTTCTCGGAGAGGTCCGAGTGCCTGTGCGCGGGGCTGCGCGCGGCGTTCGAGTGGATCGGGCGCGCTCCGGCGCTGCTCGTGCTGGACAACGCCACCGAGGCGGGGCGCATGGTGCGCGGCGAGGTGACGGAGTCGGCCCTGTTCTCGCTGTTCAGGGCGCATTACCGATGCGCGAGCCGCTACTGCAACCCCTATTCGGGCAACGAGAAGGGCTCCGTGGAGAACGCCGTGGGCTTCCTGAGGCGCAACCTGCTCGTCCCGGAGCCGTCCGTCTCGTCGCTCGAGGAGCTCAACGCGCTGCTGCGGGCCGGGTGCGACCGCGTCAACGCGTCGTCGCGTTGCCGCGACGGCAGGCCGACCTCGGAGGCGCTCGCGGAGGACCTGGCGGCGATGCTCGCGCTGCCCGGCGTCCCCTTCGACGCCGTGAGGTGGGTCAGGGCGCGCGCCGACAAGCGCGGCTACGTCGAGGCGTGCGGGAACCGCTACTGCGCGGGGCCGGCCTGGCACGGCCGCGAGCTCGTCGTCGGGCTGAGGGCGGACAGCGTCGAGTTGCTCGACGGCCGGGGCAGGCTCGTCGCGAGGCTCGCGAGGTCGTGGGGAGAGGGCGAGACCGTGCGCAACCCCGCGTCGCTCATACCCGCGCTCGTCGCGAGGCCGAGGGCGTTCGGCGAGTCGACGGTGAGGCGCGACATGCCGCCGGAGCTGGTGTCGGCGATGGACCGCTGCGGGCAGGCGGACAGGCGCAGGGCCCTGCGCGCGATATCGCGCGCGTCCGAGGCCTCGGGGTTCGGCGCCGCATGCGCCGCAGCCGCGCGCATATTCGGGTCGGGGCGCGTGCCCGACGACGCCTCGTGCGACCTGCTCGCCCGCAGGATCGCGGGCGGCGCTCAGGAGGAGGGCGGCGGCGACCTCGCTGTGTACGACCTGGTGGCGAGGGGTGGCGAGGCGCGATGAGCGCGGCGGAGGCCGTGGCGGAGGCGGTGGTCGAGGCCGGCAAGCGCTGCTCTCTGACCAAGTCGGTCCTGCGGGAGTGGGCCGGGAAGGGCACGCCCTGCCAGGTCGAGTTCCTGCTCGGCTACCTCGAGGCGGAGGCGGCGAGCCGCGACGCGTCGAAGCGGGTGTCGCTTCTGCGCAGGTGCGCGCTGCCCGCGCCCAAGACCTTCGACGGCTACGACTGGTCGGCGGTGTCATGGCCCGACGGGTTCGGCCGCGACGACCTGCTGTCCCTATCCTTCCTGGGGCGCAGGGAGGACCTCGTGCTCATGGGCGACGTGGGCACCGGCAAGACGCACGTGGCCTCGGCCCTGTGCACGGCGTGCTGCCAGGCGAGGGTCGAGGCGCGCTTCTTCACGGCATCGTCGCTGGTGATGCGCCTCAGGCGCGCCCGCGACGAAGGCAGGCTCGACCGGGAGCTCGCCCAGATCGGGCGGGCGGAGCTGCTCGTCATCGACGAGCTGGGGTTCCTTCCCCTCGACGCAGACGGCGCGAGGCTGCTGTTCCAGGTGGTGTCGGCGGCCTACGAGTCGCAGTCGGTCGTGTTCACCACCAACCTCGAGTTCTCGAGGTGGGGCGCGGTGTTCGGCGACGACCAGATGGCCGCGGCGGTCATCGACAGGGTCCTCCACCACGGCAGGCTCCTGCGCTTCAGGGGCGAGTCCTACCGCGTGAGGCACGCCCTCATGCAGGGAGGTGCTCAGAAAGGCTGAGCAGGTCCGCTGCGTATGCTGCTCAAAAAGCGATGCGATTTCCGCTCAAAGCTGGTTGACAAAACACACCCGAAGGCCGGGTGCGCCACGTGCTCGCGGTCGACCAGGACGGCGAGACGCTCGTCCCCGTCGGACCAGCGATCCCCCTCGGGGGCCTCGGGGAGTGCCATGTCGCGGTACGCCGTCGCCCTGTTCACCCCCAGCAGCTCGCAGGCCCTCGCGCGGGAGAGGCCGTCGGGCAGCTCACCTGCCACCGCGCGCCTCCTCGGGGTCGTAGCCGTTGTCGTCGCAAAACCGGCGGAGGAAGTCGCGCTCGACGGTGAGCTGCCCTATCGTGCGCAGCGTCTCGTCGTACCTCTTGCTCGCGGCCGCCTCCGACTCCCTTCTCTCGCGGTCCTGCTTCCTCTTCCCGAACACGTCGTCGGCGCTGCCGAGCAGCTCGTCGCGCCACTCGGACGCCAGCGACGGGCTCACGCCGTGCTCGGATGCCACCTGGGAGAGCGTCTTTTCGCCCCTCACCACGTCGAGCGCGACCGCCATCTTGAACTTCGCGCTGTAGGTCTTCCTCGTCGTCTTCGACAAACCGAACCTCGCATTCCGTGCCATATGGGCACATCGTCAAGGGATTCGGAGGGATGGTCAACCCTATGTCTCAGAACCGCCCACCAGATCAATTCTTATCCATCTCCGCATTCCAATTAAACGAAGAAGCAAGTAGGGTACACATCCTCACCTTGTACAGGAGAAGGACAGCTTCGAAAAGGATGACCAGGCAGCCACCAAGCATCTTCGCAATTCGCTCTGTCTCGGAGGCGCCCCGCCCTTCTTTCCGCAGCCGTTACATACCACGGATGGGTGACGTCTAATCGTGTCGTAAATGTTGGTGTAAGCGCAAGTAGCGCATAGCGGCCGCAAACGGCCCCACCCTAGAATCTGAAATCGCGACAGGCCGGATTCGCGGAAGGGGACGACAGCCACAATGGATACGGTCATCTGCCGAGGGGGCGTCGCACGATAGACGATGCCAACATTGGCAGATGATGAGCGGCCGGAAAACTAAGCCCCTGCATGAGAAGCTAAATCATCTGAAATCTGATCAAGTGCATCCTTCACATCGCTCATATTAATTTCATTTAATGTGGCAAGGTCTTTGAGTGAAGTCCCCTTGATTCCATGGTGGAGTATTCCGGACCTTGGAAACTTCAGCCAATCACCATAATACTCATTTAGAACTTTACTCCAATTTTTCGGAACGGGCATTCGGTTGCCCTCATAGTCAAGTCGAGAAAGTGGGTAAATATCATCATAATTAAATATTTTATGTGATAGCCGATCTTCCATCTCAGGAGAAAGAAAAAGATACGCTTTGCCTTCTCGACTCGAAAGCTCAGAGTACGCAGATGCAAGCCTGTTTTTCTTCATCTTCTCTCTGGAGATCTTCGGTTGAACGTTAAAAGTTCGGTTAGCGTGAGCAAATGTAAGCTCTTCATCTATCAACTGGTGGAGATCTGAGAGGTCTGAATCTTCGCTCTCCTTATAAGTCTCATAGCAGAAAACATCCATCCAAAGTCCAGTTTGGTCGCGTTTATATCCGAAACCAAACCACGATTCGCTATATACACGAAAATAGAAACCCAAGTCTTCCAATATGGGAGGCAAGATTTCTACAGCTCGATTCCATTGTTTACGCTCCATAGATACATCAAGATCGTCATCCCAAGGTATAAAACCCTTGTGTCGAGCAGCACCCAGCAATGTACCGAAGTCGAGCCAGTACTCAAGGTTATAATTCAAGCAAAGAATGTCGAAAATCCTGAGCATTGCCGCATCGCAAACTTGCAGGTTTCGCAAGTCTCCCTTAGCCGGTGGAATGTTCTTTATGTCTACATACGAATCGAGAAAGTAATATAGAGTGTCAATTTCTTCTTGTACCAAGTTGACACCAGATATCTTGGAAGAAAAAGCTTTAATCGCTTTTTTTATATTTCCTACCATGTAATCACCATATTATTGTATTGACATTGCCCTTATTTTTTAAAGATACTAAGTAAATTTTTAATGTTATTATGATAGACAAATTTGTTCACAAGAACAGTAATTGTGGTCATAAAACCCACAACAAAGATTCCGTTGGCCAAAAGCGAGAGAAATACATTTGGCATCTGCCACGGAATGACATCAGCTAACGCAACGGTTGCGATAATAGTGCCTAAGTCCGGAATCATATGCATGAAAAAAGCTAGGGGATGCATATTCAAACAAAAACGTGCACAAAAATATATTGGAAGAATCATTTCCAAATTATATGCTATAGCGACACATGTTGCCAATGATTGAACAGAGCCAAGCGCACCGCCCAGGAATATCATCCCCAAGGTCACAATTGTATTAATCGCAGTACACCTCATCAGGAGATCTGGTCTGCCGGTTGCATTAAGAAGGGCGCTGAAAGCGCCATTAACTCCTCGCGAGTATACGGCGAACGCTAAAACGGAAAGAAGGCTAATTGCGGGTGCCCAGTTTTCGCCATACATTATTAGGATAATATCAGATGCACAAACATTCATCCCAGCAGTGCAGAGCGCGCTAAGAAACGATACCTTGTGGAAGACATCCAGAAAGCGTTTGCGAAGTGCCTCGACATTATTCTGTAGAGGTGCAAAGAACGGTAGCATTGTATCAGTTATTGGTGCCGTCAAGATGTTTAGCGGATAACTATAGAGGTTATATGCTTTATTGTAATAGCCAAGCGCAGACGCCCCAAAGAGTCTCCCAACGATTAGGGAATCAGCATTAGCTGCAAACCAGCCAATTATTTGGTTACCGAGGTTGTAAACCGAGAAGCTGCCCACCTTTTCAAACACATCTCGAACATTGCCTACTGACATTCTAAGGTGGGAGCTAGCGAGATTCCAAACCAGCACAAAGAGTGATGTAAGCACTGTATTCAGAACGATCGCATAGCAACCGAACCCAAGAAAGGCAAGGAGAATAGCTATGGCACCGACAACTACAGTACATACGACAAGCCGCATCCCAATTAACTTGAACTTTCGCTCCTTGATTAGCACGCCGTTCGGAACCATGTTGAGTGAGTTAAAGATGACGGCAAGCGTCATGATTGCGCCAAGAGGAATATAAATAGAGTCCTCGTAGAACCATGCAATTCCGAAACATAGTGAAAAAAATCCAACAGAAAGCACAATTCCGATGAGCAAACTTAAAAAGAACAGTTGTTCGTAATCAGATTTATCCAAATCCTGCGACTGTGCGATAGCAGTCGATACACCAGCGTCGGCTAAGATACTGAACAAGCTTGAAAACGCAGTGAGTACAGCAACCGTACCGTATTCGGCAGGCGTAAGCAGACGTGCCAGCACCATCGTGATGCCGAGCTGCACAATGACATTTACGACCTTTGATCCAATCTGAGCCAAGGACGCTGTTTTTATTGAATCTGAAGGACTGGCAAAATCAATGCGTTTTCTCAATGATCCTCCTCATCAAGCCTGGCAACGGCTCGGCGATACTATCTTTCTTTTCGTTGTTCCGCTGATTCCGAAAGTGTCTTCCGCTACTTGAAACGAGCGCGTGCTCGACAAGCAATGCCAACACTGGCAGGTAGAATATCCTCTGGGCATCGGTGATAGCCATAGTAGGAGAAGTGACAATGAAATACGTCAGAACCATCCAAGCCTCGGGATTGGCACCAATAGAAAAGCCCCTCTTATTTCTATGAGCTATTGCGCGAACAAACCAAACGGCGGCAATCACAAGTACAGCAACTCCGCAGATGCCATATCGTGCCAGATAGCCGACAATTCCAATGTCCGTAATATCACCCATGCCGTATCCAGAGACGGTACCCATATCAAGGACGGCAGCCTGCGGACTATCAGGAGGGATATAACCTAGCCCAAACAGCCCTAGGTCAAACCCATGTGACAAGTAATAGGAGTATCCAAATAATCTGACTTGACCCGAGATATCTAAGTCTGATGGAAAAAATAATGCAACTATTTCATTGAAGAAGACCGCTACGCAAATTAACGAAACGGCGATAACAAGTCGTATTCTTATTTTTCTGTTCTTACCAGAAATAATAAAACCGAAGACGGCAGCAACTGCAGTCGCAAATAGTAATAAGCGAGTCTGAGCAACCCAATACAACTCAAAGAACATGACGGCGAACAGCGTGGCATACAGAGCTCTATTCTTCTGTGTTGAAAAAGCTCTTCCAAGCGAGAGCAGCGCTCCAAACGAAACAAAATCACCGCTGACAATTATTCTGAGTCTCCCATTTCGCGTTCCAATGAAGAGATATTCTTCATTCATAATCGACGCACCAAGTGACTCAGCAATGCATACAATTGCATATATCGTTGCGAAGATAATGGAAGTCTTGATGAAGAACTCATATATGTCATTGTCTCTGACCATCCCATGCAACTCGAAATAGAGGAGAGGGATGCAGACGAAAGGCATCGCAACAACGATAATGTCTCGGAGCGCCGTACCGTATCCAATCCATGACACAATACTCATAAGCAAGCATGCGACCACAAACGCTCCAACTGGCACCCCGAAGGCAAGGTTATGGTCAATACCTGTGTGAATCTTCAATAGCAGAATAACCGCAAATCCCACAGCAATAACAAGGGCATTCAGGTATTTCGCTGTATAGTTGCACAACTCAAAATATCTGTTTGGAAGAAAGGACAAGAAGAACAGAGAGCACTCGCACGCAAGGGCCGCGACAATGAGCAAGTAGACAATCACATCCTCTGCCTTCTCGCTCAACAAACTTCCGTTGTTTCGGAAATCCATTCTTACACCCATTGTCCTGAAGCCATTCCGCAAACTTTTAACCCCTGGAAATGAAACGATGCTTCAATCTGCGAAGTGGCTGCGTCCAGTAAAGCCATGTATATCTCACGCAATCATTAACTCCAGGCCGCTGCACTCCCTCACACGAAAGACCATGATCGGTACACCATCTTACGAGGTTCTCATTAACCGAGAGCATGTGCACGCCATCATCCTTGGCACGATATCCCGAAGAGCGCCCGAGCTCTCTTTCGTCGTACACATCGACATATTCCGCATTGATTCCTTTCATTTGGTTAATGCGAATCTGTGGAGGGTTCAAAGCCCATGTTCGATTCAAGATAGTCAGATGCACGCCGTCCTTAGCGAACACGGCATTATGCGCTAAAGTGCCACTAAGGCATACGAACTCATCGCAATGATGAAAAAGATAGACCTGTTCAACTGCATCGTAATTCTCGGGGGACACGATTTCGAAACCATTGTTTCTGAACAGGCTGACAATCTGCTCCTCGCCAACTTCTTTTTTTTGGGCACCCGAAAAGTCTTGTCTGCTGAAGTAGATACGTGGAATAGGCTTGAGACCACGGCTGGCCGCTTCAGTCTCAGCACTCTTTTCGATTGCATCAATCACTTCGAGATAACGTTTGTTCCACGAGTGCTCGAACCCAAGAGTCCTGCTGGGTATCAATACTTTCCGGAACCTAGCCGGCCGAGTTATATAGAGCAAATCGGAATCTTCAATACCGGCCATGCGAAGAAGCTGCTTGTAGGAACCATAGACCCCTCCGTTCTCAGTCCAACCGAGACCACAGTACACAATCCTATATTTATGGGGGTTCTCGACCGAATACCAGAGTTTTGACAATACATCTATTATTACGTGGCCCCATTGCCTAGGCATAATACCCAGGTAAATTACTGTCTCATCAATGAAAGGAACGTCACTCTCATCGAAGTCATAGGGGCTACCAAATGAATCATCTAGACGGCTCTCTTCAACGAACTCGGCACAAGCATCGACGATGCCGCCCCTACCCCAAGGCAAAACGTCATCCTTTATAGCCGGTAGAACCACAGCATTCTCCAAAGTCTTAACCTCTGGAGAACAAGCATCTTCATAGTCTTTGATGTCCTCGTATTGCCGAGCATTAATACCACTATAGATATAGTTCATTTTCCCTACCTGCTAGTTTCCGAGGAGATACCTGGCCGAGAAGTAGAAGAGAAGTGAATGTATGAATACTCGGAATCAACGCGGCCATTGAAACCGTCTTGAAGCGCACTCAGCTCCCAAAGGCAGTCTTCCCGTTTTATTTTATGTCTCAGATACACGTCTGCCCTCTGATATAACTTGAAAAGCAACAGCTGAAGATGATTGTCGTTCCTTTTGGCAAAGAGCGCTCTGCTCCTTACACTAAGGTAGTTCCCAAGCCCACGATGTGCAGATATCGTTGCGGATCCCTTGTGCATCAACGAGCAAGCCCATACGCAAGCAACTTTAAGTCCGCTATTATTAGCCCGAAGACACCATTCTGTCTCTTCAAAGAAGAGAAAGTAGCACTCAGGTATTGGCCCGAGCCTTGCAGAGTCCTCCGCCCTGAATAACAAACAGGCACCACTAATGTAAGCACATGCATCAACCAGATTTGACGCTACGTATCTCTCACCAGCATGGCGTGCGGGAACTTTACCAGTGATGAAGTGAATATCAGCACCAGCAGATTGGATGGCATCCCCCTCCACGCCATCCAAGATAACAGGTCCAACAATGCCATATTCAGGATTGCTATTGAGACAACTGATGAGGGCCTCAAACATCTCCCTAGTTGGTAATGTGTCATTGTTGAGTACACAGATGTACTCATCTTTCAACTTGTCGAGCACATACCTTATTCCATAATTATTACCCGATGCATAACCGCAATTCTGATGGGACTGGATGTATGCAACGTTTTTTTGGTTCTTGTACCGTTCCAATAGCCGATTTCCCGACCCGTCAGAAGACAAATTATCTACGAGCACGATGTCAAGAAAGCTAATATCCAAAATGCCGTCCACGCACTCGACGGTATCTTTGTAATTGTTATAGTTCAGGATGACGACGGCAACTCGCCCATCGCCTCTTCTCTGTATAGCCTCGCTCATTACAACTCACCAAGTGCTTCTAGAATAGGGGCTACACGGGAGGACCAGCTACTTTCCTCAAGCAGGCTAAGCCTTTGTCTCCCGCTGTACTTCCGAGAACCACGCTTCATCACCGTACCAAGCGCTTCGCAGAATCCACTCGCCCCATCATAGAGCTCAGCATAGTCATTAAAGCGCTCCACCTCTGGATAGCGAACGCAGACAATATCCTTGCCGAAGTTTATGTACTCATACATCTTCACTGGATCAACCGAGAGCACAATATCATTCACCTTGAATGGCATTACGAAACAATCACAATCTACAACGTAGTCGCCAAGTGAGTCGTGCGCTACGGGGCCGGTATACTCGATGCGAGGGTCTTGTAGCGGTGCTACCCCGTCGTCAACAGGGCCTATAATTTTGTAGCAAAGCCCTGGGATACACTCGAGACTGATGCGCAGCAAGTCGAAATCGAACCACGGGCCGATGGTACCGAAATAGCACGCCTTGAAGCTACTGGACCCATGGCAATCGCACTCGTTATTGCCATCGCAATCGAGAATCTTGCCGTCAAATCCATTCCTTACAAGGAGAATCTTTTTCTCACCAGTACCCGCCATTTGACGCATTTTTCCGACAAGGCGAGTGCTAGATGCGAGCACTAGGTCGGCACGCTCCACCAGACGCCGCTCTAGTGCGTCAATCTCCTCCATCGCAGGACCACTAGCAAACGCCCCATGATCGTCCATGCAGTCATATACGAGCGGGCCGGAATATGCATCGGGCACCCATGCAAGTGTTGCGGGACTCGCAAGCCAGACAAGCGGAGACTCACAGTCCTCCAGCTTTTTCGCGATAGTCTTGCGGGCGGTCCAATCATTAAATGCCTTGAATGGTTTTATCCTGTCTCTCAAGCTTGGAATCCTGGAGAGTTCCTGAATTTCGACGCCATCGTCGGCATTTGGCTTAAGTCCCTTGTCTCTGTATACTTGCGGTTGATAATAAATTAATTGTTCGAAATGTTTTGCCAGCTCTGCTGCAAGATACTGGGGTCTCTGCTTTATCCAATTCCATTGGACGTGGGATAAATAGAGGACAGTGGTGTCAGAATTCATAAAGAGAGGCTCACCCTTTCGCCAGTATATCTGCGATGCGCTCACTCGCATGCCCATCTCCATATGGATTGCTCGCACGACTCATTGCCTCATACTTTTCCGAATCGGAGAGCAGACGGCCGAACTCTCGGTAAATGATGCTTTCATCGGTGCCTACGAGCTTGAGCGTACCCGCCGCCACGCCTTCAGGGCGCTCCGTAGTATCGCGCATCACTAGTACAGGTTTGCCAAGGCTAGGAGCCTCCTCTTGAATGCCTCCTGAGTCAGTGAGTACCAGGTAAGAATGAGCCATATAATTGTGAAAGTCAAGCACGTCCAGTGGCTCTATGATGTGTATCCTATCGAAGCCGTCCAGTTCGGCATGCGCCGCAGCGCGTACCTTTGGATTCATATGTATGGGATAGATTGCCTTAGTATCAGGATGCTCCTCCATCACGCGGCGTATTGCTCGAAACATGCGATGCATAGGCTCACCCAAATTCTCACGACGATGCGCAGTAATTAGGATAAGTTTGCTACCCTTTGCCCAGTCAAGTTCAGGATCCGAGTAATTTTCCCGCACCGTAGTCTTTAAAGCATCTATGCCAGTATTGCCAGTAACCCAGATGCGCGAAACATCCTTGCCCTCGTTCAAGAGGTTCTTCTTGGACTGCTCAGTAGGAGCAAAATACCAGTGTGAGACAATGTCCACAGCCTGTCGATTAAACTCTTCTGGCCACGGGCTATAGATGTCATGTGTACGCAGACCGGCTTCAATGTGTCCCACGGGCACTTGCAAGTAGAAGCAAGCAAGTGCTGCTGCAAATGAAGTCGTAGTGTCACCATGCACAAGCACTATATCGGGTTTCTCGCTCTCGAGAATTGGCTTCAGACGCACCAACACATCACAAGTGACCTCAAACAGGGTCTGACCAGGGCGCATGATGTCCAAATTATAGTCTGGAACCACGTCGAAGACGTCAAGCACCTGACGAAGCATCTCACGATGCTGGCCAGTTACGGTCACTAATACATCAAAATCATTGGGGCGAGCCTTCAGAATATTCACGAGCGGGCACATCTTTATTGCTTCAGGACGCGTACCGAAAACTAGCATGACTTTCTTCATTGCTTCACCTCATTTAGAACACTATCAATCAGCGCTATCTCAGCTGACCTATCAGAACCCAGAAGACTTTTCATAACCCTGTCCCTGCGCATAAACTTGAGAACGCTCGAGTATGACCATTTCTTTTCTTGGCAAAGATACTTGAGCGAATCGAGCCGTCGTTGGAGAATGTTCACGGCGGCACTAGTTGCACCCTCCAAGTGCACTATCCGTTTCTCGGGATAAAAAGCGATGTAATATCCAAGATTATTGAGCTTATCACACAAATATGTCTCTTCGAAATACATGAACATGCGTTCATCAAAGCCCCCGGTTTCAGTAAAGGCCTTAGTACGCACGAACATGTCCGCTCCAGTAATGTACATAGCATTCGGAATAAATAAGCTAAACCTATCACAGATCCGATACAGTACCGACCCGCGCAAGAGACCATAAGGTTTTCTGAAGTAAAAGCTCTGGTTCCTGTCCCCATCGCGATTCACAAGACGAACACCAAACATCCCCAATCTGGAATCGGATTCAAAGCATTTGATGGCAAACCCGAATACAGGTTCAATGAGAATAGTGTCAGGATTAAGGAACAGGAGGAAACGACCGTGAGCAACTCGTGAGCCTGCGTTATTCCCCGCTCCAAATCCATTGTTTTCGCGTCGGATTGTCGTAACCCATGAAAAGTCAGAAAGCAGCTTTCTGTAAATGTTCTCTTCGGGCGACTGTTCCACAACAATAACCTCGAGCGTCGAGCCGATATCATTGAACTCCTTTATCGAAGCAAGGCACTCCTTCAGTATGTCGTAGTTGTTGTAACTAACGATAATGATGCTCAGCTCAATACGCGCAGAAACACCTTCAGTCTCATGTCGATTTTTTCGTGTCTGAGCCATCTTTGCGGCCAAGGCGCTCATGAGAAAATCTCTCTCTCGAACAGCTTAGCCTGCGCTTTTGTTGAGTGATACCGTCTGATAAATTCCAATCCATTACGTGCAACCTGTATATATGCACTTCGGTCACTCAACACTGCATTGCAGAGCTCCGCCATCAGCGCAGGATCATCAGCAACCAGAAGGTTTTCTCCATCCAGAAGCTTCGTACCCTCGCAAGCCTTAGTATTTGCGATGACGATCTGTCCACGAGCCAGAGCATCAATAAGCTTAACTTTTACACCTGCACCATAAAGGATGGGCGAAATCATGAATGACGCTCTTTCGTACTCCATGTTAAGGTCATCCACATACCCCAATGCCCTCACACGTCCGTCCAAAGACTCAAGTCTCTTCTTGCGTTCATCACTAATACGCCCAACAAGTCTCAACTCGATAGTTCCGTTATTCGAATGAACCTTGGGGAAAACCTCCCTCACGAACCATTCAATTGAGAGATAGTTGCTATCCAGAGACATATCACCCACATAGAGAATGCGCCCAGGGTCCACATCCAAAGCAACACTATCAACGACTCGATCAACGGCATACGGCGCATACTTCGCTTCGTCACCGAGTCCATGCTCGCGAGCAAAATCCTCCATCTCGTCGCACGAAACAAAAAGATGACTGTCGAAAAGCTCCGGAAGACGCTCCTCCATCCTGGCGAAGAGTCTACTCTCCCGATTCTGCAAGTATTGCCTGAATCCATTTTGTTCGGACTTGGCAAGCTCCGCCCGGTATCTGCTCTCAATATCGTGATAATAGAGGATATGCCTAGCGGCATTTACCTTATCCTCGAATCGATACGACCCTACCTGTGCACCCTCGTAAATGACAGTATCGTAGCGACTATTAACAAGTCTGTCCGCAAGCTCTGGAACGTATCGCCGCCCAACGCATATTGGATACCTTGTAGCCAGTGAAACCGGTGGAAGTTTTGACATCATGAACTGATATACGTGACAATGTTGCGACTGCATGCCAGATATGTCTGCTATGCCTTCATCAGGATTGGTAAGCAGTAGCACGTCAAGCTCGACATCAAGTAGCCTCAGCGACTCAATGCGCGTGAGCATTGCCCTTTTTCCTCCACCCATAGGCTTTACATAGGGGTTGTCGAAGCAAATAAGCGCAATCTTCTTCAGATTAGTCATCGGCTGCATTACCTTCCTCGTTCCGCAGGCACGCTTCCGCCCATAGGAACCGAACGCCTGCAGCCTCAGCAGCCTGACGATCCGAATCTCTATCACCATAAAGGATGCAATTATTCGGACAGGCATTAAAATCCCGCATCGCACGAATTAGCATCCCAGGAGCAGGCTTGCGGCAATTGCACTCGCCCGTAAAGTCTGGATGGTGCGGACAGTAGTACCAGCCATCTATGCGAACGTCACGCTCTTCGAGCAGACGTTCAATCGCTTCATTGGTAGCACGCATCTCATCAATGCCATAGAGTCCTTTGGCAATGCCAGCTTGATTGGATACTACTACCAATCTCCATGCCGGATTCATCGAGTAGCGCCGCATTTCCGCAACAGTCGAATTGATTAGCACTACCTTATTGGGGTCATGCAAGTGCCCTACGTCTAGATTAATTGTTCCGTCACGATCAAACATGGCAAGCATGACTTCATCTCCATGCTTGTTTAGGAACATCTTCTGGGCACGCTCGTAATCTTCCGGTACACCAATATCAATAAAGCCGCCACAGCATTCCACGGCCATAAGGCCGCCTTCGGAGACAGCCCGTTCGAAAAAATCAGTCTCCAGGGAAAACTTACTAGGCATTACGTTCAAGGCATCCCGACGTATCAAGTACACGCCGCCGTTGATGAGTCCCTCCTTACAAGGCGTCTTTTCATAAAAGGCCCGAATAGTACCTTCTGTATCCATGGCAAGCGTGCCATAACGATCAAAATTCCGCATACGTTTTGCAGCTAGGACCGCCGTAGGGCTACATTTTACTGAAGCAACTTCTAGCGCAGAAAAATTTACGTCAAACCAAGTGTCTCCATTAAGAACGAAGACGTAACTGTTTGAGCAAAGCTTCAAAGCTTTCTTTACTGCCCCACCCGTAAGCAGCGGCTCGTCCTCAGGGCTGTAGTCAATCTGCAAGCCCCGATAAGTACCCAAGAAAAATGATTCTATCTGCTCGCGACGATAACCATCCGCTACGACTACATGTCCGAAACCTGCGGCATCCAATTGATCAAGCACATAGCGCAGAAATGGCCTACCCGCAACAGGAGCCATGGGCTTGCAAACATCAGGCACAACGTGTGCAAGCCGCGTGCCAAAACCGCCGGCGAGGATGATTGCTTCCCTGGTGCGCTTCACTTACTTTGTCCCTCCAAACATGTCAGCTTCTACGGCAGCACAAAGCGCGTGATACACAGGAAGATGCAGCTCCTGTACCTGAAATACCTCAATGCGAGGCACCTGTATGCATTCATCAGAGAGATGGGTAAGTTTCGAGTCTTTGGCGCCAGTCAGCGATATCACCTTTACGCCCTTAGCACGCGCCACCTTGGCGGCCTCAACCACATTGGCAGAATTACCCGAGGTGGATATGCACAGCAGCACATCACCAGTCTTGCCATAACCCAACACCTGCTGGGCAAATATTCCCACACTTGCTTCATCATTACCGAAAGCAGTTAAGAGTGCTGTTTGCGAAACGAGAGATATTGCCGGTAGAGCTCCTTCGAGCCAGCCGGGAACATCTTCGTCATTGGCTTTGCGATAGGACTCATTAAAGACCCTCGAGGGGGACCTTTTAAAACGGAAGCTCTTCATCAGCTCACCAACGATATGCTCAGAATCGGCAGCAGACCCACCATTACCGCACACCATCAACTTGTTGCCCTTGTAAAATGCACGACTCATAATGCTCCGAGCATTTCTAATAGATAGCTCGCACCCTTTCATTTCGGGGTAACGGGTAAAGAAGGTGTTCAAGACTTCGTCACCCGTTTGCGGACAGACGCTATCCATCAGTTGTCCTCCTTGATTTCGTAATCCTCGGGATCGTAGTAGACAACGGCACTACCGCCATCCTCCAGTTTAAAGGGGATGTACAGAAGGTCAGAAAGCGCATCTCGCACCGACTGTTGTGCATCTGGCTCTACATAGAATACGAGAAAACCACCGCCTCCAGCACCTAAGAGCTTGCCACCACAAGCACCCGCATCTATGCCACGAGCATACAAATCATCAATTGCGCTAGTGGATATCTTCGTCCCCGTACCACGCTTCAACTTCCAAGTCACATCGAGCAGTTTCCCAAAACTCGAAAGATTCGCACTCTTGTCAGTTAGAACCTCTTGAGCCTCGTCTACGAGAGCAAGCATGTCCAACAGCTGTGCCGTTTTGTCGGTAACCCTATTCTGCTTTTGCATATCACTCGAAAAACGAGTAAATCCAGTGAAAAACATAAGGAGGTTCTCATTTAATTCACGTTTGCGCTCGTTTGAAATCACTATCGGTTTGACCTCAAATCCGTCAGCAGCGAAGTCAATACGATTGAGCCCGCCATAAGCTGCGGCAATTTGATCCTGCCATCCGCCAGCTTCACGACAGAGCCTTCGTTCAACGTGGATTGCCTCGCGAGCAAGACGTTCCTTGCTCGCATACGTACCTTTCATGCAATGAAAAGCATTTAGAAGCCCTACAGCAAATGATGATGATGTGCCCAATCCCGAACGGGCTGGCAAATCCGCATCATACGTAACGCGCATCTCATGCATATCAAGAAAATCCATGCAGTTACGCACTAGCGGATGTTCAATGTCATCATGCTTTTTCACTCGCTCGATACGCGAATATACAATCTCATCAGAATAATCAAAGAACGGAGGCAAATGCCGCGCAGTCACATAGCAATACTTATCGAAAGTGGTCGAAATAACCGATCCACCGTGCTCGCAAAAAAATTCGGGAATATCTGTGCCGCCCCCGAAAAACGACATTCGAAAAGGCGTTTTAGTAATAATCATGCTTCACTGCCTTCGACTAATGCATGCAGATATTCCTGCAGGCTGTCCTCCCAGTCGGGCATGCGGAAGCCGGTGGCCTCCAGCCTGGAGAGGTCGAGCGTGGAGTGCTCCGGTCTCGGTGCGATGGGGCCCTTGGCGGAGGCATAGTACTCCTCAGTCGTGACAGGCACGACCGCATCGCCATTGCCGTTTCTCGCCTGGAAGACGGCCTTTGCGATGTCGGCCCAGCTCCTCGTAGCGCCCGAACCCGTGCAGTCATAGGTGCCGTAGGGGGCGTTCGACTCCAAGAGGTGGAGTATGGCCGCGGCCATGTCCCTCGTGAAGGTGAGCCTGCCCAGCTGGTCGTCGACCACGGTGACCCGAGAGAGCTTGTCGTCGGGGTCCGCCACGCGGTCGGAGAGCGCGGCCATGGTGCGCGCGAAGTTCCTCCCGTCGCCTATGACCCAGCTGGAGCGCAGCACGTAGTGCCTGGGGCAGCCCGCCACGGCGAGGTCGCCGGCGGCCTTGGACTGGCCGTAGACGGAGAGGGGGCTGAGGGGCTCGGCCTCGTCGTGCAGCTCCCTGGTGCCGTCGAAGACGTAGTCGGAGGAGACGTGGACGAGCGTGATGCCGTGCTCGGCGCAGGTCCGGGCGAGCAGGGCCGGCCCGGTCGCGTTGGCCCTCCAGGCCGCGGCGCGGCCCTCCGGCGTCTCGGCCCTGTCGACCGCCGTGTAGGCGCCGCAGTTGACGACCGTCCCGTAGAGGTCCCAGTCGTACCTGTCGTACTGGGCGGGGTCGGAGAAGTCGAACCCGTCGATGTCGCAGAAGTCGAACGTGGAGATGAGGCCGCGCTCCTCCGCGAGGGCGCGGACGGCGCGCCCCAGCTGCCCCCTGCAGCCGGTGACGAGGGTGCGCCTGGGGGCCATGGGGGTGACGTCGGCGAGCATGGGGTGGTGCCTGTCGGCCTCGGAGAGCGTGGCCTCGGAGAGGGGGATGGGCCAGTCGATCCCCAGCGCCGGGTCGGCGAGGTTAACGAACGTGTAGGTCCTCTTCAGCTCCGCCGACCAGTGGGCGTCCACCAGGTAGGTGTAGGCCGTGCCGTCCTCCAGCGCCTGGAAGGAGTTGCCCACGCCGCGGGGGACGTAGATTGCCCGCGAGGGGTCGAGCGTCGCGGTGTATACGCGGCCGTAGGTCTCGCTCCCCTGCCGGAGGTCGACCCACGCGCCGAAGACCGAGCCCGTCGCCACCGATATGAACTTGTCCCAGGGCTCGGCGTGGATGCCGCGGGTGACGCCGCGCTCGGCGTTGAAGGAGACGTTGTTCTGCACCACGCGGAAATCGGGGATCCCCAGCGTCACCATCTTGGCGCGCTGCCAGTTCTCCTTGAACCAGCCGCGGGAGTCCCCGTGGACGGAGAGCTCCACGACCTTGAGCCCCTCGATGCCGGTCTCCTCGACCCTGAGGTCCTTCTCGAACTTGAAATCAGACACCCTAGCCCCCTACTGCCCCTGCGCCGCGTACTTTGCCTCAGTTGCCTCCTTGGCCGGGCGCCACCAATCTTCATGGTCGCGGTACCATGCGATCGTCTGATCCAAGCCCTCCGAGAAGTCAGTATGCACAGGCTTCCAGCCCAGTTCGCTCTCGAGCTTGGTGGGATCGATCGCGTAGCGGCGGTCGTGGCCTGGGCGATCGCGCACCCAGTCGAAGTCATCAGAATCCTTGCCCATACGCTCAAGGATGGCATGCAGGACATCGATGTTTGAACGCTCACCATTAGCGCCAATAAGGTAGGTCTCGCCGACACGGCCCTTCGTGAGGATAGCCCAGACAGCACGGGAGTGATCCTCCGTGTGAATCCAGTCACGCACGTTCTTGCCATCGCCATAGAGCTTCGGGCGGATGCCGCAGATGATGTTAGTAATCTGGCGCGGAATGAACTTCTCCACGTGCTGGTAGGGGCCATAGTTGTTGGAGCAGTTGGAGATGGTCGCGCGAATGCCGTAGGTTCGATGCCAAGCACGGACCAGCAGGTCGGAGGATGCCTTGGTCGAGCTGTAGGGGCTGGAGGGCCGATAGGGATCGTCCGGCTCGAAGCGCCGCGGCTCGTCGAGCGCCAGGTCACCATAAACCTCGTCGGTCGAGATGTGGTGATAGCGCACGTCGTATTTGCGGCAGGCCTCCAGCAGCCGGTAGGTGCCCACGACGTTGGTCTGCACGAACGGCTCCGGGTTCGCAATCGAGTTGTCGTTGTGGGACTCGGCGGCGTAGTGCACGATCGCATCGTGACCGGGAACAATGCGGTCGAGGAGCTCAGTATCACAGATGTCGCCCACGATGAGCTCAACCCTGTCCTCGGGAAGGCCAGCGATGTTTTCCGGGTTACCGGCGTAGGTGAGCTTGTCGAGCACGGTCACGTGTACGCCAGGGTGGTTGTTTACCACATAGTGCACGAAGTTGCTGCCGATGAAGCCACAGCCGCCGGTAACGATGATGTTATGCGGCTCGAAGACGTCCTCTGCCATGCTACTAGTCCTCCTTTATCGAAACCTGGCCAGCGGCAACGCGCTTCAGGTGCTTCCCGTACTCGCTCTTGCCATAGCGCTCTGCGGCATCAACCAGCTTGTCCTTGTCAATCCAGCCGTTCTCGAAGGCAATCTCCTCCGGAACCGAGACTGGCAGGTCCTGAGCACGCTCGACAGACCGCACGAACTCGGACGCCTCGAAGAGGCTCTCCATAGTTCCCGTGTCTAGCCACGCATAGCCCCTGCCGAGCGTGACCACGGATAGCGTCCCATCCGCGAGGTACATCTGGTTAAGCGTAGTAATCTCCAGCTCGCCACGCGGGCTGGGCTTAACCTTCTTGGCGAAGTCACAGACGCGGCTGTCGTAGAAGTAGAGTCCTGTCACGGCATAGTTGCTCTTGGGGTGCTCGGGCTTCTCTTCAATCGAAATAGCGTTGTAGTCCTTGTCGAACTCGACCACGCCAAAGCGCTCAGGATCGTCGACGTGATAGCCGAAGACCGTGGCACCGCTTCCCGCCTCTGCCCTTGCGACCGCCTTGCGAAGGTGGTGGCTCAGGCCGTTGCCATAGAAGATGTTGTCCCCCAGGACCAGCGCACAGGGTTCCCCAGCGATGAAGCTCTCCCCTATGATGAATGCCTGTGCAAGGCCATCGGGACTTGGCTGCTCGGCATACGAGAGACTCACACCAAACTGGGAACCGTCACCCAGGAGGTTCTCGAACTTTGGAAGGTCTGCAGGAGTCGAGATGACCAAGATGTCGCGAATGCCCGCAAGCATCAGCGTCGACAACGGGTAATAGACCATCGGCTTGTCATAGACAGGCAGAAGCTGCTTGCTGGTAACGCTGGTAAGCGGGTAAAGTCGCGTGCCCGAACCACCCGCAAGGATTATGCCCTTCATGCAGTTAACCTCTTTCTCGCTTCAGAGCGCCCAGCACGATTCCCCATGAGGCGCGCTACACAATCAACCCCAAAAGCAAAGAACTCGCCAATCTTACCCTCATGAATTAACTCGGCAGAGACCCGCTTGACGAGCTTGCCGCCCTCGCCAATCTCGCTGACGTTCATCAGGTCATCCGCATGCGTTTCAAGAAAACATCCTACTGCCTTGTTCCTCTCATACTGCTGACGGGGGGAAAGGTTGTGGGAATGGTATACGCAGGCGGTTGATTCATATGCAACCTTAAGACCCTCGCCAATAAAGCGCGCAGCCATCAGCATGTCTTCGTTTGTATCAACGCGCTGAAAACCGCCGCAGGAAAGGTAAGCTTCACGTCTGTATGCCGAGCATACGTCGGAGCAGAAGAACGTCTTGATTCCAAGCGTCTCAAGGTCGTCAGCGCTTCGCACGGAAGACACACTCGGATAGTTGAACTCTCTAACCAGCTGTTCAAAGCGCCTTGCGTCTGACTTTGGAAGCTGCCGACCGCTCGAAAGGGCCACCAAAGGATCCTCGAGCATGGGCTGGATGAGGTTCTCAAGGTAATGAGGACCATCTGGCATAGCATCCTGTGTGAGGAAGCAGACGATGTCACCAGCAGTGCGCCTGAGCGCCATGTCTCGAGTAGCCCCATGGTTGAAGGAACTACGCTCAATGACGCAAAGGTCGACACCAGAATGCTCCCGCACCTCATTACGCGTGCCATCATCTGAGGAAGAGTCCACAACAAGAATATCGCAGGGCCGTATTGTTTGCTGCTCGATGGAGGATAGAAGCTGACCAATCTCCCCCTCAGCATTCAACGTGGGAATAACCACGCTCAACGTAGGGTTCATGGTCACCTTCCGCTCCTGTTCTTGCCAAACATTGCTCCAAAGGTACCAAAGAAGCAATGGGCATCCAGACGAAGACTGGCATCCCGCACGTAGGAGAGCTCAATCTCCTGGCGCTCGCCAGACTCAAACGTGGCGTCGTTGCGCCTCGACGCCTGCCAAAGGCCCGTGATGCCACCTGGCGCGCTACAGAACAGCGCCGCGTCCTTCCCAAAGTGGGCCAGCTCGTCGTAGCTAATGGGCCTGGGGCCAATGATGCTCATCTGGCCTAGCAGCACATTCAGAAACTGCGGAAGCTCGTCGATAGAAGTGCTTCTCAACACCCTGCCAAGTGGCGTGATCCTGGGGTCATTGTCCACCTTGCGCTCGACCTGCCACTGGTGCAGCTGCTTAGGGCTCAGGTACTTCTCGACGTTGTCGGCATCGGCAACCATGGTCCTAAACTTGTAGATGCTGAACGGCCTGCCATACCTGCCCACACGCGCCTGCGCATAGATGGGCGAACCCTTGGTGTCCGCGGCAATTGCTACTGAGAGAACTGCGCAAGGTATTGCCCCCACCGCAATGACGCAGCCGGAAAACGCTATGTCAAACGCACGCTTTGCCATGCGATAGCCAAATGCCCTGACATCGAGCGACCTGC
>ENA-UOOM01001191-UOOM01001191.1-fermentation-metagenome-genome-assembly--contig:-NODE-1191-length-26030-cov-31.276381_pt1 | contig 26030 bp, 20 predicted proteins | sample MGYA00245781_ERZ724031 | MGnify/ENA primary metagenome ERZ724031 (study PRJEB28704, sample SAMN03018317) | fermentation metagenome | biome: anthropogenic terrestrial biome; feature: soil... | reverse complement strand
ATCTGTCAAACCTTTTCTAACCACGCGCCATCGCTCTCTTTTGGAGATAAGCGATCAGCCGGTATACCAGGTAAAACCCCCAAGATGGCTGGATGGCATATTGTATTGGGATAATGTGGAGTTTTTTTAACAGGAATTGGGACAGAAAATGCCTATGAGCCGCTGTAGTCTGAACATTACATAAAGCTTAGACTGATATCGGCTGGTTTGAGAATGTGTCAGTGACGATATTTTGTTAAATCAATAATAAGCCATTGCCGCAGAGCCGATAGCCGCGATATAGATCACATAGAAAACAATTGAAACTATGAAACCGATCAGCGCCCATTTTCCGGCTTCTTTTGCTTTCATTGGCATAGTGGAATTCCATACCAGATAGAGAATAAGCCCTAAAAGAGGAACTAAAAAACAAGCTCCGCCCAATAGGCAACCAATGGGGCCATCTGTGTCTGCATTCATTGTGCCGATCTGCTTTACAGCTACGCCACAGTGAACGCAAACTACTGCACGATCGTCAATTTCTTTTCCGCAGTTGGGACAATACATATTTCTCTCCTTGCTAGATTTTCACCTATATTCCGGTGTGAAGATATGTGATAATTGCTCTGATGCGTTTATAGCTATCTTTAGCCACAACCCACATCATCAATGGGAAAACGATAAGAACCTTCCAATTGTAAGCTATCGCCACAGTGGGCTGAAAATGTAGCATGGCCGCAAATGCTCTGGTCATTCCACATCCCGGACATTCTCTTCCAATGATATGATTGAAAATACATAGTGAAGACGATGCCTCAACGCGCATTGGTGCGATGCATAAAAGTAATATTGCCAATGTTAGGTATATCAGCAATATCAGGATATTGAGCAGGTATATCCGTCTATTTACGGTAGAGAGGGTTCCCGTTGCCATCTCTATAAGAACCGGTTATTATCATGATGAGATCTACGATTGCCCAAATACCACAGCCACCCCCCGTCAGCAACTGAATAACGCCGATGACAGGACTGTTGGTGTAAAATCTGTGTATACCAAATGCTCCCACAAAGATGCATAGAAGTAAAGTAGTAAGCCAGTCTTTACCACCTTCGGGCATCTCTGCACTGGAGTTTATGGGTACTCCGCAACCGGTGCAAATAGCTGCTCCGGGTTGCACCGCCGCTCCACAATTAGTACAAAAATTCCTGGAACCCTTGATCGGTAATCCGCAACTGATACAAGCATATGCCTTTGGATCCACCGGAGCTCCGCAATTTGAACAGTACATAAATCTCTCCTCTATTGTTGTATTTAACTGTGATTTTTTACACTTAAGTCATTATTTTCCCATGCATAGAATGAGTCAAGATTTTTTAGTTCTCTCTTGCAAGCTGCTGTGTATACATGTGTAATGAGCACAGTATTCCAAGTAATAGCATGCCCTATATTTCAAGGTGTGCCGAAGGCGATATCATCCCGTTATCATCGGGTACTCACTACTTGATGACGGCTTTATATCCGGTTCGGCAAGCCTTTATCCACAGAGGAAGATAGGGCTGATTGGTGAGCAAGCTCAATGATGTTACATCACCTGAGGCCACAAGCTCCTAGGATTCTCCTCCTGGTTTGTATTCCCAAAGAACGAGATCTCTCCAGCGCTATCTCAAGCTCCCAAGATTCTGAGCTATCAAAAACCACTCGCCCAGATAAGCATCCATCTGCATCATGCCAATATTTGAACTTGACATTTAAACGATCCTAGGCAGTTTTGCATTCAGCCGAGTATTCAGGGCTAAACTATATTGGCAAGCATGAATACCGATAGGGTATGGCGGGAAACGGCCATGCCTCCCATTGGAAAGGCTGACGGGATTATTCCGTTTGCCTCCAAAAATAAATAATGGAGGTTACAACCTTGAAAAAGTACGTCTTTGTACTGTTTATCATCGCTCTACTTCTGGGCATCAGCGCATGCAGTGAGAAGGACAACGGCACCGAGCCTCAGATCCTGGGCTATCAACTGGAACAATTCATCGATGCGGATCAGGTACAGACAATTACGGATCCCAACGAAGAGGAAGCAACGGATTTTAGAGATCTCTACAATTATGAGATAGTGGCATCAGACGGATACAGCCCCAGAAATCGCGAGGAAACCGCAGGTTACGATCTGGATTGGGATGTGTTTAAAACCGGCTATATGGTACCTTCAAATCAGTTACGTACCATGTTCCTAGACGACACCACTCCCGGCGCTTTCGAAGTGAAAAACGCCGCCAGCATCCGTCTCTACCGTCGCATCGTGGTGGCAGATACCCTTGGTAATGCCCACTATATCGAGCTGGGCGCGTTGCCCATACACAGCATAGCAAATTGGGACGGAGCAAATGAAGACGCCATCAAGCTGAGCGATCTGCTGACTGATCACAGCGGTTATGACAATATTACTCTGATGGCTTCGGACGGCTATAGTAAGGATTACAACACCGAACAGATTGCTGATGGCTACTATTTGCTTGAAAGCGAAAGGACTACATTTCCCACTTTCAACGAAGAGATGAATAACAGCATGAAAAGATTCAAATATATCGACCGGATTGTGGTCAATATGGATTTTGGCACGGATATCCCGCTATACGAAAATGCCGATGCTGAAGACGCCGATATCAGCTTCACTTTCCCGGAGCTATATGACGGCTTCGATGGTGTTGAACTGGATCTTGGCGAGGATTGAAAAAAATCATCTTGATCGGCATGGGGCTGGTACCCATGCTGATCTTTTCTGTATCAAACGCATCTGATTCGCTGAAGCAGTATCATCTGCATCCGGTGAGAGTGATCGCGGACGGGCCTCAAGCCAGCATCGGAAAGGTGAGCAGCATCCTGAAGCCCCAAAACAGCGAAAGCGTATCTGAAGCTATCAAAATGAGCCCGGGCTTGAGTATCAGCTATGGCTCCCGGGATGAAAGCAACTTGAAGATTCGTGGATTCAGGAAGAACGAAAACCTCATCCTGATGGACGGCAGACCTCTGAACAGCGGCTATTTCGGCAATGTGGACCTCTCCAAAATCCTCATCGACGATATCGCCGAGATTCGCATCATCAAAGGACCCGCATCCGCGCTGTATGGAACTTCCACCATGGGCGGAGTGGTGAACCTGATCAGCAAAAAAGAAGAGCATCGCCTTGCCCTGGAAACCGGTCTATCTCGCAATCTGGTAAATTCTCAAAGAATCTCTACCGCCCAAAAAATTGGAGATTTTAGCTACAAAGCCAGCATCATGCGGGAAGAACGCCGACCCTATCCTTTAGCGAAAGATTTTGAGCCTACCGTGTTTGAGAATGGCAAGCTGCGGGATCACAGCTATCAAAAAAGCTGGCATATTGATATAGATAGTAACTGGCTGCTGAACGACTTGCACGAAATGGGACTGGATCTGGGCTATTCTACAATACCATACAAAAAGATACCATCCTCCATATACTCTTGGGATTATGGCACTTACAAGGACTGGTATCGCGCCAATGCCAGCCTGGGCATGGATTTTGCCAGCGCAGTAAACAGCAATCTGCGGGGACAGCTTTATTTCGATGCCGCGGGAGATACTTTTGAGCGTTTTCGGGATCTCAATCACCAGATTTTGGAGCTGTCCTCCCGAATGGAATCCATCAATATTGGCATCGCCCCGGTTTTTGAACTGCGCCGGGATGGCATTCTCAACCTGGGAAGCCGAAACGAATATCGCCGGGTTACCCGAAAGGACAACGGCAACTACAGCGAGTGGACCACCAATCACGCAGTGGTGGGCAGCATTTATTCGCAATATGAAGCAGAGATCATTCCCGCCCTGTCTTATGCCATAAGCCTAAGCATGGCATATTACGGACACAGCAAATCGGATCGCGTCCGTTTTTATCCGGAACCCTCAGCCGCCATCACTTGGAATCACTCTGAAAACATCAGCACTATGCTTTCGCTGGGAATCAACAGCTCCATACCCACCATGCGACAGTTTTTCTCCGCCGAAAACGGTAATCCGGATCTACTGGCATCATCTGCAAAAAAGATAGAACTGACTCACAAACGCAATCTTGGCTTAAACACGATATTGGATATGGCCATCTACTTCAACGATGTGCGCAATCTGATCGATAGAAAGAACAATCGCTATGAAAACATCTATAAAGTGCAGACCTATGGCGGAGAGATCGCAATGAATAGCAATATTACAAAATTCTGGGATAGCACTTTGCAATACTCTCTCTTGCAGAGCTATGGGGATTACACGCTAAGTGACAGCGCGCCACACAGCGTGGAATGGATCAATCACATCAAGCTCCCTTGGGGCTTTGTGGCGCGTAGCACTTCGGTAATCGTAAGTAAACGGAAATCCCAGGATAGCGTGGATCAATTTCACAGTCTTCCGGCATATAATACTCACGAATTTGGCATTCAAAAAAAGTGGAATAACTTCGAAATCGATCTTGCTTTGCTAAACTCTCTAGATGCAAACTATCAAAGCGAATATGGTTATCCCGCTCCCGGCAGAGACTTTAGCCTGCGTCTAAAATATTATCTCCGTTAAGCCACCTATCCCGGCAATAATTCCCCGATCCGCATACTTTGCCTGGCACCGGCGGCAGATGCCATTATACTTTAAATAAAAATATGTATGTAGGAACTAAGATATGAAACCGATCCCAAATTTTGCACATCCGATCTATCCTGTGTTACAACAGCGTTGGAGCCCCCGCGCCTTTTCGGAACAAATGCTGAGCAAGGCCGATGTCTCCATCCTGCTGGAAGCCGCACGCTGGGCAGCCTCCTGTATGAATGAACAGCCCTGGCGCTTTGTGTGGGCTTTCAATGATGACTCACCCCTATATAATAAACTCTTTGACTGCCTATTGAAAGGCAATCAGGAATGGGTTAGCACCGCCCCTGTGCTGATGCTCACTCTGGTGGAACCGAAATTTCACTCCAATGGCAAGCCAAATCCCTGGGCCAGGCACGATCTGGGTTTGGCTATTGGCAATATGACAACCCAAGCGAGCAGTATGGGTATCTATATTCATAATATGGGTGGCTTTTCCGCGCAAAAAGTGCAAGCGCACTTCCCGCAGTTGCAAGATCTGGATCCGGTTACCATGATCGCTTTGGGCTATCCGGGAGATATCGCTTCTCTGTCCGAATACAACCAAAAACGGGAACAGGAAGTACAGACGCGCAAGCCACAGACAGAAATCGATCTCAGTTCCAAATTGTCATAAGACAAAAGCCATCACATACAGGATAACATTCTACAAGAATGCTATCCTGTTTTTTTTGAGCCATTTAGAGAAATAGAGCGCAATAGCCCTGATTAGGAAGGGCAAGGCTGAGGTTTCTGCTCACTTACACACGGATAAATCTCACAATTCTCTCATTTTGAACAAGCTGCGGCATGTATATGGATGTTGAGTATAGGGGTTTAGATAGGGCGAAGTATTGTCTCCAAGAAAAAAACAGGCTCTGACAGATCATTATAACCTACTGTTTATCAATATATTATGGCATATCGCCACAAAAAGGTAAAAAAAAAGCCAATTAAATCTTGACAAGAAATGTGGGATGTCATATAGGTGTCACAGGATATCAGAATATCTCAGATAAGTTCAAAAAGTCTCAGAATACATGGCGCGGCTTAACCAAAAATTGCATTGCCGCTCAAATCAGGATGAAACAGCAGGAAAAGGAAGGACCATGTCCGGTGAATTTTTAGGTATCTTCGAAAACTCAGTACACAAGCAGCGCGTGATCATTCCGGCGAGTTTCAAAAAGAAATTTGCCGAAGCAGCAATGCGCTCGGTTGTGGTAACCATGGGGCCTTCAAATACCATCGCCATATATCCTCTGGACTCTTGGAAAAGCACTTTGGAACGCCTGAAAGATGGTGATGAGCGCGCCAAGAGTCTGCGTACTCAGCTGATTGATTTTGCGATGATGGAGCAGGAATTGGAAGGACCGGGCAGAGTGAGAATTCACGAATTGCTCTTAAGTGAAGTAGGCATCGAAGATAGCGTGATCATCAAAGGAGAAGGTCACTATATCTCACTGTGGAATCCGGAAGTATATGCCAGGGTACGCCAGAGCAAGTTACAAGCTCATCGCGACACCTTTACCAGTGAGGACTATCAGCTGTGAGCACCTATCACGAACCGGTGATGCCGCAAACTTGCATGAAGTATCTGAATCTTCAGAAAGGCAAGATCTATGTGGACGCCACATTGGGCGGCGGCGGTCATGCCCTGACCATGCTGCAACAAGAGCCCGGCATCCGGCTCTACGGAATCGATCAGGATGAAGAAGCAATCAAGGCTGCTTCAGAGCGCTTGCAGGGCTATTCTCCGGTTCTCATCAAGGCAAATTTCAAAGATCTGCGTACGCAATTGGCATATAATAAGGTAAAGGGGATCGATGGAATTCTCTTTGATCTGGGAGTAAGCTCGCATCAGTTGGACGAAACAGAACGGGGCTTCAGTTTTGATCGGGAAGCTGATTTGGATATGCGTATGGATCGCGATGCCGGAAACAGCGCCAAAGACATCGTGAACGATAGCAGCTTTGAAGAGCTAAAGAAGATATTCAAGGAATATGGCGAAGAACAAGCCGCGGGCAGGATCGGCAGAGCCATCGAACGCTATAGAACAGAGCGCAGGATACAGAGCACCACCGAGCTGGCACGTATCATCGAAAGCGTAGTGGGAGCAGGCAGCAAAGAATCCTTGAAAGCTAAGGTAAGAATCTTTCAAGCCCTCAGAATCCGCGTAAATGACGAATTGAACGCTTTATCCACCGCTTTGGATGATGCCATCAATCTGCTTAATCCCGGTGGCAGAATAGTGGTGATGAGTTATCACTCACTGGAAGATCGCATAGTGAAGAACATTTTCAGGCTGGCGGAGCAGGATTGCATCTGTCCTCCGGCAATCATTAAATGTGTATGCTCGCATTACAGCAAGATAAAAATACTAACCAGGCGACCGGTTTTGGCGGAGCCTGAAGAAATAGCATCAAATGTCCGTTCGCGCAGTGCAAAGCTGCGAGCGGCAGAAAAGAAATGGGGGAAACAATGAGAGGAAGAATAATCGTATTGATTATCCTGGTAGCCGTATGCGGTTTTTTAAACTTTTTCAACAGCAACAAGATCGTGAGCTACACCCGTCGCCTTTCGAACGTGGAAAAAACTTTCAACGCGGAGAAAAACATCAATACCGAGCTCCTGGTGGAGCATGATGATCTGCGCAGCGGTCGCCATATCGCGTCTCTGGTAAGGGTGGAAATGAACCAATTTATCCCGGATAACGAGCAGGGCAGCATCATCTATGTGCACGAGCCCTCACCCAGCCAGGAAAGCAACACCTATTGCATTATCGATCTTATCGCCACCAGAGCCGAGGCAAAGAACGTAAACATTATGCTAGATTGATGCCATGCGCTCGCGCTTCTATTTGTTGATTGTTATCTTTGGTGCAGCCGCTCTTTTGTGGAGCGCGTACCTTTTTGGTATCCAGATTCTGGATCCCTTCAATTTTGCCCATCTCAGGCGTGTGCGTTATATTCCCCGCAAAGAAATCCTCATCCCCCGCAGAGGCGGAATATATGATGCCAAAGGCAATTTGCTGGTTTCCAGCGTTAGCTACTACCAACTGGATATCGATCGTTCAGCAATAAATACTTGGGCAGACAGAAATGACATCAGCCAAAAAGAAGCATTTGCCAGAGTAGCCACTGCTATCAGCAAATGCAGCAGCATCAGCAAAGAAGCAGCCCTAAAACGCCTTAATCTTGGCAGTAGAAACTCTTCGATCCAGATCAGCAATCGCATAAGTGAAGCGGAATTGGATAAGCTGATACAGGAGTTTAAAGACCAGAAATTGCCGGGCATGATCCACAACTTTGCCTCTATGCGAAGAATCTATTCCAAGGGCACCCTGGCCGCCCGGCTGTTGGGAGCCGTAAGTGAGGCTTCCAACGGCTATGATCCCATGACCGACAGCAAATCTTTGTACAAGCTTTCGGGCATCTGCGGCGTTGAAGCCACATACGACAAAGTGCTTTCCGGAGAATACGGTTGGCGCGAGATCGTATTGGACGCGAACGGTAATCGCGTACCCTATCCGGATCTGCATGAGAAGAAACCCAGAAATGGTAACAACCTGTACCTTACCATAGACACAAACATCCAGGAAATAGTGGAAAACGTACTCTATGAAGGAGTGGAAAAATACGGTGCTGCCCACGGCGGTGCTGTAGTGATGGATCCCAAAACCGGTAGAGTGCTTGCCCTTGCCGGTGTATCGAACAAAGATAAGGATGACGATCCCAACCTGGTGAGAACCAGATCGAACATCCCCGCCAGCTTTATGTATGAACCGGGAAGCACCTTGAAACCTATCAGTATGTTGCCTGCCCTGGAACACAAATTGGTGAAGCCCAATGAGAGAATAGAGTGTGGCAGATACCAGATTGGACGACGCGTGATCACAGATACTCACGATTACGGCCCCCTCACTCCCCGTGACATCATTGCCAAATCCAGTAACGTGGGTGTGGCAAAGCTGGCAGAACGAACCGGTAAAACCCGCTTGTATGAAGAATACATATCTTTGGGCTTTGGGCAGAGAAGCGCTTTGAACCTTTTCGGAGAATCCAGCGGCCTCTTTGCCAAGCTGGAAAACTGGGATGGATACTCCCTGCATTCTCTTTCTTTTGGCCAGTCGATATCGGTTACATCCATTCAGCTTGCAGCAGCATACAGTGCCATAGCCAATGGCGGAAAAATGATGAAACCAAGCATCATAGACAGTTACCGTGACGATGATGGAGAGCTAATCGAATCTTTCGAACCATCAGTGCTGAGGCAGGTCTCTTCCAAGGCCGCTTGCGATACCATGTTATCTTATATCCAAGACGTTGTGGATGACGGTACGGCTACCCATATCCGGATGGATTACATCAGTGTGGGCGGCAAAACCGGAACTGCAGAAAAGAACGTGGAGGGCACCAGAGGGTATTCCAGCGGAAAATACAACGCCGTCTTCGCCGGGATGTTTCCCATGGAGAATCCCCAGATGGTGGTAGTTGTGTTTTACGATGAGCCTTCTCACTATTATCGTTTCGGTTCGATGAGCGCTGCGCCTTCTTTCAAAAAAATCGTTGAAAACATACTCTTTATGCCGGATTGCCAGATTCTCCCTTATAATGAGCGTCTGTTGCAGACTTCCTTGAAGATGCCGGATCTGATCAACATGAGCGTGGAAAACGCGGAGCGGAGTCTGAATCGCTTTGGTTTCCTATATAAAATCGAGGGGCCAGACAGTGCTTCGGTGGTGATAGATCAATTCCCAAAAGCAGGGATATCTGTGGACAAGAATCATCCCATCACCTTGAAGCTGGGTAAAAGCAAAGATAAGCCCGCAGAGGAGAGCCTGGCAAAAGCCATAATGCCAAATCTGGTGGGTATGACTCTGCGCAAAGCCGTGAAAACCGCCTCAGAAAGAGGAGTGCCGGTAAAGATCGTTGGATCCGGAGTAATACGCAAACAATCTCTGCTGCCGGGCTCCCGTATAACCGGAACCAGTGTTTGTATATTGGAGGCTTCGCTATGATAGATCAATTGCTACAGCTTTTCGAATCGCACTCAATACTCAAAAAGAGCCGGATCAGGGAAAAGATGAACTTGCCCCGGCCTGTGAACGACAATAGAGAACTGCAGCCGGGAGATTGCTTTATCGCCATCAAAGGCGCAAATTTCGATGGACACAGCGCAATCCCCAATGCCCTGGAAAACGGCGCAGCATTCTGCATTGGTGAGACCGACACGGCTCAGATCGTGGTAAGCGACAGCCGCAAAGCAACAGCGCTATACGCGAAGCTATACTATGGTGATCCTGCCGCCAGGATGAGCTTGTATGGAGTGACCGGAACCAACGGCAAGACCACCACATCTTTAATGTTGTATCAGATGCTCTTGCAAAAAGAGATCAAAGCGGCATGGATAGGAACTTTGGGCTACAAGATACTGGGTAAAGATTATGCTACCAAACACACTACTCCGGACATCCTGCAGCTTAATGCCATACTGAAACAGATGCTGGACGCGGGCATAAGCCATGTGGTGATGGAAGTATCTTCCCATGCCTTGGCCCTGGATAGAGTATATGGCATCACATTTCAGTATTGCCTGTTTACAAATCTCAGCCGCGACCATCTGGATTTCCATCGGGATATGGACGAATATTTTGAAGCTAAATACATGCTTTTCGAGCGCGCCGCGACAGAGTCCGCATGGAGTGTGATCAATCAAGATGATCCCTATGGCAGGATGATCCTGGATCGCCTTGGAGAGGCCGGAGCAAACAAGCTAAGCCTGGGAAGAGACAGCGGTGCCGATATAAATATTACGGATGTGAGAATCGCCTTGGAGGGCTCCTCTTTCTCACTGGTCCGCAAAAACGGAGAAACATGCACTATACACAGCCCTCTGGTGGGAGATTTCAATATCGACAACCTGGCCTTAGCATCTGCCGCCCTGCTGTGTTCCGGTGTAGCACTTGGTGAGCTACCGGAATTGTGTAGGGCACTAAAGCCCGTGCGAGGCAGAATCGAAAGTGTGCCCAATGCACGGAGCTTGGGTGTATTCATAGATTATGCCCACAGCCCGGATGCCATCAATAATGTCCTCAAAAGCTTGGATAAGATGCCCCATGGAAGGATTATCACTGTGTTTGGAGCCGGAGGGGATCGAGATAAAGGCAAGCGTCCCCTGATGTTGAAAGCGGCTTTGAGCTATAGTGATGCCGTGATAGTGTGCGACGACAATCCCCGCACAGAAAACCCCGATGCCATCATCCGGGATATTGTGAGTAATTGCGATTGGGCACTACCCTGGTGGATCATTCGGGATCGCAGCGTCGCCATAGCCTCCGCCATCAGACTGGCACAAGCAGGAGACATCGTTCTAATCTGCGGGAAAGGCCATGAGACCTATCAGGAAATCCAAGGGATCCGCTACGATTTTGATGATCACCTGGTGGCCCGATCGGCACTGGAAAACATCCCCTCATACAAGGATGAAGATGAATTGATCCTAGCTCTTGATCCTCTGTTGATAAAGCTTTACTTGGGTATCACACTTCCGGATACAGCTTATATAAAAGCCCGTTGTTATCGCTATATCTCTACCGATAGCCGCAGGATAAAGCCGGGAAGCGCATTCTTCGCCATCAAGGGAGACAATTTTGACGGTAATAGCTATGTGGACCAGGTATTGTTGGATCCCGACAATATGGCAGTGGGAAGCCGGGAAGAGCGGAACGATGAGCGCTACTTTAAATGCGATAAAGCTGAAGCCATAATGGCTGCGATTCTGCAAAAATACTTGCAGATGTTTGATCTTTACAAGATCGCCCTCACCGGGTCCACAGGTAAGACCAGCACGAAAGAACTGATATTCCAAATCCTGGCCACACGCTGCAAGGTGCTGAAAACTGCCAGGAACGAAAACAACTTGATTGGATTGTGTAAGACTATTCTACGGGTAGAACCGGATCACCGATATGCAGTCTTTGAGATCGGTTCCAATCATTTTGGTGAGATCGCCCAATTGGCGGATACCATAACCCCGGACGCGGGCATAATCCTGAATATCGGTCCCTCGCATCTGGAGTATTTTGGCGATGAAAACGGTGTCTTCAAAGAAAAAAGCGATCTCTTCCACAGAGCTTTGCAATTGCGCCTCTACCCCGCTGATGATGAGCGTTTCGCATTGTACCGGAACGATGGCATCTCGCTGGGCTACTCCCCTGATGCGGATTGTGTGATCAGCGATGTGATCGAAGGGGAGGATGGGATCAGCTATCGCCTAAACCAGGAAAGCTGGGATATCCCATATAAGGCTCCATACTTTGTATTAAACAGCGCTTTTGCCATCGCGCTAGCGCAACATCTGGGCTATCAAAATGCAGAGATAAGGCAAGCACTGTCTCAGGAACTCAAGCTGGATATGCGGATGCAGATTGAAAAGAGAGGGGATGGATTCCTGATAGTGGATTGCTACAACGCAAACCCGGTATCGATGCAATCTGCGCTGGAGTTTTGGCACGCTTATCATCCACAACTACCCCACTATGCTATACTGGGTGATATGCTGGAACTGGGCACCAGCGCCCGGATGTATCATCAAATGATCGGCGCTATCATCGCCGACAGCTCAGAGCAAGGAATATATAGTGTGGGAGCCTATGCCCGCCATTTTCACAATGATGAATCCAGACACTTTGACGGCACAGAACAGCTCTTGGCTGCTTTCCCGCAATTCCCTCAAAATGCAGTAATACTGGTAAAAGCATCGCACGGTATCCATCTGGAGAAAATCTTGCCGCGTCTGAGAGGAGAAACCTGATGTTATATCACCTATTGTACCCCTTAGCAGATTATTCCATTGTCTTCAACGTCTTCCGTTATGTCACATTTCGCTCTATCGGTGCTTTTATAACCGCGCTTATCTTCACTTTGCTCTTCGGTCCCCCCTTCATCCGCATGCTGAAACGCAAGGCAGCTGTGGAAAGCATAGATGAAGACATGCCTGAAAAGCACAGGATAAAGGCGGGTACTCCCACAATGGGTGGCTTGATAATCCTGGTCGCTCTCTTGGTGGCGTCGCTATTTTGGAATATTCTGACCAATTCCGCTATTCTAATGATGTATCTTAGCACACTATGGCTGGGCATATTGGGCTTTCTGGACGATTACCTGAAAAACTTTGTGAAAGCCAAAAAGGGCTTGATCCCCAAATACAAACTATGGGGTCAGATATCCATCGCCCTCATACTAACTCTTGCCATATACTACAGTTCATCGCCTGCAGATCAGATCACAAACCTGCAGATACCCTTTTTCAAGAACCTGATCTTACCGCTGGGCTGGCTCTTTATCCCCTTTGTAATGCTCATGATCACAGGCAGTTCAAATGCGGTCAACCTCACTGATGGCCTGGATGGCCTTGCAGCGGGAACTCTGGCGTTTTCGGCACTGGGACTTGGCATCATGAGCTATCTGAAAGGTAATTTCATAGTGGCGGACTATCTGAATCTGGAATACATATACAATGCAGGCGAACTCACAGTATTCATCTCTGGGATGATGGGCGCTCTGATCGGCTTCCTATGGTACAATAGCTATCCTGCGCAAGTGTTTATGGGAGATACAGGATCCCTGGCTCTGGGCGGTATTCTGGCTGTGATATCGGTCTTGCTGAAAGAGCAGATTTTCTTGGTGATCATCGGCATGATATTCGTGATGGAGACTTTCAGTGTAATTATTCAAAGATACTGGTTCAAGTATACCAGAAAGAAATTCGGAGCGGGACGCAGGATATTCCTGTGCGCGCCGATACATCATCACTACGAACTAAAAGGAATACCTGAGACCAAGATAGTAATTCGCTTCTACATCGTGGCAATCCTGCTGGTTGCCATTGGTTTGAGCACCATAAAACTTCGATAAAGGAACAATCATGATCGACACGAACGTGAAGTATGGCATATTGGGTTTGGCTCGCAGCGGAATAGCCGCAGCGTACAAGATCAAGGATATGGGGGGAAATGCCTTTTTAAGTGATCTTTTGCCTGCAGAAAAGATCGAAGCGGCTGAAGCTCTGAAACGCGATTTCGAATGTGAGTTTGGCGAACATAGCGACAAACTGCTGGAGTGCGATGTGTGGATCGTGAGTCCGGGAATACCTTTGAACGCGCCTATCATCACAAAAGGCAAGCAAGCGGGAATCAGGATGATTTCTGAGATCGAATTTGGCTGGCAGATTAAGGCCGCGGACAGTAAGGTGATTGCTATTACAGGTTCCAATGGTAAAAGCACCACCGCATCTCTGATCTACCACATCCTGAAAAGTATGAACAAAAAGTGCATCCTGGCCGGAAACATAGGTGACGCTTTCTGCTCCTTCCCCATCCACAAAACAGGAATCGAGTATATCGTACTGGAAATCAGTAGCTTTCAACTGGATCTAGTAACCAGTTTTTCCCCCCATATCGCTGTCTTGCTGAACCTTAGTCCAGACCATCTGAATCGATATAAAGGATTTGCAGATTATTGCAACAGCAAAATGCGCATCTTCCGCTATCAGACAGTGAAAGATTTTGCAGTTTTGTATCTTGATTCGGAAGAGATCGTACGCCGTGCCGACAATCTGAAAGCATGGAAGCTATACTTCAGCAAAGAGGCTACAAACGCTCCGGCTTACCTGGATGGAAAATTCATCCATCTGGGAGAGTATCAGATGTCCATATACGATGTGCCCATCAAAGGACCACACAACCATCTCAACGCCATGGCAGCACTGCTTTGCGCGCAAGCTCTGGAATTGGACATCCCCAAAACAATGCACGCCATAAAGTCCTTCTCTGCCCTGCCCCATCGCCTGGAATATGTAGACTGCGTGAATGGAGTGAATTTCTACAACGATTCAAAAGCCACAAATACGGATTCAGTTCGCAGCGCTCTGGAATCTTTCGAGCGTCCGATCCGCATCATTTTGGGCGGTTCAGACAAGGGTGAGGATTACGCTCAGATAACCAAAAGTCTGCAAGATCACGCCATCAGAGCATATATTACAGGAGATTCCCGCTACAAAATGCAACAAGCATGGTTGGGAAAAGTTCCCCTGGTACTGGTTGAGGATTTTGAAGATTGTGTGCGGATCGCCTTTGATGAGGCCACAATAGGTGACTACATAGTGCTTAGTCCTGCTTGTGCCAGTTATGACAAGTTCAAAAACTTTGAACACCGGGGCGATACATTCAAAGAAATTGTAAGGAAAATAAAGCGTGAAAAGGAACAGGCTTAGCACCTACATCGTCGGTTTTGACCGCACAATCTTTTTGAGCTATCTAGCTCTATGCCTGGCGGGATTGGTTGTGATGGTAGATATTACCTCTGTGCAAAGCTCTATGGCATATTTCTATCGTCATCTGGTCTTTCTGGGCATCTCTGCCACCGCAGCTATCTTTATCCTGTATTTCTTTGATCTGCCCAAATTGCGCTTTACCAATACCTGGCTAGTGTATCTGGCCATCGTGATGCTGGTCTGGGTTCTGGTGAAAGGCTCCACCATAAAGGGAGCCACGCGTCAGATCGATTTTGGTTTGTTCAGTTTTCAGCCCTCATTCTTTGCTCGTATAGCCCTGGTTTTCTTTTATGCCAATGTACTGGACAAAAAGCAACAAGTGCTTAGAGATACCAAAAACATACTGCACTTTCCCCGTAATTTCCCGGAATTAACTTTGTTAACTGCGATAGTCTTCGCTTTGATCCTGGTGGAAAAGCACCTTTCGGCCATCATAATCGGCGGGATGACACTGATTGGTATGCTGTTCTACGCCGGCATCCGCAAACGCATATTACTGATTATCTTGGGGCTGGGTCTGGTATCCGGACTCTTGATCATCACCAAGGGAGATAGCTTCCGGATGCAGAGGATGAAAACTTACAAGAAGTATAGCCTTTTTTTCCCTGAACGAGATCTCTCGGATTCCGGGGACGCAGATTATCAGGTTCGGGAAAGCCTTACTGCCCTCACCAGTGGGGGATTCCTAGGTACAGGGATGGCGCGTGGAAGGGCGAAACACTATTATCTGCCCGAAGCGCGTACCGACTATGTATTCACTATCATTGGCGAAGAAACAGGATATCTGGGTGCGATGCTCGTGTTTTTATTGCACAGTACACTGTTCTTTGCAAGTCTTAAGATGGCCAATAAGCAGACGGACAACTATCTGAAATTCCTGGCTGCCGGCATGGCGATGAATATATATTGCAATGTCCTAGTAAATACGGGTGTGGCTATGAGCATCCTGCCACCCACCGGGAACACTCTGCCTTTCATCAGTTATGGTGGAAGTGCTCTGTTGATGGATAGCATTGCAGTGGGAGTAATCCTGAACATCAGCGCTCAAAGGAGGGTTTTGTGAAGTTTGCCTTTGGAGCGGGCGGAACCGGTGGGCACATCGTACCCGCGCTAGCCCTTGCGGCTGAATTGCGATCTCAGGGACATGATTGCATCCTAATCGGAAATGCCACCAGTATGGAAGAACGTCTGGCGACACAGCATGGGCTGCCCTTTTTCCCCATCAAAATACAAAAGCTATATCGCAGCCTGAAACCACAGAACCTCCTCTTTCCCTTATTTCTGGCAGGAAGCATCGTAAAATCCCGCAAAATACTAAGAGATGAACATATAGACGGTGTAGTCACCACAGGTGGATTTGTGGCCGGGCCGGTAGCCATCGCGGCCATCAGCCAAAAGGTGCCCTGTTTCCTGCATGAAAGCAATTCTTTTCCGGGACTCACCACCAAACATCTGGCAAAGCATCTTCAGCGCACCTACATCTCGTTTGAAGAGAGTCGCAAATATCTGCCCAAAGCCAATCTGAAGAACTTCGGTATTCCCATCCTGAAATCTGCAAATGACACCCAATTCAGCTTTAAAAGCCTTGGTTTGAGCGATGATAAACCAACTCTGCTGATATCCGGCGGATCTCAAGGATCGCTGGCCATAAACAGTGCGGTTTCAAGCATCATAAGCGTGTTACTGGGCGATGGCTGGCAGATTCTATGGCAGACCGGAAGACTTAGCTACAAACAGTTTTACGACCAGCACAACGGTAGAGAAGGCCTTTATATCTTCGATTTTGACAGCGAACTAAGCAGCATGATGAAAAAGGCAGATCTTGCCATCACCAGAGCCGGTGCCATGACCATCGCGGAATTGGAAGCTGCTAGCTTGCCGGCAGTATTGATACCCCTTCCCACTGCGGCAGAAAACCATCAGTATTACAACGCTCGTGCGCAAAAGGACAAAGGGGTGGCGGAACTCCTGGTTCAGAGTGAACTGAGTCCGCAGACTCTATTGACCGCCATCAAAGATTTGGACCGCGAAAAACTTCATAACAACATGCTCAGATTGCCGGAAAACATGGCATCAGAGCAAATTGTAAAGGATATCCTCAGTTTCTTTAAGGAGACCACATGTTAGGCAGAACAAAAAAAATCCATTTCATCGGTATAGGCGGCATCGGTATGAGCGGAATCGCCGAATTCCTTTTCAACCAGGGGCTTGAGATCAGCGGTTCCGATATGAAGCTTACAGAACTCACCAATCACCTCGAATCACTTGGGATCAAGATAAGTGAAGGTCACGATCCCGCGTTGATTGAAGACGCTGACGTAGTGGTAAAATCTTCCGCCGTGAAAGACGACAATCCCGAAATTGTGGCTGCCAAAGCCATGAAGATCCCCGTGATCCGCAGAGCCGAAATGCTGGCGGAGATAACACGTATGAGCTTTTCTATCGGGATTTCCGGAACCCATGGCAAAACCACTACGACCTCGATGGCCGGCCTCGTGTTGGAATCAGCAGGTTTGGACCCCACCATCATCGTGGGCGGAAAAGTGAAGAATTTTGGCTCCAACAACGTGATGGGATCCGGCAAATACATCGTAGTAGAAGCCGATGAATACGATCACAGCTTCCTCTCCCTCACGCCTTGCATCGCCGGCATTACAAACGTGGACGAAGATCATCTCGACTGTTACCGAAATCTTGACGACATCAAAGGCGCCTTTATAGAATATGCAAACAAAGTGCCTTTCTTTGGCAGTGTTATTGCCTGTCTGGACGATCCCGGCGTGCAATCCATCCTCCCGGAAATTAATAAGAAGATAGTAACTTACGGTCTCTCCCGACAGGCCAATGTGCAGGCTTTGAACATTGTAATGAAAGACTTTCAGGCCAGCTATGATCTTGCTTACAAGGGCTACAAACTGGGACGTATATCCATGAATGTGACCGGAAAACACAACATCCAGAATTCGCTGCTGGCAGCAAGCATCGGTTTGGAACTGGATCTTCCGTTTAAGAGCATTCAAGCTGGCATGGCTGCCTTCAATGGAGTTTACCGCCGTTTCGAACTGAAGGGAGAAGCCGGGGGAATTACCGTTTATGACGATTACGCGCATCATCCTACAGAGATCATGGCTACATTGGAAGGGTTCAAAGACAGTGTGGATCGTCGCATTGTAGCACTGTTTCAGCCGCATCTGTATTCTCGAACCCGGGATCTTTACGAAAAATTTGGTAAAGCTTTCTTCAGCTGCGATTGCCTGATCCTTGCGCCCATCTATCCAGCCCGTGAACTGCCCATCCCGGGTATCAGCTCCAAACTCATCGCCGATGTGGCTATACAAAGCGGGCATCACCAGGTACACACCATAGCAGACAAGGACCAGATAGTAGATGAAACCATTGCTTTATTGAAAGAAGGCGACATTCTGATCACCATCGGTGCGGGCAATGTGTGGCAGTATGGAGAAGAAATCCTGAATAAACTTAAAAAAAGTGTTGACACAAACAGTAAAGGCTAAAAAAGTAGTAAGTTATGAGCTTTCTATCGTTTTTACACATTTTAAATGAAATGCTCTAACTACATTGAATAACAAGATGGTAACGAGATGAAGGAAAGAAAACGCAGAGGAAACAGCAGATATTATCTGTTTTTCAGCCTATGCATGCTGGCGGTGGTCGCTGTGGGCTATGGCTCTTGGTACGCCCTGCGTCATCTACCCTTTCTGGCTGTAAAGAAGATCACTGTGGAAGGAAACACCGCAGTTCCGGATTCTCTTGTTTTATCTCAATGCGAATCCTATTTGGGCATGAACCTCTTCAAGGTGCCAAAGAAAGAAATCAAAAGCAAGCTCAGCAGGATATCGCGCATCAAAAACCTGAAGGTAAAACGTCAGTTGCTCAGCACTATCAAGATCCAGATGAGCGAACGCAAAGGCATCCTGTATGTGAAGAGCTTTGAAGGCAATCTCTACCCCATCGATGCAGAAGCCATTGTGCTGGAACGCTACAGCAAGGTATATCGTGAAGACATCCCCATCTTCAGCTCATATTACAAAGATGAACAGCTGAAGCCCGGTATAAAGCTCGCCAAGCCGGATTTGAACCGCATTTTGCAGACTCACCTTGCGATCATGCAAGATGCCCAGGATTACCTTCCCATCATTTCGGAATATTACATGATAGATAATACCATAAACATAATCGACGCCCGCTATGGAACCCGTATTATACCGGGGGAAACGGACTTTGCGGACCAGCTGAGGCGCTACCAGTTTGTGCAGGACAATGGCAACATATCCCAGCATAGCGTAGTTGACCTCCGCTTTGACAACCAGGTAGTTGTAAAGGCAGGAAACAAATGAAAAGCAGCATCATAACAGCCTTGGACATCGGTTCCACTATGGTGAGGACGATCATAGCCAAGACCCTTGCCAACGACCGTTTGGAGGTTTTGGGTATCGGGCAGTGTCCCTCGGCAGGCATCCAAAAGGGTATCGTAAAAGACATTCAAGCCCTTTCCGAACAAATTGCCAAATCCATTGAAGAAGCAGAAAAAGCAGCCGATACGGACGCGATAAACATCTATACGAACATCACCGGAGACCACATCCGCACCCAATTGGGTGACGGCAGAATCTCGATTCCCTCAGAAACCCCGAATGAACCCGGAGAGATTGATCTGGAGCACGTGGAACAGGTGATTAACGATGCCAAAAACAGTGTAAAAATCCAAAAGGGCTTTGAACGACACAAGATATTGCACGGCATCCCGCACGATTACATTATAGATTCTCAGGACGACATCCGCAATCCGGTAAACATGAGTGGGTTTCACCTAACCGCCAAAGTGCTCACCATATTGTCTGAGCTTACTCCGATGCGCAACATCAGCAAATGTATTGAGTTGGCCGGTTACGACATGGATCCGGAAAACTATGTGCTCAGCCACGTAGCTTTGGGGCACAGCGTGCTATCGGATGATGAGCGCCGTTTGGGTGCGATTCTGATGGATATGGGCGGAGGCACTTGCGACATATCTATCTACAATCGTGGAGCACTGGAAAAAGTGATCGTGATCCCCATGGCAGGTCAGTCAATTACCGAAGATCTGGCCATCGGATTAAAAACCACGCTTTCCAGCGCAGAGTATATCAAGACGCAATTTGGCAATGCTATAGCCAGTGAGGTGGATCAATCTCTGGAAATCGACGTAGAAGGAATCAGCGGCAGAGCCGGAACCAAGCGTCCGCAGTATCTGGTAAGCCACGTAATCCAGCACAGAGTAGAAGAAATTTTGGCCCTGTGTTACAATCGCAGTAAAGACTATTACACGCCCGAATTGGTAACCGCCGGAGTTATTCTGTCCGGTGGCAGCGCCAATCTTCAAGGCATCGATAAAGCCATAAACACTGCCTTCAATCTTCAGGTGAAGATCGCCAAGCCCGATCTCTCACGCTTGGAAGGCATGACATCCCGACTGGATGATCCAGGTTTTGCTACAGCGGTCGGCATCCTCTATTTTGCCTCCGGATTCGAACACGATCCGCAAACCCGCAGCTTCAATCTGGGCAATCTGGGCAGCAGCAAATTTGTAGATACTCTAAAGAAAATAATAAAGGACTTTACCTAAGGGGGAATAATGATTGAATTTGATGAAAGACCCGCACAAGTAGGAACCAATATCAAGATTATTGGAATCGGCGGTGCTGGCGGAAACGCCATTAATACTATGATCGATAATGAATTGAATGGGGTGGAATTCATAGCGGCAAATACCGACGCAGATGACCTCACCAAGAGCAAAGCCAAGATGAAACTGCAACTGGGGAAAAAGCTTACCCGCGGCTTGGGAACAGGAGCAAACCCCGAAGTGGGTTCACGCAGTGCGGAGGAATCCAAAGATGACATCAAAGCGAATCTTGATGGCGCAGATATGATCTTCCTGGCTGCCGGAATGGGCGGAGGAACCGGAACCGGCGCTACTCCTGTAATCGCCAAGATCGCCCGGGAAATGGGTATCTTGACTTTGGGAATAGTAACCACTCCTTTCCCCTTTGAAGGCAAGAAGCGCGAAGAAAATGCGGATCACGGCATACGTCACCTCAGTGAGTATGTAGACACGCTAATCGTGATCCCAAACGAAAAGCTGTGTGAAATCTATGGCAATGCCACCCTGAAAAGCGCTTTCAACAACGCCGATAACGTTCTCTACGAAGCCGCCAAGGCGGTAAGTGACATCATTACTATCACCGGCCTGATCAACGTGGATTTTGCCGATGTGAAAACTGTGATGCAAAACATGGGCTACGCCCTGATGGGTACCGGTGTTGCCGAAGGTGAAAACCGTGCCATCAACGCCGCGCGTCTGGCTATCAGCAATCCTCTCCTGGCAGATGTGAGCCTTGCCGGATGCCAATCTCTGCTACTGAACATCACCTGCGGAGAAGACATCCTGATGAGTGAATTTGCCGATGTATCCAATGTGATCGTAAATGAAACCGGTAAGGGCGCAACCATCATCCTGGGCGCCATTTTGGATCCTGAGTTGACCGGCAAGATATCTGTAACTATCATAGCCACCGGCTTGGAAAAAGAGAGTTTAAGTGGCAAGATTGTAGATTTTCCAAATTTTGAAAGCCCCAAGATAGACCAGTCCAAACCTGAGATTTCCGCTTCATCCATAGAGGACGATGTGAAGGATATCTTCAAAACCTTGGGCATAAACAAAAACATGGAAGAAGAAAAAAACACTTCCAGCGCAGACGATACGAATCGGATCAAAGCTCTGCGTACAGATGTTCCCAGCTTTTTGAAAGCCCTGGATTAGTTCCTAATCTCTGTGGAAACGACTCTGCCCCCAAGAGTTGATTCCGCGAAACAAAAACAAAGGATCTTCGGTACCCCCCTGCCGGAGATCCTTTTATTATATGGCTTTTTTGGCTTTATCTGCTGCGAGCTACTCTAAAACCAAAGTAGGATGACTTTGCGAATGGTTTTGCATAGAGTCTGGCGGTATTGCGTAACAGAGAGTCTCCATGATACCAGGAACCGCCGCGGATCGCTTTATCCGTACCCGAATCCGGACCTTTATAAAGATCAGAAATCCGGTGACTGTAGGGTGTGTACCAATTCCATACCCACTCTGCTACATTGCCGCTCATATCATATATCCCAAGCGCGTTGGGTTGTTTTGTTGCCACTTTTCGGCTCTTTGCACCTGAGTTTTGGGCATACCATGCTACTTCCGGCGCATGGTCTGAACCACTGTAGACCAAGAAACTCATGCCATCTCCGCCCTTGGCCGCGAATTCCCATTCTGCCTCGGTAGGCAAACGGTATCCATTCGCGTTAAAATCACATACGATCTCCGAACCAGCATAGTTATATGCAGGATCAAGCCCATCCTTCAAGCTCTTGGCATTGCAAAACTCGATTGCATCGTAGAAAGAGACATTCTCTACCGGCAGATCATCGCCCCTGAAAAGCGATGGATTATCTTCGAAAACCATATTCCACTGCTTCTGAGTGATCTCGGTAGAGCTTATCATAAAGGACTTCAAAGGCACCGTAAGCAGGGGAAATTCATCCGCCTTGGCTTCGGGGCTGATGCTGCCCATCACCAGAGTATCCGCCGGCACCAACTGCATATCGATTGGGTGGTTTTCTTCCAGCTCCACTTGCCCGATGTTATCAAGCTCAATTTCTGGTTCCGGGATTTCGAAACTGGGCCTTTCTCTTAATACAACATACTGCACTACAACATACAAGCCTATCAAAAGGCTCAAAATCATCAGTATCCGAAAACTCATCTTCATCTTATTGAGGTCCTTCGTGTCATCGTCCATGATCCGGAAAGGCTCGTATTTCGGTTCCGGCTTCGCCCCGGTCGTCTCGATTGCCTCTGTTTTCGCTGTTACTTCCTTCACCGGTTCTTGAGGAATGTAGACAGGTTCTTGTTCATGTTCCGCTTGTGTTTGTATCTCCTCCTCCGGTTCAGAAGTCGCTTCCTCCGGTATCTGAGAGTTCAATCCATCTATCTCTGGGTCCGGCATTGCTGGATTCAGCTCAAAGATGGAATCATCGGAGCTATCCAGAGACTCTTTGAGTGCGGCAAATATCGGCTTTTCTTCGTTTGAATCAATAGATTCCCGTGCATCCGGCAGCCCAAGATCAGCGGATTGCTCCTTCTGATGCAGGAATTCTTTCAGATTCGCATCTGCTTTTTCAAGAATTGCGGTGATAAGGCTCGAATCCGGCTCTGGCACAGTGATTGGAGAAATCACGACCGGTTCCAGCTCCAGCACTTCATTGGGAGCCACATTCATCTCGGTCTCTGCTTTGTCCAATATGGCTAGAATCAAGTCAGAATCGGGCTTTGGGGCATCTAACGCTGATATCTGGACCAGCGGGGGCCCCGGTTCCAAATCTGCATCAGCCAATGTGGTCCCATGATCACCATCGTCTATGTTTTCCGGGAGTTCTGCTTCAATAGTCTCCGCGTCCTCGGATGCCGAAGCCGTACTCCAATCAAAATCTACAGCTTCGCTCTGCAGCAGTTCCAGTAGTGCTTGGCTGCTTTCCGGGCGCTCACTTGGATCCAATTTCATGCAGTTCAATAAGATGCCATATAGCCAATCCGGCATTTTCCCTACATCCGGCATGAGAATCGCCCGGCTGAAGCTTTGATGTTTTTGTTCTTCGGGCGAACTGAAACTATCGAGCTTCCAGGGCATTTGGCCGCATATAGCCTGATACACCATCACCGCCCAGGAATAGAGATCGGAATTGGCATGGGGATGTGAGGTATTAAAGATTTCCGGGGCCACATACAGGATCGGCAATGGATACTTAAAATTGCCTTCAGAATGCTGCCAGGCCGGCCGATTCTTTCCAAATCCAATCAACTTCGAATTTCCCTTGGAGTCGATCACGACGTTGTATGGATTCAGGTTTTCGTGGATCAATCCCAAGCCTTCAGCATAGAGCAGGGCAGCCAGAATGCCCTTGGCCCAGGTTAGCACTTCGATCGCATCCGGCTGCCTATCCAGCAGGATTTCACCCAAGCTCTTACCCTCAGCATAAGCGGCCACAAAATACACCCCCAGCCCTTCCTCAAAGCAACCCAAAGCTTTACGAATGTTTGGGTGATCCAGGTCCAGGGCTTGTGCAGCCTCAGCTTTCAGGCTTTCTGCGAGCTTTTTATCCGTGATCTGAGCCGGATCTTGGGTCTTTATCACAACTTGTTTGCCATCACTAATTCTACTTGCCTTGTAGAGCAGAAAGCGTCTGGAATGGTGCAATGTGTCTGAGATGTTGAAACTATTTAATGCCATATCGATTCGAGTTGTAGATATTTTTTCCGTTTTTGAATACTCTATGAATGTGAGAAGAACCCAGATGATAGGGAATAAAGTTCAGTCCGGGTATATCCCAAATAATGATGTCTGCCTGTTTTCCCGCTTCCAGGGAGCCGATTCGATCCTGTCTGTCCAGAGCACAGGCTGCATTGATCGTGGCAGCGCATAGTGACTCTGTGGGGCTCATCCCCATCTGCAGACATGCTAGGCTCATCGTAAGCGCCATACTGTCACAATTGCAGCTTCCGGGATTGTAGTCAGTTGCTATAGCTACCGGCAAGCCCATCTCGATCATATCGCGAGCTCGTGCATATTGCTTTGATCTTAAAGAGAATAAGGTGGCAGGCAAGAGCACCGGCACAACACCTGCTTCTTTTAACATTCTGATGCCATCATCCGAACAAGCTCCCAGGTGATCCGCAGAGATACATCCCATTTCTGCTGCCAGTTCAGCCCCGCCTATGGCCTCGATCTCATCCGCGTGCATTTTCAGTTTCAGACCCGCTTCCTTTGCTTTTCTCAATACGATGCGGGATTCCTCGATACTGTAGACATGAGCTTCGGTGAAGATGTCACAAAACTCAGCTATACCCTGCTCCAGCACTGCAGGAATCATTTCTTCGGTGAGAATCTTTATGTATGTATCATGATCGATTTTGTATTCAACGGGAAACTCGTGTGCTCCCATAAAGGTGGCAACGATATCTATGGGTAAAATCTCGTTCAGACGCTTGATGGCTTCCAATTGCTTCAATTCACTTTGGGTGTCCAACCCATAACCGCTCTTGGCTTCCAGAGTAGTGGTTCCCAGCTCTATCATGCGACGGATACGAGGGATGGAAAGCTCCACCAATTCATCGACGGAGGCAGCTCGTACCGAAGCAATACTGCTGCGTATTCCGCCTCCTGCAAGCGCTATATCCACATAGCTTTTTCCGGCCAGACGCATGGCAAATTCATCTTCGCGAGTGAACACAAATACCGGATGGCTGTGGCTATCCACAAAACCCGGGCTCAGGATGCCGCCCATGGCATCTATCGCCTCATCCCAGCTGTATTTTGCTTCGATTTCAGCACTTGGAGCCAGTTCTACTATCACACCATCACGAATGGCAATCCCCGCATTTTCCAAAATCCCGGCATCGTTCATCTCAGCACAGCGTTTGCCCTTTCCGGCACCACTCATTGTGGCAATTTGCCGTGCATTTATGATTATGCTATCTACTTTCATAAAGAACTCCTTGATTTCGGCAATACTTTTTGCTCGTTGCAAATCCGTCAAGACTTTTACCGGAAAAACATAAGCTTCCTTGAGGATAATCCAGCTTTTCAAGGAGACAATATCTGATGTAATATCAGATGTAAAACAAAGATATTGGGGATAAGTGAGCTTGTGAGCAAAAGTGGACATTATTGGGTATTAGAAAGCAGTCTGATGAGCGGTATGATAGATTATGGATGGTTTGAGCGCTAAAGATGATGTTATGGATGATATTCAGAGATTTTCAGTGGGGTTTCCTGTGGATATTTAGAGAGGATCTTCAAAAAAAAGACCATTTCCCCGATTTCACTGTCAGCTCTGTAGACAGTGTTAATCAAGTGGTCATCAAGCGTTAATCAAGCGTTAATAATTAACGCTTGATTAAGGCTTGATAAAGAAGTGATGAACGCCCTAAATACAGGGAGAAATTGGGTAGTTTTTATGGTCTTTCCTGTGGTCTTTCCTGATT
>ENA-UOOM01001189-UOOM01001189.1-fermentation-metagenome-genome-assembly--contig:-NODE-1189-length-26105-cov-10.624223_pt1 | contig 26105 bp, 21 predicted proteins | sample MGYA00245781_ERZ724031 | MGnify/ENA primary metagenome ERZ724031 (study PRJEB28704, sample SAMN03018317) | fermentation metagenome | biome: anthropogenic terrestrial biome; feature: soil... | reverse complement strand
GCGGAGCAATCCGTAGGTATCAGGGGGGCAAAATACCTTTTGACCCCTACATCATAAAATGATACCAGCTCAAAATGTCATGCGTTTCATGCTTGCATGAAAAAGCATGACTTTGGGAGCCCTACATCATAAAATTGTGTATGATTTTTGCGCCGTCGGGAGTCAAAATGGACTCCGGATGAAACTGCAGCCCGTATATGGGATATTCCCTGTGCTCCACCGCCATAATCTCCCCTTCCTTCGTCCGGGCCGTTATCTTAAGTACTGTGGGAAGACTTTCCTCTTCCGCCGTCAGAGAATGGTATCTGCCAATCAGTATATTTTCCCTCATCCCCTCAAACAATTTGCTTTTTCCATCCAACTGTGCTTCCGAAGTCTTTCCATGCATCAACCGTTCCGCATAAGTGATTTTTCCGCCAAAAGCCTGGCAGATAGACTGATGTCCCAGACATACCCCCAGTATAGGGATTTTCCCTGCAAGTTTCTCCACTGCTTCCACACATATTCCTGCATTCTCAGGCCTTCCGGGACCCGGTGATAAAACAATCGCTTCCGGTTTTATTTTCCGGATATCCTCCACAGTCATTTCGTCATTGCGGATCACCTTCAGCGAATCCCTCTCTGCCCCAAGCATCTGGTACAGATTATAGGAAAAGCTGTCATAATTATCAATTAAGAGTATCACTCTTCCATCCCTCCTCCAGCTCTTTCAATGGCTCTTGTTACGGCTCTTGCCTTATTCAAACATTCCTGGTACTCCGTCTCCGGTACGCTGTCCGCCACAATCCCCGCCCCCGAACACACATAGATGCATCCGTCTTTTGCATACGCCATTCTGATTGCGATACAGGTATCCAGATTTCCTGTAAAGTCAATATACCCGATTGCTCCCCCATAAACTCCCCGTTTACAGTCCTCCAGCTCATTGATAATCTGACAAGCGCGGATTTTCGGTGCCCCGGAAAGAGTTCCCGCGGGAAGAATCGCATCTATGGCATCCACAAAATCTTTATCCTTCCGAATTTCTCCCCGTACTGTAGAGCCTATGTGCATCACATGTGAGAACCGTTCAATACTCTGATATTTTTCCAACTCCACTGTACCGATTTTGCTTATTTTTCCGATATCATTTCTCCCCAGGTCCACCAGCATGTTATGCTCTGCCAGCTCCTTTTCATCAGTCAGAAGCTCCTCTTCCAGATGTAGATCCTCCTCATGCGTATCTCCCCGTTTCCTTGTCCCCGCCAGCGGAAATGTGTGAAGTATTCCGCCCTCCAGCTTCACCAGTGTCTCAGGAGATGCTCCTGCAAGTTCAATATCTTTACCGGAAAAATAAAACATATAGGGAGACGGGTTTGTACTGCGTAAGACCCGGTACACATCCAGAATACTCCCCTCCATTTCCGCTGACAGACGATTTGACAGCACTACCTGGAAAATATCACCCTCATAAATATAATGTTTTGCACACTCCACCATTTCACAATATCTTTCTTCTGTAAAAAGCGGCTGCAGCTCACTTTTCAACTTCAAAGGGGTATATGGCTTTGTTTCCTTGCTTTTCACAATCCCCTTCAGCCGCTCCAAACGTTTTAACGCTTTTTCATACTCCTGCTCCACGTTTCCGTCCAAGGACATACTCACGATCAAAATCATCTTCTGCCTCAAATTGTCAAATACAATGACTTGATCGAAAAGCATCAGATCCATATCCCTGAAGTGGGCTTCATCTTTTGCATCCAGCTTCAGTGACGGCTCCGCATATTTGATATAGTCATAGGAGAAATAACCTACCAGCCCTCCGGTAAAGGACGGAAGCCCTTGAACCTTCGGTGCCCGGTGCCTCTCCACAATTTTTCGGATATACCTTCCCGGATAAGAAGTTTCAAATTCTCTTACCTCGCCATCTTTAACACGGCACAGTCCATTCCTGCAGCTGATTTCCAACGTAGGCTCGAATCCCAGAAAACTATAGCGCCCCCACCTTTTTGCATCCTCCGCACTCTCCAACATGTAACAGTGATCACTGACATTTCGCAGCGCCTGCAGCACACCAATGGGCGTATACATATCAGAAAACAGCTCCACACTGACCGGCATGGTATGAAATTTTCCTACTGCCGCAAACTCTTCTGCTCCTTTTAAACCTGGATAAATCATACATTCTCCTTTCTGTCAGAGGTGTGAAAAGGGGTCAGACCCTTTTGAGCTCCGTTTTCAGAATATTCTGAAAACGCTTCCTGCATGATACGAAAAAAATCCGCCCCTGACATTACGTATTTAAAGTAATGTCAAGGACGGATTGAAAATTCAATTCGCGGTGCCACCTTGATTCACAGAGAATCCTCCCTGCGCGCTTAACAAGATACTATCATATCTCTGGCGACTGACGTACGCCCTACGTCATGCTATACTCGGCATCTCTGCCTTTCCCTCATGCCCTCAGCGGTCCATTTAACAAACTGCGTTTTACCTGAATCCCACCACCTCAGGCTCTCTGTGAATGCACGATATGTTGTTATCTCCGCTTCATCGGTTTAAATTATGAAATTACAGTTATTATATGCGTCTGGATATGTATTTGTCAATACTTAAATTTTTCTGGATCTGCTGCCATCAAAAATATCTGGTATGCCTATTTCCGGCAAACCTGTTCTCCCGTTTGAATCGGACAGCTGAGGACTCACCATTGCTTTTGACGTTTTCTTGCTTGCCATGGCCTCTTCTTTTGTCTCAAACAGTCTGTTTTCAGATAATTTCAATGCACCACAGGCGCCGATTAATTGCACAATATAATTCTTCCCCTGCTTGCTGACAACCTTCACCTGAACCACGTCCGAATTATCTTCCAAAATAAAACATGTATCGCCACGCTTGAATGTCATATTGCTCACCTCCCCGGCAAAACATAAAGAAACATTAATGAGTAACGAAAAAGTGCTATACACCCTGACAATTGGTACATAGCACTTTAGGTAAAATGCGGATGGAGGGACTTGAACCCTCACGAGGTCGCCCCCGCAAGATTTTGAGTCTTGTGCGTCTGCCATTCCGCCACATCCGCTCACCGGATTCGGAAAGCATTTCCGCTCGCCGAACCGATGCTTATCTTATCATATTCATAAGTATTTTGCAATAGTTTTTTGCCTATTTTTGGATTAGTTTTTTCCCAATTTCAAAACAATCAAATGTAGCAAAATAATCTGCCGGTGTCTCTGCCCGTCTGATAAGCTGTGCTGTGCCGTCCTCCCTCAGAAGGACCTCTGCCGATTTCAATTTTCCATTATAATTATACCCCATAGAATAACCATGGGCCCCTGTATCGTGAATAATCAGATAATCTCCTTTGGCAACCTTTGGCAGCATTCTGTCAATGGCAAACTTATCATTATTTTCACAGAGGGAACCCGTAACATCATACTGGTGGTTGCAGGGCTTGTCTTCCTTTCCCATGACTGTAATATGATGATAAGCCCCGTACATTGCAGGACGGATCAAATCCACAGCGCTTGCGTCCACGCCGATGTATTCTTTGTGAGTATGCTTTTCGTGAATTGCCGTAGTCACCAGGCAGCCATAAGGCCCAAGCATATAACGGCCCAGCTCTGTGTAGATAGCCACATCCCCCATGCCTGCAGGTATCAGAACCTGCTCATATACCTTGCGCACACCTTCACCGATAGCCCGGATATCATTGGGCTCCTGGTCTGGCGTGTATGGTATTCCGATTCCTCCTGAAAGATTGATAAACTTAATGTGAACCCCTGTCTCCTTCTGCAGACGGACTGCCTCTTGAAACAGTACCTTCGCCAGCATAGGATAGTAATCATTTGTCACAGTGTTGCTGGCAAGGAAAGCATGAATTCCGAAATCCCTTGCCCCTTTTTCTTTCAGTATTTTAAACGCTTCCAGCATCTGTTCCGTGGTCATTCCATATTTCGAATCACCAGGATTGTCCATAATGTCATTACTGATTTTAAACAATCCGCCTGGATTATAGCGGCAGCTGATTGTCTCAGGAATATGGCCGATTGTTTTTTCCAAAAAATCTATATGCGTAATATCATCCAGATTAATGATTGCCCCCAACTTATCAGCCAGAGCATATTCTTCGGCCGGCGTGTCATTGGAGGAAAACATAATGTCCCCCCCTCTTACTCCAATCGCATCAGAAAGCATCAACTCCGTATAGGAGGAACAGTCGCACCCACAGCCATATTCTCTTAAAATCTGGATCAGAAACGGATTGGGAGTAGCCTTCACTGCAAAATATTCCTTAAAACCTTGATTCCATGCAAAAGCCTCATTGAGAGCCTTCACATTTTCTCTGATTCCTCTCTCATCATAGAGGTGAAAAGGCGTCGGAAATTCCTTTACTATCTCATCAAGTTGTTCTTTCGTTACAAATGGCTCCTTCTTCATATATGCCTTTCTCCTTTACGTACTGCTATTCACCAGATTTCATCAATTCTTTACTCTATAGCCGCAATTCTCATCATATTGCTGATCCCACTTTTTTCTCTCTTCACATTTGGAGATGGAATTCCTGCAGTCAGTACAACCACATCACCACTTTCAACATATCGCTTCACATGGGCAACTTCAATAGCTCCCCGGCAAATGTCCTCCGTAGTATCAACTTCTATTGATTTCAGCGGCCTGACTCCCCAGTAAATAGCCATTCTGCGCAGCGTTCTCTCATTTGGTGTTATGCCGAGGATCTCCTGCCTGGGCTTCAATTTGGACACTACTCTGGCCGTAGCACCGGACACAGACGGGGTTATAATACATTTTGCATTTAAGTTTGCCGCCGCAAGTACGGAGGAGTAGCCAATGGCGCTGGACACACCGGTCTTCAGGTGGTCTCCCGCTTTTTCCAATATAAGGTCATAATCCAAATGCTGTTCCGAATTCTCAATAATGTGTACCATCATCTGCAGAGCTTCCAGAGGATATTTCCCCTGTGCTGTCTCTCCCGAAAGCATAACCGCATCGGTGCCGTCATAAACCGCATTGGCCACATCCGCAGCTTCTGCCCTTGTAGGGCGGGGATTGCGGATCATAGAATCCAGCATCTGCGTGGCTATGATTACCGACTTAAAATTATTATTGCATTTTTGGATAATCATTTTCTGCAGGTAAGGAACTTCTTCTGCCGGAATCTCTACACCCAGATCTCCGCGGGCTACCATAATTCCATCTGCGGCACGGATGATTTCATCGATATTTTGAACTCCCTCTGCATTTTCTATCTTTGCTATAATTGGAATATACGGTGCATGCAGCTCCTTTAAGTAAGCCTTAATCTCCAGAACGCACTCTGCATTTCTGACAAAAGAGGCCGCAATAAAGTCTACCTCCTGCTCCACACCGAATTTAATATCTTCTTTGTCCTTCTCAGTAATAGCCGGGAGCCTCACAGAAACATTGGGCACATTCACTCCTTTGCGTTCACCCAGCTCGCCCCCGTTTACGACGGAACAGATAATGTCCCGGTCTGTCTTGCTTATAACTTCGAGACCAATCAGGCCATCATCAATCAAAATAGTTTTACCTTTGTCCACATCGTCAACCAGACCTGCATACGTAATAGATACTCTCTGGCTGGTACCCTCTATCTCATCAGTCGTCAGTGTAAAAGTGCTTCCTGTTTCCAATATAATTTTTTTCCCGTCCTTTAACACTCCGGTACGAATCTCCGGACCCTTTGTGTCTAGCAGAATTGCAACATTGGCATGTTCTTCCTCCCGAAGTTGTTTTAATAGATCCATCCTGCCTTTGTGCTCCCGGTGATCACCGTGAGAAAAATTGAAACGTGCAACATCCATACCGTTTCGGATCAGTTTTCTCATCAATTCTCTGTCATTTGTATTTGGACCCATCGTGCATACTACCTTTGTCTTCTTCATATCTTATTCTCCTTGCTTGAATTACTGTACGTGCTGGTGCGTAAATAAATGCTCCTGGCAATACTCATAATTCCCATTACATTTTGAGCAGAAACGAAATTGCAGAGTCGGATCATCCAGTTCTGTCCGCCCGCACACCGCACACTTGTGGTGCGCCCCATTCCGATAATTCATATGAGGTTTGGCCTGCTGCCTAAACTTGGCTTTTCGGGCCTGCTCTTTGGGAGTATAGGGTTTCACATTCCTGCTGGAGAAAAAGAACAGTACAAAATTCAGAAGGGAAGATATAATCGCAACCCTTGTAACAATATTTCCCCGCGCCAGATCATATAAAATAAACACAGCATAGACAAGTGCCATCCATTTGATTTTAATGGGAAGAACAAAATATAAAAGTAATTCCATATCAGGATAGCTGGCAGCAAAGGCCAGAAAGATAGACATATTAATATAATACGTGCTGAAATAACCGCCCAGGCCTTGTACAACTCCACCAGTTATCAGGTAGAGGATAAAGGCACCGATAACGGTGAAAAGAATACCCGAAAAAATGTAAACATTATAACGGAACGCTCCCCAGGTGCGCTCTAATGCGGTTCCCAAAGAATAATAAAGCAGCAGCATGATAATCGTTGTAATAATATTCCCTCCGGGAGGTATCAGTATCCATGAAATAATCCTCCACACCTGTCCGGACAGTATACGTCCCGGCTCCAATGTCAGCCAGTTCAGAAACCCGGGCACAAGAGCATAAATTCCGTAACCGATAATGTACCCGCCAATTAAATATAAGGTCAGGTTATGAATAGCATAACGTCCAAATTTTTTTTCCAACTTATTCAACCAATTCACTAACAGTCTTCTCCTTATTTTTGATTTGCAAATTCTTTAGGTAATTGTACAGTTTGGACACCAATTTGTCAAACATATTATAAGTACCCGGATTCTGTGAAGATTTATAAACTTTGCACAAAAATTCCAGGAACGTTTATCATTATTGCGATTGTGTTTTTAAGCATCTTGTCGTATAATGTAAGTTGTTGTAAGATAAGAAAATACATTTAATAGGTAGTAACTAACATATACTGTTTTTAGAAAACGAGGGATATATTTATGAATTTAAATGAATTACATACTTTAGGAATCGACATCGGTTCCACTACTGTAAAAATTGCAATTCTAGATAAGGACAAGAAGGTCCTCTTTTCAGATTATGAGCGGCATTTCGCCAATATCCAGGAAACTCTGTCCGAGTTGCTGGAAAGAGCCATCCATAAACTGGGCGAGCTGCGTGTTTCACCGGTTATAACAGGTTCCGGTGGGTTAACTTTAGCCAAAAATCTGGGAGTTCCTTTTGTACAGGAAGTTATCGCCGTATCTACGGCCCTTCAGGACTATGCACCTCAGACAGATGTTGCAATTGAGCTTGGCGGTGAAGATGCCAAGATTATTTATTTCGAAGGCGGAAATGTAGAACAACGTATGAACGGTGTCTGTGCCGGAGGTACAGGGTCTTTTATTGATCAGATGGCATCTCTTTTGCAGACAGATGCTTCAGGACTGAATGAATATGCTAAAAATTACCATGCGCTGTATTCCATCGCCGCACGCTGCGGGGTATTTGCAAAATCCGACATCCAGCCATTAATTAATGAGGGAGCTTCCAAAGAAGATTTGGCCGCCTCTATCTTCCAGGCTGTTGTAAATCAGACCATCAGTGGTCTTGCCTGTGGTAAGCCGATCCGCGGGCACGTAGCATTTTTAGGTGGTCCGCTCCACTTTCTTTCGGAGCTGAAGGCTGCTTTTGTGCGTACTTTAAAGCTGGATGATGAGCACACCATCGCTCCGGACAACTCTCACCTGTTTGCCGCTATCGGTTCGGCCCTGAATTCCAAGAAAGAAGTAAATCTTGCTCTCAGAAATCTTCAGGAGCGGCTGGCCAAAAAGATAAAAATGGAATTTGAAGTAGACAGGATGGAGCCTCTTTTTGCCTCCACTGCTGAGTATGATGAATTTACTCAGCGCCACGCAAAACACCGGGTACCTGTCGGGGATCTGGCTGCTTACTCAGGAAAAGCGTTTCTTGGTATTGACGCAGGCTCCACAACAACAAAGGCAGCCCTGGTCGGGGAGGATGGCACACTTTTATACTCTTTCTATCACAACAACGATGGTGATCCCCTTGGCACTACAATTGGTGCAATCAAGGATATCTACAGTCAGCTGCCCTCAGATGTAGAAATTGTCCACTCCTGCTCCACCGGATACGGAGAGGCCCTGGTAAAAGCCGCTCTTCTGCTTGATGAAGGTGAAGTAGAAACCGTCTCTCATTACTATGCGGCCTCCTTCTTCGAGCCAGACGTAGACTGCATCTTGGACATCGGCGGACAAGATATGAAATGTATCAAAATCAAAAATCAGACTGTGGACAGTGTACAGTTAAATGAGGCATGCTCTTCCGGGTGTGGTTCCTTCATTGAGACCTTTGCAAAATCCTTGAATTATACCGTGGAGGATTTCGCCCAGGAAGCCCTGTATGCGAAAAACCCCATTGACTTGGGCACACGCTGTACAGTATTTATGAATTCAAAAGTGAAACAGGCACAGAAGGAAGGTGCTGAAGTCTCCGACATTTCCGCAGGTCTGGCCTATTCTGTTATCAAAAATGCACTATTTAAGGTTATCAAGGTTTCCGATGCCTCTGAGTTGGGGAATCATATCGTCGTGCAGGGCGGAACCTTTTACAATAATGCAGTTCTCCGCAGCTTTGAGAAGATTGCTGACTGCGAAGCCATCCGCCCTGACATTGCAGGGATCATGGGGGCATTCGGAGCTGCTTTGATTGCAAGAGAGCGCTACACCGAGTGTGAAGGGACCACCATGCTTCCGTTCGATGAGATTGAGGCCCTGGAATACAGTACCACTATGACCAAGTGCAAAAGATGTACGAACAATTGCCGGCTGACAATCAATCACTTTAGCGGCGGACGCCGTTTTATTACCGGAAACCGCTGTGAGAGAGGGCTTGGCAAGGAAAAATCCAAGAACAATCTGCCAAACCTGTTCGATTACAAAAGTCAGCGTTATTTCGGTTATACACCTTTGGAGGAATCAGAAGCGCCCCGGGGCGTGATTGGAATCCCCCGGGTTTTAAATATATACGAGAACTATCCGTTCTGGTTTACACTTTTCACAAAGCTGGGATTCAGAGTCGTATTGTCTCCCTCCTCTACACGGAAAATTTATGAGCTGGGAATTGATTCTATTCCGAGTGAATCCGAATGTTACCCGGCAAAATTAGCACACGGACATGTGCAGTGGCTGATAGATGGAGGAGTTTCGCGCATCTTCTACCCCTCCGTTTCCCATGAGAGAAATGAGTTTGAGGATGCCAACAATCATTACAACTGCCCGATTGTAACCTCTTATCCGGAAAATATTAAGAACAACATGGATCCTATTGTGCACAGGGAAGTAGATTTTATCCATCCCTTCCTCTCCTTCAAGAGTGAAGAGATTCTCTGCAAACGCCTGACAGAAGAGTTGTCCGGGAAATTTTCTATTCCGGAAAATGATATAAAGGATGCAGTTCACGAGGCATGGAAAGAGCTGGAAGCATGCAGGGAAGACATGCGCAAAAAGGGGGAAGAAACAATTAAATTCCTGGATGAGACAGGTAACCGGGGCATCGTACTGGCCGGCCGGCCGTACCACATTGACCCTGAAGTCAACCACGGTCTGCCTGAACTTATAAATTCTTACAATATCGCTGTGTTAACCGAGGATTCTGTTTCCCACCTTCAGCCTGTCGAACGGCCGTTAAATGTTATGGATCAGTGGATGTATCATTCTCGTCTTTATGCTGCTGCAAATTATGTGAAGACAAAAGATAATATAGATCTGATTCAGCTGAATTCCTTCGGATGCGGCCTGGATGCCGTTACCACCGACCAGGTTGCCGATATTCTGACCCGCTCAGACAAAATATATACTTCACTAAAAATCGATGAGGTCAATAACCTGGGAGCAGCCAGAATTCGTGTCCGTTCCCTTCTTGCCGCTATCCGCGTCAGGGAGCAGCATGCCGCCCAGCGTGAGGTTCAGCCGTCTTCTATCAAAAAGGTGCCCTTTACAAAGGAAATGCGTAAGACATACACGATTTTATGCCCACAGATGTCACCTATGCATTTTGAGCTGTTAGAGCCTGCATTCCAGGCTTCCGGCTACAAGGTAGAGGTGCTTCCAAACGACAACAAGCAGGCTGTGGATGTAGGATTGAAATATGTCAACAATGATGCCTGCTATCCGTCCCTGATGGTAGTAGGACAGATTATGGAAGCCATTTTATCGGGAAAATATGACACTGACAGACTTGCCGTTATTATCAGTCAGACGGGCGGCGGGTGCCGGGCATCCAACTACATAGGCTTTATACGGCGGGCATTAAAAAAAGCAGGATACTCACAGATCCCTGTTATTTCTATTAACTTAAGTGGTCTGGAAGGAAACCCTGGCTTTAAGATTACGCCGGCCATGATCATCCGCGGGGCCTATGCCGCTGTATTCGGTGATATTTTTATGAAATGTGTTTACCGCATGCGGCCTTATGAAAAGGTACCAGGGACAACCAATGCTGCCCACAGAAAATGGGCGGAAGTGTGTAAAAAATTTATTTCTACCGGTTACCCCTCCAGGCGTGAATTCAAGAAACTCTGCCGTGAAATCATCCATGATTTCGATACCATAGAAACATTAAATGTGAAAAAACCACGTGTCGGAGTGGTGGGAGAAATCCTTGTTAAATTTCTTCCTGCGGCGAATAACCATCTTGTGGACCTGTTGGAGAACGAAGGCGCCGAAGCTGTAGTTCCTGATTTGCTGGACTTTATGCTGTACTGCTTCTACAATCAGAACTTCAAAGTATCACATCTGGGATTTCCAAAAGCAAAGGCAGTTCTGGGCAACCTGGGAATTAAAGGTTTGGAATGGCTTCGTTCACCGGCCTCCAAAGCCTTTGAAGAAAGCAAGCATTTTGCTCCGCCTTCACACATTGAAAATACGGCCAAAGCGGCCTCCGAGATTGTATCCATCGGCAATCAGACCGGTGAAGGCTGGTTCCTGACCGGAGAAATGCTGGAATTGATTCACAGCGGAGCCGGTAATATCGTGTGCACCCAGCCATTTGCGTGCCTGCCCAATCATGTGGTGGGGAAAGGTGTCATCAAAGAATTGCGCCGGATATACCCGAAATCTAACGTGGTTGCCATCGATTTCGACCCGGGCGCAAGTGAGGTGAATCAGCTGAACCGAATCAAGCTGATGCTCTCAACGGCCAATAAGAACTTGGAAAACGAAATAGAGGAAGCTAAAGTAGAAGCCACCGAAGCTCATCCGGCAAAAGCGCTGGGAAAGGCAGTGGCAAGCGGAATCTAAGATATCTCAAAGCGTGACATGTGCAAACAGAACACCGGCTTATGTAGGCTTTCAATAGAAATGCCCCAACTTCAACAAGGTTTAAGTTGGAGCATTTACCATTTAGTTTCAGATACTTCTTTTCATATTAAACTTTTTATTCCTGAGGGCCGGCGGAAACTAAAGCCTTTCCAGCCTCATTCCCCCCATATTTTGCAAAGTTCTTAACAAATCTCTGTGCCAAATCCTTAGCCTTAGCTTCCCACTCGGAAACATTTCCATACGTATCCCGGGGGTCAAGAATATTGGCATCTACACCCGGAAGCTCAGTTGGAACTTCAAAGTTGAAGAATGGAATCTTCTTTGTAGGTGCGTTCAAAATATCACCATTGAGAATTGCATCAATGATACCACGTGTATCACGAATTGAAATTCGTTTACCTGTACCGTTCCATCCGGTATTTACGAGATATGCCTTAGCACCGCTCTCTTCCATTTTCTTGACAAGCTCCTCAGCATACTTTGTAGGATGAAGTGAAAGGAATGCCTGTCCAAAGCAAGCAGAAAATGTAGGTGTAGGCTCTGTAATACCACGCTCTGTACCAGCAAGTTTAGCTGTGAAACCTGACAGGAAATAATACTGTGTCTGTTCAGGAGTAAGAACAGATACCGGTGGGAGAACCCCAAAAGCATCTGCGGACAGGAAAATTACATTCTGGGCTGCCGGAGCAGAAGAAACCGGGCGGACAATTTTTTCAATATGATCAATAGGATAAGATACACGTGTATTCTCTGTTACACTGCCGTCAGTAAAATCAATCTTGCCTTCTGTATCTAATGTTACATTCTCAAGAAGAGCATCACGCTTAATTGCATTGTAAATATCCGGCTCAGATTCTTTGTCCAGATCAATAACCTTGGCATAGCAACCGCCTTCAAAATTAAATACACCATTATCATCCCAGCCGTGCTCGTCGTCACCGATGAGGAGACGCTTAGGATCTGTTGAAAGAGTTGTCTTTCCTGTTCCTGAAAGGCCAAAGAAGATTGCTGTATTTTTACCGTCCATATCTGTGTTTGCGGAGCAATGCATAGAAGCAATCCCCTTCAACGGCAGATAATAATTCATCATGGCGAACATACCTTTCTTCATTTCTCCGCCATACCATGTATTTACAATAACCTGTTCACGGCTTGTAATATTGAACATGATTGCTGTCTCTGAGTTCAGTCCTAACTCTTTATAGTTTTCTACTTTAGCCTTCGAAGCATTGTAAACAACAAAATCAGGCTCAAAGTCCTTGAGTTCTTCAGCTGTAGGCTTGATAAACATATTTGTAACAAAGTGAGCCTGCCATGCCACCTCAACAATAAAACGTATTGCCATACGTGTGTCTTTATTTGTACCACAAAATGCATCTACTACAAATAATCTCTTATCGGAAAGCTCCTCCAGTGCAATTTTCTTTACTGTTTCCCATGCTTCTTGTGAAGCCGGCTTATTATCGTTCTTAAATTCATCAGAAGTCCACCACATAGTATCTTTTGAATTCTCATCTAACACAATGAACTTGTCTTTGGGCGAACGACCTGTATATTCACCCGTCATTACGTTAACTGCACCAAGCTCACTTTCCTGTCCTTTTTCGAATCCTGCAAGCTCTGGTTTTGTTTCTTCTTCAAATAATTGTTCATAAGAAGCGTTATACACAATTTCTGTTGTTCCGGAAATACCATACTTGCTTAAATTGATTTCTTCCATATTACCTTCAACCTCTTTTCTTTTATTTTGTAATTTGATCAGCACCTGCAAATGCAGGATTTAAGGTGCCTAAGTAAGAATTAAAAAAGAATCAAAATCTCCCGCATTATAATTATACATGATTTGCCAAGAAAATCAATAAAATATTCAAACAATGATAAAAATTTGTCATATTTAATCAATATCCCAGCTTTTCCAACAGCATCTTTAAATACATTAATCTAAAGATACCAGGGTCAAAAGGTCATGCGTTTCATGCTTGCATGAAAAAGCATGACTTTAGGATTGCGGGAGCACAAAATGCGGAGCAATCCGTAGGTATCAGGGGGCAAAATACCTTTTGACCCCTACATCATCTAAAATATATTCTGCTGCTTCCATGGGCTCATCTATAATGATATCTGCTCCTGCATTTTCCAGTTCTTCTTTGCTCCCATAGCCGTACAGCACACCCATGGAGCAGATTCCTGACTCTTTTGCCCCTTTGATATCATAGTCTCTGTCCCCTATCATTATGGTACTGCTCCGATCCTGTATTTGGCATTCTTCCAGAACATATTCTATAACTTCCGATTTCTTCGTCCGGGTTTCATTCATCAGACTGCCTCCCATAAAATCAAAATACTCGGAAAGGTGATAGTGATCCGCTATTATTCTGGCAAAATACTCAGGCTTGGATGTGGCCATAATTATGGTCTTCCCTGCTTGTTTCAAGGTTTGAAGCAGCTCAGGAATTTCCTCATAAACCTCATTTTCAAAAATCCCTTTTTCCTTATAATATTCCCTGTAGAACTCAACAGCCCTGCTGCTCTCCTTCTCCGAAAAGCCGCAGTACCACTTAAACTGCTCCTTCAAAGGTGGCCCGATAAAGCTGCGGAGACCGTCTGGGTCACTTACTTCTATCCCACATTTTTTCAGGGCATATTTTACGCTGTTTATAATCCCCGGGCCGGAATCGGTCAAGGTCCCATCCAGGTCAAACAAAACTGTTTTAATTTCCATATGTCCTCCTATTTAATATCTGACTATTTTGCGTATTTACATATTTTTTGCAGTTGTTTAAAACAACTGCAAAAACGGAGTTCAAAGGGGACAGTCCCCTTTTTAAAATTCTCTGATTTTATCGTTTTCTTCATTTTGGGTTTTTATGATTTTGCGGATTACTACGTAATATCCGAAATCGTTGTTTACTTTTACGTAGACTCTGTCGTTTAGTTTATGTCCCAGTATTGCTTTTCCGATGGGGGATTCGATGCTGATGCGGCCGTCGATGGAGTTTCCCCGCACAGATGTGACCAGGCGGTATGTTTCTACCTCGTCATCATCTTCGCAGTACAGTTCTACTGTGTTATTGATTCCGACCTCATCCTCACGGGAGGTGTCCTGCACAACCACAGCGGTCTTGAGCATTCTCTCCAGATAGCGGATACGGCTCTCATTTTTGTTTTTATCTTTTTTTGCCGCATGATATTCAAAGTTTTCGCTTAAATCTCCGTGGGCACGTGCCTCTTTTACAGCCTCTATAGCCTGTTTGCGCACCACCAGTTTACGGTGTTCGATCTCCTCCTGAATCTTTTTCACATCACTTTTGGTCAGTTTCTCATACATTTACTTCATCAGTCCTTTATCAACAAAGATTTTCCTGTCATTTCTTTTGGCTGTTCCATTCCCATTAATTCTATCAGTGTAGGCGCAATATCTGCCAAGCAGCCGCCTTCTCTTAGTTTGTACACCGGGTCAGCATTTACAAGAATGAACGGCACCGGATTGGTCGTGTGAGCAGTGAACGGTTCTCCTGATTCATAATCGGTCAGCTGTTCTGCATTTCCGTGATCTGCACAGATGAACATCTGCCCGTTCACTTCCTTCACGGCCTCAACGGCTCTTCCCACACACTCGTCAACAGTCTCTATCGCCTTAACTGCTGCTTCCTCGACTCCGGTATGGCCAACCATATCCGGGTTGGCAAAATTTATAATAATCACATCATATTTTTCGGATTTGATTGCTTCTACCAGCCTGCTGCACACTTCATAGGCACTCATCTCTGGTTTTAAATCATATGTGGCAACCTTAGGAGATTTTACAAGAATTCTGTCTTCACCCTCATTTGGTGCTTCCACTCCACCGTTGAAAAAGAACGTAACATGGGCATATTTTTCTGTCTCAGCAATACGGGCCTGTGTTTTATTATTTTTAGCAAGAAATTCTCCAAATGTGTTTGTAATTTCTTCCTTTTCAAAGGCAACCAGTTTATTTTCGATTGTAACATCATAATTCGTAAAGCATACAAAAGTAGTCTTCACACGGGGGCCTCTATCAAATCCCTGAAAATCATCATCACAGAATGTTCGTGTAATCTCCCTTGCTCTGTCGGGGCGGAAATTAAAGAAGACAACAGAATCCCTGTCCCTAATTGTGGCAACAGGTGCGCCGTCTTTCACAACGACAGTAGGCAGTACAAACTCATCTGTAACATCCTTATCATAGGAGGCCTGGATTCCAGCCGGCCCTGATTGTGCAGTCTCTCCCTCCCCCTTCACAAGAGCCTTATATGCCCTTTCTACTCGGTCCCAGCGGTTATCCCGGTCCATCGCATAATAACGTCCCATAACGCTTGCGACTTCCCCTGTGCCGATTTCTTTCATCTTTGCTTCCAGCTGCTCCACATATTCTTTCCCGGAAGCCGGCGGTGTATCACGTCCGTCCAGGAAACAGTGTACATAAACCTTCTCAACCCCCTGTCTTTTGGCAAGTTCAAGCAATCCGTAAATATGCTCGTTGTGGCTGTGTACCCCTCCGTCGGAAACAAGGCCCATAAGGTGCAAGGCCGAATTATTTTTCTTCACATTCTCGCATGCTGCAAGAAGTGCCTTATTTTCAAAGAAGCCGCCGTCTTGGATGGACTTCGTAATCTTCGTCAGTTCCTGGTATACAATACGTCCGGCTCCCATATTCAAATGTCCGACCTCGGAATTTCCCATCTGTCCATCTGGAAGCCCCACTGCCATGCCGCTGGCATAGCCCTTTACAAACGGACACTCTTCCATTAATTTATCCACAATGGTCGTCCTGGCCTTGGCAACAGCATTCCCCTGTTCTTTATCATTTAATCCATATCCGTCCAATATCATCAACACCGTAGGTTTCTTGCTCATATCAGTTCTCCTTCACTTATATATCCTGCGTTACAGTTCAGCAAAATCGAGCTTGGCTGCAATATTGCAAATTCAGCCAAGCTCGATTTTTCTCGTGAATTTCCTCTTGTTTGCTGCCCCATTGGCTTCCAGACAAACTATTTTGCTAAATGTCAATGAGAGAGTTCACTAGCTTTATTTATAGTTCACGATTTTTCCAAATTCAGCTTTCAGGGATGCTCCGCCTACAAGTCCGCCGTCTATGTCGGGCTGTGCAAATAATTCCGGAGCTGTAGCTGCATTTACGGAGCCGCCGTATTGGATGCGGATTGCATCTGCGGTTGCTTCATCATAAACTTCTGCGATACATGCGCGGATTCCTGCGCAAACTTCCTGAGCCTGAGCTGTAGTAGCGGTCTTTCCTGTTCCGATTGCCCAGATAGGCTCATAGGCAATGACTGCAGTTTTAGCTTGGTCTGCGGTCACATTCTGGAAGCCAACCTTTACCTGCTGACGGATAAAGTCCATAGTCACGCCCTGCTCTCTTTGCTCCAGTGTCTCTCCACAGCACATGATTGGTGTAATATTGTGCTCAAATGCTTTCAGCATCTTCTTATTTACATCTTCATTTGTCTCACCGAAATATTCTCTTCTCTCGGAATGTCCGAGAATAACGTACTTTACGCCTGCATCAACAAGCATTGCCGGAGAAATTTCTCCTGTGTAAGCACCGCTCTCCTCAAAATACATATTTTCAGCTCCGACTTTGATACTGCTTCCTTTTACCGCCTCGGCAACAAGAACAATGTCGATTGCTGGTACACAAAATACAACATCTACATCTTCATTTGCTACTAATGGCTTTAATTCTACTGCCAGTGCAACTGCCTCACTGGGAGTTTTATTCATTTTCCAGTTTCCTGCAATAATTTTCCTTCTTGCCATAATATGGCCTCCTTTTTACTTGTCGTTAGCTGCTGCCACGCCCGGGAGCTCTTTTCCTTCCAGGAATTCGAGGGATGCTCCACCGCCTGTGGAAATATGTGTCATCTTGTCTCCATATCCCAACTGATTTACTGCTGCCGCAGAATCTCCTCCGCCGATAATTGTAACAGCATCTGTCTCAGAAAGTGCCTTTGCCACTGCCTCTGTACCTGCCGCAAATTTAGGCATTTCAAAGCAGCCCATAGGTCCGTTCCAGACAACTGTCTTAGCCGTCTTTACTGTGTCAGCATATAATTTTGCTGTCTCAGGTCCAATATCCAGTCCCATCCAGCCATCTGGAATAGCACCTTCCTCTACTATTTTTGAATTTGCATCGTTGGAAAAAGCATCTGCAACCACATGATCGGTAGGAAGGAGAAGCTTCACACCCTTTTCTTTTGCCTTTTTTATCATGTCAAGTGCATATTTACAGTAATCTTCCTCCAGAAGAGAACTTCCCACACTGCCACCCTCTGCCTTATTGAATGTATAGGCCATTCCGCCTCCGATGATGAGTGTATCCACTTTATCCAGAAGATTCTCAATAACGGAAATTTTGCTGGATACCTTGGACCCGCCTAAGATAGCTACAAAAGGTCTTTCCGGGTTTTCTACGGCGTTGCCAAGGAAATCAATTTCTTTTTGCATCAGATATCCCACTACCGCTGTATCAACAAACTGGGTGACACCCACATTAGAGCAGTGTGCACGATGGGCTGTTCCAAATGCATCATTCACAAATACATCACAGAGAGAAGCCAAATCCTTGCTGAAGGCCTCGCCGTTCTTTGTCTCCTCCGCTCTGTAACGTGTGTTCTCCAGAAGAATAATATCTCCGTCTTTCATAGCTTCCACTGCAGCTTTTGCATTCGGTCCCACTACTTCAGGATCTGCCGCAAACTTTACTTCCTGTCCGAGCAGTTCCGATAACCTGGCTGCCACCGGTGCAAGGGATAACTCTGGAAGTGGTTGCCCCTTCGGCTTGCCAAGGTGAGAACAAAGAATTACTTTGCCGCCGTCCGCAACCAGCTTCTTAATCGTAGGCAGTGCCGCCACAAGACGGTTCTCATCTGTAATCTTGCCGTCAATCAACGGCACATTAAAGTCACATCTTACAAGAACTCTTTTGCCCTTTACATTGATATCATCCACTGACTTTTTATTAAGCATACTATTTGCCTCCCTTTTCCTATTACATAAGAAAAAGGTCCGGTCCCATATCAGGCCGGACCCCTCGTGAGTCTATTCAGAACCAAGTTTGAAAACCTATAGTTTCCTCACAGTAAGGTTCCAAAGTGTTTGATTGTTCTTACCATCTGGCTTGTGTAAGAATTCTCATTGTCATACCAGGATACAACCTGTACTTCTGTTGTTCCGTTGTCCAATGGAAGAACCATTGTCTGGGTAGAATCGAATAAAGAGCCAAATCTCATTCCGACCACATCGCTGGATACGATTTCATCTGTGTTGTATCCGAAAGACTCGTCGGATGCTGCCTTCATGGCTGCATTTACATGGTCAACTGTTACATTGCCTTCTACTACTGCTGTCAGGATTGTTGTGGAGCCTGCCGGGGTAGGAACACGCTGTGCTGATCCGATCAGCTTGCCGTTCAATTCCGGGATAACCAGACCGATTGCCTTTGCTGCACCTGTGCTGTTTGGCACGATGTTGATAGCACCTGCACGAGATCTTCTTAAATCGCCTTTTCTCTGCGGTCCGTCCAGAATCATCTGATCGCCTGTGTATGCATGGATTGTGCACATAATACCTGATTTAATCGGTGCAAGGTCATTCAGGGCCTTTGCCATAGGTGCAAGGCAGTTTGTTGTGCAGGAAGCTGCAGAAATGATATTGTCCTCTTTTGTCAGTGTCTCATGGTTTACATTGTATACGATAGTAGGAAGGTCATTTCCGGCCGGAGCAGAGATAACAACTTTCTTAGCGCCTGCTTTGATATGAGCTTCTGCTTTTGCCTTAGATGTATAAAAGCCTGTACATTCCAGAACTACATCTACGCCAATCTCTCCCCATGGAAGTTCTTCAGCGTTAGCCTTTGCGTAAATCTTGATTTCCTTTCCGTCAACTTTGATGGAGTCTTCCCCTGCTGAAACTGTGTCAGCCAGTGCATATGTTCCCTGTGTAGAATCATATTTTAATAAATGAGCCAGCATAGTGGGAGATGTCAAATCGTTGATTGCAACTATCTCATACCCTTCTGCTCCGAACATCTGTCTAAATGCAAGACGTCCAATACGTCCAAATCCATTAATCGCTACTTTTACTGCCATGATTAATTCCTCCTAAAGTTTAAAAGTTGTCAACTGGTATACAGTCTTTTATTGTGAAATCCCTAGACAAAACAGCTATTTGTTAAAGATTCATCAACTACGGTTTATTGTACTAAATGGGAAACAAAAATTCAAGTGGTAAATGCATTTTTATGGAAGTTGTTTAAAAATCAGTTTTCTGCCTTTAAATTCTGTGTAGTATTTAAAACCGCACTCTTTCAGGATACCACCGGCCTGCTGGAAATCATAGGCGATATGTTCCGGCTTATGGGCATCTGCCCCGATGGTAATGATTTCCCCTCCCAGTTCATGGTAACGTCTGATAATATCTGGATGAGGGTGGCAGAAGCCAAGGCCATACTTAAATCCCGATGTATTCAGCTCAATCCCTTTTCCCATTTCAATGATTTTTTTCAGAATTTCATCTAAAAGATCGGCATATTTGTCATAACTGTAGCTCCGGGCCTGATGCCGTCCGTAACGCACTACATAATCAATATGTCCCAGCACATCAAAGGCTTTCACTTCATTCAGATTTTCAAGAGTTACAAGAAATGCTTTCCGGTAAAATTCTTCATCCGTATATCCGCTCAGGGTTTCCTCATAATAGGGGTCTTTTCTTTCAATCAGATGAACAGAACCAATCACGAAATCAAAGGGATATTTCTGTGTAAGCTCTTCAAAATATTTCCCAAGATGCGGCTGCAGGCCAATCTCAATGCCAATCCGCACATCAATTCTGTCCTTGTACTCTTCTTTAAGGGTGCTTAAGACTTCAAAGTACTCGTCCACATCAAACATAAATTCCGGAGCTTTTGCATGTTCACAGATTGGATAGTCCTTATCATTGTGATCGGTAATGCATATTGTGCGAAGTCCCTTTTGAATGGCTCCCTCTATCATGTCCCTTGGCGGTGTATCGCAGTCAGAAGAAAAGTCTGTATGCATGTGGAAATCACAATCAATCATAATATGGTTCCTCCTCCCAATATATACTCTCCGTCATAAAATACAACAGCCTGCCCGGGAGTCACTGCTCTCTGCGGCTCCTCAAATGTGCAGAGCACCTCATCGTTCCCCGTCTTTTCCACTGTACACCATGCTCCTCTGTGATTATATCGGATTTTAGTCCAGACACGCAAAGGCTCTTTTAAGTCCTCTACAGACATAAAGTTCAGCCGATTTGCTTTTAGCACAGTAGTCATAGATTCTTCTGATGTTCCAAGTACTATCTCGTTAGTATCCGGACGTATCTCCAGGACAAAAGCCGGATAGCCCAGGGCAAGCCCCAGACCTTTTCGCTGCCCCACCGTATAATGTGTAATCCCTTTATGGTGGCCCAGAACATGCCCCTCCCGATCAACAAAATTCCCTTCCGGTATAAGTACCCCTGCATTTTCCTCTATATAAGCAGCATAATCGCCGTCAGGTACGAAGCAAATGTCCTGACTGTCTGGCTTATTTGCAACTCTGAGATTGATTTTTTCTGCAATGCGGCGCACCTCATCCTTGGAATATTCCCCCACCGGCATCAATGTATGCTTCAGCTGTTCCTGGGTCAGGTTATAAAGTGCATAGGTCTGGTCCTTTTCAAGTGTGGCGGACTGACGCAGAGTATAGCGCCCATTTTCGAGCTCCACAACTCTGGCATAGTGACCGGTTGCTATATACTCGGCCCCAATAGACATACTGCGTTTGTAAAGGGACTCCCATTTTACGTACCGGTTGCATGCGATACAGGGGTTCGGTGTCCTCCCCTGTAAATATTCCCCTACAAAATAATCAATAACATTCTCCTTAAATTCCTGTTTAAAATTCATGACATAATAGGGAATTCCGATGTCTGCAGCCACCCTTCTTGCATCGTCCACTGCACTCAGGCCGCAGCAGCCTCCGTTTTCTTCCTGGACAGCCTGCTCCTCGTCCTGCCATATTTGCATGGTTACACCGGTCACGTCATATCCCTGCTCTTTCAGGAGATATGCCGCTACCGAAGAATCCACTCCACCGGACATCCCGACTACTACCTTGCTCATTAGTACTCCTCTGCCTCGTCTTCCTCGCCCTCGTGGATATCTGATTTCGGCTTTTCCAGACCTTCAATCTTAATTCCATTTTTCTCTGCATAATCCCAGAGAGCGGCATGAATAGCCTCCTCTGCCAGCAAAGAGCAGTGTACTTTCACCGGCGGAAGCCCGTCCAGCGCTTCCATAACTGCCTTATTTGTAATCTGCATTGCATCCTGGACATTCTTTCCCTTTACTAATTCAGTTGCCATGCTGCTTGTAGCCACCGCTGCGCCGCAGCCAAAAGTCTTAAACTTTACGTCCCTGATAATCTGATTTTCATCGATGTCCAGATAAATTCTCATGATATCTCCACATTTTGCGTTTCCTACAGTTCCGACACCGCTGGCATCCTCTATTTCTCCTACATTTCTCGGATGCTGAAAATGATCCATCACTTTTTCTGTATACATTTAGTTTCCCTCCAACTAGTTATTTTGTTTCTTTATAAAGTCTTCATATAAAGGAGACATTCCGCGTAAGTTTTCTACAATCCCCTTCAATGAATCTACGACATAATCCAAATCTTCTTTTGTAGTCTCTTCCCCCAAGGTCATACGCAGTGAACCATGGGCAATTTCATGGGGCAGGCCAATAGCCAGCAGTACATGGGATGGATCCAGAGAACCTGATGTACATGCAGAGCCACTGGACGCACAAATACCCTTCATATCCAGCATAATCAGAAGAGATTCCCCTTCCACGAACTGAAAGCTGAAATTCACATTATTTGGAAGCCGCTTTTCTCTGTCCCCGTTGAGCCTGCAGTATGGAATTTCATTCTCAATTCTCCGGATCAGATAGTCTCGGAGTTCTCTTTCTTTTCCTGTACGCTCTTCTAACGAAGAGACAGCTCTCTCCACAGCCTTTCCAAGGCCCACTATTCCTGGTACGTTCTCTGTCCCTGCACGGCGCTTGCGCTCCTGAGCGCCTCCATGTACGAAAGAGCGAATCTTCACACCGGTTCTGATATAAAGGAAGCCTATGCCCTTTGGCCCGTTCAGCTTATGTCCGCTGGCACTGAGCATATCTATATGACAGGCATTCACATCGATAGGAATCTGACAGAAGGCCTGCACTGCATCTGTATGAAAAAGGATACCGTGTTCATGGGCTATCTCCCCGATTTCCCTGATCGGCTGAATAGAACCGATTTCATTGTTTGCATACATAACAGAGATAAGAATAGTGTCCGGGCGGATTGCCTTTTTTAGTTCATCCAGCTTTACAATCCCGTTCTCGTCCACGTCCAGATATGTGACCTCGTATCCCCTTTTCTCCAGGTATTCACAGGTATGCAGGATTGCGTGATGTTCTATCTTAGTTGTAATAATATGTTTTCCTTTACTTTCGCAGGCCTCCGCTGTTGCCTTCAACGCCCAATTGTCGGATTCCGAGCCGCCTGCCGTAAAATAAATTTCATTACCCTTTGCACCAATTGCATCGCCTATGATCTCGCGTTGTCTTGTAATGACGTCTTTATTTGCCGCCGCAAAACCATACACACTGGAGGGATTCCCGTAATTCTCTGTGAAATAAGGAAGCATCGCTTCCACAACCTCCGGCGCTGTTCTTGTTGTAGCAGCATTATCTAAGTAAATCAGCTTATCCATTTTCTTTATCCTCCTAGTTAAAACCTTTCTTTGCCGGCATGCTTTTGTCTGCCAGGCAAATTCTGACTAATTCTTGCAGTCTGTCTGCCCCTGCATATCATGGCTGCCCATTCTTTTTTGTTCTTCCACCAGCTGGTCCAGCCTCATCTCATCCACCGTCTGGTTAATACTGTCATTGATACGCTGCCATACATATTTAGTAACACAAACATCGGCAGCCTTACACCCTTCATCTGGATTTAACCCTGAACACTCTACAGGATCCAGGCTTCCCTCAAGCGCTCTTAGCACATCGCCTACAGATATCTCCGACAGATCCTTTGCCAGCACATATCCTCCGCTGGCTCCCCTGATGCTCTTCACAAGCCCTTCTTTTTTAAGCAAGGCCATCAGCTGTTCCAGATAGCGTTCGGAAATCTCCTGCCTGCCTGCAATACTGGTGATAGAAACAGGCTCATTCCCACTGTATTGAGCTAAATCAATCAGTGCCCTCAGTCCGTACCTTCCTTTTGTAGACAACTTCAAATTATCACCTTCTTAATTTTATTGTTTCACTTCCCACTGAATATAATTCCTATGATTTTAATCCCTATCCTTTTACTAGGATTTAATGCATTTGTAGAATACCACTTGGTTTCGGTTCTGTCAACCCGGTAAGTAGAATATGTTGTAAAAATATGTTTTTTAGGAGATTCAATACGCGTGTCCAGAAAACAGACTATTATACGAGGGACATTTATTCTCACAGCCACCGGTTTTCTATGCCGTTTCATGGGATTTTTCTACCGTATTTTCTTGAGTCATACATTTGGTGAGGAGGGTGTCGGACTCTACCAGCTCATTTTTCCGGTTTACTCATTATGCTTCGCACTTACTGCGGCAGGCATTGAAACCGCCATCTCAAGAACCGTTGCTCAGAAAGTTTCTTTGGGAAAACGAAAAGAAGCCCGGGAAATCCTTCTCCTGGGGCTTTTCTTTTCCTTTTTATTGTCCTGCGCATGTGCACTTATCCTGCAGGGAAATGCTGCCTACATTGCCGAAAATTTTTTAGGGGACGCCCGCTGTGAGCCACTGCTCATTCCGTTATCCTACGGTCTTCCCTTTGCCGCGATACATTCCTGCATCTCCGGATACTGCTATGGTATGAAGGAAACCAAAATTCCGGCTATTTCCCAGATGATTGAGCAGATCGCCAGAATTCTCTCGGTTTATATTTTTTATATGATTCTCACAAAAAAGGGAAGTGATGCCACCATAACGATTGCCGTGCTTGGCCTGGTTATTGGAGAAATGGCTTCGGCATTCTATTCTGCAAAATCTCTTTCCAGAAACAGTCATCCCTTTGCGCGCCTGCATTTTACATACACCGATATGCTGTTCCGGTTTAGGGAGCTGATTCCTCTCTCCCTGCCCCTTACCGCAAACAGGGTACTGATTAACCTGCTTCAGAGTATAGAGGCCATTTCTATCCCCGCCCGGCTGCAGCTGTACAACCACACTAACTCCGAGGCACTCAGTATTTACGGTGTGCTCACCGGAATGGCCCTGCCCTGTATTTTGTTTCCTTCCGCAATCACCAGTTCCGTTTCCATTATGCTCATGCCCACGGTTGCGGAAATCCAGGCCACAGATAACTACAATGAAATGGGGAATATTATAAAAAAAGTAGCAGGCTCCTGCTTCATACTTGGTCTTGGCTGCTGTTTTATTTTTCTTGTTTTCGGAAACTGGATAGGGACTGTTTTATTCGGAAGTTCAATAGCAGGGAAATTCATTATCACTCTGTCCTGGATGTGTCCTTTTTTATATACCAATTCCGCACTCCTGAGCGTCATCAACGGACTCGGGAAGACTACCTTCACATTTTTAATCAACTCATTCGGGCTGGTAATACGGATCGCTGGTGTATTCTTTGCCATACCTTTGTTCGGAATCCAGGGATATCTCTGGGGGATGTTGGTAAGCCAGCTGGCAGTCAGTGCCTGCGCAATAGGGGTTTTGTGGAAAAATTTAAGAGTAAGAAACGCATAAAATAAGAGTCTGGCTCGCCAGACTCTTATTTTATGTCATGATGTTGGGGTCAAAAGGTATTTTGACCCTTGATACCTACGGATTGCTACGCACTTTGTGCTCCCGCAATCCTAAAAACATTCGAAATCCGCCCTGCTCGGGCTACTTTCTCATGTTTTGCGGGTCCCAAAGTCATGCTTTTTCATGCAAGCATGAAACTCATGACCTTTTGACCCTGGTATCATATCATAGTGTGGACAAAAATGCCTGCATTAAAATAGGATTTACATATGCTTCCAACACGATCCCTATCACCATCGCCGCAGCCGCAAATACAGTTTTCTGCGTGTTCCACCTATTCTTAGGATATGTATAGCCGTACCATATAACTACCATATACGCAGGTACATAAAAAAGAAATTGCGGAAGGATGCCGACAAAGCAGAGAATACTCCCCTTGACCCCCATTCCGAGGACCGCCATTGACAGAAGCATTCCACAGGAAAAGCCCGTCCAAATCAGGAATGCTATAGACGAAACCTTTCTCAATTTTGTAAAACTCAATCCCAGCAAGAGAAGGAACGGTGTTACACGGATCTTTATCAAATACCAGATATATTCCCGGGCAACAATCTCTGTCGTCTGATACTGTTTCAAAAAATAATCACTGAATATTCCCGGCTCAGCAGCATACTTTTTCATAATTAAATTCACATACAAAATCCCCAATAAAAAACCCGGCATAAAGAAAACAAACAATTGCTTTCTCGTTTGAAGTATCTTCACAAGCTCTCCTCCTAGTTAAGATAATTCATTATATGCCGGTTACAGTCCAGCCATGCAGATTTTTAGTAATACGAGCCTGTGAAAGCTCGCTTTCACAGGCTCGTATTACTAAAAAGCTATACGGCGCTCTGCCGT
>ENA-UOOM01001188-UOOM01001188.1-fermentation-metagenome-genome-assembly--contig:-NODE-1188-length-26108-cov-15.950332_pt1 | contig 26108 bp, 32 predicted proteins | sample MGYA00245781_ERZ724031 | MGnify/ENA primary metagenome ERZ724031 (study PRJEB28704, sample SAMN03018317) | fermentation metagenome | biome: anthropogenic terrestrial biome; feature: soil... | reverse complement strand
TATCACATAGCCATCATCTTTATTACCTATCTCATAGTCTATATATCCCACTGTTGCACTATCTTGTTTAGCTTCACTTCTTGTACCAATAATGTCTAAAACTAAGTATCCATTTCCATTAACAGAAGTACTTGTAGTAATACTCCAACCGTCTACACCAACTACTGCAAGATAAGTAAATATAGCACTTGCGTCCTCAATTACTACTGTACAGTGTATCCCATTATAAGGAAAGTTATCACTTATATTACTATTAGCACCAATCGGAACTGCTCCACGTGTACCAGGTGGTGTAAATGCTGTACCAACAAATATACCAGTTGGACTACTAGGAGCTGCTATGTTCTTCTCGTCTCCTATAGGTGCCTTATTAGGCTCCTTATCACTTACTATTGCTCCACTAGCATTCTTTATAGGAGTAATATAATATAAATAGTATTGTCCATCTTGAGCATTCTGTACATACTTTAATAATGTAGTGTAGTTAGGGTCATAACCCGTACCACTGACTAAATTAATAGGTATCGGAGTATCTTTCGTAATGTTCAAGTCTAATATATTAACTGACAAATAAAACAGTATCATAGGCTCTGTATATTCAGCAGGAGCTTCTCTTAAACCTCTTACCAGACATACACCATTATTTATTGTGTATGTTATATATGTTCCTACTGCACCAAAGTCACCATCAGTTAAACCTAACACTTGCAATCTTGATGTATCCCATGTTATATTACAACTAAAACCTGCATAACCAATGTCTACATCATGTGTAAATACAGGTATCAATCCAGTAGTACTGACTCCATCCCATAATACTTGAGGTATTGCTATTCCTATCTGACCGTATCCACCAACACCTATAGGTGTTAATACTACATTAGTGTCAAATGCAGGTAATGTCATGTCTTTTAATTTTAATCCTGCTTGCATACCACAAATAAAATTGTACCATTGCTTGTCTGTTAAGTTCATTATATGACTCATACTTGTTCACCCCCACTATCAGTGGAAGTTGTATAACTTAAGCTTGCAACACTACCATCACTTGATACATTTGTCTTTAACTGCTTATTACTATTACCCTCACCAGTCCAAAATACTTTAGATGATGTTAATGCCGCCCCAAGTAGAAACCATTTATAATCAGTCCAACTATCATATTTCATACTGCTTCCTCCTTTCTATAAATTTATATAACATTATACAACTAGTTCTCAAAATGTTTATATAATCTTATATAAATTTATTTTACCAAACCTTATTACCTATACTAAAACTTATATTAACCATACCCCTCTAAAATCCCCTACAATCAATTTTTAACCCCATACCCTTACCAACATACCACCCCACCCCCAAAACCCCTTGGTGACCCCATAGAATTGCTCTCAACCCTATTCTAACTATTTACTTCCACCCTGACACAACACTTAAACTAATCCCCCACCCATTACCCACCTTATTACCTATACTAAAACTTATATTAACCATACCCCTCTAAAATCCCCTACAATCAATTTTTAACCCCATACCCTTACCAACATACCACCCCACCCCCAAAACCCCTTGGTGACCCCATAGAATTGCTCTCAACCCTATTCTAACTATTTACTTCCACCCTGACACAACACTTAAACTAATCCCCCACCCATTACCCACTTTAACACACTAAACTATTAAATTATTTATATTACTGCTTTAATCAAGCAGTATCTCGTTCTTTCTTTCAAACTTGATGAGTCTTTCATTATCTACATTGATGCCATTAAACACACCTTGTTCATCTTCTTGCCACCACATCTTAGTAGGTGTCTCTTCACCATCATAGTAAACTTCACAACCATCTAAGTATCCAACTACTTTACTTAATGCTATTCCCCAACCAATACTCTCTCCAACTTGAGAACTACTTACATCTTGACTACGCTTCATTTTACAACTACTTAATGTAACACTTCCACTTGTATGATTAATAACATATATTGTAAGTGTCTCAAAGTCGTAGTTCTGCATTGTTAATACTCTACCTAATGTAACAACTCCACTTGATATAGAAGCCTCTAAATAAGTAATGTTTACACTTTGATAACTCTTAAGTATATTACCATCACTATCTTTGTATGTTCCCTTAAGCACAACCTCTACATAATTTTCATAATTGTATTGTTGATTAATACTCATTGTTAAGCTTATATTTAAGCTTCTATACTTACAAGCTTTAAGTCCATTATTATAAGTATTAACCAAGTCATAACCAGCTGCTCCACCTGCACCAATGATTACTGTAGTTCCACTAACAGTAGCATTAGAGAGCATGTTCCAGTTGGCAACTGCTCTTAACACGTTCTTATTATAATACTCTATGCTATCAACATTTACTGTCATTGTCACACACCCTCTAACTTATTCTTATAAATGTACAACTTAAACTGTAATTCTCACCTATCACAATCTCCATAGATACAACCTTATAAACTCCGTCATACATCGTACCAGTATCAGCTATTGTTACTTTGTCTCCAACATATAACTTAGGAGTCAAAGCTGTTCCTTGCATGATTACATTTCTACTTATCTTAGATATATACTCTTTTAATGCATTAGCTATTGTAGTTGCTTGAGTCTCATTCATCATCTGCTTAGTATCGAACTCAAATGTTGTACCGCCTATAACACTTGCATTATCTACTGTCACTGTTACATTCTTTGCAGTTGTGCTTACTATAATACCCTCTCCACGTAACTCACAATCATTAACAGCTTCACCACTAAGGTTAATTGTAATTGCTATACCATCTTGATAACCCTCATAGTGCATACTTTCTATTGCCGCTGTACTATTAGCACTATCAAATAAACATTCAACTTGTTCTATGCTAATTACTTTATTCTTAAATGTTATATCAGTAATAACATTCTGTCCAACAACCAAAGTATGATTGCTGTCCTTAAATATCTGTGCTCTACTAACATCACCCGCAAGTAAATACTTAACACTTAACTTGTTATAGTTAACATTATTATTGTTCTTATTCTGGAATGCCCCAGTATCTTCAGCACCTAATGTTATCTCATTACAGTTATTATAGAAGTTCAATGCAGGTACAAACCTTACTATCCCCTCTCTATCAATTATTACTCTTGCAAATAACAACTGACATATATTATTCAAGAAGTCTCTTACTTTACCACCTACAGTAACTCCATAAACCAACTCTTGATTAATAGCAGGGTCTATTGTGTACTCTCCTTGTGCTATGCCAATACCATTAAACACATTAGCTATTAAGTCACCTGCCTGTACATTAGCATATGCAGGTAGTTCAGGCAGGTCATAGTTACCAATTGTATTCAACTTATCTTCAGCTGATACATTAATCATACCATGCCAACCCTCACTAAATGCTCCATCCCAACTTGTAGCATACCACTTGCCATAAGGAGACCAATTAGTTCCATCATATGATATATACAAATCAATCTCCACACCATTAACAACCTTACCATAATACGGAGAATTTGTATTTGCTGGCGATAAATTATCATTAGCATCATATATCTTTAAAGTGACTCTATTCGATGTACTAATACCAAGAGGATTAACCTTATTATTACCCTCACTTAAACTAAACGAAGCATTATATAACCAGTTATCTGTAGCTTCTTGTTCAGTATTAGAATACACCACATAGTCTGCACTGCTATCAAATTTTATTACTGCTTTAAGAGGCTCACCTTTCCAGTACTTATCTTCTATAACTGCCATCTACCTCACCCCCTTATGGTATAGTTAATATAGTCGGGTCATTTAATTTAATACCATCAACCTCAATCCAGTGTATCTCACCACTATACCAGTTGACCTCACCGTTATTATTCTGTCCACCTAAACTCTTAAAGTTAGTAGGTGTACCTAAATAAAATGTACCAGTGATAAACCCAACACCAGGAAAATGTGTATTAACTACAAAGAACCTGCTCTTATACTGTACTATCTTTGCTCTTATCATATCTCCGTACAGTGTCTCTAAATCATCTTCACTGATACAATCAAATATCCAATTGACCTTAGCTTTTAGATTGACAGGTATATCCTTAAATACACCGTACATATTATTCCAACTCTTAGACACTAAGTTGTCAGAAGGAACTGTAGAAGTGGGATACACAGGTATCTCCACTTCTGTTCCTGCTGCTTCTTTAATGTGTCGTATTGTATACTTTTTCACATTAGAAGCTACTGCCATAGTTCAAGTCCCCCCTCCTCTGTTTCTGTACCTCAATTACTTCTGCTATCTTCTCTCCGACTTTCTGCCATTGAGCATCATTATCAGCTATATTAACACCACTAAGTGTCAAATAAACCTGTGTTGTTCCTGCACTACCAGTACCATCACCTGTTGCTCCTGCTTGTCTCATTGCGTTAGCTAAGTAATCAACGCCAGCCTGTGTCTCAAGAGGTATAACTGCTTCTTTCTTATTGCCCTCAAATGCTCTTATTGTAGTCTCTTTAGTACCAATACCACCAGTTGCCATACCAAATGCTGCTGCCGCTCCACCAAGTCCACTTAACCAACTTGTTACTGCCGCTCCAGCACCCTCTAATAGAGGTGCCGCTAAACCTGCTGTTAATAGTGTACCACCTGCAATAGCTAAACCGCCTGCTACTTTAAGACTGTTATTAGCTATCTGAGTTCCCTCATTATTCATCCAGTCTACTTTACTACTTGTTGCTGTACCAGTCTTATTATAATTGTTCAACATCTCAATACCATCTGCTTGATTTATCATCCAATTACTATTAACTGTATCAGCTACCTTAACATACTGTGTCTTTTGATAACTACCAAGTGTATCCCAGTTCTGACCGTTCTTCTTAGCCATACTCTTAGCAGTATTTATATCACTTGCGCTATAACCCTCTTGCTTAATTGCTGTCTCCCAAGCACCACTACCACCAGTTACATAAGTCTTAGCTGCATTGTATGCACTACTTACACCACTCCTTGCAGTGTTATAAGCGTTACTTACACCAGACATAACTGCCTGACCTGCTCTTGCCACTAAACCCAATACTGTCTGTAACAATGACTGTGCTTGCTTTAACAAGTTCATACCTGCTACAGTTATATCAACCTTAGCCGCCCAACTCTTTGCTATATCATATAAATAACCTAACAATGTAGGAGCTAATGCTAATGCAGGTATCATAAATGCTACAGTACTTACAAATGGAGCTGCTGCTAATTGCATACAGTATGTTAATAACTGAGGAGCTAATTGGAAATTAGGCACTGTCACAGGCACCGTAACAGGGAATGGCACCATACCCTTTAATGTATTTAACATTTCCTCTAATGACGGTAACCTCTCAAAACCAGGCACTGTCACCGGAACTGTTACAGTTACAGGTAATAACCCCCAGACTAAGCCTAACTCGTAAACTAAGTCGCCCACTAAGTCTAATCCAGGTACAAATACCGGTATAGTCACAGGAACAGGTACAGGTTGTAATGCCCATTCATTCTGAGGCTCATACACAACAGGCACTGTCACAGGTGATGTACTCGGAACTGTACCAGGTCCAGGAGGTGTAGTACCACCAGGAAGTATAGGAGGCACAACAGGTGTACTACCAGACTCGTCACCGTTCGGATAGCTTACACCAGGAGTTCCTACAGTTGGTATCTCTGTATTCAATGCACTTAATTGTATAACTTCATCAAAGCTAAACAGCTTCTGCTTTGTAGCATCTATCTGCATACCAAGCTGTTTCCACTGTTTAATCTGGTTCTGCATTGCATCATTACTGTCTGCATTTAACTCTGTCTGCATTAAGTCATATCTATAGTATTGCTTCATAGCATCACTGATTTGAGTATTTACTATATCAACACCCTTAGATGCCATATACCCTATCAATGTCTGGTCATCAACTACTACACCATATTCCTTAGCTGCATCACTACCAGTTGTCCAAGCATCAGCTAACTTCTGAGCTACTTCACTTGCTTCAACTCCATACTGTCTTGCTTTCTTCATTGCCATGTCATAAGTACCAATAGCCAAGTTAGCCGCACTTGTATTATCAAAACCACTCTGCTTAGCTGTACTTGCTATTCCACCTATAACAGGTAAACTTGTATTCTCAGGCTCACCGCTTATCTTCTCTAAATTACTTGTATACCATCTTGCCTTACTGTCACTACTAGTAAACTGTCTTTGACTGTCCTTATCTAAAGGACTTGTTATACTCTCAACAGCTTTACTAATTGTTCCTATAAAGTCTACAATCATTGTAAATACAGGTTCAAATACACTTGATAAGTCATCACCTATTCTTGTCCAAGTGTTCTTAATACCTATCATCTGATTAGCTGTCTTAGAAGAAGATGATGTCATTTCATTAGCAGTGTCCCCCATCATCATTAAACTTCTGTTTACATCCATATTACGCTCATAAGCATATTTACCAGCTGCACCCATAGCCACCAATACCACAGCTACACCTGCTACTATTGCTGATGCTCCCACTGCTGCTGTTCCCATACCTGCTAATGCCTTACTACTTGCACCAGTTGCCGCTGTAGCCGCTTTCTGAGCTTTAGCCATATTCTGAGCCGCTTTAGCACCCTTACCTAATGTCTTAACATCTGCTACCGTATTTGTTATCTTCTTAAATGTTGATGTAACAACCCTTGCTTGCTTACCACCTAAACTATCAATACTCTTAAATATAGTATCCATGATGTTATCGGTTACTCTTTTAGCTTCTCTTGCATACTGATTGTTATTACCACTATTATTCGAAGAAGAGGAACCCCCACCAGAGTTCCCCCTATTACCTCTACTACCACCAACGTTCTGTACTCTCTCGTTGATTGTTATTCTATCAAACTTACCAGACTTAACATTACCACTAAGCTTGACATATCTCTCTAACTTACTGTTGAGTTCATCAAAGCTCTTAGCATAATTATTAAGACTCTCATTAGCTTTCGTAGTAGCACTATCGACTTGTTCAATACGAGTGAGAGCTCTATTCATCAACCTCATAAAGTTCTCACTATCACCACCAATGAGTGGTTGATTATTAGTTGTTGTATCAGCCATGCTCTCACCTCCTTATTTTATCAAGCCCTTAGCTTTCAGAGTTCTCATAACCTTATCGTTACGACTTTCCTCTTTCAAGTGTATCTGCTTCATAGGCTTGCTAAACTCTTTATTACCCCAGACTGCTTGAGCTATCTTACCTGCAATTAAGTGTCCTACTGACTGCATATCATTCATATAAACTTCTCTCTTACTTACAAAGCCATTAACACAATTATTATAGTATCTAATGTCTCTATCAAGAAGTGTATCATAATCAATGCCCATCATTGTACAACTCTCTTGCACTTTATCTAACTCTTCTCTGCTATCCTCTAAATCTTTTAAGATTGCATCGCCTGTGATTGTGCTATCTTTGTCTGCATATCCACCGCTATGCTGTTCATTACTATATCTTTTTGCAAGTTCCTTGAGGCTAGGTGTTCCAGGATTTTTACGTCCTGTGTACCCATAAAAAAATGTTTCTTCTCCATCACATTTATGAGTAGTATCTGTAAAATACCAATAAACCCAAACTCCTCTCTCCAGTTCTCCATTATATCGTATGCTTTCTCTATACATGCTTTATAATCTTCAGCTGTACAAGTCTTTGGATTTACAAGTCCTGCTGCTATCAAATACTTAGCCGCTTGCTCTACATCATATTTAACCTCATTGTCCTTATTCCTAAATACACAAGAACGAAGTTGGTTAAATGTTATACCCTCTCTGTTCACAATAAACTCAATTGACCTAAAAGTCCAATTAAGTCCTAAACTAGTTACTCTCTCAATTGCACTATTAAACAACTGCTCTCTTTCCTTAAGTTCCTCTTCACTTATTTCAGGCTCAACAGCTTCATTCTGTTGTAGCTCTTTATTTTCTATATCACACATAACTATTCCTCCTTATATTCACATTATACAAAAAGAGGAGAGACTCTTACTTCGAGCCCCTCCTCCCCCAACTCTTAGGCTCCTGCTTTAGCGAATGCCCAACTCTCAGGTGTCTCTCCTGCCGCTGGAGTGTATGTTACTGTTACAGGTACTTGAGGACCAAATGGACTTACGTCAAATGTGTACTCTTGACCAGTCTCAGTATCTTTCTTACCAGGACCCCATTTAGCCGGAATAACATAATACAATGTACCCTCATAAGTATTATCACCACGAGGCACTACCTCAATGATACACTTAGGACTTACCTGTCCACCCTGAGCTGTACTCTTCATTACCCAATCTCTTACCTTAGTATAAGTTGATGTTCCTGCTGCTCCAGCATATACATCACCTGTACCACCTCTGATTGCCTCAAATGTAGCATCATCCTGTCCTTGTCCAAGAGGTGCTATACTATCCCAACCATTACCCCCAAGAGTCTTGTACTTCTTAGTGTCCTTAGTAATAGAACCAAGATTACAACTAAGAATGTCTTTCAACTCGTTTGTACCTGATGCAGGTATTGTGTTGCTGTCAGTGTAAGTCTCCATAAAGTATCTTACACCAAAGTTACTTAACACGAAATATTCCTGTGCCATGCTAATTACCTCCTAATTCATAGTTTATTCTAAAATTGATTGAGTACCTTGGTCTGCCTTGTTCAGACTTCCCTATATTAACAAGGTCGCTCATCATATCTACCTTAGTTAACACAACTGTTAAACAGTCTAATGTCTGTCCATCAGTAGCTATTACAATCTGTCCATCTCCATCTTTACCTATTTTGGAGGGAGCAATTATATATCTATTCGATGCTCTTGTGAGAATCTCTTTTAGATTACTACCAAGCCTTAGACTATTCATTAGACTGTCATTATCCAACCCACCCTGTATTAAGAACTGTACTCTATTGACTATATTAAAGTACTCACCCTTACTAAGTGTTCTATACTGAGAAGGCTCTGCCCCTTTAATGTATATACCGCATACATTATCTGCATTACTGTCCATATCATTAAAAGAGTATTCAAAGCTACTATTTAGTTCTTTAGCTATTTCTTTAAGTACTAAGTATAACACATATTGCTCCATACTATCACCCCCCTTAGTTACCATTGTTTCAATTAACTGACCAACTTGAGACTTAATCATGTCTGTTCCTATCTTGTCATTCGTCCATTATCCACCAATCACCATACTGTCTTGTTCTCCAATAATTAAAGAACTGTTCCATCTTATTGTGATATAGTCTATCAGACTCACTTGCTGTGCTATCATCATAATTTATAAAGTCATTCCATACTTTATTCTTACGAGCTATAAGCCTATTAACTTTCTCCTTAGCTTTAATACTTACTAAGTCAGCACCCATATTCGGAACATTCACATAAACCTCTAACGGGTCATAGCTAATTGATACTCTATACGGAGTGTCTGTCTCCAATGCTACCTCAAATGCTGCTTCCTCTAAGAACTTGTACTGTGTAGGACTCTTATGATTATAAAACCCTATCTCATGTACATATATTGCATAATCCTTAGAATACCCTATTGCTATACCAGAACCAACATTTTTAATATATATGCTCTTTCTTAGTTCCCCTGTCTTAACAGGTGTATACTCAATTGCTTTCCTCATTATCAATGCACCAATTGTAGTTACATCCTGTACCACTTGCTTAAAGTTCAATGTATCATCTGTTACACCAGGTTGAGGAGTATAATCATTTAATGCTACACCACCTTGAGCCATCTTCACATAAACTTCATACATATCAGGACTTAATAATTTCTTAATTGTATCCTCTCTACTCATACCTAGTATCAATTAAACCACCACCTTAGCTTAATCATACCAAGTCAGACACTCGAATAAAGGAACTGTACCATCGAAGTCCGGTATGTTGTCTACACTTTTAACTACCTGTCCGTCAAGCTTATCCCCAACCTTAACTAAGTCTGTTACTATATAAGCCTTAGCACTAACAGTAGTACTACTAGTATCTTGTCTGATAAATATATTCTTACCATAACTAAAACACTTTATATCTACTGTATTACCAAAACTTGGCATGTGAGTATCTTCATCCTTACCCAAGTTCTTTTGCCAACTACAGTTCATAACCATATAATCTTTGTAGTCCATCTGACCTCACCTGCCTCTCTTTTATTTATGTAACAAACTCATATCAACAATCAAGCAATTTTCCCAACCAATTTTTTATACACAATGCCTAATCAATTTTTAAGTACTGCATACATACTTATCAGTTCATTGCTACTTGCAATTTTATTATGTTTGATTATTGATATCAGTTTGTTATTAATTGTCTTAATAACAAACCAATAATATATTAAAGGAGGACAAAAATATGGAAAACGCTTAATCATTTCTGACTACCAGTACCATCACTTAAAGTACTTATGTACTTCTCATCATCATACCCTGTCAGTGTTACACCCTTACTAAGTAACTCTTTCATCTTACTGACTGCTTCCTCTATAAATGTATCTAACTCTTTCTTATTAAACAAGAACCTTAGTATAAACGGTAACTTATTGTATATTGCATCTATTACCATTGCATACTTTAATTCACCTGTGCCACTACCAAGAGTTTTCTCTGCTTGTACTACCAGTGCTAACACAATCTTTTTTACTGTGTCTTTCTTACCCAACTTGTAAAGCACCAGTAAACCTATAATTGCACTTACCACCACTATGATACTTGCTAAATTAACCTGTATAAATTCTACCATCTTACATGCCACCTTTCATTATAATCCCGAAGATTGCACCTATTACCAATGCACCAATTGTAGTTGCTAACCATGTCAATGCTTTCTTTGATTTCTCTCCGTCTGCATCTTCAAGTTCATTTATTCTATCGTCCTGTTTATCTAACTTTACCAGGACCTCCCCCACTCTCTCTGTAAGCATCTTCACACTATTTGAGAGTTCCATAAATGCTTGATTGTACGTCTTAAAATCAACCGTATTGTACTTGTTATTCTTCAACGTCTCTTCCATTCTTATAAGTCTATCGCTTATATCTTTACATGTGCCCTTGATTTCTTTAACTTCCCCCTCAAGGGCACCAACTCTAACTTCAATGCTATCAGCCATATTAACCAACCTCCCACTCTTTATTTATACAGTCACCCTTGAGTCGTTCAACCAAGGAGTTAATAAGCTATATACCTTGTCAGTATAAATACCTCTCAAAGCATTTTTATTATATCTATTGTTAATGTCATAACTTTCAGAGATAGGTCCCGCTTTCTTAGACGTTATACCCCTGATGTTTACACCGACTTGCTTATTGACTGTATCATCCAAGTAGCTGTGGTATATGGCGTTCTCTACTTGAGCTTGTTTAACAAAACTTAAGCCACCATCAGTTGAGTAATCTCCATCCACTAAACCATTGTCCATAAACTGACCTATATACAATCTGTATCCATAACCAGTTGGATATGTCAGTACTCTTGGAAACTCTAGCTTCTGTCCAACTCTCTCACGTCTACCATCGAACTTCAAATTGTCAATATCTCTACAGGATGTTCTAAGCATAACCTCTTTGTCAGAGTTGCTTAGAGTATTCCACTTGACAACTATGTCGCTCGTACTCAAATGATTATTATCTATTAAGTTTTCTGCTTCTTCAAGTGTCACATAACTATCAACTCCAACCATAAGTGCCATACTCTCACCACCCAGTCTTATTTACCAGCTCTACCGGCTAAACTCTTTGTCTTTGTTGCCTGCACCTGCTTAGCTTTAACCATGTTAAGTATTTCATTAACTGCATCATTCTCACTCTTTACAAGAGATGTACTATCAACTAATATGACCTCACCGTTTTTATCCAGTTCTTCATAAAAGCCATCTTCCATCTTATCATTGAGTGTTGCCACATCCTTAACGTCTACAAGAACCTTAACAGGTCCATTAGTCATCTTTATATACTGAGCCATTAAACTCTACCTCCTTAAATAGTTTTTATAAGGAGGTAGGGCAATTTTACTTGCCCCACCCCATTAAACCTCTACTGCTTACTCCTGGTTACTAATTGTAATTACCTTAGTACCAGTCACACCAGAACCGTCATTAGCTGTAGCAGTTACTGTTACAGTACCGTTACCAGTTGCTTTTAACAGACCAGCTGCACTAATTGTAGCAGTTCCACCTACAAGAGTTGCTACACTCCAAGTTACTGACTTGTCAACTGCTGTCTCAGGAAGTACAGATACACTCATTAACAGTGTTCCACCATTTTCAGTAATTTTAGATGCACCACCTGCACCAGTTACTGTGATACTATCAACTTTCTGATCCCCAACAACACTAGTAACTGCGAAACAGTTACGTGCTCTGTTATCGAAGATGTCACCACCGTATATAGCTCTTACATCATACTCAAATGCATTAGCTTTCTGATTGATACCTGCATATCCAATCTCTACGTTACCATACATTCTTTCGTTAAGCTTTCTCAAGTCAACCTTGCTGTAGTTCAGACCAGGCATTGATGCAGGTACAAGGAAGTTGTCTACCATGTAACGAGTATTCGTAAATGCTGCCTCAATCGGAATTGCTAACAGGTCAATCTGAGCAAAGTCGTCAGAGTCATAATCAGGTACATAACCACCATCTTCCTGACCCTCACTATATCCATCCAACATAGTAATCATTGTGTACATTCTGTCGTCAGGCATGTTGATTACTAAAAACTTGCCAAATGCTTCAAAGTCTACAGTTACACTAAGTGCATCACCTGCATTAGTGATAAGACTCTCAAGTCCTGTGTTGACATTAACTGTCATCTGCTTACTAAGCATTGCCCCAGAAGCAAGACCATAGTTCTTAATGATAGCTTTCTGGAAGTTAGTGTACACTGAGCTTCTGATAAACAGAACACTATCTCTGTCATAACCAGAGTTAAAGATTTTGTTCTGTAGTCCAAGTACAGTATCAAGGATGTTGTCCACGTCTGTCTTGTAACCAACCTCACTGTTCACATGTCTGTTAGCTGCAGGAATCTTACTGTAGAACTGAGCAATGTTAGTTGCATCAATTTCTGCAGGAAGTTGATTATCTAAGAAGTCACCGTTAAGCAACTCAATAGAAGGAGTCATACCTGCTGCGAAAGACTGTAACTCGTCTACTGCATCAACTGCAAGTACTTTAGCTCTGTCGAAAGGTGCTCTGTAACTAAACCACTGTACACCCTTACCAGTACCATAACTCTGCATCCAACCCTTATACTTGCTATAAGACCCTGCTTTACCAGACTCATACTGTCTAATCTTAGTAACCTTACCCTTAGGTGTGTATATCTGGTCTGCTGGATTGTTAAATACCGAAGTCCTACAAGCTAAGTACAATCCACTATTAGCTTTCTTTGCGTAGGCATAAAGCCCATCATAAACTGTAAAGTCCATATTCAATTACCTCCATTCATTAATTAAAGCTTCTACCAGACTTTACAGTCTGTACTCTTTTACTGTTATTGTTTACACCAAATGTAATACCAGAGTTGTGTTTCTTTGCCAGTGATTTCTGTTTAAGAGTCTCAAGAGTTTCATCAGCTGCTTTATTTTCTGCACCTGCTTCATCCTCTTCCTCTTCGTCTCCATCAGGCTCTTCATGTCCTGCTTCAGCACCAGAGAATAAACCCTTATACTTCCCTTTAATGCCAGCGAACACATCATCAAGTCCAGGAATTTGACCATCTTCAAGCTTCATACCATTAAGGTCGATGTCTCTCATGATGTTCTCTTTAACAGTAGGTGTAAGAGGCTTCATATCATCCACTGCTTTACTTACAATAGACTCAATTTTATCTCTTGTTCTACCACCCTCTGCCTCCTTGACTTTCTCCTTAAGTGACGATACTTCCTCTTTAAGCTTTGTATTTTCAGCTATAAGAGCTTTAATATCATCTTCACTTAAGTCTGCATCTGCTGCTGTGTCTACTGCTTCTTTCAAAGCTTTCTGAGTTTCTTCATCAGCTTCTTTAAAAGCCTTAGAGTTAAGTAACTTCTGCAACATAAACATTGACTTCTTCATAATGCTCATACCTCCATCATCTAGATTTTTATTTTTAATGCCACTGTTCCTCTGACAAGGCACAGCAACCAGTGACCACTCGTAAGAGTCTTTCAACTTATTAATACTGTTATAACACAACTTACCATCATATTCCTTACCCATCACATGACCGTTAGGACAAATGGCTACGTCATCTTCACCCTTAGTAGTAACTGCTCCACATACACTACAAGTATCCCCCACACTATCAAAACTAACACTTGACTCTTTCAACAGTCCTGCATTAATCTTATCTATGTAGTCCTGATATTTAGTAAGTGTATATGCTTTACCAAGCACATACTTACGAGGTTCACCTAACTTATTTAAAGTGCTATCATCAGTAACTACCTCTGTATCATACAGTCTTGCTAACTGATTATCACTTTCCCAGTCATGGTCTTTCAAACCTGTTAAACCCTTACTTGCTTGAGCATATTCAACTAAGAAGTTGTCTGTCATTTTATCATTTACTCTGTCTATATCATTATCACAGAGAACAACCTTAAACATATAAACTTCATCAGCTGTCAGAGGCTTTACAGTGTGTTGATTAACTAACTCTAAGTCTTTGTTAATGTTATCAACAGGAGTTACTTCGAATGATTTTGTCTTAATTTCCTTTTTATCCATGCTCTACTCACCTCCTTGCTATGCTCAAATGAGATATCTCTAGGAGCCATATACATCTGAGTCTCCCACACAGTGTTATCTGCATAACTACCACCATCACTATCAGTGCTTTGACCTGCTGTTGGAGTAACTTCATGTGTATTCAACTTATCTATCTTTACCCCATTATCTATCTTATTACTCTCCTCAATTCCCTCAACTGATGATAACTTAGTATCTCCAGTATTAACCTCTTGTCCAACTGCTTCAATCTCTCTTGCTTTCTGTAATGCTATTCTACTTGAGACCCTATCCAATTTAATAATAGCATCCTGTAAACTAATACTTTGCTTATCCCCAAGTCTCTTCTGTATAGCATCTGTATAATCTTTAATGTCTTGAGGAAACCCATCAAACCACATTATGCTAAACTTACTTGTACTTGATAAGTCTATATCAGCTAATGCACACAACTTAACAACTAGCTCTTTAATATAAGGTGTCATCTCTGTTGTTATACGCTTAGCTTCTAACTTAGTAGGATACAACGCTGCTTCAATACTCTTAGCACTTAAGTTCGTTCCCAACTTCTCCAAGTCGAAGAATACAGGGCCTAAGTTAGTATCAATACTTACACTCTTTACAGCTTTCTCAAATGCCTTAACTGCTTCGTCCATTCTTATTTCAGGTACTATATACTCTATATCAGGACTCTTATCTTGTCCGTCCGGATAACTTATTGTACCCTTATTAAAAAATACACTACTACCAGTCGCAGGGTCTTTCTTAACACTGCTCTCTGGCACCTTACGAATCATTTCTCTTGTACGTTCACCCAATCTAAATATGTTCTGTAATTCTCTCATTGCCCCTAGTATAGAAGCACTCCAGTATCTAAACTGGTCAGTACCATATATTTGATTGTTTATCGTATTATGCTTAAATACAACTATCGGAGACATCTTATACTTACCATTGTAAGCTTCAGTCTCTTCATCAAGCTCTTCAATGTGTTCTCCAAGTGCTCCCTCATTATATTTAAACACTGTCTTTTTAATCTTACCATTGTAGTGATACTCAATAAACTCTACATACTGTTGCCCATCTAAGTCAGTATATATATTAAATACCACATTAACTTCTATACTATTCGTATATATTTTACTGACATAACATATTAAGTTCTTAGCCTCAATAGCAACAATAGTAGGTTTATCATTAATGTCCACATCTACCCTATAAGCACTTATCACGTCCATAAAACGTGACCTTACTTCATTCTGTATGATTGTTCCCCAGTTACTATTCTCAATTACTTCGTTAATCTTTATATCTACCTGCTCGTCTCCATCAACTATAGGAGGTTCACCTGCTATTAAACCTGTCCAATAATTAACTGAGTTCTTAAAGTAAGGCAAGTTAGTTATAATCTCACGTATCTGCCAACCATACATAGGGTCAATCTCAGGAAATATACTAATGATGTTAGCATATATATCGTCTACATCATTCTCATATATAAGCCTATTCGTATTACTAATAAGAGCTCTTTCCTTAATTGCCTCTGTCGGAAACTTATCACCTTGCTTAAAAGGAAGTTCTCCCTGCCATACATCTGTCTTTTTAGACAGTATACTGTAGTTCGTTTCCTCTATATAAGTCATATTCTCTATTCCAGTAATGTTACGACCTGCCACCAAACTCACCTCCCTACTACAGAATCTGTATATACTCCATATCTTAGAGTATCTACTAAGTCGTCTCCGACTTTAACTACTTCATCTTTACCTGTATTATTGTCCTTAAACCTATAGCTATATATCTCTGCTATTAAATCTTCACAGCTACTTAATATATATAACTTGCTTAATGTTAATAAATTACGTATACAAGCTATACCATCATTGTGACTATTCATAGCATTAACATATGCTAATCCGTTCTTTGTAAGTTCATCTTTCAATCCCTTAGCACTTGGGTCAACATATATTGCATCACACCCAACACCTTGTTCTCTTAAGAAGTTATAAAACTCTGCTATCTTGTCTACTATATCTGACGGAGCTGTATCCCTTAACTTACACTCTTTACTTACTATATACTCACCAGTCCATGTCCTTGATATAAGAGTAATAGCTGTAGGATGGTCACCACCATAGTCAACACTTATAAAGTTCCTCTTAAAGTCTTTATATGTTATTACTGTATCATCAGCATCTAACACATGTTTCTTATAATTAAACATCGGATAAACCATTCTATCAGCACTTGTCCATTCACCTTTTAAGTACCTACTATAAAAAGAAGGGTTATCCTTATATAACATCTTAAGTCTATTATAATACTCAATCGCTCCGTCCCAACAAGCATCCCTCATATACCACTTGACCATCTTTAAGATGCCCTTATGTGTATAATCTAATATAAAATGAGTTGGAACATCAGGATTAGTACTACCAATATACCACTGTTTAACAAATCCCTCTGGCAATGCTACATCAAGTTCACCTCTAAGACGACCCATAATGTAATCAAATTGCTCTCTTGTACACAATACTGCTTCGTCATGTAGTATACCCATTATATCAGATATACCTCTAAACTTAGCTTCTGACGCTGAGTCATTAAGTCCTATAATATAAATGTTCTGTCCGAATAATGTTGCATCTTTGACTATACCAGACTTTTTACTGCTATCATACCTAAAGTCATTACCATATAATTTACTCAATACATTACACATATTCTTCTTAACTGCTGATTGAGTTTTACCTAGTAGTACAAAGTTAAGTCCTGTGATACCTAACTCTTTAAGTCTACAGCAATAAATACCAAAACCCTCAACTAAACTGTATGTCTTACCACAACCAAAACAGCCACTATGCATAACCATCTTACCCATATAAACTGTTCCAAATGTTTTAATTGTATACAGTTGTCGTTGACTATGACTCTTCCTTACTGTCATCGTCCTCACCACCATCCTCATCAGGTGGCTCCTCAACACTTGCAAGTTCTAAAACTAGCTTACCAAGAGTCTTAGCCGTCTCACTACTTGCTCCTGCTGCTTTATCTATAACCTCAGGTTTATTCCTGTTATTAATCAAACCATTATCGAGTCTGTCCATTAACTTAAGTGCAAACTCTCCACCATCTAAACTGTCCTTATTCTTACGAGCTACGTTCATACCTATTGATAACAATTCACCCAATGCTATATCCTTACCAAAATGATATGACTCACTAATCTCTTTATATTCCCCACCAAGCCACCTCTTAAATGTTGGCTGTGTAAGTCTACCACAATAAGTGTTAAACCTCTTCTTAATCTGGCTAATAATAAATGCATCTGATTTATCAGCCATCTTAATTGACCTTATCAGACCGCACAAATTATCATATACTCCGTCAGCTTTCATCTTCTCAAGTATCGGTGATGTATATTGCAGTTCACTTACATCTACATCACTCACATCATTCAAAGACCCAGGAGTCTTATTAAAGTCGCTATCAACAACCTTACCAATGTTCTTTTCTATCTTATCCTGCATATACTCACCTCCCCCCTGATTTTACTAAAACTAACAAAATACCCCTATCTCTATACTTATATTATATAGAAATAAGGGCACTTCGTCAAGTTAATATTAACTTTATTATTGATGCTATTTTGTTCACTAAAGTCTAATAGTTCTATAATACCTATATAACAGTTAGCTTTCAATGTATCTACTGTATATTTTTATCCTTGTCCAAATAAACTCCCTTGCCATCTTCAATGTTTACCACGTTATCAAGACTGACTTCTGCATATATTACAATGTTATTCTTTCTTATATTACCATTATCTAATGTTATATCAGTCCTAACTCCTAAGCTCTTCTTTAAGTCCTCACTGCCCTCATACTTAATAATTAAACTGTCCATTATATTATCAGCATTAATGCAGAAGTACATTTTATCAATACCTGTCTCTTCTTTAACCTTAACTGCTTTCTCTTTAACTGCTTCAATGATGTTAAGAAGTTTACCCTTAGCCTTATTACTCTCAACCTTAGCCTTATTAAGCTTCTTATTTGCTCTTCTCTGTTCTCTCTCAGCCTTACGTCTCTGTTCTCTGTTAGGCTTATAAACTACCTCTTTCTTAGCAGTCTCTTTAACAGTATTCTCTTTAACAGTAGTCTCTTTAACAGTATTCTCTTCCATAATAATTGCCCTCCTCATATTATTCTTCTATTACTTCACCAGTATCAACTGATTGTAACTCATATAATAAGTCCCATCTCTTACTCTGTAAAGCTTCTCCTATTGCCATCATTGTTATTCTTGATGGAGTTGCTTGACCATTCTCTATCTTAATGTAATACTCTCTAGTTATGTAAGACTTATCTGCAACCTGTTGACAAGTTAAACCTAATCTTTGTCTACAAGCTTGCATCTTACGTCTTACAAACTTACTCTTCGTCCTCTTTGCTGTGTAACTCATGCTCTCCCCTCCTGACCATTGTAACTTCATCTTTATCATAAGTGCTTTTGGATATACCTACAAAGTCACCACCATTAAACCCTCTGTAAGCATAGTCACTATCAACTTGTACCTTATCTTCACCTATTGTAAGTTGTACTACATTCTTAAGTTCTCTATCTCCTACGTAAATGTGATACTTATATCCTGCAAGCACTTTCATAATGATTACCTCCTAATCTAAAATGTTGAGCCAGCCAGAGGAAAAGCTGCTCTTACATATTCACTCTGTTCTCTCCACTCATTAAGGTCAATACCTAACTTATCTTTAATGTCCTCTAACTCTTTCTTACTTGGACGTCTTATCCCATTAAGTATCTCACTTAGTTTAGCAGGGTGCATATTAATTGCATCAGCCAAGTCTCTCTGTGTCATATACCTCTTGTGCAAGTATTCTTTAACTAAGTCACCACCGTCAAAGCAGTTACCCTTACCTCTACTTGTATACTTCATTATTCTCTACCTCCCTTATCATGTGACTTACCCTCATAAACTCCTGCTCTCTTAAGTCTACTAATAATAGTCATCTGTCCAACCCCAATATCTTTAGCTATCTTATAAGCACTTTCACCTGCTACATAACGTTGTACAACTTCATCATTGTTAAAGTCATCACGTCTTAGAGGTCTTTCTTTCTTCTGCCAGTACTCATTAATCTTAGCTGTCTTATTTACTTGTTCTTGATAGTTCTTTACATCTTGCATATGCTGCTCCTCCAATCTCTTTATTTCAGTTTTTAACTTACCATTATCTATTACCTGTCTAACTAATATATCAACTAGTTCTTCAGGTGTTTTAGATAACATACTCTTTCTGTACTCCTGTTCAGTCACATTAATCACCACCTGCCTAATATAATCTTTACTAAAACTTATATCTTACTTACTACAATTTATCTTCTTTATACTATATATTATATACCATTTACTAAAATTAGTCAATACCCTATCTTACTAAAATTAAAATTATTTTTACTACTTCCATCTTCTTCCAAAACCAACTACTATTTTTACTCTCAAAACTCAACTTAAAAATTAACTCCACTGTACCCATAATTTTTACCCACTGCTTATATTACCTTTTTACTTACTGTATCTATAATTTTTTATAAGCTAAAAAGTTTACTAACTTCAACCACTTATAATCCACACAACACTATCTAATTCTATTAATGTTGATAACACTATATAAGTATATCTAATAAGCTACTTTAATTACTATACTGTATATTCATTATACTATGTTATTTATACTTCTATAGTCTATCTATTAACTTACTTTAGACACTATATAAGCATACCTTAAACTTACTTTATCTATCACACTACCAATGCAAAATAATAACACCCAACAGTCTATTCAACCATTGAGTGCTATTATTTAACTTACTTTATATAGTTAGGAGGACCATATAAACTTACTTTATTCTACATCTTCATCTATTGTTCTATTATATATCTTACCAAGACCACCACTATTTACTTCTACATACAGACTGCCAAGCCCTATACCTGCTATGTCTCTTACTCTGTTCACATCTGTCTTATCAACCTTAAGTCTTATCCAATGTAAGTCCTTATCTATTATAGTGACAAGTCCATCATTATTAATTACTGGAGTACCATATCTACCTATGCAACCAATAAACTCTGTATCAGAGCTGTCATATACACACATAACAGGTACTTTATAATCTACCTTGCTACCAGTTATATCTATTACAATGCCCTCAACATCATAATCATTGCTTACTAACTTACCATCAAGTTTACTTATTACTCTAAACTTGCTAATACCCTCGAGGTAACTGACACCAGTTACCTCTTTAAGTTCCTCACCATTAAACCTTATTGTTAAACTACTCATATACATCGCTCCCTCTCCAAATGTTATTGTCTATTAACCAGTCTACAAATGCATTAAGCACTTCCTCGTTAATGTACTCATTGTTACCACACTTAAACTCATATTTATTATCTATCTCTTCTACGTATCTCTCTATGTCCTTAACACTTAATGGCTGGTCAAGTACCATAAAGTCAGTGTTAGACTTGTTATGTTCTATATGTACATAACTATCTCCGAAGTAGTGATACAGAGAAGATACTATCTTACCATGTCTAATATTACCACCTTGTGTTGTCCACTCTAAAATCTTAGCATTATTCTCCCATGACTTGTTTCTCATATGATTGCATATAGGAGTCTTATCTTCGCTATCTAATGCGTCATACTCTTTAGTATGTGCTAACATAGCTACTAGACTATGTGTACCATATAAACAAGTTGTTAACTTACCCTTAGTGTCTCTTACCACTATAGGAGTATATACATACCCGTTACTCTTGCTACTTGTAGAACCATCTTCGTACCACTTAACAGCTAAAGTAGTATTACCTACCATATCTCTTACAGGAACAAGTAAACCAGTTAAACCTCTAACTGTATCTACATATATCCTATTGTCTGCTCTGTCAGTTATTACATAAGCACCATTACCTAAGTCCTGTGCATCTGCAACCATCTCTCTGACTTCACATCTGTTGTTCTCTGCTGCTCCCTTATTCTTTCTGCTTGTGCTCTTGTTCAATGTTTCCATAGTCATGATGACTACCTCCTTATAAATTATTTGTTAATATTTATTTACCTTGTTTACTATTTTTACCTCTTGTGTCCCTACCATCCTTAACATAGTACTTACCACCCTCAAAGGCTTTAAGTCTATATATAACTGCTGATTGAGACATGTTAAACATCTTTCCTATACTATAAGGTGATTTACCCTCTAAGTACATACTCACCAATACATTGTCCTCTACATCTATTCTCTTTGCAGGGTTACTACTATCATGTATTTTATCTACTGCTTCTAACTCTTTAACTCTTTCCTTACTCTTATTCAACTCTGACTTTAAATTCTCTATAATGCTGTCTTTCTCTGCTAACTGTTTATTTACTTTGTCTTTATCCATTGTCCATGTACTTCTTATTCTCTTAAACTTCTCTCTGTACTCTTGCTTGATAAACTTATCCACTAACATGTTATCTCTATCTTCTAACTCTTTCTCTAATGCTTCTATATCTATATCTCTCTGATATAACTCACACTCTAAATACTCTATTCTTTCATTCAATGCTTCTATTCTACTGTTCACTCCAACTAATATGTCTTTACTCTCTATACTACCTGTACTATTTAGTTTTCTGTAATACTCAAATAAACTACTTGTTGCATGACATAAGTCACAATAGTATCCTATAATCTGTCCTGCAAATTCTTCTGTGCTTGTACTCTCTTTAATCACTGTTACATTAATCTTTAACATTCTCTCATACATGCTTATTAGCTTATTCTTAGCTGTCTCACTTCTTAACCCATCTGTTAATAGTTCTATATAGAGGGAGTCTATTAACTTGACTGACTCTCTCATATCCTGTTCCATGTTCTCTAACACATTGACCACCTCCTATGTATTTAACCTGCCATCTTCAGGTCCAGTAGGTTATCTCTGGACGACACCCACATATGTGAGTGTTTCGGCTATTAGTCTCCCATGTTCATCTTAAAGTCGTTATATTTATCTATTGCATTTACTACATATGACTCTGGTACTATACTAATTCTTGGAGTTGGTATACTACTAAACCTCTCAATTACTTCATGCCATATATCATACTCTACTGTATGACTTGTTGTGTTATAATGTATTGCCTTAATCTTACCTTGTACTGTCCATTGTTTTTTAGGTGATGAGTAGAACATAACTGCTTGACCAACACTGTACTTAGCTACCATACTTGCATGTACTACGAAGTTCTCTTCATAACCCTCAACTGCTACAGTGTAAAGTGTACAATACTTACCGTCCTCCACATTAACCAACTTGCCTGTAACCCCACCCCTTACTGCTACATTAACCATCTCGTCTGTTATAATCATAATCTTTGTCCTCCTAAAATTATTTATTATTTTTTAACTACTCTTTATACTCTATATTATATTACATTTACTAAACCTTGTCAATACCTTTATTAAATTTATTTTTATCAAAATCAATTATTTTTTATCAAGTCTTTTTCACTAATTATTATACCTCCATAAACCTTATTCTTTCAAATGTCTCCATACTGTAGACCTGCTTATCTTTAACATACTTGCTATTTCTTCATATGTCATACCTCTCTCCCTCATTGCCTCTATTACTTCTTTACTAGCTTGAGGTTTGCTTGCTAATTTAACTCCATTCTCTAATCTTCCTCTATTTAACTCATACTCACCTGCTTGTGGATTATCTTTTAATGTCTTTATATCTGACTCTAGTACACTAATCTTATTCTCTAACTCTTTAATCTTTACTTGACTGTTGACATATCTACTACTCATAGCATCTAATAAACACAATATAGTATTCTTTAGCTGACCATCTAACATACCAGTGTCCTTACATATCTGTTCCCATTGCCCAAACCCTATCTGCTCTGACTTCCTATTCAATTTTAATAGTTCTTTAATCCATTCTAATGTCATACCTATCACTCCTTATAAGTTTTTTAATTAAATAATTTATACTACTTATTCAACCATATGCTTGTTTACACGTCTATTTTGTTGCAAATAACTGTACACATTTAAGACTATAAATGTAAATAAAAAGAACAGTTAAACTATCAATTTAGTCTAACTGTTCTTTACTTCACCCTATTAAGCTATACCTTACAACTGATTGACTACATCACTTAACATCTGTAGCATCTCATGATGTGTCTCTTCATCTATACGTATCTTCTCAACTATCGTAGTTGCTAACACTTTCAGTTCATCTGACATATCACTATTACCTATTGCTTCAATCATTAAACCATACTCATCTTTAGCTTTACTTTCATTGTTGAGTGTACTATCTAACAGCTTCTTTAATTCATCCATTAAACCTTACCTCCTATCTTAGTTGTATGACTAACCCTATCAGCAAGTTCAGCTTTTTTACAAGACCACTAAACTTTCTTTGTATAACCTAAATGTATCCAACCTGCACCACTCTTAAGTTTACCCCAGTTCTCTGTACTGTTCTCATGAGTTATTGTATAAACTCCTCTGTCCTTAATCTGTCCAACAATACTACAACTTGTACCAGGACCACTCCTAATGTTCAAGTCATCACAAGTTACTCTTACTAAGAAGTCCTTAACGTCTACTATTCCATCTTTAGGAGTTGTATCTTTTACAGTTGTACATATTAAACTACCCACATTGACTGCATATATTACTACATTGTCAATTGTAAGTACTGCCCTGTCTCCCTTAATTTCCTTAACCACATACTCTTTAGTCTTATAACCACTTGCAATTGCTTTACCATCAAACTGCTTTGCACCACTAACTAACTTAACCTTATCCCCAACTTTAATACTTGTAGAATTATCAGTTGGAGGAGTTACTACAGGTGTATCAATTGTACCCAATCTCTCGTTTACCAGTTTAGCTATCTCACCATGTCTACTGTACAACCACTCACCAGGACAACTCTTATTAGCAAACCACCTATGCACTGTCATGTTCTGTTTATCTACTTGTCCTATTAAACTCTTATCTCCTTGCCATAGTAACTTCTTAATACCGTTACGTTGACAAATGTCCACTAGCAAGTTTATCAAAGACTTATACACAACATTCCTAACTGCATAAGGCTCTGTCGTATCACTTGCCACCTCTATCGTAATTGCCCTATTGTCATTAGAAGAACTACTTGTACACCAACTTCTATTCTTCTCTTCACAATATAACCCAATACGTCCATCTGACCCAATACCATAGTTACAACTTGCTTGTCTTGATGTTGGTGCAAATACTTCTCCAAGTGTCTCTACACTACACTGTCCAACTACACAATGTATTGTAATTGTATCAATTGCGTGATTTCTAAGTCCAGAGTTATTAGGACTTAGCTTAGTGTAGCTAACTAACTTGCTATTACTATATCCCATGTTATTCATCCTCCCCTCTATTGTTGCTAAGTGACTCCAAAGTGTCCTCTGTCACTTCTTCATCATCACTTATCTCTATTCCGTCCAGTATCAGTTTATTATCATCCATGTCAATCTGCTCCTCTCTTGAGCTGTCTATCTATTCTCTATCAGTACAGTATAGCTGTGATTATTCCATCCCCTTATACCCCATCGGCTTAGTCACATTATATCGTATTTTTTGAGAACTGTCAAGACCTATGCTCTAAAATTTTTATTTTTATGTTGTGATTTTATTTTAACAAGTAGTACATACATCTGTAAGCACTATTGTACTTGCTATATGTACTACTTGTTTCAAATAACTGCTTGACCTTGAGACTATTCTATGACTCTATTAAACTACCTTATAGCCATAAGACACATACATTATGTCTGTATCCTGTTTAGTAATTGCTGTCTGTAGTTTAACAAAGCTTATTACATTTGTCCACCATTTATCAGCTGTCCAGAACACTCCCCTATCTTGTGTATTCATTGTTACTTCAGTGCTGTTATTAGTTACTATCTTAGTCTTATCAGTATAATCATAAGTATCACCGAAGTAACTTGCAAAGTCTGTATTGTACAAATCAAAGCCAATTCTCAACCATCCTAAGTTAGTACCTGCAGCATAAGGTATACTATTAGGATTTATACCGTCTACTATATCTACTATTGTGCCACCTATATCATCCATACTAGTAAACACATATCCTATTGCTTTGTAACCTGTGTACCTAAAGTCTGCTACACCACTAAGTCTGCTTGCTACATACATAATGTAGTTACTACCGTAATTACCAAATGCAACATAATCTGCTGTCATGCCACTTGGTAAT
>ENA-UOOM01001186-UOOM01001186.1-fermentation-metagenome-genome-assembly--contig:-NODE-1186-length-26121-cov-18.653150_pt1 | contig 26121 bp, 28 predicted proteins | sample MGYA00245781_ERZ724031 | MGnify/ENA primary metagenome ERZ724031 (study PRJEB28704, sample SAMN03018317) | fermentation metagenome | biome: anthropogenic terrestrial biome; feature: soil... | reverse complement strand
CATAAATTGAGAAGTCGTTGCATATATAAATTTGCGTAAAATTGTTTAATAACTAAAAAATAGTGGTAATTATATATACAAGTATAGTATAATACAATTAATTTAAAATTCTATATCGGAGAGGAGTGTTATTATGCAACTTGGTTTTATAGTAATTCTTATAATAGCTATTTTCGTAGCAATCTTTGCAATCCAAAATGGAACACCGGTTCCCGTTGATTTGTTTTTTGCAAGATATGAAATGCCTTTAGCGGTAATAATGATGGTCTGTCTTATCCTTGGAGCTGTTATACTTTTAATTTTAGGCACTACAAGACAGTTTAAGAAAAGGTCGGAGCAAAAGGAATTGAAAAATAAAATCAAGATATTTGAAACGGAAAAGGCTCAAAATGACATAAATATTAAAGCTTTAGAATCAGATAAACAAAATCTTATGAAAACAAATGAAGAGCTAAATGCAAAAGTTACCGAGCTAAAGGACAAAATTAAAATGCAGGAAGGATTATTAACAGAAAAAGTCCGGGAATTAGAGGTATTAAAAACTCAGGGCATTGGTGAAAATGTAACTGAAATTATAGATGAAGGTGCTAAAGAAACTGATAATGAAAACAGTGAAGTTGAAAGTCAATGAATTAAATGATGATGAAGTAGAAAATATCAGCAAAAGATTTAATCTGTTAAAAACATCGTCGAAAATACTTTTAAACAGGAATATTAAAACTTTTGATGATATAGAACAATTCCTTGACCCGGACTTCAAATATTTTGAAAGTGCCGAGAATTACAAAGATATTGACAAAGGTTGTAAAAGAGTAATTGAAGCAATCAATAACAATGAAAGAATTTTGATATATGGGGACTACGATGTTGACGGAGTAACTTCCATAAGCCAATTTATTGTTTATTTAAAAAAGGCGGGTGCGGATGTTAATTATTATGTTCCGGAAAGAGAACTTGAAGGATACGGTATAAGCAGCCAATTCGTTGACAGTATTAAAAGCGGCAAAATAATTGTGGATTTACTGATAACAGTGGACTGTGGTATTGCTGAAATCGAAAAAATCGATGAAATTACAAAGCATATTAAGGATGTAATTATATTAGACCATCATCAGTGCAGGGAAGAGCTTCCAAAGGCTTATGCCGTAATTAATCCAAAACAAAAAGATTGTCCGTCGGAAAACAAGCATTTATGTGCAGCAGGACTATCTTTTAAATTTTTGTTATATTTAAATAAGTTTTTAAAATTAAGCGATATTGAGGATGTATTGCTTGAATATGCCTGCCTCGGTACTATTGCCGACATAGTTGACTTAGTAAAGGATAATAGGATTATTGCGGAAAACGGTTTAAACTATATAAATAATACGAAAATTTTGGGTCTTAAAAAATTGATTGATGTATCAGGCATAAAGGATAAAACAATAAAATCATACCATATAGGATTTATAATAGCTCCTCGTATCAATGCGGCGGGCAGAATGGCATCAGCCAAAAAAGCAATCGAGCTGATGCTTACCGATGATGAAAAAGAGGCTGAAAAGCTCGCCTTGGAATTGGAGAACCTGAACAGCGCCAGAAAAGAAGCGGAATGTGTAATATTCAATGAAGCTGTTGAGAAAATCGAAGCAGATTTTTTGTATAAAAAGAATGTAATTGTTGTATACGGAAAGGACTGGCATGAAGGTGTGATTGGAATTGTTGCATCAAGGCTTACGGAAAAATATTTCAAGCCAAGTGTTGTTATTTCCGTTAAGGACGGAATAGGGAAGGGTTCGGCAAGAAGCTTGGAAAATGTTGATATATTCGAATCATTTAAGTGCTCCGACTGTTATCTTGAAAAATACGGCGGACACAAGCTTGCTGCAGGTCTCACCATATTGGAAAAAAACATATACTCCTTCACCAATGAACTGAATAATTATATCAGTTCTGTCATTGATGATGAATATATTTATAACGAAATAAGCGTAGATGCAATATTAAAGATTCCTGACATTAACTTAAGGCTTTATGATGAAATAAATAAGTTTGAACCCTTCGGCTCGGGCAACCCAAAACCATTATTAGCTCTAAGGGATGTAAATTTAAAAAATATTCGGAAGGTTGGGAAAGAAGGCAATCATTTAAGCTTTATGCTATCCCGGGAAGGGTGCAGTATTCCTGTTATAGGATTCGGAAAAATCGGCATGCTTGAAAAAATACTTTCCATACCATATTCATACATCGTACATTTAAATGAGAACATATTTAATGGAAAAAGAAGCGTACAGCTGATTTTGCATAATGTTGAGGAACAAGAAAATTTCGATTACAAAATAGATGATGAAAAGATAAAAATATTAAAGATTTTAATTAATAAAACAAAATCTAAAATAATCAAGACAGATATATTTATGCTTGTAGAAAAGCTTAATAAATTATATAATACAAAAATAACAGCTGAAGAAATAGTATGTATTTTAAAAAAGGCAGACAATATACAATATGCTTTAAAAAATGACATATTGTATATTAAAAAATGAACCATGGAGGGACCATGAAATTAAAAGATAAAATTCGAGTTATAGAAAACTTTCCCGCTGAAGGAATTAGTTTTAAAGACATTACAACATTGCTTAAAGATGCTGAAGCACTAAATGAATGTATAAATCAAATGGCGGAAAGATTTGATGATGTTAAGATTGATTTAATTGTAGGACCTGAATCAAGGGGCTTTATATTTGCCACACCTTTGGCTTATTTGTTAAAAACGGGATTTGTGCCCGTAAGAAAGCCGGGGAAGCTTCCTGCGGAAACAATTAAATATGAATATGAATTGGAATACGGCACAGACTCTTTGGAAATACACAAGGATGCAATCAAAAAAGGACAAAAAGTATTGATTGTGGATGATTTGTTGGCTACCGGAGGTACAATGTACGCTACGGCAAAATTAGTTGAAAAGTTAGGCGGAGAGGTTGCCGGGTTAGGCTTTCTCATAGAGCTGAGCGATTTGAAAGGAAGAGACAGATTAAAAGGATATAAGGTAGAATCATTAATAACATATGATAAATAGAAGCCCTAACCCCATTTTTCAGAGTGTTTTTTCTGAAAAATGGCGGTAGGTCTTTCGCAACGAATTCCCAATTTATGCGACGTCAGGAGCAAATAAATTAGTGAATTTTCCTGCGAACCCCATTTTAAATTCTACTTATGCAGGTGAGCTATGTTAGGAAATATTATTAATCAAATTGAATCATACAATCCAAATGCTGATTTAAGTGTTGTTGTCAAGGCATATAATTTTGCCGAGATGGCACATTCAAATGCACAAACAAGATTTTCCGGTGAAAGATATTTTATTCACCCTTATAATGTTGCTCTTATTTTGGCTGACTTGCATGTTGATGTCCAAACTATTGCAGCAGGTCTTTTGCATGATGTTGTTGAAGATACGGGTATTACCTACAATGAAATAAAAAGAGAGTTCGGCGAAGAAATTGCCAACATGGTGGACGGTGTTACAAAGCTTAGCAAGGTCAAGTACAGAAACAAGGAAGAACGGCAGGCTGAATCCTTAAGAAAAATGATTATAGCAATGTCAAAGGATATAAGGGTTGTTATTATAAAATTAGCCGACCGCCTTCACAATATCAGGACTCTGCAATATATGCCTGATGAAAAACAATACCAAAAGGCTATGGAAACTATAGAAATATATGCCCCTATAGCAAACCGGCTTGGTATTGCGTCAATTAAATGGGAATTGGAAGATTTAAGCTTAAAATATATAGATCATGAAGGATATGAGGATTTACAGAAAAAGGTTCAGGAGAAAAGCGAAAAAAGGAAGGATTATATTTCCCACATTATAGATGTTATTCAGGAGAAGCTTAAAGAATCTGGAATGGAAGCCGATATTAAGGGAAGACCGAAAAGCTTGTACAGCATTTATAAAAAAATGTACCACAAAAACAGATCCTTTGAGCAAATATATGATTTGATTGCGGTAAGAATAATTGTGGAAAATATAAAGGATTGTTACGGAGCTTTAGGAATTGTTCATACTTTATGGAAACCGGTACCGGGAAGATTTAAGGATTATATTGCAATGCCTAAACCAAATATGTACCAATCCCTGCATACAACCGTAATAGGTCCCGAGGGGGAGCCCTTTGAAATACAAATAAGAACATTGGAAATGCACAGAACTGCCGAATATGGTATAGCAGCTCACTGGAAATATAAAGAGGGCATTGATGAAAACGCCAAATATGAAGAAAAATTAAATTGGCTCAGACAAATGCTCGAATGGCAGCAGGATACAAATGACCCTCAGGAATTTATGGAAGCTTTGAAAATTGATTTATACACCGATGAAGTGTTTGTATTTACGCCTAAGGGTGAGGTTGTGAATTTGCCTACAGGTTCAACTCCCATAGATTTTGCCTACAGGGTTCACAGTGCAGTGGGAAACAGATGCGTGGGAGCAAAAGTTAACGGCCGCATTGTTCCGATCGACACTAAGCTTAAAACAGGGGATCAGGTTGAAGTGCTCACATCCCAGTCAAGTGCGGGACCAAGCAGGGATTGGCTGAAAATAGCTGCTTCAAGTCAGGCAAAATCCAAAATAAGAAAATTTTTCAAGGAAAAAGATAAAGATTTTAATGTTGAAAAAGGAAAAGAATTAGTAGAAAGAGAAATTAAAAAGCAAGGCTACCAGGTAGCAGATTTACTGAAGGATGATTGGATTAAAACAGTTGCGGATAAATACAACATGTTTACCGTAAGCAACCTTTATGCGGCGGTTGGTAACGGAGGCATAACCGAAAACCAGATAGTCAACAGGCTAAGATTAATATATCTTGATAAGAACAAGGATAAAATAGAGCTTGAGAAAATTGAAAGTCTTGAAAAGTCAACGGTAAAAACTCCTCAAAGAATTGAGAAGCATGCATCGGGGGTAATCATAAAGGGAATTGACAATATTAAGGTTCGTTTTTCAAAATGCTGCAATCCTGTTCCCGGAGATGCCATAGTAGGTTATATTACCAGAGGCAGGGGAGTTTCCGTTCACAGGGCTGACTGCACAAATATTCATGATTTAAGTGATTCCCAAGACCAAAGATTCATAGATGTTCAGTGGGATTATAAGGAAAAAGCTACATTTTTAAGCGAGCTTCAGATTAAGGCATTAGACAGACCAAAACTTTTGCAGGATTTGACGGCATCATATGCAGAGGTTAAGCTTAATGCGGTATCGCTTAATTTAAGAATAAACAAAGAAAAAATTGCAATTGTAGATATCGGATTTGAAATAAATGAAACAAAACAAATTGAAGATTTGATAAAAAGAATAAAAAAATTAGATGGAGTATTGGAAGTTTACAGGAATAAAAAATAAGGAGGGTGGACACACCTTCAAAGCAGAGTGACTCTCTGTGGGACAGCTTTGAAGAAATGTCCCCGTACATATGAGAGCAGTTGTGCAGCGCGTAAAAAGCGCAAACGTAAAGGTTGAAAATAAAATCAAAGGAAGTATAGAACAGGGAATTTTACTTCTGCTTGGCATTGAAGAAACAGACGGCGAAAATGATTTGGAATATATGTGTGATAAGGTTCCAAACTTAAGAATATTTGAAGATGAAAACGGGAAAATGAACAAAAGCCTGTTGGATGTGGGAGGAAGCATATTGGTAATTTCTCAGTTTACACTTTTAGGTGATGCGAGAAAGGGAAGAAGACCAAGTTTTATTGCTGCCGCCCGACCGGAGAAGGCAATACCCATGTATGAAAAATATATTGCTGTAATGAAGGAAAAAAATATTTTTACACAAGCAGGGGAATTTGGTGCTGACATGGCGGTAGAGTTAATTAACGACGGTCCTGTTACCATACTTCTTGACAGCAAGAAAGTTTTTTAGGAGGATAATATGATATTTGAAGCATTGGAAGTGGGCATATACGGTGCTAACTGCTATATTGCGGGAAGCGAGGAAACTCATGAAGCAGCCATAATAGACCCCGGCGCTGAATTTAATAAAATCGACAAAAAGATAAATGCCTTGGGATTGACACCTAAGATTGTTATACTGACCCACTGTCACGGAGACCATATCGGAGCTGTTGAAGAATTTATTGATAAATACGGTACAAAAGTGTATATTCACACGGAAGATGCGGAGGCGCTGAATAACGGCAGCATGAATTTTTCCAAGTCAATGTTCGGCAAAGGAATTTCAATAAAAGCAGATGTTGAGCTTGAGGATGGGGATATGATAACCTTGGGTGAATTGAAATTTGAAATAATCCATACGCCGGGACATACAAGGGGCGGTATCTGCATCAAGGTTGGAAATATTATGATGACAGGTGACACTTTGTTTAGTAATTCTATCGGAAGAACTGATTTCCCCGGAGGATCCTTTGAGGAAATAATAAAATCAATAAAAGATAAAATCTTTAAATATGAAGATGATACAGTCATTTATCCCGGTCACATGTCACCGTCCACAATAAAAAAAGAAAAACAATATAACCCGTTTGTGAATTAAGATAACAATGTTTAAATTTTATTTTTCGGGTCATGACTATGAATATGAAGCAAGAAATGCATTTAGGGTATTTGATTTAAATACTGACTATGAAATATCGGATATAGATTCCTTTGAAGGAACGGGATTGTCTGTTGTATCATACCTTGAAGAAAATGAGGTTTTTCGTGCAAAAGCAATGCTATATAAGGACAATGAACTGCTGTATGAGTCAATCTATAACAGCAATGATATTATTTTGGAGAAATGCAGCGCTAAGAAACTAAGAAAAACATTGGTAGTAAAAACAATACACAATGTTCTGAAACAATACTACAATGTTTATCCCGATTATGGTATTTTAACGGGGGTAAGAGTGGTTAAAATTTTAATCACCGCAAGAAAATACTCTAAAAGCAATGAAGAAATAAACCATATTCTTAAGAATACATATGAAGTAAAAGAAGAAAAAATAAAGCTTCTGTGGGATATATTAAAAATAGAAGAAAAATATATTGATGAGGACATAAACAACAATAATTACAACCTGTATATAGGCATACCATTTTGCCCTACAAAATGCAGCTATTGCTCCTTTACGTCATATGTAAATTGCCCTGACGTAAAAATAAATTCCTACGTGGAAACATTAATCTACGAGATTGAAAAAACAATTGAGCTTGCCAAAAAGAAAAACTTAAATCTACATACAATTTATTTTGGCGGCGGAACGCCCTCTGTTTTAAGTGAGGAGCAAATAAACAAAATTTTTAATACATTAAAAAAGCATTATGATTTATCAAAAATAAAGGAAATTACTTTTGAAGCCGGACGACCGGACACCATAGATGAACAAAAGCTTCTTTGCTTAAAAAATAATTTTGTTAACAGAATATCCGTAAACCCTCAAACAATGAATGATAAAACTCTGACATTAATAGGAAGGAATCACCTGAGCGATGAAATTATTGAAAAATATTTAATTGCAAGGGAAGTAGGGTTTAGGACAATAAATATGGATATTATTTTGGGGTTGCCGGGAGAAAATGAATCGGATGTAAGAAATACAATTGAAATTATTTCGGATTTAAACCCTGAGAATATCACCGTTCATTCTTTAGCCTATAAAAAACACTCGGAGCTTACAAGGGAAAGCTCTGAATTATATAAGGATTATGAATTGATTAAAAAAATGCATGATATAATTAAAAAAACATGTGATGAAAAGGGCTATAAACCATACTACATGTACAGGCAGAAGAATATTAAGGGCAATTCCGAAAATGTAGGCTATACAAAGGAAGGCAGGGAGAGTATTTACAACATGGTTATCATCGAAGAATTAGAAACAATACTCGCCTGCGGTCTTGGAGCTTCAAGCAAAATAATCACAGGGGAAAACAGGCATGAACCTGTTCGAAATTTTAAAAGTTTAGAAGAATATTCAAATCGAATTTATGAAATAATTAAAAAAAAGAAAAATTTATTAGGAGTGTGAAATGAAAAAAATAAAAGCATTTTATATGGAAGGCTGCCCCCATTGCAGGAAGGCTTTTAAAATAATCGACGAATTAAAATCAAATAACCCTCAGTATTCAAATGTTGAAATAGAGTACATAGATGAAAACAAGGAAGTAAAAATGGCAAGCACCTACGATTATTACTATGTTCCTACATTTTATGTGGACGGCGTAAAAATACACGAGGGTGTACCCACCGAAGAAAAAATCGAAAAGGTATTAAAAGAGGCAATGAAATAAAAATAAGGGGGGCACTAATTTCTTAGTGCATCCCCTTCAATCTTTTTAGTCTGAAGAAATCTTCTCTTTCTTTTTCTTCCAATACTTCCTGAATGAATTTTACCTCTTCTTTAAATTTGGGTATCCTTATATATTCTAAAGCATTTGTCCTTTTCTGAGTTTTTTCGATTTCTTTTGCAAGCTTAAAAATCGAATTTTCTAATTCAGCAAGCTCATAAATTTTAAACTTTACTTCCTCAAATTTTTTTCTTGCCTCATCAAAGGCAGCATTGGTGTTATAAAAGCCGGTTGTCGGTTGAACCTCGCTTTTGTTGTATTTAACAGTGGGTATATCGACTCCCATAATACTTCTCAGCAAAATATCAAAATGTTCATCATTTGGCACACCGTAAGACATATCTTCAACATTTTTAACTCCCAATGTTATATTTGCTTTTTGTAAGGCGGCATATCCCTGTGCAATAACATCGTAAATTTCATTGTGCATATTTTTAGCCTTATCCACATAGACAAACATTTCTTTTATTAAGACGGTTCTTTTTTTGTCTAATAACTCATAACCCTTTTTGGACAATTCAAGTGATGATTTGGCTTTAATAAGATTCGACTTGGTAGGTGCAACCGAAACCGCCATAATTATACCTCCCTGTTATAAATATAATATTTTTCTATCATTTCTGATTTTAATCTGTCTAACTCGGTTACAGGAAGTATGGATAAAATATTCCATCCTAAATTCAATGTTTCAATAATACTTCTGTTTTCATTTTTGCCTTGGGCTATAAACTTATTTTCCAATTCGCGTCCGAATTTTAAATATAATTTATCCGTATCGCCTAAATCATCTTCACCTATAATCTGAGCTAATCCCCTTATGTCCTGAACCTTGGCATAAGATGAAAACAATTGACTTTGCAAATCCGCATGATCTTCTCTTGTGTATTCTTTGCCGATACCATCCTTCATTAAGCGTGAAAGAGATGGCAAAATATCAATCGGCGGATATAAGCCTTTTTGATTTAAGTCCCTGCTTAAAACAATTTGTCCTTCTGTAATATATCCTGTCAAATCGGGAACCGGATGTGTAATATCGTCATTAGGCATTGTTAAAATCGGGATAAGTGTTACCGTACCTTCTTTACCTTCAAGCATTCCCGCTCTTTCGTACAGTGTAGACAAGTCGCTGTACAAATAACCGGGATAGCCCTTGCGGGAAGGAACCTCCTCCTTAGCCGAAGAAACTTCTCTGAGTGCTTCAGCATAACTGGTCATATCCGTAAGAACGACAAGTACATGCATATTTTGTTCAAATGCCAAATATTCTGCAGCAGTAAGAGCACATCTTGGTGCGGATATTCTTTCTATGATTGGATCATCTGCTTTATTGATATACATAACAACATGGTCCAAAACTCCTGACGTTTCAAAACTTTTTCTGAAATAATCGGCATCGTCGTGTCTCACACCCATTGCACCAAACACAACGGCAAAATTATCCTTTGTGGCGCCTTTTATTTTAGCCTGTTTTACTATTTGTGCCGCAAGCTCATTGTGATCCAAACCATTACCCGAAAAAATAGGCAGCTTTTGTCCTCTTATCAATGTCATTAATGCGTCAATTGCCGAAATGCCTGTTTGTATAAAGTTTTTGGGATATTTGCGGGATACGGGATTAATAGGTCTGCCGTTTATGTTTTCCTTCTTAGCGGATATTATTTGAAAACCTCCGTCGATAGGATTGCCTACACCGTTAAATGCCCTTCCCAAAATATTCTTTGATAAAGGAATGGCGAGCGGTTCACCTAAAAATTTTACGGAAGTATTTTCCGTGGATATTCCGGATGTTCCCTCAAATACTTGTACGATTACTTTATCTCCTTCAAGCTTTATTACCTTTCCGAGTCTTAATTCATTATTATCTACTTTTATTGAAACCGTTTCACCGTATGCAGCATCATCAATTTCGGTAAGAACAATCAGGGGTCCGTTAATTTCATATAATTTTAAATATTCTTTTTTCATTTCCACGCTCACTATTCATATTTTTGTCTTAAGATGCTGTATGATTCTTCAACCTTATCTTTCAACTCATCTAAAAGCTCAATATTATCATTCGGAATATCGAATTTCATTTTGTAAATATCCTGCAAAATTTGTTGTTTTCTTATTTCGGATGTAGGAATTCCTATTTTTACGCACTTCATCGCACTTTCATAAAATGCATCAATTACCTTTAACATTTTATATTGTTTTTCCAAAGTAACAAAAGTATCTTCAGGGTGAAGTGCATTTTGCTGCAAATAAGCTTTTTTAATCAATCTTGCGGTTTCAAGCACTAATGCCTGGTCGTTAGGCAATACATCTTCTCCCACAAGCTGGACAATTTCATTTAATTTTTCTTCTTCCTGCAATAAAACAACCATTTTATGCCTTAAATCCAACATGTCAGGTGCTACATTTTCTTCGTACCAATCTTTTAAAATGCTTACATAACCTGAATAGCTCGTTAAATAATTTATTGCGGGGAAGTGTCTTGCATGTGCTAACTTCTTATCCAAAGTCAAGAAAGTTGAAACGAATCTTTTTGTGTTTTGTGTCACAGGTTCTGAAAAATCACCGCCTGGAGGTGAAACAGCACCTATAATTGTAACCGTAGCTTCATCGCCGCCAAGAGTCTTTACACAGCCTGCCCTTTCATAAAATTCCGCTAATCTTGATGCCAAATAAGCCGGATACCCTTCCTCGGCAGGCATTTCTTCCAGACGACCGGAAATTTCACGAAGAGCTTCCGCCCATCTTGATGTTGAATCAGCCATAATAGCAACATCATAACCCATGTCCCTGTAGTATTCGGCTAATGTAATTCCCGTATAAATACTTGCTTCACGGGCAGCAACAGGCATATTTGATGTGTTTGCAATCAATATGGTTCTTTCCATTAATGGTCTGCCGGTACGAGGGTCAATAAGTGCAGGAAATTCTTCCAAAACATTTGTCATTTCATTACCGCGTTCGCCGCATCCCACATAAACAATTATATCCGCATCGCACCATTTAGCAAGCTGGTGCTGGGTAACAGTCTTACCGGTGCCGAATCCTCCCGGCAGACCTACGGTACCGCCTTTGGCAATGGGATTAAAACTGTCAATAACCCTTTGCCCCGTTATTAGAGGTTTATATAGGGGAAGCCTCTTTTCAATGGGGCGAGGCTTTCTGATAGGCCATTTGTAACACAGGGTCAAATTAACTGTTTCTTTATTTTCCTTTTCGAGCACTGCTACCGTATCATTAATTGTGTATTTACCGCTGCTTTTTACTTCCTTAACTGTTCCTGATATTTTGAAAGGAACCAACAGTTTATGAAGTACACTTTTGGTTTCCTGCACTGTTGCATAAGTATCACCGGCTTTTAATTTATCGCCTTTTTTTACAATTATATTAACTTCCCATAATTTTTTGTCATCTATGGACAAAAGTCCAATTCCTTCGGGAATAAATTCGTCCTTAGAAATTTTTTGTATTATTTCCAAAGGTCTTTCTATTCCGTCAAAAATGTTGCCTACAATACCCGGTCCCAATGTTACGGATAGGGGAGAGCCTGTCGAATATATTTTTTCTCCTGCTTTCAATCCTTCCGTTTCTTCATACACCTGTACCGTGGCAATATCTCCTTCCACTGAAACAACTTCACCTATAAGCTTTGAATTTCCTACGGTAACCATTTCATTTACTTTAAAGGATTTCATATTTAATCCTTTCACGACAGGTCCGTTTATTCCCGTAATAATACCTTCATTAATCATTGTATTCACCTGCCTTTAAAGCTTCAAGCAAAGTCTGCATAATAAATGTTTTATTGTCTTCCAATACTGAATCTACGGATAAATCAAATTTAATATTCCTCGATGGAACTAAGGCGAGAAAACCTCCTGTTATGTCAACGGTTTTCAAATTAACCGCATGATGCTTCGAAAGTTCCGCCTTAATAAAATCGCCGTATTCATTTAAATCATTTGCTGACAAACAAATAATCAAATCCAAATTATCATATTTTTTAAGCTCATTGTTTAATTTTAAAATATTTTTATTTAAATAAGTTTTATATTCTTTTGACTGAACAAAATCCTGCAATTTAATTCTAAAGCTATTCATAAACATATCGAAATATTTTTCCTTAACAGACATAATATCTCTTTTAATTGCTATTTTTGATTTGCTAATGCTTTCAGCATATCTTGATTCAGCTTTTTTTGCCGCTCTGTCTTCTATTTCCTGTGCTTGTTTGTCTACTTTTTCTTTAGCCTTTTGAATTTTCAACTGGAAATCTTTTTCTAACCTATTTAATTCTTCTTCATATTTCAAATTCATGGATTGATTTAAAAGCTTACTAAAAAGCACTAATTTCTGTTCTATCGTAACCATAACTACCTCATATTTTAACGCCTATCGAATTTCTTATATACTCTTCAATAGCATTAGTATCTCTGACAGAACCGTGTCTATCGGGAATTTCAATGATGAGGGGAACTTTGGATTTTGTTTTGTATTCCATAACCGCATCCCCTATCATATCAACTATTTTTTCAGTCAATATTAAAATACCTATATCACTACTTTGAACTGCTCTTTTAATTTCATTAAGGGCACTTTCTCTGTCGTGTACGATTATACCGTTAATACCCGCCAATTTAAGACCTACAAATGTATCTCTGTTATCACTTATTAAGAATGACTTCATATTGCCACTCTTTTCATTAAGCAAACAAAATTAATATGGAAATAATCATACCGTAAATAGCAATACCTTCCGCCATACCTACGAATATTAAGGTTTTACCAAGCAATGAAGGATCTTCCGATACTGCTCCGACTGCTGATGAACCAACCGAAGAAACTGCCTTAGCTGTTGCCAATGTTGCGATAGCCGTACTGAATGCGGCAGAAAAATATTTTAAACCTTCGCTGAATCCTGAAGCAGTTGCTGTATCTGCTGCTGCTTGAGTTGCCATAGTTTCTGCAAATGCATTTGTGCCGAACATTGTTGAAATTATTGAACCTAACATAATTAAACCAAAAGCCGACACCGTAGTCATAACTGCTTTTTTTATACTGCCTTTTTTCCCGTTTTTCATTGCTTTTACTCCATAAATAATTGTTCCTGTCGATACTAATGCTGCTGATATTATTAATAAAATTTGCATATTTTTTCCCTTCTTCTTTATATTTTTTTAATTTAATTTTACTGATTTAAATTCTATTCCTTCGCCTATGAAATATCTGTTGAACATTTCATAAAATTGAAGACGAAGACCTTGTATAAATACTATTAAACCTTCTAATACCAATATTAATATATTACCTAATGCCAATATTAAAATTTTTAATAATACATTATCCATTAATTCTGATATAACCATAAATGCTAAAAACAAACCCGCATGGTTTAATGCGAATGCTCCTACACGCACAAATGATACCGTATTACTTAAGGTACTCAATATTGTTTCAATTGATTCAAATATGCTTTCGGTAAAATAAGCTCCCGCGCCATGGGGGAATAATGCTTTTTTATCCATAGCATTTGCCAATGGTTCCTTCAATACAATAACCGTCAAGAAAATGATTAACAATAAAAGCGGTACCGATAAAGGTATTTTTATCAATCCTATTATTGTCAGAATGGTGAAAATAAAACTTAAGAAAAATAAATATCCGAATACTCCGTTCTTTCCGAACAATCCTTCTTCTTTATCGCCATTTTTCAATGAATTGATAATGCTATATATAAATGAGCCGGATAATGCTATAATGCCATATGCTATCCCTATAACCAAAATCTTTGGTATGTTGCCGGCATCTAATGGGCCTCCTTCAAATAAGCTTGGCAGCCATTGCAATTGATGTTTTTCAAGTCCGAATAAGCTTCCGTACACTAAACCGAATATCATGGAGCTGAATCCCAAACGCATTAATAATTGTCCCGCTAAATCCAACTTCTTGCTTAATAACAACCCAACCATAAAATAAATAAATCCTTGCCCGATATCACCGAACATTATTCCGAATGCCAGGCAATAGGTTAAAGCCATAAACGGCGTCGGGTCAAGTTCATTATATGAGGGCAGCCCGTACATTTTTACAATTAATTCAAATGGTCTGAACAACCAATTGTTTTTTAATATTGTAGGAGGCTTTGCCTCGGCATAAGACTTTTCTTCAGTAACAATAATGTTATTTGATATTTTAGTTATAATACTTTTTAAATTATCAATATCCGATTCCTTTACCCAAACATCCAACAGGAAAATATTGTCGCCGAAGTCTGCTGTTTCAGCAATTTCAAATATTTTTTCTTCCAATTTCAAGTTGTTGTAAATTTTGTTCATTAAATCATCAGCCTGCTGATATTTATCGTTTAATAAACCCGATAATTCTTTTATTTCATCTTCAAGCATTACTATTTCACTATTGATTTGTTCCGATATTTGAGCCGGTGATCCCGTATATTTTTCCGGAAGAAGAAACTGTCTCCAGCTTAAGGATTTTAAGAAGTTAGTCGTTTCTTCTTTATATTGTTTAGGATAGATAATCAGATATAAATTTTCAACCGTTGATTTAATTATACCTATCCTGATTACTACAGCGGTTAAATTTTCATAACTTTTCTTTAGCCTTATCCTGTTTTCATTTGACAATATACCAATTTCATAATCAAAGAAATTCAAATCCGCTATTTTATCAAACTCCACAGTATTGTCAAAAATACTGTCCACCTTTTCTTTATAGTATTGCAATTCTTTGATTATTTCTTTTTTCTTTTTAATTTCGTCCACTATTTTTCCGTTAGTGGATTTATATCGATTTAATATTCCAACAGCTTCTTCATAACCAATGGGGTTGTTTTTTATTAAATCCTTATCTAAATTCAATCGAATGCCTAAATCCTTGGATATATCTTCAACCGTCAAGAGAGCTTCTTTACATTCTTGTTCCAATTCATCATAATCTAATATACGGCATTCGGTTGAACCTACAATTTCTGTTTCGTATTGATGAATTAGATAATTATTGCCGTAACGGTCTGATTCTGTATCTATACTTACATTTTCATACAATATCAGTTCCTTTATTATTGGCTCCATTTCCTGCAATGAACCAACAATTTTTAAAAGAGCCATTTTTTCTATAGCCATATACTTCTCCTTCATACTCTATATACTAAATAATTCTTAAGATTGTCCTTTGGAAGATGATATTTTATTCCCTCCGTAATTGTAGTAAGGTTATTTATTATAATATCCAACATATAAATATATGATAATGTTAAACCCATATTTTCAAAGACGTTCTTATTCAGATAGCTATGCATAAAATAATTCATGGCTAAACTAATATCTTTATTGTTCAAGTAGTTTTTGAACTTATCACCCAAGGCTGCTTCTACAATTTCATCAAACTCTTTGCCTTTTTCCGAAAAACAGAGTTTTTTCAGATTATCAAATTTTAGCTCTTTGCCGTTTTCCAAGCTGTAGTTTAACATTTCTGCCGGTGTAATATGATAATAATTTTTGGCGCGGTAAATCCACAGAACATTTAAAATATCTATTTTAGTACCAATAATATTTTTAACCGTTTCCCTGTCATCCTTATAAAGCTTATCAGCTCTTTCAAATTGTGCTTTATAATAAGTTACGTACAATTTCATTTCAATATGAAATTCGCGTTTTATGGCATCGTCATTTGTCAGACCTCTTAAATCGTTGTAATAAGGAGTTCCTTTTAAATTCTCAATAAATTCATTTGCATTTTTAGATGATAATAGTTTATCATATGGTATTTTCGTAAATTTTTGAGAATGAATAAATCTTTCTTCTATGTCTTTTAAATCTTCGCTCCTTGCGATTTTTCTAAGTATTAAGCTAATATCGGTTAAGTCTGCTTCTATCAAGAAAGATTTTACAAACTCTTTATATGCTCCCGAATAATAATGAAGCAGGTCTTCGATTTCTAAAGTTTTATATTTTCCTAAAATGGTTTCCAAGTTGTCTCTATGGATATCATTTTTTACATCCTTTAAAATATCCTGAAAGGTTTCACTTTTTTTTAGATAATCAATCAGTTGCTCAACCGAAGTAAAATCCAAGAATTTTTCCCATTCAAGTTTTTTAAAAATACGCCCTTTTTTAGCCGTAAGCTTCGTTTTTACCGCATAATATGTGTCGTAAGGGCTGCTCATACTACCCCTCCAATGCAAATAATTCGGAAAACAGTTTTTCGATAAGCATTTTTTCTGAATTTTTATACTGCTTATCAATTTCTTCAGAAATTTTGCCGATTGTTATTTTTTGTTTTTCCTCTTCGCTTTTTAATGCCGAATCTATTTTTTTAGCTATCGCTTCAGCATTTTGTTTAGCATTATTCAGCTTTTCTTTCTTGTAAATGTTGATAGTTTCCTCGTAGGTCTGTTTTATTCTAAACAATTCATTTTCGTTTTTTTCTTGGTTTTCAAACGCATTTTTATCAATTAGAATTATTTGATTTAAAACATCTTTCAATAAATCACCCCTTATCTGAAATAGAATAACGAGAATCATTATACTGCCATAAAATATAAACATCAAGAAATATTTTTTATTTTTTTATAATAAATTTCTTGTGGTAACTTATTTGATTATATCCAGAATTTATAAAAAATATTCAATCATTGGAAGCCGAGGAATAGGATATGAAATTATTTGAAGTAATGAATCCATAGAAATAAAAAATGCGTTACACCGATATCAGTGCAACACATTTTTTATTCCCGGTTTTCTGTTTCTTTTATTTCTGACAAGTTATTGCAGCGTTTAGAATCTGATGCTATTTCCCAATGAATTATTAGGGTTAAGGCGGCTCTCAGCACTACGATGGATGCAAGAATTATTAATTCATCAATTGTTCTTATAATTAATGTTTTAAGTATTTCCGCTCCCAATTTGAATTCTAATGCCATTGCCAAAGACTGTGAAAATTCGATTTTTATTATTTCATCCCCAAAATTGAAACCTTTTAAAGCATATTTGAAGAATGCTCTTACAGCTGAGTAAAGTATTATAAATACACCTGCAATTTCCAAGATATGCGCTATATTAGGCACGGCAATATGAATTATTTGTTCCAGCATAAGTCCTCCAAAAATTTTGTAATATAAGCTCCATTATAGTTGATTTACCTCCTTTTGTCAAAAAATGTTTTTTGGAATTTTATATATTTTAAGACATACTTATACTGTCTTGCTTATATAAATATAAGGGGTGAGAATATGTTTTTATATATGAAAAAGAATACATTTATTTTATTAATATCGGTTGTATTGCTATTGACGATTTTTGTGGTTCATAATATTTTTTCAAATTTAACGGTGACGGTTTCAACAACAATATCAAATTGGGGGCTTAAGTTCAACAAGGAAGGAACCGCACCCGAAGGTAATGCGGGGAAAGAATTTTTAAAGAAATACAATGCCTACTATGTGGGAGAACCGGACAGCAAGAACATTTACCTGACATTTGACGCGGGATTTGAAAACGGAAATACTCATAATATACTTGACACTTTAAAAAATCACGATGTAAAGGCAGCATTTTTTTTAGTGGGAAATTATTTGGAAAAAGAGCCGGAGCTTGTAAAGAGAATGGTTCAAGAAGGACATATCGTCGGAAATCACACATATCACCATCCTGATATGTCATTAATTTCAGACAAAGAATCCTTTAGCAAGGAGTTAATTTCTTTAGAGGAATTATTTAAGGAAATAACAGGTGAAGAAATGCCCAAATATTACAGACCTCCACAGGGAAAATTCAATGAGAATAATTTAAAGATGGCAGATGAATTAGGCTACAAAACTATTTTCTGGAGCCTTGCATATGTTGACTGGTACAAAGACAAACAACCTTCAAAAGAGCATGCTTTCAGCAAGCTTATTCCGCGTATACATCCGGGGGCGGTAGTATTGCTTCACAGCACCTCGGATACAAATGAACTGATATTGGATGAGCTTTTAACTAAATGGAGGGAATTGGGTTATACATTTAAAACCTTGGATGATTTGACGGCGTATTGATAAAATGTATTAAAAACATTTTTCGCAGAGGTAAATACCCAAATTTGCTGTTGACAAAATAAAAAGGGTGTGGTAATTTAGTTGTATATATTGCGGGGGAAGAGTAGTCATAAAGCAATGATCCAAGCAAGACAGGGACGATGGGAGCCTGTTATTAACTAATGATGAAGACACCTCAATGGAGCAAATTTTAATTGAGAGGGACTTTTTAGTCCAAATAGGGTGGCAACGCGGGTTATACTCGTCCCTAAGGTATAGGGGACGGGTTATTTATTTTTATATGCAAATTGGCTACGGAGCCTATTAATAAATGGAGGATGCTATGGAAACAATGGGAAAACTTAGAAGAACAAACATGTGCGGAGAGTTGAACAAGTCTGACATAGGCAAGGAAGTCGTGCTTATGGGATGGGTACAAAAAAGAAGAAGCTTAGGCGGGCTTATTTTTGCTGATTTAAGAGACGTTACAGGCTTAATACAAATTGTTTTTGATACGGATGTAAATAAGGAAGCATTTGAAAAAGCCGAAGCATTAAGAAGTGAATTTGTAATTGCAATAAGAGGAACAGTTTACGAAAGGCAATCTAAAAACTCCGAGATGGCTACAGGCGATATAGAGGTATATGCACAGGAGCTTAAAATTTTAGACACTGCAGATACTCCTCCTATTTATATAAAGGACAATGATGATGTTTCCGAGCAAATGCGCTTAAAGTACAGATATCTTGACCTTAGAAAGCCATTTATGCAGAATAATCTTTTATTGAGAAGCAAGACCTCAAAGGTTATAAGAGACTTTTTATATGAGAATGGATTCAATGAAATAGAAACTCCATTTTTGGCAAAACCCACACCTGAAGGAGCAAGGGACTATTTAGTGCCCAGCAGGGTTTCTCCCGGAAACTTTTATGCGCTGCCTCAGTCACCTCAGCTTTACAAGCAGCTTTTGATGGTTTCCGGAATGAACAGATATTTCCAGATAGTGAGATGCTTCAGGGATGAGGATTTAAGAGCTAACCGCCAGCCTGAATTTACTCAGGTTGATATTGAAATGTCTTTTGTTGATGCAGAAGACGTAATGTCAATAAATGAAAGACTTATTCAAAAAATATTCAAGGAAGTAAAAAATATTGATATTAAGCTTCCGTTAAGACGTATGTCGTATAATGAAGCTATGGACAAATACGGCTGCGACAAACCGGACCTTCGTTTTGGATATGAGCTGAAAAACATTACCGGAATATTTAAAAACTCCGGATTTAATGCATTTAAAACTACCTATGACAACGGCGGACTTATTAAATGTGTTAAAATAGACGGTGCGTCAGAGGATTACTCCAAGAAGGGTATTTCCAAGCTTGAAAAGTTTGTGAAAACTCACGGGGCAAAAGGATTAGCCTGGTTTAAATATGAAAACAATACATTTGATTCACCTATCGCAAAATTTTTAAGCGAGGGTGAAATAAATGAATTAATGTCTTTGCTGGAAATAAAGGAAAAAGATATAGTATTTATAGTTGCGGACAACGAATCTGCCGTAAATACAGCACTCAGCGCCTTAAGAATCGAAATAGCCAGAGAAAGAAATTTAATAGACAAGGACAAATTTGAATTAGTATGGATTACTGAATTTCCACTGTTTGAATACAGTGAGGAAGAGGACAGATATGTTGCAAAGCACCATCCATTTACATCGCCTGTCGATGAGGATGTGGATAAGTTAGAATCTAATCCCGGTGAAGTAAGGGCAAAAGCATATGACATCGTAATAAACGGGGATGAAATAGGAGGCGGAAGCATACGTATCACAAACAGGGAACTGCAAAACAGAATGTTCAGGGCATTAGGCTTCACAGATGAAGAAGCTCATGAAAAATTCGGTTATTTATTGGAAGCATTTAAGTACGGCGTTCCGCCTCACGGAGGAATTGCATTTGGATTAGACCGCTTTATGATGCTTTTGACAGGCAGTGACAGTATAAAGGATGTAATTGCATTTCCGAAAACACAGAGTGCATCATGCCTTATGACTGAAGCTCCGAGTCAGGTAGACACAAAGCAGCTGAACGAGCTGAAAATCATGCTCAACGAATAAGCATGGTGAACCGGCAAAACGTCAGAAAGGAAGAGATTGATGGATAATGTAGGAAGGATAGAAAAAATAGATGGAAACAAGGCTGTTATTTCCGTTAAACGGGTTTCTGCCTGCGGTGACAGCTGCAAAAGCTGCAGCTCAGCCTGCAAGGTTAACAGTGTTATTGTGGAAACAGATATTGATGTAAATGAAGATATCAATGTTGGAGATTATGTAGAAATAAGAGCAGAGAATGAAGTAATGCTGAAGCATATTTTAGTTCTTTACGGACTGCCCTTATTATTGATGATAATTACTGTTATTATTGTTCAGATGTTATTAAAGGGTCCCAACAAGGATATAATTTCCGCAGTCGCTTCATTGTTTTCATTAGTAATTTCGTTTTATCTTTTAAAGGCTTACGATAAAAAAGAAATGCAAAAAAATGTATTAAAATTTACGGTAGGAAAGAAACTTTAAAGGAAGGGCGACATACCTCTACTACTAAAAGGAAGGGCGACACACCTCTACTACTAAAAGGAAGGGCGACACACCTCTACTATAGGGATAGTCTTTGTGGAAAGAGGAATGTCCCCGTACTTAGTCTTTGTGGAAAGAGGAATGTCCCCGAATAAGATAATATGAATATTTTTGAAATGCAATATGAGAATTCCGTAAAAAAAGAAGGTCCTCTTGCAGAGCGTATGAGACCGATAAATTTAGACGAATTTGTGGGGCAAAAGCACATAGTGGGCAAGGGCAAAATTTTAAACAGAGCTATTGAATCTGATAAGCTCACATCTGCAATTTTTTACGGACCTCCGGGAACAGGTAAGACAACCTTAGCTAAAATTATTGCAAATACAACAAACAACAACTTTACCACCCTTAATGCCGTTACAAGCGGTATAAAGGATATAAAGGAAAAAGTAAGTTATGCGGTTGATGAGCTTTCGATTTACAATAAAAGAACAATTCTTTTTATTGATGAAATTCATCGTTTCAATAAAGCTCAACAGGATGCCTTGCTTCCTTATGTGGAAAATGGTACAATAGTATTGATCGGTGCAACTACTGAAAACCCGTATTTTGAAGTTAATTCCGCATTGATTTCACGCTCCTTGGTATTTGAATTTAAAAATATCGACATTGAGGATATTAAGAGTGTTATCAGAAAATCATTGACAGACAAAAGAGGATATGGCGGCAGGAAAGTAGAAATTGATGAAGATGCTTTAAATCATATTGCACAATATTCAAACGGGGATATCAGAAGCGCTCTTAATGCTTTGGAGCTTGGTGCGGAAACAACCGATGAAATTGACGGAATAATAAAAATCAATATAGATGTGGCATCCGAATGCATTCAAAGAAAGAAGCTAAATTATGATAAAACCGGAGACAACCATTATGACACGATATCCGCTTTTATAAAAAGCATGAGGGGAACAGACCCTGATGCTGCGGTTTATTGGCTTGCAAAAATGATAAAGGCAGGAGAAGACCCGAAATTTATAGCAAGAAGAATTATTATCTGCGCTTCCGAAGATGTGGGCAATGCGGATCCGAGAGCCTTGGAGGTTGCGGTCAATGCATTTAAGGCAGTTGAAATAATCGGCTTTCCCGAAGGACGGATAACTCTTGCTCAGGCTGCGATTTATGTTGCGTGTGCACCTAAAAGCAATGCATGCATAATGGCAATTGATAGGGCAATGAAGGCTGTTGAAAGTGAATCCCATGAAGTGCCTTTACATTTAAAGGATAAGCATTATAAGGGCGCAGAAAGCCTTAACAGGGGAACAAACTATAAATATCCCCATGACTATGACAAGTTTTATGTTAAGCAGCAGTATATGCCTGACATAAAAACAAAATTTTACGAGCCTAAAGAATCAGGCTATGAAAGCAAAATTAAAAAATTCTTGGAATATTTGAGACAGTAAGGGGGCACAACATGTACAAACTGTTTGGTAAAATTACCGACCCAAATATTGAAAATATTATAAATAATAAAATAGATTTTAATAAATTAGATAAAGATTTAGCGTACGACATTCACGTCGAATTTTACAACACGGATTTAGAAGAAGATATGTTAAATGAAGATGTACCCTATGAAATAAAAAGGGATCATTATTTGTTTATTAAAAAAATAAGAAGCTTATTTGAAAGCAACCTGATTAACATAAATAAATTTTATTTGATGGGTACAATAGTTGATTTGCAGGAAAATGAAATAAATATTTCTGTTTTAAAATCAAATGTCGAAAACAAAAAAAATATAGTTTGGCCTTGCAAGGAAATATTTTTATTTGAAGACCGCAAGAATAAATTAGATGTTTTACTTTTTAACAATCAAATTTCCGAAGAGGATTATGAATCGAATTTGGAATTTTTAAAGGATGAATTAAGCATTTATGATAATGACGAGGAGCACAAATATTTAAATTAGATGGGTGAGTGAAATGAAAGCATACGACTTAATCAACAAGAAGGAATTAGATGTTACGACACAGGATTTAATTGATTTAATGGCAGATGGCAACAGACAGATTGATTTAATACTGCATGAAAAGAAAACCGATGAAGACGGATATCTCACTTGGGATGCCGAGCATTGGACCGTAGTTAACGCTAAAAGATTTATGAGATGTTATTCATTGGGAGACAGGCAATTGAGAGATTTTACATCCCATAATATTTATGATTTGAGAAATGATTTTAAACCCGAGGAAGCAAAAGAAATACAAATAAACTAAATAGTACTCATGTAACCTTCTTTGCTAATATTAATAATATAGTAAGAGATATTAAAGGAAGAGGGACACACCTTCATGGAATGTAAGCCGTGGGGTAAGACCATGAAGGAATGTCCCTGTACTTGAAGAGGGGCACACCTTCATGGAATGTAAGCCGTGGGGTAAGACCATGAAGGAATGTCCCTGTACTTGAAGAGGGGCACACCTTATGACTGGTAAGCCATGGATCGGGTCAAGAAGAAATGTCTCTGTATAGGAGGTTACTATGGAAGTATATATAATTACCTTTCAGCATGGAAATTATGCTGTTGCCGCATTCAGCAAGCTTCAGGGATATGGATACAAAAATATTAAATTGATACAAACACCCTTTAGTATAAAAAATGAATGTGATATATGCATCAAAACAAATGACCGTAAAACCTTAGACATAATTCTAAACGAATGCAGGGGCAGGTTTCCGATAAGCAATGTTTACAGTGCTATGGAGCGAAACGGCTCCTATGTATATAAATTATTACCCTGACATTTTGGGGCATTTTGGGGACGGATCCTTGAGTGGTAAAACACACCACCAAAGTTCCGTCCCCAAAATGTTTTTTGAAATAATGTTGACAAATTTACTGGGGTATTTTATAATGAATTATACCCTACTTAAACAGTGGGGATTGAACGAAAGGAGAACAGACATGATTTTATCGACAAAGGGCAGATATGGACTGAAGGCAGTATTTGAACTTTCTAAAAACTATGGATTAGGACCTGTTTCTCTTAAAAAAATATCAGAAAAATATGATATATCGGAAAGTTATTTGGAACAGCTTTTTGCCAAATTAAAAAAAGGCGGTTATGTTGATACGGTTAGAGGACCGCAGGGAGGATACCTTCTTGCAAAAAGTCCGAATGAAATAACTGTGGGAATGATACTTAGAACACTTGAGGGAGATATAACAACTTCAGACTGTTTAAGTAAAGAAGTTTGTTCAAGAGAATCAATATGTGCTACAAGGGTCATATTCGAAAAAATAGAAAAAAGTATAAACAATGTTATTGACAATATAACATTGGCTGATATGTACGAGGAACAAAAAAGTATTTTAACGGAGGTAAAAAAATGAGCAAAAAGCTTTATTTAGATAACGCTGCGACCACAAGGGTCAAAAAAGAAGTATTGGATGAAATGCTAAAGTATTTTGATGAATTATACGGAAATCCATCAAGCCAATTGTATGAGTTGGGAAGAAGATCAAAAGAAGCAATTGAAAAATCAAGAAAAACTGTTGCGGATTTCTTAAATGCGGAGGAAAAAGAAATATATTTTACCGCAGGTGGAACCGAGTCGGACAACTGGGCTTTAAAAGGAGTTGCATTTGCAAACTTCAACAAAGGAAAAAATCACATAATTACTACTAAAATAGAGCATCATGCAATAATACACACATGTGAGTATTTGGCGAAATTCGGCATTGAGACAACATACTTGGATGTTGACAGATACGGACTAATCGATTTAGAGCAGCTGAAGGAATCCATCAGACCTGAAACAATGCTTATATCTGTAATGTTTGCAAACAATGAAATAGGAACAATTCAGCCTATTGAAGAAATAGGAAAAATTGCCAAGGAACATGGCATATTGTTCCATGTTGATGCGGTTCAGGCATTGGGGAGCGTTAAGATAGACGTTCAGAAGCAGCATATTGACCTTTTGTCGATGTCTGCTCATAAAATCGGAGGACCTAAGGGGATAGGCGGTATTTATATCAGAAAGGGCACAAGAATCGACAACTTCATTCATGGCGGCGGTCAGGAGAGAGGCAGAAGAGCAGGAACTGAAGGTGTGCAAAATATAGTTGGCTTCGGAAAGGCTGTTGAGATTGCAAAACGTGATTTTGATCATCATATAGAAAGACTGACTGTTTTAAGAAACAGACTTATTGAAGGAATAAAAAACAACATTCCCGATGTGGTGCTTAATGGGCACCCTTACACAAGGCTTCCCAACAATGTTAATTTTTCATATAAATTCGTGGAAGGCGAATCAATATTGTTACTTTTGGATATGGAAGGAATATCGGCATCAAGCGGCTCTGCCTGCACTTCAGGCTCCTTGGACCCTTCGCATGTTCTATTGGCAACGGGACTTGATCACGGTACGGCACACGGTTCAATTCGTTTTACCATAAGTGAAGAAATAACGGAAGAAGATATAGATTTTACAGTTGAAACAATGAAAAAAATAATTGCTAAATTAAGAGCAATGTCACCGATTAAAAACGATGAAGATTTGAAAAAAAATTAAAGCAATAACCGGAGGATAAAGATAAAATGTATACGGAAACAGTAATGGACCATTTCAGAAACCCAAGAAATGTAGGAAGTATTGAAAACGCAGACGGGGTAGGTCAGGTAGGCAATCCCAAATGCGGAGATATAATGAAAATATATTTAAAAATTAATGATGATGAAATAATTGAGGATGTAAAATTTGAAACATTCGGCTGCGGCTCCGCGATTGCTTCTTCAAGCATGGCAACAGAGCTTATAAAAGGAAAAAGCATTCAAGATGCGGTTGAGCTTACCAACAAAGCGGTTATTGAAGCTTTAGGAGGACTTCCGCCCGTGAAGGTGCATTGCTCCGTATTAGCAGAGCAAGCAGTTAAATCGGCACTTTACGATTATTCTCAAAAAACTCACAAAGCAATAAAGGGCTTGGAAAATTATAAGCCTGAAGAGGACGAAATACATTGCCATTAAAATCAAAGGGGGATATTAGAACCCCTTTTTTAGTTGTCATAAACGAAAATGGGTTCGCAGAAAAAAGACTCTGAAAAATGGGGTTAGGGCATCTCGCAGTCTCATTCACCAAAATATTTGCTTCCTCCGGTCGCATATTTTGGGAATTCGT
>ENA-UOOM01001183-UOOM01001183.1-fermentation-metagenome-genome-assembly--contig:-NODE-1183-length-26201-cov-6.104949_pt1 | contig 26201 bp, 27 predicted proteins | sample MGYA00245781_ERZ724031 | MGnify/ENA primary metagenome ERZ724031 (study PRJEB28704, sample SAMN03018317) | fermentation metagenome | biome: anthropogenic terrestrial biome; feature: soil; material... | reverse complement strand
CGTCCATTTCAACCAATAACTGGTTCAATGTCTGCTCTCTTTCATCATTGCCGCCGCCAAGCCCTGCGCCTCTTCTTCTTCCTACGGCATCAATTTCATCTATAAATATAATGCATGGAGCATTTTTCTTTGCCTGGTCAAATAAATCTCTCACTCTTGAAGCTCCTACACCTACAAACATTTCAACAAAGTCCGAGCCGCTTATGCTGAAAAACGGCACTCCAGCTTCTCCTGAAACTGATTTTGACAAATATGTTTTCCCGGTTCCGGGAGGCCCCACAAGAAGTACTCCTTTAGGTATGCGTGCTCCAAGTTTAACAAACTTAGCCGGATTTTTAAGAAAATCGACTATTTCACTTAATTCTTCCTTTTCTTCATCCAATCCTGCTACATCTGTAAAAGTAATTTTTTTGTTCGGATCATCTTCCTTAACCATTTTAGCCCTGCTTTTTCCAAAGCTCATTGCCTTGCCTGTTCCGCCGCCTTGAGATTGTTTCATGAATACAAACCATAAAACTCCCAATAAGACCAGCATTCCGATAGTAGGCAGCGCTTGAATCCACAATGGTGTTGCAGGTGTTGGTTCGCCTTCTAAAACTATTTCTCCCGTTTCAACCTTATCAGCTAAATACCTGTCATAAAAGCTTGATGAAAACAAAAATACAGTTGGTACATATGAAGTAAATGCGGTATCATCCTTATAAACACCGCTGACTTCGCTATCGGTAAAAGATAATGATTTTACATTATTATTTTGTATTTGAACTATAAGCTCGCTATAGCTTATGCTTGTCACGTCATTTGATGGCTCAACCATGCTTTGAACGAGCAATACGATAACCACAAATATCAGAATGTACATAGCGATGCTTCTCATAAATCCTTTCAATTATTGCCTCCTCTTTGTCAAAAGACTACTATGATATAAATTGTAACATAATAATTGAAGCATTACAATTATTTAATTATTTGATATTATAATTATTGGTATATTTCTTCCTTTAATACGGCAATATACGGAAGATTTCTGTATTTTTCAGCATAATCCAGACCATAACCTACCACAAACTCATCCGGAACCTGGAATCCTGTGTATTTAATATCTAAATTAATTGTTCTTCTTTCAATCTTATCAAGTATTGTGCATATCTCAACAGATGCAGGACCCCTTGACTTTAAATTTTCCATCAAATATGCCAATGTAAGTCCCGAATCTATAATATCCTCAACTATCAAGACATGTTTGCCCTCAATACTCACATTTAAATCCTTCAATATCCTTACTACACCTGAAGATTTAGTATTTGTACCATAGCTTGAAATCGCCATAAAATCTATATCAAGCGGCAAATCTATCTTCCTTATTAAATCACTGACAAAAATTACCGCACCTTTTAATACGCAAACTATTAATAAATCCTTATCCTTGTAATCTTCGGTAATTTTTGCACCAAGTTCAGCTACCTTAGCCTGCAGTTCTTTTTCTTCAATTAGTATTTTCTTAATGTCCTTATTCATTATTGCCTCCTATTGAAATGTTCAGAATTTTTTTAGTTGCAGCTGACACCTTGTATTTATCATTTATTCTATAGCCTTCAAGCCATAATATATTTTCATCATCTGCAATTATTAGTTTCGTTTGTCTATCTTCTGCCGGTATTTTCATATCGATAAAAATATCTTTGATTTTTTTGCTTCCGCTCATGCCGCAGGGTATCATGAAATCTCCTGCTCTTCTGTTCCTTGCAATTAATTTTCCTTTTATTAAATCATAATCAAGGCTGATTATATTCCCATCTTTAATATCTGCTTCTGAAATATCTGCAACCTTTAAAAACAAGCTTTTATTTATTTCCTTAATATAGTTTAATCTGTTTAAATCTATATTATATTCAAAGTCTTGTACTTTTTCAACTGTTTTATTAATAATAAAATTATCATAGCTTATTGCTGCTGTAATACCTTCGGTTAAGTTGATTTTTTTTCCGGTTTTACCCGTGTTTATTAAATTGATGGCATAATCAATATGCTTCATTTCAATATTTACGGTATTTCCTTTTAATTCTTCAATTCCTCGTCTTACTATTCTCCCTGCTTCTCCCATATCCAAGGATTTCAGCGTTTTTAAATCCATAACAATTCTGTATTCGCTTTTTTCCTTTAAAACCTCCGAAAATTTTAACTCAACATATTTTTCGATGATTTTTTTGTCTCTTTCCATTGCTTCTGCCATTCTGTAAAGTGAATTTTGGATATTCGGATTGAAGTTTTTTTCTAAGTATGGTATTAAGTTAAGTCTTATTTTATTTCTGCCATAAATGTCCTGACTATTGGTAATATCAATACAATATTCATAATTATTCTCGTGGAGATAATCCATAATTTCATTTCTGGAAACATTAAGCATAGGTCTTATTAAGCTGTCCTTTTTAAAAGACATGGCGCTTAAACCGTCAACTCCCGTTCCTCTGATAATCCTTTGCAAGACTGTTTCAGCCTGGTCATTAAGATTATGGGCAACAGCTACCTTGCCCCCACCGACCTCAGATAAATTTTCCTTAAAAAAACCGTATCTTAAAATCCTCCCCGCTTCTTCCTCGGTGCATTTAAGCTCCTTTGCATATTCCGAAGCATTTTTGCGTTTAACAAAAAGCTTGATGCCGTACTTATCACAAAGGTATTTTACGAATTCTTCATCATGAATGGCATCTTCCCCTCTGTACATATGGTTTATATGAGAAGCATACAGATTAAAGCTTAAAATTTCCCTAAGCTTTCTTAAATTATGGAACAAAAATACCGAATCCGGTCCTCCTGACAGTGCCAATAGTACATTGTCCCCTGAATTTATCAAGTTCTTTTCAATAATATTATTTTTAATCAAGTTATACATATTTTTCCTCATTCATTGTATAGCATAAATTATACCACAAAATCAGTATTTTAAAAATATTTTTTGAAAAAAATGCAGATAAATAAAGACTGCAAGAATTTTCCCGCAGCCTCGGCACATTTATCAGAACTTTAGAAAGCATTTCACAGTTTAGGGTTAGGGCATCTTATCCTATCTTTGTGACAAGTACCGTCATGTCGTCCATTACTTTATCCTGACCTCTCAAGGCATAGCTTAATATAGAATTTGCAACAGTCTGAGGGTCTCTTGACCTTATGAATTCCAGATATTTATCAAGAGATTTTTTTGGATCCTGACTTATTGAATCTATTATTCCGTCAGTAACCATCACCACCATGTCACCTACATTAATTTCCTTCTTGAAGGAACTGTATTCAAAGTTATCAAGAATTCCCATTGGAAGACTTTTCCCGCTTATTTTATCAACATTTTTGCCGCTTAAAATATACGAGGGCGCAGCTCCCGCCTTGTACAGCCTTATTTCCTTTGTTCCGTAATCAATTATGGAAAAATCAAATGTAACATACCTTTCATCCCCTAATTTAATCATAAGCACTGAATTTAATGTTCTTAAAATCTGATCTTCCGTGAAATCAGAATATAAAAATTTTGACATCAAATCAACCGCACTGTTGCTTTCATTGAATGCCTCTTCGCCGGAGCCTATGCCGTCGCAAAGCACTGTGTAATACTTGTCCGCTCTACCCGCATACGCAAAGTTATCGCCTGAAACTGCGGAGCCGTCCTTAATTGCCGTTGCACTGTATGTTCTTATTTTTATTTTTTTTATATTTCTAAATTTAAAAACATAGTAATTCGGAGAAACTATTACCCTTTCAACACATCTAAGCTTTGCGCCGCAAACATTTCTGGTAATCAATAAAATCGTACTTTCCGCCTCTTCAGGTGTTTTTTCTGTTTTTACAGTTATGCTTAATATTATGGAAGACTTGTTGTTGGGTATTACTTCGAAGAACTTAACATTGATATTTTGCCATAGGAGTTGTTCCTTTATTTTTGTTTTGGCATTATCGGAAAATATATTCAAATGTTTATTTTTCTTATGCTTGTCATTTATTACAGCAGCTGTATCGGAAGAAGTTGAGGCAGCTTCACCTTCAGCAGTATCATTTTTAATCGGAGGGATATAACTTTCATTTTTAATATTTTTTATTCTGTGAACTTTTTCGTGTTTAACACCTTTTTTTATACTTTTTATCGTATTAATTCCTTCGTTTAACAAAATTATGGCACTGAAAATAAAAAACGCTTCAAATATATTGAGCATAAATTCATTCATGTTGAATCCATCAGCTGCTAAAATCGCTGTTTTCGAAAAAAACAGCACCGCAGCAGCATACCCGGATATCAGAAAAATTGATTTTTTGCTTTCATTGCGGAAATTAAAAAAGTACGCATATACAGCTATAAGCATTATTGTATAAACAAAATCAAAACGAACTGACAAAATCCCCGCAACTACCGCAGCCAACACCGATACCCAAGGACCCTTTTTGTAGCAGTATGAGCATAAAACAACAATTGCAAAAGGAAATATTTCATTTATAATATTCTGCCTTGAAACAAAAAAACACACCAAAAGCAACAGCCAGTTTTCCTTGATGTGTTTATATTCTTTCTTTAAAACATTCATAATGATTAAACTATATTTTTCATCCTGTGTTTTTCCAATCATAATTTCCACCCCTCATTTTTACCATAGTAGCAGAAGATGATTGTAAAATACTGTCAAAATATGCTTATCATTAAATTTATTAATTATTCAGGTCTTCCTCAGAGCCGATTCCCTGAATAAGCTTGTTGTCATTCTTATTTTTGTCTATGTATATAGTTTCATTTGGTTTGACCATCTTGTATTGATCTCTTGCTATTTTTTCAATTATTTCCATCAAAGCTTCTTCATCGTTTAATTTTTCCACATCCTGCTTAAGCTCCATTGCTTCCTTTTCTACATCAGCTTTCACAATTTCTCTTTCTTCTATTTGACCGTTCAAATCCTGAAGCATTTCATACTGGTTAAAAGCTGTAAATGCAAAGTACATAACAAATACAACAAAAAGAAAATTAATAACATTGAATTTTCTTTTTTTCTTTTTTATCGGAGCAGTCAGCTTCTTAAGTCTTTTTTGTTCTTTTATTTCTCTTTCTTGCTGTCTGAAATCATAATTATCAATCTTTTTCTTTAACTCTATGATTTTTTGTTCTTCGTTCAACTAAACTTTGCTCCTTCCTTCTTCTTTTGTTTTTGCGCTGTAACATCTTTTGTCTTTTTTTCTTATTATATATCATTTTTCTATTTTTGGAAACCCTTTTTAGTTTAAACTTCAAAAATTTATACCTTTTCTTTGTTTTGTCCCTGACTGCAATGTATTTTAGTTTCAACGGATACAATAGTATTTTAATTTTTCTTATTATAAATTTAACCGGAGCTATTAAAAGGTGAATAGCAGTTTTTATAATCTTTAAAATAAAATCGATAATAAATATAAAAATCTTCAGAATATATCTGCTTATTCCATAGAAATACAAAAGAGCACCCGCTAAAAAGCCCACTAAAATGAAAAATCTGACATTGCCGTAGCTTATGTCCAAAATTAAGCGGGTGCCTAATTTTATGCTTATTATCCAATATAAAATATCACCTATCACGGTTCCTGCTGTTTTCAGCTTTCCATAATGTCTTATAAGTCTGTAAATATCCCATATAAATCCTAAAAACATGCCTCCCATTACGGATACTATCAGCATGTATTCCTGAGAATAAGGTAAATAGTCCATACTATTTGAACAGTTTCTTAACTAGGCTAACTTTTTCTCTTTGACCTTCATATTCCGAATAAATAAGAGAATTAATGATGCCCTTTACCATAAGCTTGCCTTCCTCTACATTAAGCTTGCTTATGTTTAGTTTTTCTCCCTTTATGGTAAGCTTTCCTTTTGTTGTTATAAGAACAACTGCTTCATCGTTAAAGTTGTCGACTCCTTCAACACCGGTGACATTTAATAATTCCTTATTTTCAAGCACTAAGCTTTGCATTGTTTTTTCATCCATAAACATTTCCCCCTTAAATACTACTATAATTATATGTCCCTTGAAAATCAAATATGACAGAGTAGTAATTGAAGCAACTGCCCCCGGTGAATTACTTCATCGGGGGTCAGGGCATCTCGCAATCTCTGAAAAATGGGGTTAGGGCATCTTGTGTTTTTCTTTGTAAATATCTTTGACAAGCCTTGCATTAAGAATACTTTTTTTCACAGATTTCATACTTTGTCTTGATTCAATTATTCTGCCGGAATTTATCTCAATTACTGCCTTGCCTTCCTTGTCATATACATTTGTTATCGAATTTACATCAAATAATCCATATGCCGCATCATGATTAAACATAGGCTCCCTTACATTAATATAAATAAAAATCATATTCTCATTTATAACCAACGGTACTTTATTTGTAATGCCCAACTCTTGTCCATAATTTAAACGATTGTGATATAAGCTTAGATTAAAATAATCCGCTAATTTTTTTGTGCAAGTTTCAATTGTTGCATTTTTTACAAAAGATGCTTCCTTTGTTATTATTTCCGTACAGTTTCCTTTATCTTTCACATAAACAGGAAGCATAGCCTCGATTTCGTTGAATTTTATATTATTTTTCATTTATAATTCATTTCCTTTGATAAAAATTTTACTGGAATTTCAACAGATTTATAATTCCGGAGTTTCGTCTGTTCCACTCCCTAATCTTCGCTAATGCCATTTATACACAACTTTGCTCAATTGATATAATAAAGCAAAAAGGTGATGAAAATGCATTCTGACATTAACTATATTATTCAGGAATCTTTAAAAGGGGACAACAATTATCAGGAAATATTGCTAAAAAGATTAACTCCGCTCATTTTTAAAAATATTTACACATATTATATGCCTTCAAATCCGCTGACGGAAGATTTGCTCCAGGAAGGTTATATTGTTATATTACAGTCATTGAAAGATTATGATATAAAGAGAAATGTTCATTTTCTTCAATATGTCAAAATAAAACTGTATTATTTCTTTAAAAACTATTACAGAAAGGATAGCAAATATAATATATTAAGTATTGAAAATTTAAGCATGATGGGGAAGCAATTAAAAAGCAACGATGCAAATCAACTGAATTTGATTATATTAACGGAAGAAAAGGATGCATTATACAAATGCATGAGCGAGTTGTCCGAGGAAGAGCAAGCAATTTTACAATTATATTATTTTGAACGATTTTCAATACAGGAAATATCCCAGGAATTAAATATAAAATATCGCAAAGTAATCAATACAAAAAGTAAAGCTGTTAAAAAGCTGAGAAAATGTTGGCAAAATTACTATTCCAATAATTAGAATTATATGTTAATATGTTATTAATTACTAAGCTAAGGGGAGAATCATAATGTCTAAAGAAATGAAATCAGTATTTATTTTGCTGCTGACGGCGGCCATTTGGGGATTTGCATTTGTTGCGCAGCGTATAGGCATGGACCATATGGGTGCATTTACTTTTAACGGCATAAGATTTGCTTTGGGAAGTATTTCATTGCTGCCTGTAATTTATTTTTTCAGCAAAAAATCAGACAATGATAAAGAAGAAAAAATAGATGCCGACTTAAATACCACCATAAGTTCGGGAATTATAGCAGGAATCATATTGTTTATTGCAGCATCTCTTCAACAAGTCGGACTTATTTACACAACTGCAGGGAAAGCAGGATTTATTACCAGCTTATACATCGTATTGGTTCCTATATTAGGTATATTTTTAAAACAAAAAACCCATTATACCACATGGATAGGTGCTATTACAGCTGTTATCGGACTTTATTTTTTAAGCATCAACGAAAACTTCACCGTTGAACTTGGAGATTTCCTTGAAATAATCGGAGCATTTTTTTGGGCAGGTCACATTCAATTAATAGATAAGTTTGTAAAGAAGGTTGATGCTATTAAATTGTCCTGTGTTCAATTTGCCGCTTGTGCTGTATTGAGCCTGATAACTGCCTTTATTTTTGAAGATGTTGATTTCAGCGGTATCCAAAGTGCCTTAGTTCCTATATTGTACGGAGGTATAATGTCTGCCGGTGTTGCATACACATTGCAGGCTGTCGGTCAAAAATATGCCAAGCCCTCTCACGCGGCTATTGCTCTAAGTATGGAGGCTGTATTTGCAGCAATAGGAGGAATTATTCTGCTGCAGGAAACACTGCCTGTAAAGGGATATTTCGGATGTGCTCTCATGCTGGCAGGTATGCTCATAACACAAGCAGAAAATATAAAACACTCATAGCGGCAGGAGTCGATAAAAAAGTTCAGCACAGTGTACTGAACTTTTTTTATTAAATGTTATGCTTTTTCCACCTGGCAAAGCCCTTCCTTGAATGGAGGGAATCCGCTTATTTTGTCAAAATCCCTTGCTATTAAAAGATTTATATTTGCTTTGCTCCAACCGTGGAACATATCAATAACGCCGGGTTTTACTATATTCGTTACCTCTAACTTAGCTACAATACCTTCCTTATTTACAGGCGAAGTTATACGTACCATATCACCTTCTGCCAATCCTCTGTCCTCCGCATCCTTTTTGCATAACCTTATTATTGCCTCTGGCATTATGCTGTTAAGCCAAGGAATCTCTCTTTCCTTACTGTGTGTATATATAGGTACACGATTACCGCTGTTCATTATTAGAGGAAATTCCTTATATAGGTCCGGAGTGCTTACGGGACTGTTAAGGGGCTCTTTATATACAGGAAGAGGATCAAACCCATATTTTCTCAATATTTCAGATGTAAATTCAACTTTCCCTGTCGGTGAAGTAAATCCGGGTTTCCCATCCGGTCTGAGAATTCCCAATTCATATTTTTTGAACTGTGCTTCACCCTTCATTGGTACGGCTATGGGGTTAGGAACAGCGGCTTTCAGGTCATCGTAAGTAACCCCGACATCCAAGGTTAGAAGCACTTCCCTCAAACAGTTTTCTTCCGCATCCTTTCCGCCGCCCCAAAATTCTTCTTCATATCCAAGGGCAACTCCAATATCACAGCATATGCGATAATCAGGTCTTGCTTCCCCTGCCGGCTCTACAACGGCTTCTTTAAGGAACAAGTTTCTCCCGAACGCTGTGAGAGGTGCTATTCTTTCAAAGCTTACAGCCGCAGGAAGAATCATATCCACATAGTTATGTGTCCATGGACGGATGTGCATATCTGCCGCAACCACAAACTCCATATCCTGAAATGCTTTTTGATATTCCTGTGATTGAGGCCACATCATAGCATTTCCGCCTAACATAAGACACGCTTTAATAGCTCCTGTTTTTACATATTCAGGAATTGCATTTAACTGTACACTTCCTTGCTGGTCTGTATCCGCCCAAACAGGAAAATACTCCCTGTCAACTCTTAAATGATCCAATTTCGGAAGCAAATCTCCAGAGCGTGCAAATTCAAAAGTACCTGCCCATTCATCAAGCCCTAAAGGCTCCGAGCCGATTGTGCTTCCTCCCGGCACATCCAAGCTTCCTGTAAGAGGAATTAACAATATTCTTGCTCTGTAGTCATTTACAGCATTTGAATGATGAGGTGCGGCCGCACTGCCCTTAACCACTATGGGGCCTGTGCGGTTAGCTAAAATTTCACATGCCTCGGTAAGCCTATCTATCGGCAAGTCACATATTTCAGCTGTTTTCTCTATGGTGAATTCTTTTACGTATTCTTTATATTCTTCGAATCCATGTGCCCATTTTTCCACAAATTCCTTGTCATAGGCATCATGTTCAATCAGGTAATTTCCAAAGCATAGTGCCAACGCTCCGTCTGTTCCCGGACGAAGCTGCAGGTGTACATCGGCCAATGCTTCAACCGTAGGGGTTACTCTTGGGTCTATAACTATATACTTGGTTCCGCTTCCCTTACCGTTTCTCATGCCGTTAAACGAGAAGGGTGCAGACCATGCGGGATTGTTTGCCCAGATTAAAGCTACGCTTGTTTTTCCGGGAGAAGGTCCTCCGCCCATTGCCAATGATGAAGCAGTATACCACTCAGGTCCGTATGTTAATTTAGCTGATAATTCGGTTGCTTTATAGCAGGTAGAACTTTCCGTACCCATATTGGGTGAGCCGAATGTGAAAGCTAAACGCTGCAGAGCACTTCTTGGCTCCTTGGGATCCCCTGTCATAAACAAAACCTTTTCAGCACCGTAATCTTTTTTAATCTGATTGAATTTTTCTGCTATGGTTTTTAGTGCTTCATCCCATGTTATACGCTCCCATTTCGGGTCGTCAGAGCCCTTTGGAGTTGTACGTTTATGAGGATATAACAATCTGTCAGGGTCATAAATTTCCTGTAAAGCTGAAATACCTTTTGCACATAATAAATTATTTGGGTATCCTTCTCTCTTCTCTACACGGAATATTTTCCCTTCCTTCAAGATAAGCTTCATACCGCATTTAGGTCCGTGGTTGCACATTACGCAGTGAGTGTATTTTATTTCTTCCGGTGCAGTACTTGCCGCCAATGCTTCATAATCGGGATATATGTATTGACCGCCTGTCATCTTGCCGGCTATAGCAACGCCTGCTCCGGTTGCAGCCATTCCTTTTAAGAAAGTCCGTCTTGATATTTTAGCCATTATTTTTCGCCTCCTTTTGCTCCGTCATTTTTATCTTTGTTTTTCTTGTAGGCATATCCGCCTCCGGCTATAGCTGCCGCACCTATAAGACCCGCCGCTATTGCTTCCGTGCTTACGCCTTTTTCTTCTTCAGCCGGTGCCGGTTCTGCAGGTGTTTCTTCTGTCGGAGCTGCTGCCACTGTCTTTATATAATCAGGAGGCAGAAGCGCTCTGTCCATACCCTCCGGTATTACATAGTAAATACTTGTTCCCTCAACATGTGTTGCGTTTTTTTCTTTTATGTATTTTGAAATTTCGCTTTCAGGATCATTAACATCCCCGAATATACGACATTGTCCGGGGCAATGTACTGTGCACATAGGCTGTTCACCTTCCTGCACACGACCATAGCAGAATGTGCATTTTTCCACTATGTTGAGACGGCTTGCCGCTTCTTCTTCAAAAGGAAGAGCCTCTCCTTCATAGCTTGTCACATCATCCTTCACTAAGTGGCGCTGACCGTAAGGACATGCGGTAACACATGCGCCGCATCCTATACATTTGTCGTAATCAACTAAAACCGCTCCTTCTTCCGAAGCATAAGTTGCTCCAGTAGGACATACCTCCACACATTCCGCATCCTTGCAATGCATGCACATTGTTTGTTTGAATTTCTGGCGAGCATCCGGATATTCGCCCCATTCAACCCTGTTAATTGCGTTGTAGTCTACACCGGGACGCGTTCCGTTAGCCATTTTACAAGCTACGACACATGCATAGCACCCGATGCAGCGTTCAACGTCTAAAACCATACCATATTGTTTCGCCATTTCTCTTCCTCCGTTTTCTGTTTATATACAAAACTTAACACTTTAGTGCTCTGTTTATGTATCGTTTGTTAAATATGTAACATTCGAATCTGTGGGAATGGAACTTGAAATTAAAAATTCAAAATATGAAATCTCATTTAAATATTAAAATATTTTATGCTTATAATTGTAATAATTTTATCAAATAATGTGATATTTGTCAATTCTTGTCTTATTTTGTCTTATATCGCTTTTTTAAGGTAATGGCATATAAAAAAGCCCGGTACCCGGTGTACTGAGCTTTTTTTGAGGAAGAGAACATATTGGCGAGATATGTCTCTTATATATAAACCCGGCGGAGGAAAACCTCCTTTTTGCAACCGGGGTTATAGCGTAATTTTGTTATTGTTTATTTGTCTTTTTGTTTTTCCATAAAGCTTATTATTTCTTCCGCAATACCTTTAGCATCATCGATATGATAGCATGGAACACCCAAGTCCCAAGGAATATCGCTGGCAATTGCTATCAGCTCATGGGGCTCGCATAACAATGTGCTGTGGGCTGCCGAACGAAAAACCTCTATTTTAGGCTTGTTTTCTCTTTTATAGCCTTCCGTGATTATTAAATCCACACCTTCGATTCTATCGATAATTTCATCTAATGTTAATTCCTGTTCTCTTTTTTCAATCATGGCAAATTTTTCGGGAGACGAAATAGCTATTATATCTGCTCCCGCCTGTGCATGTCTCCATGTATCCTTGCCCGGTTTATCCATTTCAAAACTGTGAGCATCATGCTTTATTACAGCTAATGTAATATTCTTTTCTTTTAATATTCTGATTACCTTTTCTAACAGTGTTGTTTTGCCGGAACCGGATTTAGCAACAACAGATATTACAACTTTGCTCATTGAAGTTCTCCTCATCTATCCCATATATTTCTTGTCAATCCATTGCCCGGAATTTGCATAAGTCTTCCGGAGTATTGATATTCAGAAAGCTCTTTGAGCATTCATCCATTGCGTATATTTTACCCAAGTTTAAATAATTTGTCTTAACTAAGGGATAAAGCTCCATTACCTTTATTGTATCGTTATTCAAGCATTCTTCTATTTCAGGTATGCATGTTTTTTTATAAAGGGCGAATAAAGGTTCCAAATTATCTTTTATTATAGGAACTACTATATCATAATCTAAGCAATGCCTTAACATTTCCTCTACAAGAAAGGGCTTCCACAGGGGCATGTCACAAGGTATTGCAAATACCCAATCATTTTTAGCTGCCTTAAGGGCTGCATGGATTCCACCCATAGGTCCCTTTCCCGGATAGATGTCTTTTATAAACTTTACATTTTCAATATGATATTTCTCAACATTATCTACAACAACGATAACCTCGGCAAATAGCTTGTTTAGTTTTTTTATGGAATCAGACATAAATGTCTCATCGCCATATTTTATGAGAGCTTTGTCCTTGCCCATGCGGGAACTTTTCCCGCCTGCTAACAGTATTCCCGTAACTTTATAAGTCATTTTACCCCCTCATGTCGCCGTCTCCGCACACAAATTTATTTGCTCCCGACCGTCACATAAATTTGGTGCTCGCTGCGTTTGACTTACCATCCATATGTTCTCCGCTATCACTCGAACATATGGATTAGGTCATAAAAAAACTTACACAGGAACATGCCAATGTAAGCTTAATAAGCCTATTGCATCTCCTTTCCAAACGTGGAGGCAGCAGATTTCTCTGACTACCCTGTGGGCTTAAGCCCAGGTCTTACAAGCATAGCATCCCTTAGCCCATAAAACTCGGAGTATTAAATTTTACTATTTAATTTTATCACATACTATCTGCATTTTCAATGTTTTTTTGCGTAAATTATTTATTTCTCCAAGCTGAAATTATTATCATAGCTGCATCCCTAATGGCGGAATACTTATTTTAATATTGAATTAGCTACTAAAGCTTCATACTGTTCCACAGTCAAGTCGCAATGATAAAAGAGCTTATAATATTTAGCTGTTTCTTCATAAAGTTCATATTGTGCATATTCAGGATATAACAATTGTGTGCTCCAAATCATACCCATGTATCTATTCACAGACGGAGGTAAACCCATCCAATTATAAGGACCCATTGGAACCTCATAATAATTTCCGTTTTTAATTGCTTTTAATTGCTGCCAGGTTTCATTGTCTGCTACAGTATTATAAGCACCGTCCGGGGCAAACAGTATTATATCAGGATCCCATAACATAAGCTGTTCCATATCTACCGGATTTCCTGTTCCCTTGCTTGAAATATCATCCACAACCGCAATATTGTCGCCTACCATATCAATAATCTCCGCATGGAAGGAGCCTTTTGCAAGCACACTGAGTCCATCTTCCCCTACGCTGTAAATCAATTTAGCTTTGCCGTCTTCTCCTGCTTTAGCTATAATATCCTGGGTGTTTTTATAAACATAATCACAGTATTCAGCAATTATTTCGGCTTCCTCTTTCTTTCCCAAAAGTTCTCCCAATATTCTGTAAGCCTCTCCCATAGTGCTTGTTGCGGCGTCAATATGTACAGTCGGTATTCTTAGCTGTTCCTGAATGCCGTCCATGTCTTCCACAATTGTTGATTTTGATTCTCCTATATCAATTATTATCTGAGGATCAACTCTTACTATTTCTTCAAGATTCAACTCGCCTTTTCCGTAAAACTGCCCCAGTACCGTAAGATTATAATACTCTTCGGCAACGTATTGCTCATCTCCGGGTGCCCATTCTGACGCAAGTCCTACAAACATTTCCGGTGCCAATGCAAAAAGAACAATTTGCGCTAACGGTCCCGACGGTGCAATTCTTGTTATATTACTTGGCAATTCTACTTCACGTCCTGTAGAATCCGTAAAAATAAAAGTCTCGCTTTCAGCTTCCGGTTCCTGTCCCGAATCAGGCTCTTGACCGGCTTCTGGTTCTTGTTCCGCAGCCTTATCAGGTTCTGCAATACCCGGTTTATCGCTGCCGCATGCAGTCACCATGGTTAATATCATGCACACCGCAAGAAATATAGGTATTATTCTCTTTTTCATTTCATTCTCCTCTTTCTTAAAATTATATAGATAAAAAGTTTAATGACAAAAATTTGTTCTAAATTGCTTCACACGGAATGCATACTCTTATTTTGTCATCATATAAATTTTGAATCTCCACATCAATACCATAAAGGCTTTGAATTAGATCATTCGATATTATATCATCGGGCTTGCCGTATTTTATAATCCTTCCATCTTTCATTGCTATAATTTTATCTGAAAACAAAAATGTCTGATCAGGGTTATGTGTAGATTGAATGATTGTATACCCTTCCTTAGCCAAGTTTTTTATTTGAGTCATAACCTTAATTTGATTTCCGAAATCCAAATTCGAAGTAGGCTCATCCAAAATAAGTATTTTAGCTTCCTGAACCAAGGCACGTGCCAATAAAACCAACTGTCGCTCTCCTCCGCTGATTTGCATGTATCCTCTGTCGTGCAGGTGATGAATTCCCATCTTGTCCAAGGCTTTGTTTACAAGTTCAATCTGCTTTTTGCCGGGACTTGAAATAGAAGATACCTGTACTGCAGTTCCCATTAATACCATGTCAAAAACGCTGTAATTAAAAGAAGGGTAATGAGATTGCGGTATATATGCTATTAATTTTGCCATTTCGCACGTACTTAGCTTTTTTATATCTTTGCCCCCAAGATATATCTTTCCTTTGTAATCCTTCAACAAGCCTAATATACAGCGAAAAAGAGTGCTTTTGCCAACACCGTTAGGTCCCAAAACCGATATTAGCTGACCATCTTCTACGACAAAATTTATTTTGTCAATAATAAGTCTGTCTCCATAGCTAAAGCTAAGATTTGAAATTTCAACGCTCAATATGATTCACCCTTCCTTGTTATTAAATATATGAAAAACGGAGCACCGATAAATGCAGTAAGTATGCCTAAGGGTATTTCTGTCGTTAAAAGATTTCTTGAAACATTATCCACCAACAATAAAAATATAGCTCCAAACAACATCGATGCAGGTATTAAATGCTTATAATTATTTCCCACAAGCTTTCTTGATAAATGTGGAATTACCAGGCCAACCCAACCGATCATGCCGCTTACCGAGACGCTTGCGGCAGTAATGAGAGTTGAACAGATAATTACAATAAGTCTGATTTGGTTAGCATTCACACCCATGGTTTTTGCTTCATCGTCTCCCAAGGTTAAAACATTCATTCTCCACCTTATTAAAAGCAATGGTATAAGTCCCATGGCCATCGGCAGTATTACAAACAGCACATCACCCTTTTTCGTACCCGATAAACTGCCCATAAGCCAATATGTTATTGCCGGAAGCTGGTCGTTCGGATCGGCAACTAATTTTATAAAAGAAGTTCCTGCCGAAAAGAGAGAGCTTACCATAATACCCGACAAAACTAATCCCAATATTTTATTGCCCTTTGCTCTCTTGCTTATAAAGCTTACCAGTGCAACTGTTAAAAGGCTGAAAAAAAATGCGCTTAATGCAATTGCACGGCTGCTTCCATAATTAAGGATTGCCAAGGCGGCACCAAATGCCGCGCCTGAAGAAGCTCCCAAAATATCCGGTGCTGCCATAGGATTTTGAAAAACTCCCTGATAAGAAGCACCTGCTGCGGAAAGGCAGCAGCCTACCAAGCAGGCTAATGCAATACGTGGCAAACGTATGTTATATAAAACTGTTTCCATGTTATCAGCCCAAAATTTTTCTATTTTAAAAAATTTTGACAATAAAATCCCCGCAAGTTCTTTAGTATTGACGGGATATCGTCCAAGTCTGAAAGAAATTACTATTAAGATTAAAAGCAGTATTCCAAGTATCAACAATGTCATTTCATTTCTTCTGCGCTTCATTATGCACCTTCTCAGCTTTATATCTAAAAAAATCCTTAAGTACGTCAGGTAAATAATCCCGGTTTTCTTTTGTAACGGTAATCAGTTTAACGTTTGAATGATTTCTTATTGCATCAGTCCAGCCTTTGCTGCTTAACTTTACAACTCCGAAAACAGGCTTGTATCCGTTTAAAGCATCAATAACTTCTCTTTGGAACTCTAAAGCTTTAAACTCAAGGCTCCCGCATTCATCCATCAAAATTAAATCCGCTTTTTTCTTAGCATCCCTGATTAATTCAGAGCCATATGTATTAAACTTCAGCACATCTGCCACAGGCATACGACCTTCTTGAAATTTTGCAATTACATTTTCTTCATCAAAAGCCTTCGGCTCGGCAGCCGAATTCATATACAGTATTTTATCGGAAGAATGCCTGTTTTCGCCAAAATACGTTTTAAACCCTCCGTAATTTATGTTTAATAAATTAAGAGTTTTATTTATTACCGTGCTTTTCCCAACTTGTATTTCACCCGTCAAAAACACATGCATCAAACTATATCTCCTTTAATTTGAAATATCCCTATTGGTTTTCTTTTAGGAATGTAGTAAGGGTATTGACTGTGCCTTGTCACTATTAATTTTTTATTTAAATATCTGTCTAATTCATACTCGTTAATATTCGGCGCTGAACTTCTGATATAGTTTTTCGCATCTTCAATTGAAGATAGGGGCTGTCCAAACTCAAAGGAAACTTCTGTCAATGAATATTCAATATTCTTATCCTTCAATTCCTGCTCCACCTTTTTACAAGTAATTTTATTGCATGTTCTATACTTTTTTAGATTTGATTCAATGTCATTTCTATTTACAATTGCAAAAAGTCGTTTGCAATAAGGCAAGAATTCTTCAATTTTACTGCCTCCAAAAAAGCTAATATTAATTACATCCCAGCTTCCGCCGATTTTTCTGTAATCCGCAAGAACTGTTTCAATATTCATAATATTATTATCATTTATTCTCTTTTTTAAGGCATTTAAAGCATTTTCATTTATATCGATACAGGTTATGCTTTGAATGCTTTTGCTTAATTCAATATCTATAAGTCCCAAGCCGCATCCTATATCGCAAAATGTAGAATAACCTTTTAATTTCGGCGCAATTAAATCAGCTACATTTTTAAAAAATCCTGTATATTCATTTGCATCTTCATACCATTTAATCGTGTTCGGATTCCAATCAAAATTCATAATTTTCTCCATTCCGCACCGTTTATTTCAGCTAATGGCATCTGCCGTGATTATTAATATCTATACGCTTTTATCATTGTTCCTCCGGAAACAGGTGGACTTCCTGCAGGAATTTCTCCAATCAGGTCAAAATCCAGCAAAGATATCAGCATTCCGTTTCCTTGCCCGGCATTTTCTTCAAAGAAAGCCCGTCCGTTATCAATAGTCAGCCTGCCTCTTAAAAGGCGCGTGCTTGGACTTTTCTTTTTTACATCATTTTTCAGGATTACATTAATCTCTTCAGGCATATAATCCCGTCGTCCGCAGCATTTCAGCAGGTATGGCTGCACAACTCTCATCATTCCGATGATGGCAGAGCCCGGATTTCCGGAAAGACCTAAAATAAGCTTGCCGTCCTTCTGAGCTGCTAATGTAGCCATTCCGGGTTTCATTTGCACTTTCCAAAATAAAATTTCCGCTCCTATTTTTTCCAAAGATGATATTGCATAATCGTAATCTCCGACCGAAGCTCCGCCGGTAGTAATTACAATATCGGCTGTCTTTAGTGCTTCGCTTATTTTATCTGCAATATTGTCCAAGTTGTCTTCTACGTTTCCGACTTCCATGCATTCAAGCCCTAAACTGCGTACATAACCGCTGACAGTATATAGGTTACTGTTATATATTTTACCATAGGAGAGCTGTTGACCTACATCTGTTAATTCCGAACCGGTGGTAATCACAGCAACCGATGGTTTTTTATAAACTTTACATATATTAATTCCCTGGGATGCCATCATTCCCATAACAGCAGAGGTAATTAATGTCCCTTCCTCCAATATTATGTTGTTTTTCTGTATTTCTTCACCTTCATAAATAACATTTTCACGCGGCATTACAGGGTTTGAAATTCGCACATATTCGTCATCCCATTGGGTATCTTCATATCTTATAACTGAATTTGCCCCCTCCGGAATCGGTGCACCGGTAAGTATTTTTGCAGCTGTTCCGGGCACAACTTTATATGCCGGTACTTTTCCTGCGGATATTTCTTCCGTAATACGCAAGACAACCGGATTTTCATTTGATGCATTCTCAGTATCCTCTCCGCGCAATGCATACCCGTCTAACGGGCTTTTATCAAAAGGTGGTATCGAAATATTTGCATAAATATTGCGAGCTAAAACTCTGTTCATTGAATGTATTAATGATACTTCTTCCGTTTCTTTTTTTCTTGCAAAGTTAAGCAGCAATTCCTGTGCTTCCTCCACCGAAATTTTTTTTCTCATATAAATGCTCCTTAAAGATATTTTCTTCACTGCCTGAAAAAATGGGGTTAGGTCATACTCAGGGGAATGCTACAAATTTGTTCGCTCCTTTCGTCGCACAAATTTGGCATTCTGTGCGGTTGACCTACCAGCCATTTTTCAGGAAAAACCGCCTGAAAAAATGGGGTTAGGTCATACAAAAAACTCACAAAGGAATATGCCAATGTGAGCTTAATACACTATTGCATCTCCTTTCCAAACGTGGAGGCAGCAGATTTCTCCAACTACCCTGTGGGTTTTAAACCCAGGTTATACAGGCATAGTTTCCCTTAGCCCATAAAACTCGGAGTATTTAATTTTTAATTATTATTCAATATTTAATCTTCTTCCAGGTACAGGATGGACAATTGTCTGTTGACCCAACGGAAGCAACAAACTCTTTTCCGCAAACCGTACATTTCTTTTTTGTACAGGAAAGAGTAGTTTCACATATTATTTCTATATCTTCTTCTGCATCAATCGCTTTTGCAGGACAAATATCCTTGCATAAATTACACCCGGTACATAAATATTGTCTAAATATTATATCCTCGTTGTTTTCTTCCCAAACATTATTGGGGCACATTTTTATGCATGCCTTGCACTGGATGCATCTGTCCTTGTCAATAACAATTTTATAAACAGATAATTTATTTTCATTGTTTTGCTGCCATTTTTGCAGGATTTGTCCCGTTGAACGCCAGAACTGAACTCTCATGGCAGGTGGAGTTATTTCATATGTTTTGCCGAATATGTCCTTAGCCATATGTTTAAAAAAACTTCGTCTGTCAACCTTGGTGTCTTTCTTTATCTTTCCTGCTTCCTTGACATATTCGACTAAAACTTCCACATTCTCATCATATACAGACATCAGCGGTAAGTTTAAAGCGCTGAGTATTTTATTCGTTCTGTTTAGCTCAGCCTGCAGTCCCTGGCTTCTTTGGCAATTCTCACACTCTTTTAAATTTGTATGTATTTCTCTGAATCCTTTATTATATATATTTAATAAAATTTTAGTGCTTAAGAAATTTAAACATTCAATTCGTGAGTCATTATTTATTTCCTCACTAAGCTCATGCTTATTGCATAGCAAATATATTTTTTTACCGGCTCCTGCAAATTTTCTTCCTGTGTCTACCAATGCATTTGTAGGGCAATGAGTAACACATTCGTTGCAAAAATTACAGCTTTCATTTATGGCTATTCCCTTTTTATTTATTGTTATCGCCTTTTTGCTGCAAACTTCTTCACATATGCTGCAGCTTGCTTTGGGAGAAGCACTTCTTATGCATTTAGCCCGTTCGTACTTAGGTCTGTAATCTAAATTATTTATTATTCCGACTACATCCATAATTCCGGCCATATTTCCACATCCTTGCCATTGTTAATCATGTGACATACTTCCACACATTCAGCATCCTTGCAATGCATGCACATTGTTTGTTTGAATTCCTGGTGAGCATCCGGATATTCGGTTATTGCTATACTTAAATATATATAAATATACTTAGATTTTGTTATTTTTTGGCATTTGTCAATAATCATTTCGTTTAACTTGATGACTAATCTGCCTCTTCTTCATCCATATCATCCATATCATCCATATCATCCATATCTTCATCATTTTCACGGCTCTTCTTTTTTCTTCTGATGATTTTGCTCAGCATAACGCTGACTTCAAATAACAAAAGCATTGGTATTGCAACTAATATTTGTGAAACCACATCTGGCGGTGTAATAATTGCGGCAATAATAAATATTACAACAACCACTACCTTTCGGCTCTTAGTCAACCATTCGGTTTTTAACAATCCCAATTCGCTTAAAAGTATTGTCACAACCGGCATTTCAAAAATAGTTCCAAATGTAATGAGAGTTGTCAATACAAAGCTTAAATAATTCTGTATGGATATTGTTGCTTGAACAGACTGGTGTGAATCCACACTCATAAAAAATGTCAATGTAATCGGCACCACTATGAAATATGCAAATAATGCACCTAATACAAAACACAGCAGCCCTGCCATAAGAGCCAAAAATACAATAGTTTTTTCATTTTTCATGAGAGCAGGTTTTACAAAAAGCCAGGTTTCAAACAAAATAACAGGTGACGATAAAACAATGCCGCCAACTACCGCCAATCTGATATATTGTGTAAACAATTCACCGGGAGAAATATATATCATTTCATAACCGATTCCGTTTGCCTTTTTTACTAGCAGCGCCACCAAATCATCACAAAAATTAAAACCGATAACTGTTACAGTTAAAAAGACAACAACAATGACAAATATTCTTTTTCTTAATTCACTTAAATGTTCGATTATGCCCATTTCGCCACTAAGCTCTTTATCTTTTTTCTTAACAGCTTTTTTATTCACAGTTCATTCTCCAATTAATTTTCTTCTGAATTTGAATCCTCTTCATTGCCTTCATCTATACCATCTTTAAAACTCTTAATTGTTTTTCCGAATGTTTTTCCCAATTTAGGCAGCTGCTTTGGTCCGAATACCACTAAGACAATAGCGAATATTACCAACAATTCCTGTGTTCCTATTTTTCCAAACATAATATCCTCCTGATATAATTATTTTTTATAAAACTTCATTTTCTGACGATAAATGCTCTTTAACTTCCGCTGTGTTTTCTGTTTCCTCATCAGTTTCAGAAGTAATGCTTTCTACCCTTTTTTGGGGGTTTCCAATATCACTAACAGATTTTTTAATATCCTTAATCGGTTTATTGATATCTTTAGAAATGTCTTTTAAAGGTTCAACAGCCTTTTTAAGCGGTTTTTGAACTTCTTCCAACGGTTCTACCACACTATCATTAATATCCTCTGACAGCTTGTCAGCATAAACCTTAATAGAACTAAGAAATTTGCCTGCCTTTTTTGCATACTTAGGAACCTTTTCAGGTCCGAGCACCAACAATGCCACGATGAAAATTACTACTAATTCAGATGTGCCGATTCTCACTGATAATCCTCTCCTTCAATTAGTTACAACCTTGTCCAAACATTTGACCGACGGGTCAAATACCGGATAGTGCTGTAATTTCAACCCCTTAAAGAGTTTACACAATCAATGTTAGCATATTGCTATTTAAATGTCAATTATCAATAATTGCTATAATTAAGTAATCATTATGTATATTATTTTCTATTAAGAATGAGGAGCTTGTCAAAGACATCTCCTCAAACTTTTTATTCCTTGCCGCCCTTAAATCTTTCGGCAGGCTCAGCTCCTATTTCATTTAACCCTATATATACAACGCTTAGGTCTAAACCTAACTCTTCTTTTAATCCATGGACTTCATTTTCTTTGATTAATTTAGCCACATCACTTTCGGGATCATTTAAATCACCAAAGTACCTGGCATGAGATATACACGTACTCACACACGCAGGCATCAGACCCGATTCAGCTCTGCCTACGCAAAAAGTACATTTTCCCGCCTTTTGTTCCGGCTTCATATATCTTGCTTCATAGGGACATGCCGTAACACAAGCTCCGCAGCCTATACATTTTTCTTCGTCAACGACAACACTTCCGCCTTCCAATGCAAATGTTGCTTCCACGGGGCAAACTCCGATGCAGGGTGCATCAACACAATGGTTGCACATTTTAGGCAATTTTACTTTTGACACATTGGGATAACTGCCATAATCCCATTCTTCCACCCAAGTGTTATAACAATTTTGAGGCAAATCATTTTCCATCTTGCATGCAACAGTACAAGCATGGCATCCAACGCATTTTCTCAAATCAATAACCATACCGTAACGTTTTTTGTTTTCCGGCAATTTAATCACTCCTTTTTCAACTCTAATCCTAAAATATCTTCTTTTATCCATGCGGCGCAAAGATTAAGCCAATAACTGTAGAGACCTTTATTCTTTTCTTCCGAAAGCCTTGCATAATCTTCAATCCACTTGCTTAAATGCTCGCTTAAAAACTGACTCTGAAGGTTTTGCCACCTTAATGCCTTTTCTTCTTCGTTCTTTTCCAATGATTTTTTTTCTTCCGCAACAAGAAATGTCATAAAAGACATTTCAAATGCTATATGGTCGGGAAACTGTATATCTTTTAATGGCGTGAACATATTCAGATTTTGAGGGTTAAAAGACACCATTTCATAACATGCTTTCACATGGAATGTTTCTTTGGTTTCCAATTTTCCGAACTTAATTTTCTCGCCCATCGTTGCTCTGTTTCTTATGGCAGATTCGTAGGGAGGTATGAAATGTGAGGATGTGGGAACAAAAAATCTGTCATAGTATTCCTGCTCATATTTTTCAAGTTCAGAAAACTCAATTGAGTATTCCGTCTTTGCATCGTCCTCAATCAGCTCTTTTAATATTTCTCGTCCCTTTATCATTATTTGAAGAGAATCCTTTGCAGGAACATTAAGTAAACAATATGAAAGAAGCTCATATATTTTTTTTCTTTGTTTGCATATTGTTATTTGATCCATATTCACACCCTTAAAGCTTTTCCACTTTATAAGCTCCGCCGTTTCTTGATGGACCTCCCGTAGAAACCTCGCTGAATCCGAATATTCCTTCTATGCTTGGATCGGTTATAGCAATCAAGTGGAAACCATGTCCCCTTTCTTCGTCGGACTGTTCCCCGCTGCCTTCGACTGTAAAGGATTTTGCTCCGTATTCCCAGTGACCGTAACCATACGCTGTGCCTATTGTTCCTTTTGCAATACCATCTCTCACAAGGGTAGTGCCTTCAAAATCTCCGCCGGTAGCAGGTATAACTTTTACCTTGTCACCCGTAGATATGCCTAATGCTTTTGCATCTTCCGTATTCATTTCTACCTTGTTGCTTAAACTGATATCTTTTAAGCTGCTGCTGTTTGCAAGCATACTGACGCTTCTGAATTTAGGTTTATAGTTAGCTGCCACAAAGGGCCACTCTTCTTTGACGAATACATCACTTACCAATTTTCCGTTTAAGAATCTCTGAGGATTCCAAGCAGGAGTGCCGTAAGCAAATTTTTCACCGGTTATTGAATTGCGGCTTGTTGCCAATTTTTCACTGTATAGTGAGAAGCAGTTTGTATTTCCGAATACTCTGTTATCTCCGTCAAAGCCTGCGCCGTAATCTTCAAATCGACCGCCTCTTGAAAGAAGTGTCATAACCTTTTTCCACTCTTCTTCAGAGCTTAGCGCATCTTTCCACTTATTATATTCGGTTTCTAAATCCTGCATTTCTATTTCGTCATCGGCAATGTCATCAACAGGCTCACCGTCATAAGCCATATTAGCAACACCTTTCAAATAGAAATCATGAGCATCATTAAAGTCATATTTATTGCCGTCCATATCCGTAAACGCATCTTTGCCAAAACCGGGCATTCCGATAGATTTGGCTACGTCTATCAAGAAAGCTTCATAGGAAGCATGTCTGCCTTCATCTAATTTGATGGTTGCAGGTTCTACAACCGGCCATCTTAAAGTAGTTCCCTTGCCCGAAAAGTTTCCTTCTATGTTTGCCAATCCCCAGCTTTCATAAGGAGTGGTATCCGGAACTATATAGTCTGCCAAAGAAGTAGTTTCTCCCATATAGCAATCCACCGAAATAAACAACGGAACTACTTCGGGATTTTTCAATGTTTCTCTTACTTCTTTTCTTGCTGCAGCAGGAAGAGCCATTAAAGGATTTGCCATCCAGTTCATAAATATTTTAACATTATAAGGGTACTTGTTAATCATGGAGAACATCATCTGATTATCAGAGTTTGATCCGATTGGATGCCAAGGCAGCGTGCTTGGATAAGGATTTTCTCCTTTGGCAACCTTTGATTTGTATTCGTCGGTTTGTTCGTATATAACACCCGTTCTGCTCAGCGGCAGTGCTTTGTTTGCAGGTTTTCCCTCATATGAACTCAGGTTGTAACGAGGACCGTCGGAAAAAGTTTTATAAGAATATCTTCTTGGGAAAATACCGCCTTTTTTATTTATACTTCCCACCAACGTTGACAATACATTAACAATAAAGGATAAATCTAATCCGTTGGATGTTGCTGTACCGCCTAAAGTATCAACAGATGATTTCATGCCATGAGCAGTAAATTCATCGGCAATTTCAACTATTGTATTTTTATCTATTCCGCAGGCCTCTGCATATTCATCCAATGTATGGGTATCAGCAGTTTCTTTCAGCATAACAAATGCTGTTTTAACCTTTATTCCCTTTACGGTTCCTGTAAAATGAATGTCTGCTTCGCTGACATCCTTAATAAACACAGGTTCACCCGTTGCTTTATCGATTGCCACATATGGATATTTTTCATCTTCGGTAACTGTAAGTCCCGCATCTGCAGCTCTTAGCATTTTACCGCAATTCGGATGTGCTTCATCAACGATTACCAAGTGTGATGCATTACTCCATGAATTATAGCCTTTTTCTTTTGCAGCATCCAAATGCGGTGAGCTTAAATATTTTTCATCATATTTCTTATTGTCAATTATATATTGGATAAGAGCCATTCCAAATGCACCATCGGTTGTAGGCACAATAGGAACCCACTTAGAATTCTTCAGCAATGGATTTACCGCTCCGCCTATCATTACCGGATCCACTACCGTAATCTTAACACTTCCGTCAGTTAAAGCTTTAGCTGACTGGCGGGCTATTGCCTGCATCGGCTTTCCGCTGTGTCCCGGAAACGCTCCTATAAACAGAACATATTCTGCATTAACAATGTCCGGCTTTCCGCCATTAGTCGTTACCTGCTCCGCAGGTACTTTAGAGCCGCCTCAGGAATAGCCATGTCCGTAATTGTTCACAGTACCGAATGCGCCCGAAAATCTTCCGGCAATGCTTCTTCCGTCTCCGCGGCCGCCATTCAATATCAACTGGTTGGAAACAGTTCCCAAGTCAGGTCTTTCCGGATCTATGAGTGTTTGATTGTCTCTTACTTTTCTGAAACCATCAATTACATAGTCTTCTCCAATATCACCAAAAAGATTTCCGCCTTCAACAGTTTCATCAATTAATTCTTTCCATGAAACAGGCTTCCAATTACCCTCTCCGCGTTTGCCTGTTCTTTTCAACGGAACTGTTATACGCATTGGGTCATAATGGCTTTCCAATGTTGAATTACCTCTTGCACAGAGTGTACCTCTGCGGAGGTTGCCGTTGTTCTTATAAGTACTGAAAGCTAAGTACCCTGCAGTCAAAGGGTCCTTCATACTTAAATGAGGCTCTGCATTATTAGGGTTATATGGATTTCCGTATACTCTCAGAATTTTACCTGTGGTCTTATCGATTTTAACACGATTTCCGCAGGAAGAATAACATCCCAAGCATGCACTGTTCCTCATTAATATTGAGGATTCAACCTTTACCTCACCTGTAGC
>ENA-UOOM01001182-UOOM01001182.1-fermentation-metagenome-genome-assembly--contig:-NODE-1182-length-26201-cov-187.620324_pt1 | contig 26201 bp, 44 predicted proteins | sample MGYA00245781_ERZ724031 | MGnify/ENA primary metagenome ERZ724031 (study PRJEB28704, sample SAMN03018317) | fermentation metagenome | biome: anthropogenic terrestrial biome; feature: soil... | reverse complement strand
GGCATCTGTCGAACTTGAATATGTTTAGTGAAAGAGATTATTATGAAAATAAACAGTTTCCAAGCAGCACTGCGATGTTCCTGCCATTTGAATCTGCTGTAGCCAAATCTATTTTGCCATCACCATTGAAGTCGGCGGCAACTATTCCAGTGGGGTTGATGCCTGTTGAATAAAACACAGCCCCTTGAAATGTCCCGTCGCCGTTTCCAAGCAGCACGGCAATGTCGCCTGAAGAAATTACTGTTATAGCTAAATCCATATTACCGTCAGCATTAAAATCAGCAGCTGCTATGCCATATGGATCGTGACCGGCAGGATAAAATACCTCAGGAAAAAAAGATACGGACATTATAATTCCCCCCTTATTCAGTTTTGTGTTGTTTTTGCCTTATAATATGCAAAAATTTTTATTTAGTGCTTTAAATCCCTAGATGTCAAGAGGTAGGCCGCTTAGAGGGCCATTTCTTATACAGGTCAACGTATTTGGCAGGGCATTCCTTCTTCTTTCCCAGTTCATAAATTATTTCTATGGAATTCATATAACAGGCATCCGGCACGAGTATATCTAAGGCTGCTCTAGTTTCCTTCAGGACTGCAGCGCAGGAGCTTGAGCAAAATTGGCTCTCGCTGATCTTGCATTAAGGTCTTCTTCATATACGGGTATTTGTCCTTTATAACTGCCACGCTGAGATTTTATATTTGTATCAAGGATTTCCGCATTTATTTCTTTTCCTTGTTCGCTGTCCAATTATAACATACCTCCTTGTATTCAATTTATTTAACAAGAGAAACATTTCTCAATTCCAGTAATAATATATGCTGCATTTTAGATTCCGGAAACTTCAGGATGAGGAATACATAAAGATAAAACTCAACAATCGTTTAATAGCCAAATGTTGAGCCTTTTTTGCATGAAAAACTTCCGATAGTTGTAAGTTAGTTATAAATGAATTTGATTGATTTTTATAGATTCCCTTAGACAAGCAAATCCCTCAAACGTTTGTGTTTGAGGGATTTTAAATTTGAAAATATTATCTTTTTGAAAATTGTGGTGCTCTTCTGGCTTTCTTTAAGCCGTATTTCTTTCTTTCTACCATTCTTGAATCTCTTGTTAAGAAACCTGCTCTCTTTAATGCAGGTCTAAGTTCGCTGTCTGCACGAAGAAGAGCTCTTGCAACACCAAGTCTTATAGCTCCTGCCTGACCTGTTAATCCGCCACCATTAACATTTGCTATAACATCATATTTATCTAAAGTTCCTGTAAGAGTAAGAGGCTGTCTTACTACTACCTTCAATGTTTCAAGTCCAAAATAATCATCTATATCTCTTTTATTTATTGTTATTTTTCCTTCACCAGGTATAAGTCTAACTCTAGCAATTGCTGATTTTCTTCTACCTGTTCCATAATATTGAACCTTTTCCATTATTAATCCTCCCTTCACTCCGCATTAATATTTAAGCTCTAAAACTTCTGGTTTTTGAGCTTCATGATTATGATTTGGTCCGCTATAAACCTTGAGCTTTTTGAACATCTGTCTTCCAAGAGGTCCCTTTGGAAGCATTCTTCTAACTGCTTCTTCAATAGCAAGCTCTGGTTTTTCAGCTAGAACTTTTCTATACGGAGTCTCTTTAAGTCCACCAGGATATAATGAATGATGTCTATACATCTTTTCATCAAGCTTTTTTCCTGTTAAAACAATTTTTTCAGCATTTACAATAATAACATAATCTCCTGTATCAACATGTGGAGTAAATGTTGGTTTATTCTTTCCTCTTAATATTGCGGCTACCTGACTTGAAAGTCTTCCAAGAGTCTGACCGCTTGCATCAACAACATACCATTTTCTTTGAACTTCTTCGGCTTTTGCCATGTATGTTTTCATTTCTTTCCCTCCCTGAACAAATTAACTTCTACATGTATTCTAAGATCCGGGGCTAGTGGATCTATTTTTCATTACACACTAATATTTATTTTAGTACATACAACCTGGTGTGTCAAGAATTAATAATACACTTTTTCAAGACAAAGGCCTTTTGCTGGTGCAGTAATTCCCGCTAGCTTTCTATCTTTACTTTCTATTATGTTGGGAACCGCCTGTGGATTAATTTTACCTCTGCCAACATCAATTAAAGTTCCAGCAATAATCCTTACCATATTGTATAAAAAACCATTTCCTTCAATATAAAATCTTATAATGTCTTCATCTTTAAATAAATTTACATAGTTTATAGTTCTTATCGATGTCATTGCACAGCCCCCTGTGCTTTTAAATGCAGAAAAATCATGAGTTCCTAAAAAACAATCTATGCAGCTTTTCATATCCTCAAAATTCAAATCATAAGGTACATGAGCATAAAAGTTTTTCATGATTGCTGATGGCATTCTTCTATTAATTATGGAATAACTATATCTCTTACCTATAGCCTTATACCTTGAATGGAAATCCATTGGAACACCTTCAGATTTTAAAATCACAATATCTGGCGGAAGAAGACTATTTACTGCTAAGGCAATCCTATCATCAGGAATTCCTGTCTCAGTAAAAAAATTTGCAACCTGCCCCTTTGCATGAACTCCTGCATCCGTCCTGCCTGCTCCTATTATTTTTATATCCTCTTTTAATACCTTTATTAATGCATTTTCAACTGTTTCCTCTATTGAAACACCATTCTTCTGCTTCTGCCACCCACAGTAATTAGTCCCATCATATTCGATGGTTAATTTAATATTTTTCATATCATTATCCTCTGCTTATAACAGAAACCACTACTAAAGCTGCAGTTACTGCACTTGCAATATAATCTACTCTGGTAATTTTAAGCTGCTTTAATCTTGTTCGCCCTTCTCCTCCTCTGTAGCATCTTGCTTCCATAGCAACAGCAAGCTCATCAGCTCGTTTAAAAGCACTGATAAAAAGAGGTACTAATATTGGAATAAGATTCTTTGCCCTGTTTATAAGATTTCCTGATTCAAAATCAGCTCCTCTTGCCATTTGAGCTTTCATAATTCTATCTGTTTCATCCAATAGAGTTGGAATAAATCTTAAAGCAATAGTCATCATCATTGCAAGTTCATGTGCTGGAAGATGAAATCTTTTAAAAGGACTAAGCAAGCTTTCAATTCCATCTGTAAGATCAATAGGAGAAGTAGTAAGAGTTAAAAGTGAAGTTCCTATAATTAAAAATACTAGTCTTAAAACCATAAAAGCAGCAAGATATAAACCCTTATCTGTAATTATAATAAAGCCTTTTTGAAAATACACCTTATCGCCTGGAGTTAAAATTATATTTAAAACAGCAGTAAAAATAATAATCCAAAGGAGAGGCCTAATACCCTTAAGTATATATTTCAGAGGTATTTGAGAAATTAAAATAGAAATGATAGTAAAGGCTGTTATATAAATATACCCAGTAAAATTATTAACTATAAAAAGTACAATCATATAAACAAAAGAAATGAGTATTTTTATCCTTGGATCCATCTTATGAACGAAAGAATCTCCAGGAAGATATTGGCCTACAGTTATATCCTTAATCATTTCTACCTCCAACAACCTTTAAAATTTCTTGTTCAATTTCATCAATTGTAATACAATCTTCCCTTATATTAAAGCCTTTTTTTCTAAGCTCCATTGCAAGCATAGTAACTTGCGGAACTGAAAGGCCGATTTTTTTCAATTCATCATATCTCCTAAAGACTTCCCGTGGAGTTCCGGTAATAACATTTCTGCCTTCATACATTACTATAAGCCTATCTGCAAGCTTTGCTACATCATCCATACTGTGTGATACAAGAATAATTGTAAGATTATATTTATCATGAAACTCCTTTATCTTGCTTAGTATTTCATCTCTTCCTCTTGGGTCAAGGCCTGCAGTAGGTTCATCAAGAATTAAGATTTCAGGCTCCATTGCAATAACACCTGCAATGGCAACTCTTCTTCTTTGGCCCCCGCTTAAATCAAATGGAGATACATCCTTGTATGTATCATAATCAAGGCCAACTGTATTAAGTGCATTTCTTACTCTGCTTTCTACTTCTTCCTCTGAAATGCCAAGATTTTTAGGCCCAAAGGCCACATCCTTAGCTATAGTTTCTTCAAAAAGCTGCTGCTCAGGATATTGAAACACTAATCCAATCTTTTGTCTTACCTTTTTTAAATCCGCGCCTTTAGAAGTTATGCAAACATCATCTATATATATATTCCCTGAGGTAGGCTTTAAAAGTCCATTCATCTGCTGAATCAAAGTTGACTTGCCAGAACCTGTATGTCCTATTATGCCTATGAATTCCCCATCCTTTATTTCTATGTTTATATCCTCTAAAGCTGTCTTTTCAAAGGGTGTCCCAATCATATATTTATAACATAAATTTTCTATTTTAATTGACATAAGCAATCCACCATCTCTTCTATGGTTAAAACATCATCTGGAATTTTAATACCATCATTTCTTAATCTATGAGCAAGTTCAGTCATTTCAGGTACATCAAGTCCTAAACTTTTAAGCTCATCTACCTTACGGAAAACCTCCTTAGGCTTACCTTCAATAGCAATTTTGCCATCATCAAGTACTGCGATTCTATCAGCTTGAGCTGCTTCCTCCATAAAATGTGTAATTAAAACAATGGTAATTCCCTCTTCACGGTTAAGCCTTTTTATCGTTTCAATTACCTCATACCTTCCCGATGGATCAAGCATTGCTGTTGGCTCATCAAGTATTATACACTCAGGCTTCATAGCTAAAACACCTGCAATTGCCACCCTCTGTTTTTGTCCTCCTGACAATAAATGAGGGGCATGATGGATATAATCTGTCATTCTAACAGCCTTAAGGGATCCATCTACTCTTTTTCTAATTTCTTTCGGTGGTACCCCCAAGTTTTCAGGCCCAAAGGCTACATCCTCTTCTACAATGCTTGCTACAATTTGATTATCAGGGTTTTGAAAAACCATACCTGCCCTCTGCCTTATATCCCAAAGTCTATCATTATCTGTAGTATCTATTCCATCCACATATACTTTCCCTTTTGTCGGAGTAAATATTGCATTAAAATGTTTAGCCAAAGTAGATTTACCGGAGCCGTTACGGCCTAATATGGCAATAAATTCACCTTTTTTAACCTCTAAATTAATACCATCAAGAACAACAGATTCTTCATTATTATCTTCTTGATAGCTGTAAAAAACATTATCAGCCAAAAGCATTGTTTCCAATATAGAACACCTTCCAAAATAAAATTATTATAAGTTGCTTATTTAAAAATGAAAATATTTAGAGGAATCAACCTATGAATTGTTAAGCCCATACAAATTATATAAAAAGGGATTAAGTGTTGCTTAAACTTAATCCCTGCCAGATGCTAGACAAGTTCTATAATTACTTGTTCAGCAGCATCTCCTCTTCTGGGTCCCATTTTAATTAATCTGGTGTATCCACCTTTTCTATCAGTATATCTTGGAGCTATATCATTAAATAATTTATTAACCACTTCTTCTTCAGTTATAAATGCCAGTGCCTGCCTTCTTGCATGAAGATCCCCTCTTTTTGCAAGAGTTATCATCTTATCAGCAAGGCTTTGAACTTCTTTTCCTTTAGTTTCAGTAGTTACTATTCTCCCACCTTCTGCTTTAAAAAGGCTGCTTACTAAATTTCTAAGCATGGCTTTTCTGTGAGAAGATGAACGATTGAGCTTTCTGTATCCTGCCACTATAATCCCTCCTATTCTTCGCTCTTTCTTAAGCTTAATCCCAACGAATCTAATTTCTGCTGCACTTCTTCAAGCGATTTTTTGCCAAGATTTCTAACTTTCATCATATCTTCTTCTGATTTTTGTATAAGTTCCTGAACTGTATTTATTCCTGCTCTCTTTAAACAGTTATAAGATCTTACAGAAAGATCAAGTTCCTCAATAGTCATTTCAAGAACTTTATCTTTCTTCTCTTCTTCTTTCTCAACCATAATTTCAGCAGAATCGTCATGGTCAGTAAGTGTTAAGAATAACTTAAAATGTTCAATTAAAATCTTAGCAGAAAGACCTATGGCTTCATCAGGAGTCATAGTTCCATTTGTCCAGATTTCCATTGTAAGTTTATCATAATCGGTAATCTGACCAACACGAGTGTTCTCCACGAGATAATTTACTCTCTTAATTGGAGTGTAGATTGAATCTATAGGAAGAACCCCTATAGGCTGATTAGGCTGTTTATTCTTATCTGCAACCACATAGCCTCTGCCTTTATTTATAGTCAGCTCCATAAATAACTTTCCGCCTTCACTCACTGTTGCAATATGGTGATCTTTATTTACAACTTCAATACTCCCATCAGAGCGTATATCTGCTGCTGTAACATTAGCCGGTCCTGTAACATCTATTATTGCTGTTTGCGGACCTTCTCCATCATATTTAATTGCAAGTCCCTTTAAGTTCAAAATAACCTCTACAACATCATCTTTAACATTAGGAATTGTTGAGAACTCATGCTGAACTCCATCAATTTTAATTGACGTTATGGCAGCTCCTGGCAGAGATGAAAGAAGAACTCTTCTCATAGTATTACCAAGAGTTATACCATATCCTCTTTCAAGCGGTTCAACAACAAATTTGCCATAACAGTTGTCTTCGCTTCTGTCAATACATTCAACTTTTGGCTTTTCTATTTCAAACATTTATCATTAACCCTCCTCATACTACTAATTTTAAATTTTTGAGGGCAACTGATTCTACGCACAGTTATTATTTACTATATAGCTCGACAATAAGAGTTTCATTAACTGGAATGTCAATGTCCTCTCTTTGCGGTAGAGCTATTACTTGACCTTCCATTTTATCTTTATCAACAGAAAGCCATTTTGGAACGTTTGTAGCAACATCAGCTAAAGCCTTGAACTTTTCAGATGCCTTGCTCTTTTCCTTTAAAGCAATGACATCATTAACTTTTACTTGATATGAAGGAATATTTACCTTCTTACCATTTACTGTAAAGTGCTCGTGTCTTACAAGCTGCCTTGCCTCACTTCTTGACTCAGCAAGTCCCAATCTATATACAACATTATCAAGTCTTAATTCTAAAAGTTTGAGTAAGTTTTCACCAGTTATTCCTTTTTGTCTATCAGCCTCAAAATAATATCTTCTAAACTGTACTTCCTGCATTCCGTAAATCCTCTTTGCCTTTTGCTTTTCTCTAAGCTGCATTCCATAGTTAGTAATCTTTTTTCTTCCCTGCCCATGCTGTCCTGGTGCATAAGCTCTTTTAACTATAGCACATTTATCTGAATAACATCTATCTCCTTTAAGATAAAGCTTTACGCCCTCTCTTCTGCAGAGTTTACATGATGGTCCTGTATATCTTGCCATTTACTTTACACCTCCTATCAATCAGACTCTTCTTCTCTTTGGCGGTCTACACCCATTATGTGGAATTGGAGTATCATCTTTTATAAGACTTACTTCAAGACCTGCAGCCTGAAGAGCCCTTATTGCTGCTTCTCTTCCAGAGCCCGGCCCTTTTACATATACTTCAACTGTTTTCATTCCATGATCAGTTGCAACTTTTGATGCTGATTCAGCAGCCATCTGTGCTGCAAACGGAGTACTCTTTCTTGAACCTCTGAATCCTAATCCGCCTGCACTAGCCCATGAAATTGCATTTCCTGCTTCATCTGTAATAGTTACTATTGTATTATTAAATGTTGACTTAATATGAGCACATCCGCGATCAACATTTTTATGTTCTCTCTTTCTTCTAACTTTTTTTGCTTTAGCTTGTGCCACCATCTATCTTCTCTCCTCCTTTACTTTACTGATTTCTTCTTACCGCCAATAGCTTTGCCTGGACCTTTTCTTGTCCTTGCATTAGTCTTCGTTCTCTGACCTCTTACTGGAAGACCCTTCCTATGCCTTATCCCTCTGTAAGAACCTATTTCGATAAGTCTTTTTATATTAAGAGCAACTTCTCTTCTTAAATCGCCCTCAACAGTTAAATTCTTATCAATATAGTCTCTCAATTTGCTAATTTCGTCTTCAGTTAAATCCTTTACTCTTGTATCAGGATTTACACCAGTTTCTTTGAGTATCTTATCAGCGCTTGATTTTCCTATTCCATATATATAGGTAAGCGCCACTTCTACTCTTTTTTCTCTTGGCAAATCAACACCAGCAATTCTTGCCATTAAGTTTACACCTCCTGTGGATTTAATTATTTATATCATATCACTGAAGTACTTCAGTGCAGCCGCGATCAATTTTAACCTTGTCTTTGTTTGTGTTTTGGGTTTTCACAAATTACCATTACTTTGCCTTTTCTTCTTATAACCTTGCATTTCTCGCACATAGGCTTAACTGATGGTCTAACTTTCATGAGTATCCCTCCTTAATTACTTTGCTCTCCAAACTATTCTTCCTCGTGTTAAATCATAAGGTGAAACTTCAACCGTCACCTTATCACCAGGCAGAATTTTTATGAAGTTCATTCTAAGCTTGCCAGAAATATGAGCTAATACTTTATAACCATTCTCTAATTCTACCCAAAACATTGCATTTGGTAAAGCTTCAGTTACAGTTCCCTGTAACTCAATAACATCGTCTTTAGACATAAGGTAATCAAACCTCCTTATTTTTGCAACAAGCCCATTGACTCCAGACATTTTCTTAATTCTGCATCGGTAATTTGTCGATTTTCTTTTACTTTCTGAAATATATCATTGTCAGCCATATCGTGAAAAACAAGATGCTTTATTTTTTTCTTCTTAGGGCTGCTTATTTTTCGCAAATCACCATCAGCTATTAAAACATAATCCTCATCAACAATACCTACTACAAAGAAATATCTTCCTTTATCTCTTCCGGCCTTAGAAGTAACTAACTGTCCAAGGGCTTTGCATTCCATACGATTCCCACCTCATTAGATTAATGTCAGTATTTCTGGACCATTATCGAGTATAGCTATTGTATTCTCGTAATGTGCAGAAGGCTTTCCATCAAGTGTAACAACAGTCCAGCCGTTATTAAGTTCCTTTACTCTGCAATCTCCAGCGTTAACCATTGGTTCAATTGCAATAGCCATCCCTTTTACAAGCTTAGGTCCTCTATTCTTTTTACCATAGTTTGGAACAGAAGGCTCCTCATGCATTTTTCTTCCTATGCCGTGGCCTACATAATCTTTAACCACAGTAAATCCATTCTTTTCAACATAGGTTTGAACGGCATTACCAATATCACCAATTCTATTTCCAACAAGTGCATATTTAACACCTTCAAAGAAACTTTGCCTTGTAACATCAATTAATCTTTGAGCCTCACTTGATATTTTTCCTACTGGAAAAGTTCGAGTTGCATCCCCATGAAATCCTTGATAGTAAGCTCCGCAATCTACACTTACTATATCGCCTTCCTGCAATACCCTGCTGCCTGGTATTCCATGCACAACTTCTTCATTTACAGATATACAAAGTGATGCAGGGAAACCATAAAGACCTTTAAATGAAGGTTTGGCTCCGGCTTTTATTATATACTCCTCAGCAATTTTATCAAGGTATGCTGTTGTAACTTGAGGCTTAACTTCTTCTTCAAGCATTGCCAGGGTTTCCCCAGTAATCCTACCTGCACGCCTCATAGCATCAATTTCAGAATCTGACTTTATATAAATCATTTAACATTCGCTTCCTAACATCTGGCAGATATCTTTAAAAACTCTGTCAATATCTTGTTTACCATCTATATTTCTAAGTATTTTTTTAACTCCATAGTACTCAATCAATGGTTGAGTTTGTTTTTCATAAATATTTAATCTTTTTCTTACTGTTTCAGCATTATCATCTGCTCTATGCATCAAATTGCTTCCACAAAAATCACATATTCCATCCCTTTTCGGTGGGTTAAACACTACATGGAAACTTGCCCCGCATTTAGGACAAACTCTTCTTCCAGTAATTCTCTCCACTAAAATTTCTGATGAAACTTCTATATTGATTACAAAATCAAGCTTTTTTTCCATACTGTTTAAAACTTCATCAAGAGCATCAGCCTGTGAAACAGTTCTTGGAAAACCGTCAAGCATAAATCCATTTTTACAGTCATCCTGCTTTATTCTGTCCTCTACAATAGAAACTGTAAGAACGTCTGGAACAAGCTGGCCTTTTTCAATGTATTCTTTAGCTTTTACTCCAAGAGATGTTTTTTCACTAATATTTTTTCTAAATATGTCACCCGTTGATATATGTGGAATAGCAAACTTTTCACTTATATATTTAGCTTGTGTTCCCTTGCCTGCACCCGGTGGTCCAACGAGAACTATATTCATTTAAATCATCTCCATATTGTTCTTTTACTTCAAGAACCCTTCATAATGTCTCATAACAAGCTGTGCTTCAATTTGCTGATCAAATTCAAGTGCAACTCCAACAGCAATAAGTATACTTGTTCCTCCTAAGTATAAGTTTTGAAAAGGAGTTAACTGCTCAATAGCTATTGGAATTACTGCTATTATAGCAGCAAAAATTCCGCCGACAAATGTCATTCTATTTAAAATCCTTGTTATATATTCTTCAGTTGGTTTTCCAGGCCTTATTCCTGGAACAAATCCTCCGCTTTTTTGCAGATTGTCTGCAACTTCATCCGGTTTAAATGTGATTGATGTATAGAACCATGTGAAGAAAAGTATTAGTAATACATATATTATAGAATAAAGCGGCTTCTTAGGACTTAACCATCCTGTTTCAAGAGCAACTCTTGCCTTGCTGTTTGGTGCAAAGAATTGTGTAATTAAAAGTGGAAATTGCAAAACAGAAAGAGCAAAGATTATTCCCATAACTCCTGCAGAGTTTAAGTTGATTGGAATATTTGAAGACTGGCCTCCAAAAGATTTTGTTCCAACTCTTCTTTGGGCATATTGAACTGGTATCCTTCTTTCTGCTAAATCCATTACAACAACTCCTGCTATCAGTACTAATGCAAGAAGAATTAAAAGAATTATATCAATTGCATTTACTGTTCCACCTTTAGCCATTACAGCAATGCTGTTTCCCATAGATGGAAGTCTTGAAAGAATTCCTGTAAATATTATAAGTGAAGCGCCATTACCAATTCCAAATTCGGTAATTTTTTCACTTAGCCACATAACGAATGTGGACCCTGCTGTAAGTGTAAGAACAATTAGAAATACCCAGAACCAAGAATCATTTATTAATACTCCGTTGTATCTTATATTCATACTGATACTGAAAGCCTCAATTACAGCAAGCACTACTGCTCCATATCTTGTATATTCAGCTATCTTCTTTCTTCCTTCTTCGCCCTCTTTTGATAAGGATTCAAGTTTAGGAATAGCTACTGTAAGTAAGCTGAAAATAATTGATGAGTTAATGTATGGTCCAATTCCAAGTGCAAAGATACTAAAGTTTTTAAAACCACCGCCTGAAATCAAATCAAGAAACCCGAAAAGCATTCCCTGACCTACATATTGCGACATTGCATCTTTATTTATACCAGGAACTAAAATAAATATTCCAGCTCTATAAACCATAAGTAGTGCAAATGTAATAAATATCTTTTTTCTTATATCTGGTACTTTCATTGCATTACGCAAGGTTTTTAACATTGTTATATCACCTCTACTTTTCCTCCAGCAGCTTCAATTTTCTCTATAGCGGATTTAGTAAACTTGTGAGCTTTAACTGTAAGCTTTTTGTTTAATTCTCCGTTTCCAAGAACTTTTACTCCATCGTTTAATTTCTTAACAATTCTTTTCTCCATAAGAAGTTCTGGAGTTACTATTGTACCATCATCAAATTTATTTAAATCCTGAATTTTTACTTCTGCATATTCCTTAGCAAAAATATTTGTAAATCCTCTCTTTGGAAGAATTCTAAAAAGAGGCATCTGACCTCCTTCAAACCCTGGTCTAACATGTCCGCCAGATCTTGATCCTTGACCATTTTGACCTCTTCCACCAGTTTTACCCTGTCCAGTTGCAGTACCTCTGCCTCTTCTTTTTTGCTCCTTATTTGTCCCAGGAGCTGGATGTAAATCATGAAGTCTCATATTGACACCTCCCTCTTATAGTTCTTCAACTTTTAGTAAATATTTTACTTTATTAACCATTCCTCTAATGTGAGGAGTGTCCTCATGTTCAACAGTGCTGCCAAGCTTGTTAAGACCTAAGGCCTTAATAGTTGCAACATGGTCAGGTTTTCTTCCAATGACACTTTTAACAAGTGTTATTTTAAGTTTAGCCATAATAATCCCCCCTAACCTAATATTTCCTCAACAGTCTTTCCTCTAAGCTTAGCTATTTCTTCAGCTGTTCTTAATTTGGAAAGTCCGTCAATTGTTGCATTAACCATATTCCTTGGATTAGAAGATCCAAGTGATTTCGCTCTGATATCCTTTATTCCTGCGAGTTCTATGACTGCACGGGCTGGGCCTCCTGCTATAATTCCAGTACCCTCTTTAGCTGGGAGTAATAAAACGCTGCCTGCACCAAATTTTCCTACTATCCCGTGAGGAATTGTAGTTTCAAGAGTTGAAACATGGATTAAATTCTTCTTAGCATCTTCAATTCCCTTTCTTATAGCTTCTGGAACTTCAGCTGCTTTACCAGTTCCTACTCCAACGTATCCGTTTTCGTCCCCTACTACAACTAAAGCACTAAACCTAAAGTTTTTGCCGCCTTTAACAACCTTAGCAACTCTGTTTATATAAACAACTTTATCCTTCAAGTTTAACTTGCTAGGTTCGATTCTCATCTATTTCCCTCCTTTTTCATTAGAACTCAAGTCCACTTTGCCTTGCTGCTTCCGCAAGTTCCTGAATTCTTCCATGATATATATAACCGCCTCTATCGAAAACTACTGCTTTTATTCCCTTATCTAATGCTCTCTTTGCAACTAATTCTCCAACGGCCTTAGCTGCTTCCTTATTGCTTCCGCATTTAATTTTATCATTAAGCTCTTTATCAAGTGATGATGCAGAAACAAGTGTTGCTCCTATTTCATCATTTATTATCTGAGCATAAATGTGTTTTTCACTTCTATATACATTTAACCTTGGACGCTCTGCAGTTCCAAAGATATTCTTTCGTACTCTCTCATGCCTTCTGTCTCTGCTCACTTCTCTGGATGGCTTATTATACATTTAGCTCACTCCCTTCTATTTCTTCTTACCTGTCTTTCCTTCTTTTCTTCTTACAACTTCATCAGAATATTTAATTCCTTTTCCGCCATAAGGTTCAGGTTTTCTAACATCTCTAATCCTTGCTGCTACCTGGCCTACAAGTTCTTTATCTACACCTTTAACAACAATTTGGGCAGCTGCTGGAACTTCTAAGGTAATACCTTCCACTTCCTCAATTTCAACTGGATGTGAATATCCAACATTAAGGATAAGTTTCTTCCCCTGCTTTTGAGCTTTGTATCCAATACCAACAATTTCAAGATTCTTTTGGTATCCGTTTGTTACTCCTGTAACCATATTATTTATAAGAGCTCTTGTAAGTCCATGAAGAGCCTTATTTTTCTTCTCATCATCTGGTCTACTTACATGTACTTGATTATCTGCTACTTTAATATCCATTGCCTTGTTCATTTGTCTCGATATAGTTCCCTTTGGTCCTTTTACAGTTACAAGATTATTATCATCAACAGTAACTGTAACTCCTGATACAACGGCAACTGGAAGTCTACCAATTCTTGACATGACCACACCTCCTGTTCATTATATTACCAGATATAGCAAAGTACCTCTCCGCCAATCCCGTTTTTTCTTGCATCCCTGTCAGTCATAATTCCCTGTGAGGTTGATATTATTGCAATACCAAGCCCTCCTAAAACTTTTGGGACTTCATCCTTTTGAGCATAAACTCTAAGACCTGGCTTAGATATTCTCTTAAGACCAGTTATAACTCTTTCTTTATCTGCACCATATTTTAAAGTTAATTTCATCATAGGAACTGATCCATCCATATATTCTTCACAGCTACCTAAGTAGCCTTCATTAACCAATATCTCTGCAATTGTTTTCTTCATTGTTGAAGACGGTAGCTCAACATTTTCATGCTTAACTATGTTCGCATTTCTTATACGTGTCAGCATATCAGCAATTGGGTCAGTTGTATTCATAGTTCACTGCCTCCTTTCGTTTTGAATAATTACCAGCTTGCCTTTTTGCAGCCTGGAATTTCGCCTTTATAAGCAAGTTCTCTAAAGCAAATCCTGCATATTCCGTATTTCTTTAAAACAGCATGTGGTCTTCCACATATCTTACATCTTGTATATTTTCTTGTTGAATATTTTGGTTCTCTATTCCACTTTTCTATCAAAGCCTTACGTGCCACAGTTTTCCCTCCCTTTACTGAGCAAATGGCATTCCAAGAAGATTAAGAAGTTCCTTCGCTTCTTCATCTGTCTTTGCAGTTGTAACAAATATTATATCCATTCCTCTTAATTTTTCAACTTTATCATATTCTATTTCAGGGAAAATCAATTGCTCTTTTACTCCTAAAGAGTAATTTCCTCTTCCATCAAATGATTTAGGTGAAACACCCTTAAAATCTCTAACTCTTGGTAGAGCTGCATTAATGAGTTTATCCATAAACTCATACATCCTAGTACCTCTTAATGTAACCTTGCATCCTATAGGCATGCCCTGCCTTATTTTAAAGTTTGAAATTGCTTTCTTTGCTTTTGTAACTACAGGCTTTTGGCCAGAAATTAATGTTAAATCATTAATAGCAGCATCAAGGTGCTTTGAGTTTTCCTTAGCATCTCCAACTCCCATATTAATTACTATCTTTTCTAATTTTGGAGCTTCCATAACGCTCTTATATCCGAACTTTTCACGTAATGATGGTATTATTTCTTGATCATACTTTTCCCTAAGTCTTGGTATCATGAGTTTCCCTCCTTTCACAGATTAGAATGTCTCATTACAGTGTTTGCAGACTCTAACCTTGCTTCCATCAGCTAATATTTTGTGTGCTATTCTGGTTGGTTTATTGCATTTTGTACAATAAAGCATAACATTTGAAGCATTAATTGGAGCTTCCTGATGGACTATTCCACCTTCTTTATTTGCCATGCTAGGTTTAACATGCTTTGTAACCATGTTAACGTTTTTAACTATAACTCTATTCTTTTTAGGAAATACTTTAAGAACTTCTCCCTTTTTATCCTTGTCTTTACCAGTAAGGACAACTACTGTATCTCCTCTTTTAACATGTAAATTATTAGCCATTATGCCACCTCCCTGTACTATAATACTTCAGGTGCAAGTGAGAGAATCTTTGTAAATTCCTTCTCCCTAAGTTCCCTTGCAACTGGTCCAAAAATTCTTGTTCCCCTTGGAGTTTTATCATCTTTTATAATAACAGCGGCATTATCATCAAACTTAATATATGATCCGTCTGATCTTCTTAGGCCGTGAGCAGACCTTACTATGACAGCCTTAACCACGTCACCCTTTTTAACAACACCTCCGGGTGTTGCACTTTTAACGCTCGCAACTATAATATCTCCAATATTTCCATACTTTCTTGTAGAGCCCCCAAGAACCCTAATACACATAATTTCCTTTGCGCCGGAATTATCTGCAACTTTGAGCACAGTTTGCTGTTGGATCATACAAGCAACCTCCCTTCATCAAGATTATTTTGCTTTCTCAGTAATCTCAACAAGTCGCCATCTTTTTTCTTTACTAAGCGGCCTTGTTTCCATTATCTTAACTGTATCACCAATTTTGGCTTCATTATTTTCATCATGTGCTTTGAATTTAGTTGTCAATTTAAGTGTCTTTCCGTACAGTGGGTGACGAACTCTTTTTTCAACAGCTACAACAATTGTCTTATTCATTTTATCCGATACTACTTTGCCTGTTTTAACTTTTCTTAATGCTCTTTCCACTTATTGTACCTCCCTTCATTATTTCCTAACTTCAGCGATCTCTTTTTCTTTAAGGATGGTTTTAAGCTGAGCTATTGATTTTTTAACTTCTTTAATTCTCATTGGATTCTCAAGCTGTCCTGTGGAAAGTTGAAATCTTAAATTAAAGAGTTCCTTTTTAAGCTCTACGACTTTCTTTTCAAGTTCATCAGAACCGCTTTCGCGTAATGTTGCTAACTCATTAGCCTTCATTTACTTCACCACCCATTTCTTTGCAGTCTTCTTTACTTACAAACTTCGTCTTTATTGGAAGTTTATAGGATGCAAGTCTAAAAGCCTCCCTTGCGTCTGCTTCGCTGACCTCGCCTAACTCAAACATAATTCTTCCTGGCTTTACTACTGCAACCCAAAGTTCTGGAGCTCCCTTGCCGGAACCCATACGAGTTTCTGCTGGTTTCTTTGTTACTGGCTTATCTGGGAATATTTTTATCCAGACCTTTCCGCCTCTTTTAAGATATCTATTGATTGCAATTCTGGCTGCTTCTATCTGACTGCTTGTTATCCATGCTGGTTCTAATGCAACCAGACCATAATCTCCATATGCAATAAAGTTTCCTCTTGTTGCCTTGCCTCTCATGTTGCCACGCATAACCTTACGATGCTTTACCCTCTTAGGCATTAACATGGTTTATTCCTCCTTCCCATTAGTTAGTCCTTGATGCTTCCTTTTCAGTTTCTTCTTCATTATTTACTTTCTTCTTCCCAAGAACTTCTCCTTTGTATATCCAAACCTTAACGCCAATTTTTCCATAAGTGGTTCTTGCTTCTGCAAAACCATAATCTATATCAGCACGAAGTGTCTGAAGTGGAATAGTTCCTTCATGGTACTGCTGAGTCCTTGCTATTTCAGCTCCGCCAAGTCTTCCTTTAACCATGACTTTAGCTCCCTTAACTCCAAACTTCATTGCTCTTTGAATTGATTGTTTCATGGCTTTTCTAAAAGAAATTCTTCTTTCAAGCTGTGAAGCAATATTTTCAGATATAAGCTGAGCATCTGTTTCAGGATTTTTAACTTCTACTATATTAAGCAAAGTTGTTTTTCCTGTCATAGCTTCAAGCTCCTTCTTGAGCTGATCAACGCCAGATCCACCTCTGCCTATAACAATTCCTGGCTTTGCTGTGAATATATTTAATTTAATTCTATTTGCTGTTCTTTCAATTACTATTTTTGAAATACCAGCAGCATAGAGTTTGTTTTTAACGTACTTTCTAAGCTTATAATCTTCAATAAGGTATTTTGAGAAATCCTTATCATTAGCATACCACTTAGCATCCCAATCCTTGATTATACCTACTCTGAATCCATGTGGATTTACCTTTTGTCCCACACTTAACCCTCCTTCCAGTTTATGCTCTTTCTTTAACAACTACTGTAATATGACTTGATCTCTTTAATATTCTAAACGCTCTCCCTTGAGCATGCGGTTGAAATCTTTTTAATGTTGGCCCTTGATTTGCATATGTCTCTGAAACATAAAGCTTATCCGTATCCATCTGATAATTATTTTCTGCATTTGCTATAGCTGATTTTAAAACCTTCTTAACAACACTTGCAGCTGCCCTTGGAGTGTTATTTAAAATCGCTAAGGCTTCTTTTGTATCTTTGCCCCTTATAAGGTCAAGAACAACTTGAACCTTCCTTGGAGACATTCTTACATATTTAGCATGAGCTTTTGCTTCCATTTAATCTGCCTCCCTCCATTACTTTTTAAGAACACTGGTTGTTTTTTCTGTTGTGCTCCCATGACCTCTAAATGTTCTTGTAGGAACAAATTCTCCTAATTTATGTCCGACCATATCCTCAGTAATATATACTGGTACATGCTTTCTTCCATCATAAACAGCTATTGTATGCCCTGACATTTGAGGAAAGATAGTTGAACTTCTTGACCAAGTTTTTATAACTTTCTTTTCACCGGCTTTATTCATATCTATTATTCTTTTTAGAAGAGCTTCCTCTACATAAGGTCCCTTTTTAACTGACCTGCCCATTGATTTGCCTCCCTTCGCCTAAGGTAATATGGAAGCAGTACCTTTTAGTTACTGCCTCAATATTATTTTCTCTTTTTAATAATAAATCTATTAGAATATTTCTTATGTTTTCTTGTCTTATATCCAAGAGTTGGTTTGCCCCATGGAGTAAGTGGTGCTGGATGTCCGATAGGTGCTTTTCCTTCTCCACCGCCATGTGGATGGTCTACTGGGTTCATAACAGAACCTCTAACAGTAGGTCTTATACCCATATGTCTTGTTCTTCCGGCCTTACCTATACTAACCAACTCATGATTTAAGTTTCCAACATTTCCTATAGTTGCTTTACAGTCAAGTCTTACAAGTCTTACTTCACCACTTGGAAGCCTTATCTGTGCATAGCTTCCTTCTTTAGCCATAAGCTGTGCAGCTCCACCTGCTGATCTTACAAGCTGACCGCCTTTCCCTGGAAACAGTTCAATATTATGAATTGTTGTACCTACAGGAATATTTTTAAGAGGAAGTGCATTTCCAATTTTAATATCTGAGCCTTCTCCTGATTGAATCTCATCTCCAACTTTTAATCCTTCTGGAGCTAATATATATCTCTTTTCTCCATCTACATAAGTTATTAATGCTATAAATGCTGTTCTGTTTGGATCATATTCAATAGCAGTAACCTTTCCTGGAACGCCATCCTTATCTCTCTTAAAATCTATTATTCTATATTTAATCTTTGCACCGCCGCCCCTATGACGAACGGTTATTCTTCCATATGAGTTTCTTCCTGAATTTTTATTTACGCTGACAACCAATGATTTTTCTGGTTTATCTTTTGTTATTTCGTCAAAAGTAAGAACCGACATATTTCTTCTTGCAGGGGATGTCGGTTTATACTGTTTTATTCCCATACCGTTCCCTCCTTCTTTGCGCTTATCTGACGCCTTGTCAATAACAGCTCTATTTTAAGCATAATTAAGCCTTAAGTCCTTCAAAGAATTCAATAGTTTTGCTGTCCTCTGTAAGCTTAACTATTGCTTTCTTATATTCTGGCCTTTTTCCTACATGAAGACCAACTCTTTTTTCTTTTCCACCATAACTTAAAGTTTTAACATCTTCTACTTTAACTCCGAAGATTTCTTCTACTGCTCTTTTAATCATGGATTTGTTTGCATTTGGATGAACTATGAAGGTGTATTGCCTATATGACATCTGATCCATTGACCTCTCAGTAATAACTGGCTTTTTTATAATATCATAGCTTGTTAATTTCATTATGCGTACACCTCCTCAATTTTTTGTGCAGCATCCTTTGTAATAATACATTTTTTATACTTTAATATATCATAAACATTAATGTTATTAACAGGTATTACATGAACTCCTTCAATGTTCCTTACTGATTTATAAACTATTTCGTTTGACTCAGGAACAATGATAAGAGTTTTTTCATTTCCGAACTTTCCAATCATCTCCGCTACAACCTTTGTCTTTGGTGCATCAAGTTTAAGCTCATCTAAAACAACAAGTTCATTATCAACAACCTTTGAGCTTAATGCTGATTTAAGTGCAACTCTCCTTAATTTCTTTGGCAGTGTGTAACTGTAATCTCTTGGCTTTGGTGCAAAAACAATTCCACCATGAGTCCACTGTGGTGCTCTTATAGATCCCTGTCTTGCTCTGCCAGTTCCCTTTTGTCTCCAAGGCTTTATTCCACCTCCAGAAACTTCAGCCTTTGTAAGTGCTGATTGAGTACCCTGTCTTTTATTTGCAAGCTGCATCTTAACTACCTGATGCATAACTTCAACATTTACTTCAGTTCCAAATACAGTATCTGAAAGTTCTATCTCGCCAATTTTATTGGCATCCATATTATATAAAGCTACTTTAGGCATTTTGCATCCTCCTTTCCTTTCAAATTACGCTTTAACTGAGTCTCTTATCATAACGAGACCCTTTCTTGGTCCAGGAATTCCACCCTTTATAAGAATTAAATTCCTATCAGCATCAACCCTTACAACTTCAAGGTTTAATACTGTGGATTTCTTATTTCCCATATGTCCTGGCATACGTTTATTTTTAAATGTTCTTGCTGGATATGATGATGATCCCTGTGAACCTACTACTCTGTGAGATTTTGAACCATGAGTTTCAGGCCCTCTATGAGCATGCCATCTTTTAATAGTTCCTTGATATCCTTTTCCTTTTGAAATTCCAGTAACGTCAATCTTGTCTCCTGCTGCAAATACATCTGCTTTAATTTCTGCTCCAACTTCATAACCTGAAATGTCATCAAGTCTTAATTCTCTAACATATCTCTTTAATTTAAGATCTGCCTTGGTAAACTGCCCTTTAACAGGCTTTGTTACAAGTTTTTCTCTGATGTCATCAAATCCAACTTTTATTGCATTGTATCCATCTTTATCCTCTGTTTTCTTCTGCATAACAACACATGGACCTGCTTCAACAACAGTTACAGGAATAACTTTTCCATTTTCATCAAATATCTGTGTCATTCCAATTTTCTTTCCTATGATACTTTTTTTCATTTACTGTACCTCCTCGTTATTAGTGGAATACATAACTGTATTCATAACAACAAAATTTAACAACAAAATTATAGTTTTATTTCAATGTCAACGCCTGCTGGCAGATCAAGTCTCATAAGTGAATCAACAGTTTTTTGTGTTGGATTCAATATATCAATAAGTCTCTTGTGAGTTCTTATTTCAAACTGTTCCCTTGAATCCTTATACTTGTGAACTGCTCTTAATACTGTAACAACGTCCTTTTCAGTTGGCAGTGGTACTGGTCCTGAAACTGTTGCGCCAGTTTTTTTAGCTGCTTCAACAATCTTTTGAGCAGATGCATCAAGTAAATTGTGATCAAATGCTTTTAACTTGATTCTAATTTTTTGTTTTGCCATAATTTTTCCCTTCCTTTCATCGTACGCCCGGTTTCCTTACGCACGACAGCGGTCTATCTGTACACTATTCCAGGTGTTTCTTTTTTCCCCACACAGCAATATTGCGCAAATCACCGCCGCCCGAATTCTAGATTCGGACATTCTCAGCAAGAATTCCCCCGAAACTCGGCAACCTCTTGCTTCATCGCGCTTAAAAGCTTACAACTCTTTTATTTTACAATATTTTAAAATAAAATACAATAGTAACCTATGAACTTTGTCGTATTTTTAATAAAATTATTACCCTTTAAAAAGGACTAGGCAAAGCCCAGCCCCTAAAAATTATTTAAATATCTTAGAAACTACTCCAGCTCCAACTGTTCTTCCGCCTTCACGAATAGCAAATCTTAATCCTTCTTCCATTGCTATTGGTGTAATCAATTCTACATCCATGTTGATATGGTCTCCTGGCATTACCATTTCTACTCCTTCTGGAAGCTTTATTGATCCTGTAACATCTGTTGTTCTGAAGAAAAACTGTGGTCTGTATCCATTGAAGAATGGTGTATGCCTTCCGCCTTCTTCTTTCTTTAATACATATACCTGTCCTTCAAAGTGTATATGTGGATTTACTGTCCCAGGTTTTGCAAGTACCTGTCCTCTTTCTACTTCTTCCCTGTCTATTCCTCTTAATAGTGCTCCTATGTTGTCTCCTGCTTCTGCCTGGTCAAGTGTCTTTCTGAACATTTCAACTCCAGTTACTACTGTCTTCTTCTTCTCTTCTGATAATCCTATTATCTCTACTTCGTCGCCTATCTTTAACTCTCCTCTTTCTACTCTGCCTGTTGCAACTGTTCCTCTTCCTGTTATTGTGAACACATCTTCTACTGGCATTAAGAACGGTTTGTCTGTTGCTCTTACTGGTGTTGGTATATATTCATCTACTACTTTCATTAAGTCAAGGATCTTTCCACACCATGGACAATCTGGTTTCCCACATCCACACTCTAATGCTTTTAATGCTGATCCTACTATGATTGGTGTGTCATCTCCTGGAAAATCATACTCTGTTAATAAATCTCTTACTTCCATTTCAACTAAGTCAATTAGTTCTGGATCATCTACCTGATCTGCTTTATTTAAAAATACTACGATATATGGAACTCCAACCTGTCTTGCAAGAAGTATGTGCTCTCTTGTCTGAGGCATTGGACCATCTGCTGCACTTACGACTAGGATTGCTCCATCCATCTGTGCTGCTCCTGTTATCATGTTCTTTACATAGTCAGCATGACCCGGGCAGTCAACGTGCGCATAGTGTCTTGTCTTTGTTTCATATTCAACGTGGGATGTATTGATTGTAATTCCTCTTTCTTTCTCCTCAGGTGCCTTATCTATTTCGTCATATCTTGTTGCTTGTGCTCCGCCGTATTTTGATAATACTGTTGTTATTGCTGCTGTTAGTGTTGTCTTACCATGGTCTACATGACCAATTGTTCCAATATTAACATGTGGTTTTGTTCTCTCATAATGTGCCTTTGCCATCTTTTTTTCCTCCCCTTTTACTATTTATTTCTTTCGCCGACAATTTTAGTTTGAATACTTTGTGGAACTTCATCATAATGATCAAACTGCATTACAAATGTTCCTCTTCCTTGGGTTGTTGAACGAAGAACTGTAGCATAACCAGACATTTCTGCAAGTGGTACAAAAGCTCTTATAGTTTCTGCGCCATTTCTAAGTTCCATGCCTTCAATTCTTCCTCTCCTCGAGTTAAGGTTACCAATTACATCGCCCATGTATTCTTCTGGCACAACTACATCAACCTTCATAATAGGTTCAAGTAATACTGGATTTGCCTTATTCATGGCATTCTTAAATGCCATAGAACCTGCAATCTTAAATGCCATTTCAGATGAGTCGACTTCATGGTATGAACCATCATATAAAACTACTTTACAATCTATTACAGGATAGCCTGCAACTATTCCGTTTAACATAGCTTCCTTTATACCTTGATTTATTGGCTCTATATATTCCTTTGGAATTGCTCCCCCAATAATATTATTAACGAATTCGTAGCCTTTGCCTCTTTCTTGTGGTATCAGTTCTATCCAGCAATGTCCATACTGTCCACGTCCACCAGATTGTCTTATAAACTTTCCTTCTGCCTTTACTGACTTCTTTACAGTTTCTTTATAAGCGACCTGTGGATTACCTACATTACATTCAACTTTAAATTCTCTTTGAAGTCTATCTACTATTATCTCGAGGTGAAGCTCACCCATTCCGGAAATAATAGTCTGACCTGTCTCATGATCAGTATATGTTCTAAAAGTTGGATCTTCTTCGGAAAGTTTTGAAAGGGCTATACCCATCTTTTCCTGACCCGCCTTTGTTTTAGGTTCAATTGCAACAGATATAACTGGCTCTGGGAATTCCATGTTTTCAAGAATAACTGGGTGATCAGGATCACAAAGTGTATCTCCAGTTGTAGTATCCTTAAGACCAATTACTGCAACTATGTCTCCTGTATAGGCCTCCTCAATATCCTCTCTGTGGTTTGCATGCATTCTAACAAGTCTTCCTATTCTTTCCCTCTTATTCTTTGTTGAGTTAAGTACATAGGAACCTGCTTTTATAACACCAGAATATACCCTAAAATATGCAAGCCTACCAACAAATGGATCAGTTGCAATTTTAAATGCAAGACCTGAAAGGGGCTCATCATCGGAAGCAGCTCTCTCAATTTCTTTAGAAGTCTCAGGATCAGTACCTTTAACTGGAGGTATATCTAATGGTGATGGTAAAAATGCAACAATTGCATCAAGTAAAAGCTGAACTCCTTTATTTTTATAAGAACTTCCGCAAGTTACTGGAACCATCTCCCCAGAAATAGTTGCTTTTCTAATTGCCTTAATAATTTCATCCTGTGTTAATTCTTTACCATCAAGATATTTTTCCATAAGGTCTTCATCTGTTTCAGCTACTGCTTCAATAAGCTTTGTTCTGTATTCCTGTGCTAAATCTTTTAAATCATCAGGAATAGCCTCTTCTTCTATTTTAGTTCCAAGGTCATCCTCGTAAATTTCTGCCCTGTATCTTATAAGGTCAATCTCCCCTATAAATGATTCTTCTTTTCCAATTGGAATTGCAATTGGAACTGGATTGACTTTAAGTCTATCCTTAATCATATTAACAACGCGATAAAAATCTGCACCCATAATATCCATCTTATTTACATAAGCAATTCTTGGTACATCATACTTATCTGCCTGTCTCCATACAGTTTCGGATTGAGGTTCAACTCCTCCCTTTGCACAAAATACTGCAACAGCACCATCAAGAACACGAAGGGATCTTTCAACCTCAACCGTGAAATCTACGTGCCCCGGCGTATCAATAATATTTATCATATGGTTCTTCCAATGGCAAGTTGTAGCAGCAGATGTAATTGTTATACCTCTTTCTTGCTCTTCTGGCATCCAATCCATTGTAGCAGCCCCATCATGAACTTCACCTATTTTATGAGTTTTCCCAGTATAAAACAACATACGCTCTGTGGTTGTTGTTTTACCTGCATCTATATGCGCCATTATTCCTATATTTCTTACGCTCTCTAAATCATTCTGCCTAGGCACAGTATTTCCTCCTTTCTGCCCATCCTGTTTCATTACAAACTACATTCATAACATTATCTATATTTACAAAAGTTGAGTTTCATAATAAAACAAACATAAAACTTGAACTTTATAATTAAAATTACCCCTAAATGTATACACATTTTAGGGGTAGATAAGATCCTCTGTAAAAAATTGTTAAATGATTATAATGACTACCACCTATAATGTGCAAATGCTTTATTAGCTTCTGCCATTTTATGCATATCTTCTCTCTTCTTAACAGCGGTACCTGTATTGTTTGATGCATCAATTAGTTCAGCCGCAAGTCTTTCTCTCATGTACTTTTCTCCTCTGTTTCTTGCTGCATCAACAATCCATCTAATACCAAGAGTTTGCCTTCTTTCTGGTCTTACTTCCATTGGTACCTGATATGTTGCACCACCAATTCTTCTTGCTTTTACTTCAAGAATTGGCATTACGTTATTCATAGCTGCCTCAAAAACTTCAACAGGCTCTTTACCGGTTTTTTCTTGAATAATATCGAAAGCTCCGTAAACAATCTGCTGTGCAACACCTTTTTTGCCATCAACCATTATCTGATTTACTAATTTTGTTACTACCTTATTACTATACACTGGATCTGGTAGTATATCTCTTTTTGGTATATATCCTTTTCTTGGCACTTTTCTTCCCTCCTTAACATAAATTATTAAACTCATCGGTACTCGGCCTTAGCCGCAAAGTGCTCTGTAAATGCAATCTATATGAACCTTCTTTGAAGGGGTTATTTATTGCAAGCACATAGCACCCATCCATATTATTTCTTTGGTCTTTTAACACCATACTTAGATCTTTGCTGTTTTCTGTCTGTAACACCAGCACAGTCAAGGGCGCCCCTGACAATATGATATCTTACACCAGGAAGATCCTTTACCCTTCCACCTCTTATAAGAACAACGCTGTGCTCTTGCAAGTTGTGACCTTCTCCAGGAATATACGCAGTAACTTCAATACCATTTGTAAGTCTTACTCTGGCAACTTTTCTTAAAGCTGAGTTAGGCTTCTTAGGAGTTGAAGTTTTAACAACTGTACATACTCCTCTTTTTTGCGGACACTCCTTTAATGCTGGAGAAGCTGATTTGTATTCAACCTTCTCCCTGCCTTTTCTAACTAGCTGATTAATTGTTGGCATATGTGCACCTCCCTCCGAAATTATAAAAAGCAATAAATAATATATATAAACTCATATGAGTCTATAGTCTACTTAACATCGCAAGCTGTTGCTGCCCCTACATCAATGCTGCAGAAATTTCCAAGCTCATCCATAGAATCAAAGTATATTACTTCTAATTCATTTTCCTTGGCAGCTTCAACCACCGGACTTATTACCTTGCTATCTGCATCCTTTGCTACATAAACTTTGTTTGCCATTCCATTTTTTATGGTTTTTAAAGTTTGTTTTACTCCGACAACCTTTTTTTTGCCATCCATAAAATCACCTTCTTTAAATTTATGTAGTGCTATTACACAGCAGTAAGTGTTAAAAAACACCTTATAATCACACAAATGAAATTTTAGCATTTAAATTTTCAAGTGTCAATACTATTAAACTTCCATTTGTAATTTAGATTTAATCCACCGCAGAAATAAGAAAAATATATTCCATTCACTTGCCCATTTGCAAAGGTATTTTAAGGGTTAAAATGCCAGACAAGAGTGAGTAGGTAAACTCAGGGTAGCTAATCCCGAGTTTTTCCTCTCTCAGAACC
>ENA-UOOM01001180-UOOM01001180.1-fermentation-metagenome-genome-assembly--contig:-NODE-1180-length-26213-cov-21.975724_pt1 | contig 26213 bp, 23 predicted proteins | sample MGYA00245781_ERZ724031 | MGnify/ENA primary metagenome ERZ724031 (study PRJEB28704, sample SAMN03018317) | fermentation metagenome | biome: anthropogenic terrestrial biome; feature: soil... | reverse complement strand
CAATCCACTTTTTTCGTGATACCTACAACAAGTTCTATTTTTGAATTTTCAGAGCTTGCTGGCAATTGTAATATATAACCGTCGTATTTGTCTTTGGTCAGGTCGAAAGGACGTTTTTCAAAGAGCTCGTTTTCGGGATCGTGCTCAACCCGAGTCATTTCTGTAACTTTCCAAACGTTATGCTTCAATTCAATATCTTTCGGAATATACACAACTGTGCTTTGCGAGCTGTTGTAATCTTGCAAAATCGGCACCCCTCTCACAAACTCAGTGTGCATACTATCCGTTGCACATCCCAAAAGAGTCTGCACCACCTCGCCATCCGATTTAAAAATGTAATTTACTGTGTTTGTTTTTGCAGACATATCTTCTACAAATTCGCCTTGCAAACCATAATCGTTGCATTCATCCACCTCCATTGTTATCCCCGGGACAATCTCAACAATAAATTGAGACTCATCTGGTTTCTCGGGCAGAGAAATGATGTGTTTTTGATAACCTTTCGGATGAGGATATTTTTTTAAAATTTCGGCCATTTCCATCGAATCCAACTGATCTGGATTTTCAGTTGATGTCGATTTTCCTTGCGAACAGTTTGTGAATAAAATTGAAAGTGTAAGCAAGATAAAAAAGTGAAAAAGTTTTCTCATAATAACTGTTTTTAGATTTCGTTATATATTAAACGCTTTCTTATTCAAATAGTTTTATGGTCGTTGTATAAAAAAGTCGTACTTTTGCACTCCGAAACTTGCAAAATGAAAAATATTCACGATTTCGAAATAATGTCGCCTGCCGGTTCATATGAATCGCTGATGGCGGCTATTCAAGGTGGTGCCGATTCCATTTATTTTGGAATCGAAGGATTAAATATGCGCGCCAAATCGTCCAATAACTTCACGATTGAAGACCTGCATAACATTGCCCGTATCTGTAGAGAAAACAACATAAAAAGCTACCTCACCGTCAACACCATCATCTACGACAACGATATGGAGTTGATGCGAAAAGTGGTAAACGCAGCCAAAGAAGCCAATCTCTCGGCAATTATTGCTGCCGATGTGGCGGTGCTGATGTACGCCCGAAGCATTGGCGTAGAAGTGCATTTATCCACACAACTGAACATTACCAACACAGAATCGCTGAAGTTTTACGCCCAGTTTGCCGACGTGGTGGTGCTGGCTCGTGAATTGAATCTCGAACAAGTCACATCCATTCACAAAGACATTGTAGAACAACAAATAAAAGGGCCATCGGGTGAGTTGATTCGCATTGAAATGTTTTGTCACGGCGCTTTGTGTATGGCGGTTTCCGGGAAATGCTACCTGAGTTTGCACGAAAAGGACTTATCGGCAAATCGCGGAGCTTGCAACCAGATTTGCCGTCGCGGGTATATCGTGAAAGACAAAGACAGTGAGATTGAGCTGGAAATCGACAACGAATACATCATGTCGCCGAAAGACCTGAAAACCATTCACTTTATGAATAAAATGATGGATGCCGGAGTTCGGGTTTTCAAAATTGAAGGACGTGCCCGCGGACCGGAATACGTGCGATTGGTTACTTCGTGTTACAAAGAAGCCGTTCAGGCGTACTGCGACGGCAGTTTTTCGCAGGAAAAAATTGACGTGTGGAACGAAAAGCTGGCAACGGTATTCAATCGTGGTTTTTGGGACGGATATTACTTGGGACAACGACTGGGTGAATGGACACATCGATATGGTTCAGGCGCTACTAAACGAAAAGTTTACGTGGGTAAAGCCATTAAGCATTTCGGGAATATCGGGGTAACGGAATTTCTGGTAGAAACACAATCGATAAAAACAGGTGATGAACTGTTGATAACCGGTCCTACTACCGGCGCCATTTTCTTAATGGCAGAAGATATTCGTGTGGACTTAAAACAAGTTTCTGAAGTCGTGAAAGGCGATCATTTCTCAATAAAAACTCCCGAAAAAATCCGTCCTAACGACCAGCTCTATAAAATGGTAAAGGATGAACGCAGAGGAACAGCGCACGAGCGATAAGACTATGCTTCGCATTCATTATCCTTGCAATGCAACGGAATAATTTGCCGGTTCACAGCCAGTTGCATGTAAAGCAATTGTCCTAATCGGGTGATTTTCAAAAACCAAAAAACGGGAATAAACAACCAAAATAGTGGAATTCTAAGAAAAAGCCGATAAAGAGAACCGTATCCGTATTTCCATTTTCCTTTGGAAACGGAAGCCAGTTGTTCTTCTGCCAACTTCAAATCCAATCCATCAACGTTTTTTGTGTGACTTTCGTTTCTTAACTCTTTACTCGAAATAAGGTTAAACCAGTCCAACTTATGAGCCAAGTCCATAAACCGGGTACAGTTTCTACACCAATTGTCGTAGTATATAGTCATTTTGAAAGTTGTTTAAAAAAATCCCAAATCACAATTCCTGCCGTAACCGAAACGTTAAGCGAGTGCTTTGTTCCGTATTGCGGAATTTCGATACATCCGTTTGAAGCATCAATTACTTTCTGTTGAACTCCGTGCACTTCGTGACCTAGGATGACGACATATTTTTGATTTTTATCGAGTTGCATTGTTTCTAACGAAATACTATTCTCGGCTTGTTCGATGGAGAAAATGGTGTAACTTTCGGCTTTCAGTTCGTGAAGGGCAGATAGCGTATCTTCAAAATACCGCCATTTCACCGAATCTTCCGCACCCAAAGCGGTTTTGTGGATTTCGGCATTGGGCGGTGTGGCAGTAATTCCGCACAAAATAATTTCTTGCACACGAAAGGCATCGCTGGTGCGAAAAACCGAACCAATATTGTGCTGGCTGCGCACATTATCGAGCACAACTACCAACGGAATTTTCTCTGCTTCCTGAAATTCTTCTATGCTGATGCGGTTGAGTTCTTCAACGTGAAGTTTTCTTCTGTTTGTCATTGTTGTTTTTTTATTTCTCCGGTTTTATCACAGTCCGCACCGCGAACCAAATATGATGCAAAAAAGTGGAGATTTGTCCGTAATATTTTGCCATAATCCGGTAACGCTCTTTTAGCGATGCTTTTCGGTTGTTAGTCGTCATGCCTTCGTTCAGGTAATTGATAAGCGTGAGATGCGTGTTGTGAAAAGATTTTGACTTTTTCATCATCCGGATTGCCCAATCGAAATCGGACGAAAAACGATATTGCAAATCGTATGGCTCAAAAAGCGAACGTTTCACGATAAATGCCTGGTGGCAAACTAACATTCCTTGCTTAAAACTCGTCCACGAAAGTGATTGAGGTGCGTTTAGGCGGCGCATGTGTAAGAATTCCCCCTCGTTATCCACAATTGCTGTTTCACCGTATATTATATCCGGCAACTTTGTTTCCGAAATGGAATTAAAAATTTTTTCCACAGTATCTGATGCAAAAAAAGTGTCGCCGGCATTCAAGAAACACAAATAATCGCCCGATGCCATTGTCGCGGCTTTGTTCATCGCGTCGTACAAACCGTTGTCCGGCTCGCTTATCCACTTCAATCTCGGATTTTCGTATTTTTGTATCAACGAAATCGTTCTGTCTTTCGATTTTCCGTCCACTACTATATGCTCGATATACGAATACAATTGTTTCTGCACACTTTTCAATGTGCGCTCCAACGTTTTTTCAGCGTTGTAGGTGACGGTAATGACAGACAACTTTTTCATTTTCGGGCATATATAGCGATAAACGGGGACAAAAACTTACCTTTTATCGGGAAAAATTTAGATGCGTAGCTAAGCATCTTCACTATCTTCTTAAAACGTCTGTTTTCCGGTTTTGGTTCCAACCAAAGTATTGGCTTACCTACATAATCAATGGAAACATCATGTAAATCAAACGATTTTATAATATTTTTCAAATACGAGATTTCCATAGAGTTCAGGTTGTGAGAATTCAGGTTCTCTTTATCAAGCCATTTTTGTATCTTACCGTTTAATCCCAAAAAGTTAGGAATGAGAATAAGCAATTGTCCATTTTCAGAAAGTAAATTGACGTGACGTGCAATTACGTCTTTTGTGTTTTGGAAGTGTTCGATAAAGCCTGACGAAAATACAACATCGTATTTTCTTTCTGAGGAAAAATTAAAAAAATCTGTATCAATGCATTGGATTGTGTTTTCCGGAAGATCATTGATATGCTCAAATTTACGAACAATATCGGTGTTCATGTAAAAATCCAATACTGTAATGTCTTTAATGCCGTGCTTGTAAAAATACGCCGCGAAAATACCCGGAAAACCGCCAATTTCGATAAAACTTTTACCCGAACTTAGCCTGGGCATAAATTTCTTGAAAACCACCTTCCTGGGAACTTTGTCGAACTGATAATTCTTCCAGTAGGCTTTCCAGTGCGACTGGTCAGTAATATTATTGGTGTTGTTCTCCATAGACCTTTAAATAACGACCGGCAACTTCTTCCTGTGAGTATTCTGTCAACACCTTTTCCCGGGCATTTATTGCAAAATTCTCATGGTCAGCCTCAAAAAGAGTCCACAAGAGCCCGTTGGCCAAGTCTTTAGCATTTTTATATTCTGCAACGTAGCCGTTTTCCTTGTGGGTGATCATTTCCGGAATTCCTCCGATATTAAAGCCAACACAAGGTGTTCCGCAAGCCATAGATTCCATTATTGTATTTGGAAGGTTTTCTTGTAACGAAGGTGTCACAAAGACGTCAGCAGCGTTGTACAGATCGGGCATTTTGTCGGGGTCAATATATCCGATATTCACAGATAGACCAGGTAATTGTTGTGCAATTTCATCGCCTTTTGCCCCGGCAATTAAAAACATTATATTCTTGTCTTCAATTGTTTTAGCCGCTTCAATTAAATAGTCCATTCCTTTCCGCTTGTCGGAAGCCTTTGCAGCAGCGAACAGAATTATTTTTTTATCGGTTGGCAAGTTAAATATTTGTTTCGATTCAGCTCTATCTTTTGGAAAATATTGCCGTGTATCGATGGGGTTGGGGATGGATACTATTTTGTGGCCTTTGGTTAGGGGGCTTTTCTCAGCCAGATTTCTCAGCCAGTTGCTGCAAGCAACAAAACGTATCATTCCATGAGTAAAAACCGATTGTTTACTCTTAAATATTCTGTAGGACAGATCGTTCTTCGATGCTGTTTTCAGGTAAGGGCAATTTCCACAGGATTGATGGAAGTGTGTGCATGTTCCGGCGTGGTGGCAAATTCCGGTAAACGCCCACATATCGTGCATTGTCCATACCACTTTTTTGCCGGAGGCAAGAATTTTCCCGATCTCGCCGATAGACAACATCCCCTGATTTATCCAATGTAAGTGAATAACGTGGGCTTGTTTGAATTCAGGTGTATCAGTTATGGAAATACCTGTATTAGCAATAGAGATATCGAATAAGTTTTCTCTCGAAAATCGGTTTTTTAGAAATATGTGACCACGTTCTTTATAGAAATTCCACTTATTTTGGATTTTAGAACCCACCTGTATAATATTTTTATTGTCGGAACGTTTATCACGTACCATCATTTTAGCCTCAACACCATGGGCGTTGAGTGCATTCATCAGCCGATAAGCAGCAATTGCTGCTCCACCGTGAATATCAGATGTGCTAATGATGAGAACCTGCATACCTTATTTGGTTCTGAGGAATCTGTTTATTCTCCTTTTAATTTTTGCCCAACGCGAATAAGTTTTCCCGTAATATTGTTCAAAAGCTTTTCGTGCAATTCTGTTTTCCTTTATTTCACCCTGGTCAATATTTAGTTTTTTGCGATACAGGTTGGTACTCCAAACATCATCTTTTCCGCTGTGAATACCGCTACCATCAAGTCCGATATTTTGAACCATAGACTTTCCCGCATTCAGTGAAAGCATATTGTTAAGGAACAGAGATGCGTACCAGCGGATAGCCCACGAGTTGTTAACACCATTAATCTGTCGTTTTAACATACGGACAAATGGATATTTTCCGTTGAAATCAAACGATTTGGTTAATTTTCTCTTTTTAATTTCATCAAGCAGTTCTTTTCCGTCCGGATTAAATTGCTTCCAGGCACGTTCCCAAGTTGCCCATCCCCAGCTTCCGACCCATTTAATCAGAAAAGCATCCGGAAGATTGGCTATCGGGAAGCAATATCCGTGAATATGACCAATACTCTCTTCATCCTGAAACTTTTCTAAAGCTTCGTTCATAAAAGTCAGAAAATAACGGGAAGTGACTAAATCATCTTCCAGAACAATCACCTTTCCGTATTCTTCAACAACTTGTGTTACGCCCTCTATAATATTTTTAGCCAACCCAAGATTGTGAGTGTTTTCGATAATATGAATTTGCTTGAACCCATCAACGGAATTAATTATTTCGCGCACTTCCAGCACATCTTTCTTATCGGAATTATTTTTGTACCCATCGGAAAAAATAAACAGTTCACTTTCGTTGCACAACTCATTATTAAGCAAGGCTTCCAGCGTTTGTCGCGTGTGAGCCGGACGATTATAAGTGAAAAGTAGGATGGGGGCGGGCTGCATTGTTAAAAATCAATTTTTGAAGATAAAACATTTCGACGGAAAACGTCTAAGTTTACTGTTACACCTACCTCAATACCTTTTCGGATTAACTCATTTTTAACGGTTTCGTATGCCAAATCGGGATGATTATTATCGCCGCTCAGGTGGCAGAGCCATATATTTCGGAGATTGGATGAATAGTTGTTTGCCAGAAACTCAGCTGTTTCCCGATTGCTTAAATGTCCCGAACCATTACTGATACGCTGTTTCAGAAAATAAGGATAACGTCCGTTATTAAGCATTTCTTCGTCGTAATTACTTTCTATGACCAAATGATGGGCTTTACAGATGTAATATGCTACCTCATCGGAAATATTTCCGACATCGGTTGCCAATGTGAGTTTGTGACTCCCGAACTCGAAAAAATATCCGGCATTATCGCTGCTGTCGTGCGGTACATCAAAAGCTGTAATTCTGAAATCCTCAATCTGGAATGACTCTCCTTTTTCAATAACTCGTTTGGTTGTACCGTTAATTGTGTTTTTAACAAGTGGACAATTACGGATGCCCTTGTGCACTTTTTCGGTTGCATAAACCGGGATATTGAGTTTTTCAGCCAAATAAGCAGCCGATTTTATATGATCGTAATGGTCGTGAGTGATAAGAATAGCATAAATGGTAGAAAAATCGATACCGTGTTCTGCCAAACGTTTTTTTATAACACGCGGCCCCAATCCGGTATCGATTAGCATCCCGTAATGACTATTGCCTAAATAGTAACAATTGCCACAACTGCCACTGCTGAGGCTGAAAAACGAAAATCTATCGGATGAAAACAGGTTGTATTGCATATTCAGATGCAAAGATACAGAGAATTTGCGACTTACCCCTAATCCTCTAAAGGGGACTTTTGCATACGAAGTTAAATTTTGCCGTAATTGTCTTGGATCTTTATTCTTGGTACTTTAAGTCTAATTATTGAAATCCTCAAAATACCGTGTAATATGTTCGTGCAAATGCACACGATCACGTCCCATCATGTTATGTCCGTGTCCGGGATAGACAAAAAAATCGGGATGTGTGCCAGCATTTATAGAAGCTTTCAGAAACTGTAAACTGTGTTGCATCACTACTGTTGGATCCTCGTCACCGTGTATGATGAGTAGTCTCGATTTCAGCCTTCCGGCTTTATTTAACAAGCTTGATTCTTTGTAGCCATCGGGATTTTCCTGTGGTGTGTCCATATACCGTTCTCCGTACATTACTTCGTAATATTTCCAATCTATCACGGGACCACCGGCAACACCCACCTTGAATACATCGGGATAACGTAACAGCATATTTATCGTCATAAAACCGCCGTAGCTCCATCCATGAATGCCCATTCTATCACTATCCACATAAGGGAGCGATTTCAGAAATTCCACGCCACGCATTTGGTCTTTGGCTTCTTCCACTCCGAGTTGGCGATGAATAACGTCTTCGAAATCACGCCCACGATATGTAGTTCCCCGATTGTCCATCACAAAAACGATATATCCCTTTTGTGCCATATACGTTTCCCATCCTCTCGAATCATAACGCCAGCTATTTTGGACCATCTGCGAATGCGGCCCGCCATACACGTAGACTGCAACTGGATATTTTTTACCTGCATCGAAGTTTACTGGTTTTATCATTCGATAATATAAATCGGTAGTCCCGTCAGCAGCTTTTAGCGTTCCGAGTTCAACCGACGGCATATTTATGTCGACAAAGGGGTTAGTTGCTGATGCGATTGTAACGACTTTTTCGCTTTTTGTATCGATAAAGTCCACTTTTCCGGGATTATCATTAGCCGAGTAACGGCTGACCAAATATCTTCCGGATTTACTTACAGCAGCATTACGTATTGCTGAAACAGAATTGTTTTCGGTAACTTGGACGGTAACATTAGGGTTAATAGCAGCATTGTGCATCCCCGAAGTAGTGGTATGACGTTTGATGTTTCCTTTTTTTAAATTAACGCTATACGTGTGTCTCTCGATGGGTGAAGGATTAGTGGAAACGAAAAACAGATTTTGTCCCTTTTCATCGAAACCGATAACATCGGTAACTTCCCAGTCACCACTGGTAAGCTGTTTCACCAATTTCCCCGAAATATCGTAAAGATAAAGATGATTAAAACCGTCCCGCTTACTTTGCCAGATAAATTGATTGGGATTATTTCTGACAAACAAGACCGGATTTTCAGGTTCCACGTATTTCGGATGTGTTTCTTCGAAAATCGTTTTATCGAAGTTGCCCGTAACAGCATCGTACCGGTTGAGTTTCATATGGTTTTGTTCCCGGTTGAGTTCCGCAATGTAAATGGATTTTTCGTCTGGACTCCAGGCCACATTCGTCAGAAATTTATCTTTGGGCTCTCCGGTTTTCAAGTAAACGGTCTGTCCGCTTTGCAAATCGAAAACTCCGATGGTTACTTCGTGACTTTTCTCGCCGGCCATCGGGTATTTGATGCTTTTTTCGGTAGCGATTCGGGTAGAAATATCCACAATCGGATAATCGGTCACCATAGTTTCATCCATTCGATAAAAAGCCAGTTTATTGCTGTTTGGCGACCAAAAGATTCCGCCTTTTATTCCAAACTCATCGCGATGCACCGATTGCCCGTAAACAATTCCTTTATTTTCTTCAGAAGAAACAGCTGTTTCGCGGCCTGCTCTGTCAGTTATAAAAAGGTTGTTGCCTTTCGTATAGGCCATATACATATTGTTTGGCGAAAGTTCTCTGTTATCGCTGCTTTCGGGAAAATATATGTGTGAAATCACTTGTTTGTCATCCAAATCGTAAATCCCTACGCCGTTGGATGTGTGAAATATAAGGTTATTATTCCCCTCCCTATCAAAAATCACGTGGGAAACTGTGCCCTTCACATCGTTACTATTTTTGAGTATTTCGTTGAGTCTGAAAGCAAAATCTTTTTTGGATGGATTTGCCGGATTCACCTTAAAAACAGAATCTCCGTTAATTAGAATCAACTCATTTCCATGCCACTGAAATTGTTCAATAATTCGCGGATAATAATTGTAATAATCTTTTCCGCCGGGAATAAGTTCATCTAATGTAAAATGTTTGTTTTGCTGGGCGGATAATGTGCTTGAGAAAACAAGCAATAGAATAAGGAGAATGTTTTTTTGCATAATGTATCTTTTGTAGATTGGGATGACAAATTTAGTAAAAAAATCATCGAATAGGGAATAGTTTTTCTGTTATCTAACCCTTCCCCCCGCCAATTGTCGGGTTACTTCCCTTGCATCACAAGGGAAGAATGGCGTAAGTCAAATATTTAACTGACAGAGAATATTCTTAGCCCGCAACTGTCCCTTTTTTCAAAGGGGACGAGCGAAGCGGAGGGGTTAAAAAACAGTAATCCCCTTCAAACGCCACACCGTTTCGTTATAATCATCCACCATCTCTTTTACCACTGTTTCTGCCGAAACAATTTCCCTAATCATCGATGCAATTTGTCCGATTTCCAATTCGCCTTCCGACAAATCGCCTTCAAAAATCCCTCGTTTAGAACGTCCACGTCCCAACAACAACCGAAGGTCGTCGGCCGATGCTCCCTTATCTTCCAATTCCTGTACCTGACGGTAGAAGTCGTTTTTAATCATTCGCGTTGGACTCACTTTTTTCAGGGAAAGTATAGTATCGCCTTCGTTGAGCGAAATACATTTTTGCTTAAACTCATCGCTGGCAGAACTTTCTTCGGTAAGTGCAAAGCGTGTGCCAACTTGCACACCTTCGGCACCAAGTGCAAAAGCTGCAGCCATACCTTCGCCCGAAGCGATTCCACCGGCGGCGATGAGAGGCAAATCAATGGCTTTTCGCACTTGTGGAATAAGCGTTAATGTGGTAGTTTCTTCGCGACCGTTGTGTCCTCCCGCTTCAAAGCCTTCGGCTACAACAGCATCTACACCGGCTTCGGCACATTTTATCGCAAATTTAGAACTCGACACCACGTGTGCGATGATAATTCCTTTGGCTTGTAGTTTCGATGTCCACGTTTTTGGATTTCCTGCCGATGTGAAAACAATCGGAACCCGCTCATCTATAATAATCTTCATTATTTCCTCGATTTGCGGATACATCAGCGGCACGTTCACACCAAACGGTTTATCGGTTGCTGCCTTGCATTTTTGAATATGCTCTCGCAATGTTTCGGGATGCATCGACCCTGCGCCAATCAATCCTAAACCTCCGGCATTACTTACTGCCGATGCCAATCGCCACCCGCTGCACCACACCATTCCGGCCTGAATAATGGGGTATTTAATGTTGAATAAATGGGTAATTCTGTTATTTTTCATATGATTAAAACTATTATTTTCAAAGGTATCATATGTAACTCGCTTTAATCATTATCATAGGTGTGATTGATTTACATGCTCGTTTCATAATGGAGTACAAAGATAATTGTTTTTGTGATACGGGATTTGGGCAATCGATGGTAAATAAAGCCAAAGGCATCGTTTACCATTTCGATTTGGAAATCGCATCACCCAAGCTTTCTCAACCACGCATTTATAAACGTAATTTCTATTTGTGAAAAATGTGGCGATAACGCCGCGAAAATCGAAATATTCTCGTCCTTATCTTTTAATATTTTCACCGCTTTTTCGTATTGCTCAACCGATACGAAACGATGCAAATCCAATGTGCCATCCACCACAAACCGGGCCAGATGTACGGCAATGGTCGAAGATTTCAAATTTCTCTCTTCGGCAACTTCCGCAATGGTCTTTCCTGATTGAAACAGCGATAACGATTCAAGAGCACTGTCACCTTTTTTCTTGGCCGGTTTTTTCTCTTTTTCCGGTTTAAACAACATTTCCATCCGAGAACCAATTCCACGGTCTCGACAATACTCATTGATTTCATCCAAAAAAGCATCGCCATATTTTTCGGCGGTAATTTTACCGAAACCGTGTATGTGCAACAGTTCTTTACGTGTGAGAGGCAGGTACTCAGCCATTTCGACAAGCGATTTGGTTTTAGCCACAATATACACAGGCATACCAATCTGCTCAGCAATGTGGTTACGGGTCTGAGTAAGAGTGCGTAACAAATCGGGATGCCTGGATGTGATTTTTTCACTATGCACAGTTGCATACGCTTTGATGGATGGCGGCAGGAAAACGAAACTTTTGCGAAGCGAGAAATAACTTTCCACAGAGAAATCGGCTTTTAATTCTTTAATCAGATGCTTTTTCTGTGCTGCAAGGGTATAAAGAGCCAACAGGTCGCTTTCGTACTGACGGGCGTTGCTTCTGTTATCGGTTGTGGCAGGCGATGAAGCGACTAATTTCAACAAATCATCCAACTCTTCCGAGAAATAAGCCGAGGATGCTTGCAACCGTTCTGAAAGTTTTTGGATGTCGTTTGCAGAAAGAATATTATTAAGTTGTGTACGAAACTTTTCAGATACATCGGCCAGTTGCATCGTTTTTTGTTTCACTTCCTGCAAAAAAGGAATGGTTTCATCGTTAAACGATTCTGAAACCTTTTCGGTATCAGTAAGCAGTTCGTGCGCTATTTTGCGCAACGGCGAAAAGTTGTATAAATTCAACAACAACTGCATTTTGTATTGTTGTTGCGATGTATCGAATTGCGATGACAATTCATCCCGCGAATGCTGTGTTTGAGAAAAGCTTCGTATTTCGGCCTCATTCAGCAAACAATCGCTCCCGATATGGCTTTTCAGCACCAGCCCTTCCAGCGTGCGGCATCGGCTAAGCGCTACATAAACCTGCCCGGCAGCAAAAGCCGATCCGGCATCCACCACAACTTTATCAAACGTAAGTCCCTGGCTTTTGTGGATGGTAATTGCCCACGCGAGGCGCAAAGGCAGCTGCGTAAAAATACCGTCAATTTTCTCTTCCAGTTGGGTGGTCTCCTTGTTTACGGTATAACTCATATTTTCCCAAATCATCGGCGAAAGTTCTATGGGTTCAGCATCGCCGGGGCATTGCACCGTAACGTAACCATCGTGCATCTCCGTTATCACGCCAATTTTCCCGTTATAAAACCGCCGTACCGATTCAGTATCGTTTTTCATAAACATCACTTTAGCGCCCACTTTCAATTCCAACGTTTTTTCCACGGGAAAATTTCGTTCGGGAAAATCGCCTTTTACAACTGCTTCGTATCTACGAACGGGCGATTTTATCTTTGCCAGTTCTTCGGCATTTATGGCATCGGCTTTGTAATTATGCGTGGTAAGAGTGATGTAAGTATCATCTTCGTGCGGACGAAAAGCAGGATTATATCGAGTTTGCAGCAACTTTAATCCGTTTTCGGAGAGTGCACTATTTCGAACTTCGTTAAGCAGCGAGATAAAAGTTTGGTTACTTTGCCGGAAAATAGTATCGAATTCGATGTGCAACAACGGTGTTTGCTGCAACACGTGGCTGTTGAAAAAGTAAATTCCCTTGTAGAATTGCGAAAGAATTTGCCATTCATCCTGTTTAGCCACAGGTGAAAGCTGAAACATATCGCCAATAAATATCACTTGTACGCCGCCGAAAGGTTCATCGGGGCGATAACGCACGTGCCTTAATACCGCATCCATCGCATCCAGTACATCGGCACGAACCATACTTATTTCATCAATGACCAGCAGTTCCAATTCGCGTAACACGCTGCGTTTTTGCCCGAACATTCTCAACCTGGCAATTAGTTCTCTTCGTCCTTCAGGCGTTGGAATAAAGGGAGCAAAGGGCAGCTGAAAAAAAGAATGCATCGTGGTTCCGCCAGCATTGATAGCTGCCACACCGGTAGGAGCAACCACGGCAATTTGCTTGGGCGATTCTTCTTTCAACCGGTGTAAAAACGTGGTTTTGCCCGTTCCAGCCTTTCCGGTGATAAATAAAACACGATTGGTTTGAAGGGCAAAGTCACGGGCAAGTTGATATATGGACATAATATTTAAGATTTACAGAAACAATTTACTTCTTATTTCTAATTTTCTCAGTTTCATATTTCACAAAGGTATAAAATAAAGGTTTTTTTTACCCTATTTTCAAATAAATGCATTTTAGTTTTTTTTCATTCTGTTGAAATTTATTAGCTTTGCAAGTTCAACGTATAGATTTTAGCATAAACTACTTTGTTTAAATTATGAACGTATTAATTATTGGCTCCGGTGGACGTGAACATGCCTTTGCCTGGCGTATGCGTAGCAGCAAGTATCTCAATAACTTGTTTATTGCGCCCGGAAACGCGGGAACTGCATCGTTAGGAACAAACGTAGCCATCTCTCCTACAGACTTTCAGGCATTAAAATTATTTTCTCTGGAAAATGATGTGGATATGATTGTAGTCGGGCCTGAAGATCCGCTTGTAAGAGGAGTTTATGATTTTTTCAGAGATGATGAAGATATTTGTCACATATCTGTTATTGGTCCTTCTCAAGAAGGGGCTCAATTGGAAGGTAGTAAGGATTTTGCCAAAGCATTTATGAGTCGCCATAACATCCCGACTGCACAATACAAAACCATAAAGCTGGGGAATATTGAAGACGGAAATCGTTTTCTGGAATCACTTCAACCGCCCTATGTGTTGAAAGCTGATGGATTGGCAGCAGGAAAGGGAGTCCTTATTATTGATGACCTGAACGAAGCCAAGCGCATACTCTGGGAAATGTTGAACGGGATGTTCGGTGCGGCAAGCAACAAAGTGGTTATCGAAGAGTTTTTAAAGGGTATTGAATGTTCGGTTTTTGTGCTGACGGATGGGAAATCGTACAAAATCCTACCTGTGGCTAAAGATTATAAACGCGTGGGCGAGGGTGATACCGGATTAAATACCGGCGGCATGGGCGCAGTGTCACCCGTTCCGTTTGCTGATGCGGAATTCATGAAGAAAGTTGAACAGAAAATAGTTATCCCTACGGTCAACGGGATCAGAAAAGAAAGAATCGATTATAAAGGTTTTATTTTTCTGGGATTGATAAATGTTGATGGTGAGCCTAAGGTGATAGAATACAACGTTCGCATGGGTGATCCTGAAACGGAGGTGGTGTTTCCACTTATAAAATCGGATATTCTGGATCTTTTCGTAAGCGTTGCCACTGAAACGTTAGACACTAAGACACTGGAAATCGATAATCGATTTGCTACAACCGTAATGATGGTTTCGGGCGGATATCCGGAGAATTATGAAAAAGGAAAAGTCATCTCCGGTGTGAAACAGATAAAGGATTCTGTTGTTTTTCACGCCGGAACGCAGTTGAAAAATGACGACACAGTTACATCGGGTGGTCGGGTTATAGCCGTAACTTCCTATGGACAAACAATGAATGAAGCACTGGAAAACTCCTATAAGAATATCGAGAAAATTTCATTCGAAAACAGTTATTACCGAAAAGATATTGGCTTTGATTTAAGATAAAAAATGAACACACTGTTGGTTCGGAACTTCAAATCTTATTTTGTGGAATCACGGTTTATTTCACTTGTGGTTTCTATTGCGGTGATTGTATTGCGTTTTTTGATGTTCTTAAAAAGGGGATTGCCCGATTTTCCCATAAATAGCACTAATTTTGTCTGGCCTTACATCGAGTTCGTATTCCAACAGTATCCAATTGTCTCGTTTTTATCGAGTACTCTCAGCGTATTCATCATCTCGTATCTTATTTCTGAGCTAAATATCCGATATGGTGTTATTCGCATGAGAACATCCATGCCTTTTTATATTCCGCTGATTCTTTTCAGTGTTCATCCGTTTTTTCTGAAAATGACACCCGATTATCTCGGACTTATTTTCATTTTATGGTCGTTGTTCCCGTTGCTGGCCTCATACCAATATCATCATTCACACCGATACGCATTTCAGTTTGGTGCATTAATGGCCATTGCCGGAGCCTTTCAAATCTATGCTTTGTTGTTTCTGCCCTTGTGGTTAGTCGGATTATCGGCGATGGGGGGAATGGGATTCAGATCTTTTGTCGCGTCAATTTTTGGGATAATCCTGGTTTTTTGGATCGTTTTTGCTTTATACGTGTTTGGCGATAATATCGCCGGATTTGTTGATCCCTTCAAACGTTTTTCAGAAATTTACGATTTCACTCAAATTCCCGGTTTTTCGGTGCCACAATGGGGTTTCATCGGAACCCTTTTACTTTTTGTGTTTTTCTTTATTATTGCTGATAACAAACAGATTACAAGAGAACGAAGTTTCACTAAAAAGGTATTGATTTTCGGTACTTCAATTATCATATTTTCTATTCTCATGCAGGTTTTATACCTGAATCAAACGTTGTTTTGGCTTTATGTTGTAATGGCATTTCTCTCCATCATTATCGCACATTTTTATACTAACACAATATTAAGATTGGAAATCTTATCATACTTCCTTATTTTGATATTGTTGGCCTTTTACTATAATCTGAATTTTTTTACCAATTTGTCGCCTTTTTAACAACAAAAATCGCTGTTTTTTTGTTTTAAAGTAAAACAACAGACGATTATGAAACAATCAGCATTACAATTACTTATTGTTCTGTCAGTCGTTCTAGGATTGACAACGTGCGGAACATCTCAAATGACAGCTGAAAAAGAAGCTATCGCCAACGAAGTGAATCAGCGGATAAATGATTTCGATTTTACGTTTAAAGCTACCTACGCCTATCCTACCGGATTCGGATCCATTTATCTGTCGCCTTATTACGATGTAAAAGTGAATCCCGATACTGTTAAGGCATATTTGCCCTACTACGGTCGTGCATATGTGGCACCCATGGATCCGAGTGAAGGAGGAATAAAATTCACCAGTACAGATTTTGAATATCAGGTAGTACCCGGCCGGAAGAAAGGAAATTGGCAGGTGAATATCCACACACGTGATACCGGACGCGATATATTCTTGTATTTTGATATCTGGGAAAATGGATCTACCAGATTAAACGTTACGGATACCAACCGGCAACCTATTTCGTTTCAAGGAGATATTGAGACCGGCAAGAAGGAATAATAAATAAGAAAGTAATAAACACCGGTTTATTGTGTGAAATTTGTTGTAAATCCTATCGATAGTAACCGTTCTCATTTTATTGGTGAGAGAACACTTGTTGCAGAGTTTGAAATAAAATAACTGTTTTTTATCCGCAAGGCGATATGTAATCGCCGTGCGGGACAAACCCAAAAAAAGCGCTCCGAAAAATCGGAGCGCTTTTATTAGATATCGATAAAGATACCGATGCATTTACGCGTTCAACGATACACGTTTGAAAACGGTTACGGTTAACTCTTTATCGTTTTGTTTCAGGAATTGCTCAATAGTCAGCTTGTTGTCTTTAACATACTCTTGTTGCAACAAGGTAGATTCTTTATAGAATTTCTGTAAAGCGCCTTCGGCGATTCTGTCTAGCAAGTTTTCCGGTTTTCCTGCTTCGCGTGCTTTCTCGCGTGCAATTTCCAGTTCTTTTTCTTTAACGTTTGCCGGAATTGTGTCGGGAGTAACCGAAATCGGGTTCATAGCCGCTACCTGCATTGCCACGTCTTTTGCCACATTCTCAGCAACGTTTTCTTTGTTGAAACCAACAATGGTAGCCAGTTTATTACCCATGTGGATATAAGAAACCACCGACGGAGCAGAAATGTGTTCAAAATAACCCAATTCCATTTTTTCTCCGGTAGCACCTATTTTGTCCATAATTAATTGCTGAACAGTTCCGTTGGGAAGTTCCACTTTCAACAAATCGTCCAATGTTTCGGGTTTATATTCGATAGCTGCATCCAGTATTTGTTGAGTCAATGCGATGAATTCTTCGTTTTTAGCAACAAAGTCGGTTTCGCATTGCAACGCTACCACTGCAGCGTAGTTTCCTTGTGTTTTTGCAAGCACACAACCTTCACTTGCTTCGCGATCTTCGCGTTTGGCGGCAACTGCCTGTCCTTTTTTACGAATAATTTCCATCGCTTTGTCAAAGTCGCCGTTTGCTTCGTTTAATGCACTTTTGCAATCCATCATTCCCGCACCTGTCATTTTGCGTAAATGTTGGATATCTGCCATTGTAACTGCCATTTTCCTATATTTTTTAATTGTTTGCTTTTTTAGAATTCAGATATCAGACTGCTCAGCCTGCCGCCTGGCAGTTCGCTGACAGATTTCAGACTTTCAGACATTTAAATTACCAAATATCTATTATCTGTCTGTCATCTGACATCTGTTGTCTGTATTTATTCTTCGTCTGCGTCTTTAGCGTATTTGCTTACAACCGATGCATTGATGGCATCTTTGTCTTCTTTCTTAACGCGTTCTTTTTTTGCCACTTTCGATTTTCTCTCTCTCCGCGGAGTTGCTACTGCTTCTTCTTCCTGATCTTCTGCAGCACTTGCATCGGCTTTTTCAACTTTGCGTTCTTCCAAACCTTCTTTCATTGCGTCGCAAAGATATCCGATGATTAAGTCAATAGCTTTTGCTGCATCGTCGTTTGCCGGGATTACGAAATCAATATCGTTGGGATTGGAGTTTGTGTCAACAATACCAAATACGGGAATTCCAAGTTTATTGGCTTCTTTCACCGCAATATCTTCTTTCATAACATCCACAACGAAAAGTGCCGATGGTAAACGTGTAAGATCCTGAATTGAGCCTAAGTTTTTTTCAAGTTTTGCACGTTGACGGGTAATTTGAAGTTTTTCGCGTTTCGATAATGTGTCAAACGTTCCGTCTTTGATCATCTTATCGATATTGCTCATTTTCTTCACCGCTTTGCGGATGGTGGGGAAGTTGGTAAGCATACCGCCAGGCCAGCGTTCAATAACGTAAGGCATATTGATGCTTAATGCTTTTTCTTCGATAACCGGTTTTGCCTGTTTCTTAGTAGCAACAAAGAGCACTTTCTTGCCCGATTTAGCAATTTGTTTCAATGCTGCAGCGGCTTCTTCGGTTTTTGCAATTGTTTTGTAGAGATCGATAATGTGAATACCGTTACGCTCCATAAAAATGTAGGGCGCCATTGCAGGATTCCATTTTCTTTTCAAGTGGCCGAAGTGCGCTCCGGCATCAAGTAGTTGGTCAAATTCTAATTTTGCCATTGTTTGTTTTTAATTTTTTTATTCGTTTACATTCTTTTTCTTACTCGAATCGTAAGGTAAATCACCGATATAAATGTTTCCGGCAATGTCCTTACAATTTAGATACTAAACGTCATTAAGTGAGCCGAATTATACGGCTCTTATATATCTTTCCGGCAAAAAATCCGGAGAATATATCCAAAAATTAACGTTTCGAGAACTGGAATCTCTTCCTTGCTCCGGGACGACCTGGTTTTTTACGTTCAACAACGCGTGGATCGCGGGTCATAAAGCCTTCGGCTCTTAAAGCAGATTTGTCTTCGGGATTTAACTTCACCAATGCACGGGCAATTGCCAGTCTGGCAGCTTCCGATTGTCCTTTGTAGCCACCGCCTTGCAAGTTAATTTTAATATCGTATTTTTCAGTTACGTTAAGTTTGCTCAACGGTTGTTTTACGATAAACTGCAGAATGGATGAAGGAAAGTAATGTTCGAGTTCGCGTTTGTTGATAACGATTTTGCCTGAACCTTCGCTCATGAATACACGTGCTACAGCGGCTTTGCGTCTTCCAATTGAATTTATTACGTCCATCTTATTATTTGAGTGTATTAATATCTATTTGTTTGGGTTTTTGAGCTTGATGCGGATGTTCGTTTCCAGCATACACGTAAAGATTGTTCAGAATAGCATCGCCGAGTTTATTCTTCGGCAACATCCCTTTTACCACTTTTCGGAAAAGCCTGTCGGGGCTTTTTTTCATAAGATCGGCAGGAGTGGATACCTTTTGACCGCCGGGATAGCCCGAGTGACGGTAGTAAACCCTGTCTGTCCATTTATTGCCCGTGAGTTCAACTTTGTCGGCATTCACGATAATCACGTTATCACCACAATCCACGTGCGGAGTAAAGCTTGGTTTGTACTTGCCTCTCAACAGTTTTGCCACCTTAGAACTTATACGTCCTAACGATTGGCCGCTCGCATCAACCAAAACCCATTCTTTCTGAGCCGTTTCTTTGTTTACGGAAATGGTTTTATAACTTAAAGTATTCACTTTTTTTTGTTTTTAAATCGTTTAATAAAATTAAGTTCTGATTTTCGCTCCCCGTTTTGTCTGGCTAAGGGACTAAATGGCAAATAAAAAGCTATAAATCAAACTCTTAAATAGATAATTTTAATAATCGGACTGCAAAGTTACAATATTTCAAGTAATTAACAAAGAGTTTTCAGGCGAAAATAATTAAGGTTATGCTAAATTTTTTCTATGTCGCGGCAACATCAAAACACCCGCATCTCATCGTAAAAGGGTGCTCGCCCGATAAGAATATGAAATCCTACTGAGAATCCCTTAAAATTAGATTGTTTAATCGGGAAGCTATAGCCAAATTGCAGCCGTGCCAGATTAAAGAATGTGAGACCGATACTTGGTTTTAAATTTTTTGTAGATGCTGATATTTCGGCGGATATAAAATGTTTCCAGGTTTTGTTCAGGTGTACTTCGGGAGCAACTGAGAACTTACCATTTTCTCCATACAAATACGAACCTATTCCTATAGTAAATGGTCCGTGTGCAGTGTGCTCCTGTAAATTGCTGTCGATGCGATATTCTGCACCCACATATCCGGTATGCTTTTGCATATAATCGTAACCCAGATTCAAGGCAAATTTATGCTGAGGGAAAACAGTTGTTGCAAACGCGAATAAAAAGAAGGTTGTTATTATCGTAGATTTCTTCATTGAATTTATTTTATGCAAATATAAAACAAAAAAAGATTTGTGTAGTTTTAAAAATTAATTTAACTTTGCAGTCGCAAATTACGAAATAATGTTTCCGTGGCTCAACTGAATACCTGCCTCTCGGCAGACAGGGAGCATCTGACTACGAATCAGAAGTTTGCGGGAAGTGTTTTGAACTATCTTAAATTTATTTATAAAACAATAAGGCTCCGTGGCTCAACTGAATAGAGCATCTGACTACGGATCAGAAGGTTACAGGTTTGAATCCTGTCGGAGTCACAAAGAAGCGCTGATATCGGCGCTTTTTTGTTTAACTACAATTGATATGCCTTTCTTTGTTTATGTAATTCAAAGTGAAGTAAATGGTCAACTCTACAAAGGCCTCACAAGCAGTGTTGAAAAAAGACTGAAAGAACATAATGCCGGAAGATCATTTTCGACGAAACCTTATCGTCCGTGGCGATTAGTTTATGTAAAAGAGTTTGACAATAGAATTTCAGCTCGTGAATATGAAAAATTCTTGAAGACAGGAGTCGGAAGAGAGTATCTTAAAAATATCTTGGAAAAATAGAAAAATAATAGTTACAGGTTTGAATCCCTGCCTGCCCACCTTGGCTAATAAGCCGTCTGGCAGGCTGTCGGAGTCACAAAGAAGCGCTGATATCGGCGCTTTTTTGTTTAACTACAATTGATATGCCTTTCTTTGTTTATGTAATTCAAAGTGAAGTAAACCGGCTGACAGGCTGTCGGAATCAAAAAAAACGGCTAGAGAATATCTAACCGTTTTTTCTTTGCATGTAAATTATTAATAATATGCACTATTCTTCGGCTCGAAGTAAGCTTGCGGATGTAAGCAGGTAGGACAGTTTTTAGGCGGTTTTTTACCTGTATAAACATATCCGCAGTGGCGGCAATACCATTCGATATCTTCTTCACGGGCAAACACAGTTCCATCTTTCACGCGCTGAAGCAACTTGCGATATTGTTCTTCGTGAATGGCTTCCGCTTTAGCGATCATTCTATACATGGTGGCAATTTCCTTGAATCCTTCTTCATCGGCCACATCAGCAAAATGGGGATATAAATCTGTCCACTCTTCATTTTCGCCTGCTGCAGCTGCCTCGAGATTCTCGGCAGTAGTGCCTATTTTACCGGCAGGATAGGCAGCGGTAATTTCCAGCATTCCACCTTCTAAATATTTAAACATACGTTTTGCATGCACCATTTCCTGATCGGCTGTTTCAAGAAAAATGGCTGCAATTTGTTCGTATCCTTCTTCCTTGGCTTGTTTTGCAAAAAATGTATAACGCATTCTTGCCTGAGATTCACCTGCAAAAGATTTCAGCAGGTTTTGTTCTGTTCGGGTTCCTTTTACACTTTTCATACGATTAGTTTTTATTTTTTTATTAAAGACGTATGGAACTCGCGAAAATCATTTACCGATGAAGTAACTGATATTAATGCTCGTTTCATAATGGGTTGTTTTATAAAATGTTAAATTTTAATTAACTCTCACAAAGGTACGAAATTAAAGGGTGACTCAGGGTTCTAATATACCTGTGGATAGAAATTTAAACTATTTCTAAATAGCAATCTGCGGATAGGGGTGTTTGTTAATTGTAAATCAGGCAAATTCGCTCAATTCAAGCCAACGAAAGGTTTTTTTGTCAATCAGTTCGATAACTTCTGATATGCGGTTGGATTTAGAGATTAATTCTTCCGACGAAAGATTTCCCGATGAAAGCTGTTCTGTTAATTGCTCTTTTTCTGATTCAAGATGTTGAATTTCGCCCTCCAGATTTTCAAACTCCTGTTTTTCTTTGAATGTAAGTTTGGTCTTTTCTGTCGATTTAGGTTTTTCAGTAATTCTATCAGTTTTCTCAGGTTTAGAGTCCTCCGCAACACGCTTGTCTTCTATGGATTTCCAATCACGATATTGTGTGTAGGTTCCCGGGAAGTCCTGAACTTCAGCGTTTCCGTGAAAGACAAGCAAGTGATCCACCACTTTGTCCATAAAATAACGATCGTGCGAAATAACGATAAGGCAACCTTTGAAGCCGATAAGATATTCTTCCAGAATATTGAGTGTAACGATATCGAGGTCGTTGGTAGGTTCGTCGAGAATCAGAAAGTTGGGATTTTTAATAAGAACGGTGCAAAGATATAGTCGGCGCTTCTCACCTCCACTTAATTTATACACGAAATCGTGCTGCCTGGAAGGCGCAAACAGAAAATGTTGCAGAAACTGCGATGCCGTGAGTTTGCTGCCATTTCCCAAATCGATCACTTCGGCAATTGCCTGAACAACTTCAATCACTTTTGTCTGTTCGTCGAATTGCAAGCCTTCCTGACTGTAGTAGCCAAAGTTTACGGTTTCTCCGATATCGAAACTGCCCGAATTGGGCTGCTCCAGTCCGAGAAGCATCTTTATGAACGTGGACTTTCCCGTGCCGTTGTTGCCGATAATTCCCATTTTCTCGTATCGGGTGAAGATGTAGTTGAAATCATCGGTAATTTTAATATCACCGAAACTTTTGGTAATGTTTTTGGCTTCAAATATTTTTTTACCGATATACGTGCCTTTCGCCGATAGCTTAATGTCGTTTTGTGCACGTCGTTGTTTCACTTTCTCTTCCAGTTCGTAGAACGCATCAATACGCGATTTTGCCTTTGTGGCACGTGCCTGAGGCTGTCGGCGCATCCAATCGAGTTCTTTCCGGTAGATGTTTTGCGCGCTATCAAGCTCAGCGCTCTGCGTGGCTAAGCGTTCGTCCCGCTTTTCCAGATAATAGGCATAATTACCTTTGTATGAATAAATCTGTCGTTCTTCAATCTCAATGATTTGTGTACACACCCTGTCGAGGAAATACCGGTCGTGTGTAACCATCAGCAAACTAATGTTCGAACGCGAAAGATGACCTTCCAGCCATTCCACCATATCCAGATCAAGGTGGTTTGTTGGTTCGTCCAGAATAATCAGTTCAGGTTCCGAGATAAGCGCGTTTGCCAATGCCACCCGTTTTATTTGTCCACCCGACAGTTCACCGATTTTTTGATCGAACTGTAAAATTTTAAGCTGACTGAGAATTTGTTTTATACGTTGTTCGTAATCCCACGCATTCAGCAAATCCATTTTCGCCATAATTTCATCCAACTCCTTGTGGTTGTTCGATGCCATAATTTCTTCATATCGGGCAATTACTTTTACAGCTTCGTTTCCGGTCCGGAAGCAGGCCTCCAACACCGTCAGTTCAGGATCAAACTGAGGTGATTGTTCCAGATAAGCAAACCGTATATCGTTGCGAAAGACAACACGTCCACTATCGTAGGGCTCTTTTCCTGCAAGGATGTTCAGTAAGGTCGTTTTTCCGGCACCGTTTTTGGCGATCAACCCAATTTTATCGCCTTCAGCAATACCAAAAGAGATATCGCGGAAGAGCACCAGATCACCAAAACTTTTGGTAAGTGTATCAATTTGTAAGAGTGGATTTGCCATTGAGTGGAGTGGAATTTGGATACAAAGATACAAAACCAATTAGGATTTACGAATTACGAATTCCGATTTTATGTGCAATTAATATCGCTATCACAAATACGTAATTTTAATATTACTTTGTCATCATGAACGGAGATTTACCGAAGTGAAGGATCTATTCAGGTTTTGGAAATATAGATATTTCACTGCGTTCAATATGACAAAAGGAAAGCGGTAGATGGTATTTGAAACAGCCCGTTAAAACCGCCATCGTAAGTATGTAAACACGTCTGTTCGGCTATTGCCCTCAATTAACTCCGTACCGGAGCCGATAGTTTCGCGGTCAAAATACCGGGTATGTCCGATTTTTGCAGAAAAAGAAAGCCGTGAGGTTATATTGTACCGTCCCGATAATGCCAAACGCATTCCTTCACCGTAAAACGACGGCATATAAAACGTGGTCAGAATATTTCGCTCGTAAGAATAAAGCCTTGCGGCAAAAGTATCCGATTTAAAATATCCTGCAAAAAGATCGCCGCTGATTTTCTCACTTCCGCGATAACCGATATTCTGCGAAATCATAAATCCTTTCTCCTGCGGAAAGTGCTTTTGTCGATATAGTGCTGCGTCAACTGTGGTTCTGAAATTCCATCCGCTGTTGAGCGTGTTGTTATAGCGAAGTCTGATTTTCTGTGTGTTGTAAGGAAGAACTGTTCGTGAATTTTCATCGGGATAACGGGCATTTTGCTCTTTCTGTTTGAACTTGTAGCGTATCTCGAAGTTGGAGTTCCGGTTCACTGCATAGGTCCCCAAAAAGTAAATATCCACACCTTTCGATGGTTGATCTACCTGACTTTTCACCCACGGAAACCGAAAAATATCAACATATGTGGTTACCGATAATTTTCTTAAAGGGCTAAATGTTGCACCAACGTATAACCCATTCTCGTTCTGTGTCCGGCTTCCTTCGGAAAATGATTGTGCGTGCATGGCATTATATGAAACCGGGAAATAGCGGTAAAGAGCAGATAAAGATAGCAGATTTGACGGTGAGTATTGGATCATATTGGTGGAGGCCACGGCTTTATTTTTTGCTATAGCCGTTTCTCCGGCAAACGTCAGCCGGTTAAAACGATACGAATAATCGATGCTTGCATTGAAGTTGGACGAATCGCGCAAATAATAATAGTTGTATTCCTGAACGGTAGGGTAGTACATCCGGTTGTAAGCGTGATAAATCCCGCTTACTCCAATTTGAAATTGTTCTTTCCGGTAGTTTATGTTTATTCCCGTAGCCTGTTCCCGCGAATTGTTTTTCTTCTCCATCTCCGAAGGAGTACGGTGATAACCGTCAATTTTAAAGGATGTCATTTCACCATCGTTTGACAGGTTTGCATCGAATCGTCGGTTGGAGTAAAATGTGGTGAGCTTTATGTTGCTGAAACCAAAAACGGCGGCAGCACCACGAAAAAATCCGCTTTCGGCAGTGGAGAAATGTCGTTTTGGATCTTGTGTCCGGCGGATAATGTTGTTAGTTGCCCACGATTTGGAAAGCATAAAATCGTTATTCAGGATCAGTCCCTGCCCGAAAGAAAGCCGGTAATCGCCAACAGCAAGTGTTTTCAGCTTTCCGATGTCGCGCACGATCAGGTGAAACCCATAATGGTCGTATCCTTTGGGATAATCTTTTTTAAAGAACGGTTCACCGGCGTCTTTTTCACCTAACAGACCGAATTGAATTTTATCGCGGTAAGCGAAAGAATATTTCAGCGAAGTATAGAAATCCTCACCGCGATACTTTCGATTGGGATACCGTTCTAAAATACTGTCTGAAAACTCGCCATAACCGGCTCGTTTATTGAGCGTTTTGTCGAGCTGGAATTGCACTTCATTTTTTCCATATTTTAGCATTTCAGCTGCTGACGGTTGCACTTGTTCCGATTCTCCTACGTAGAAAAAAGGTAATATCAGTTCGATGGTATTGAAATCGAGATACGAAACATTCCGAAGTTCAAATACCGTATAAACCGGTCGGTTCTTTTCCAGGAAATCCGCAAGATTTGTAGCTTGTTCAAAAGAGAGTAGGGGAAATCGTTCCAATTGCTCTCGTGAAACGGTGTTCAGATTCATCGGATTATTCTCAAGCATCGTCAATTCCTGAAACATATTCTCAACCGTTGCTTCATCTAATTCTTCTTCGACCAGTTGTTCCAGATGAGTACGCCAATCGTTGGACTGTGCCTTTGCAAGATAAAAATTAACACAAAAAGCAAAGATTAGGAAAATATGAATGATAGTGTGTTTCATATGTTCTCGTTTCTAAGATTTTTACAAATATAGCCATTTTCTCTGCTTATGCAAATAAATGATTATAAAACACATACCCTTTTGTGTCTTTCTTTTTCCTATCTTTGCACCCGATTTAACGTATTATTCGTATGTCTAAATTCGTAA
>ENA-UOOM01001179-UOOM01001179.1-fermentation-metagenome-genome-assembly--contig:-NODE-1179-length-26233-cov-9.258843_pt1 | contig 26233 bp, 20 predicted proteins | sample MGYA00245781_ERZ724031 | MGnify/ENA primary metagenome ERZ724031 (study PRJEB28704, sample SAMN03018317) | fermentation metagenome | biome: anthropogenic terrestrial biome; feature: soil; material... | reverse complement strand
TCGACCTTCAGAAGCCCGGGTTCGGAGTATTGAAGACCTCTGTCGACCTTTCGAAGACCAATGTCGAGCTTTCGAAGACCTCTGTCGAAGCTTTTAAGTCCGGATTTGAATTTCCGGACACCAATTTCGAGCTTCGAAAGACCAATGTCGAACTTCCGAAGACCAATATTGACCTTCAGAAGACCAGTCTCGCACCTCCGAAGACCAATGCCGAATTTTCTTATGTTCGGGGTGAAGAGTTAATAATCCGTGTCTCTCACATAGCGGTCGCTTGTTTCATGAGATTGCGACCTCATCCATTCGGCATACAGTTCGGAAATCGTTTTTTTGAAAACAGGATGGACAACGTGCGGGGCAATTTCGTTGAAAGGCGCCAGCACAAAATCACGGGTATGCAAACGGGGGTGCGGAATGGTCCATTCCGGGGTATTGATTATCAAATCATCAATCATTAAAATATCAATATCGATGATTCGGTCTTGGTATACGCCGTTTTCCGATTTTTGCCGCCTTCCCATCTCTTCTTCAATGTGTTTGGTGAGTAAGAATAGGTCTTCTGCCGAAACGATGGAGGATACTTCGCAGACGGCATTCACAAAAAGATTCTCCGAAACGAAACCCTCGGGTTTGGTTATATAAAAAGCGGATAAGGAAACGATCGTTCCTATCCGCTCTTCTATTTCTTCGCAAGCCGTCAACATATTTTTCTGCTTATCACCCAGATTCGATCCAAGCGCCAAAAAAACAGTATGCTCCTTGCCCATCTTCATCAATCTCTATCAATCTTCATCAATCTAATCGACAATCAGCATGGCATCGCCATATGCCCCGAATTGATACTTTTCATTAATGGCCACATCGTAAGCCTCCATCACGTAGTCGTATCCGCCGAAAGCGCACGCCATCATCAACAACGTGGAATAAGGCATGTGAAAATTGGTAATCAGTGCATTATTGAGCGTAAAATCATAAGGCGGGAAGATAAATTTATTCGTCCATCCCTCGAAAGGTTTCAGATGTCCGTCGGTGCTAACCATCGTTTCGATGGCTCTCAATACGGATGTCCCCACCGCACAAATATTGCGTGCGTCGTCTTTGGCCTTGTTCACCCGCTCGCAGATTTCCTCGGTAATAACCATCTGTTCGGAATCGACTTTATGTTTCGTCAAATCTTCCACATCGATATCGCGATAGGCTCCCAGACTATTGTGCAGGGTTACAAAGCCATAATCAATTCCTTTTATTTCCATGCGCTTCAACAGCTCGCGGCTGAAATGCAGACCGGCAGCCGGCGCGACCACCGCTCCTTCATTCACGGCAAAAATATTCTGGTAACGGTCGACATCATCTTCTTCTGCCGGACGTTCCATATATTCCGGAATGGGGGTTTCGCCAATGGAAAAGAGCAACCTCTTAAACTCGTCGTAAGGACCATCGTATAAGAAACGCATGGTACGCCCGCGCGAGGTGGTATTGTCTATAACCTCTGCCACCAACTCCTCATCTTCCCCGAAATACAATTTATTACCGATTCGTATTTTACGGGCGGGATTAACCAAAACATCCCATAAGTGTTGATTCGAATTCAATTCTCTCAATAAAAACACTTCGATTTTGGCGCCGGTTTTTTCCTTATTTCCAAACAAGCGGGCGGGAAAGACTTTGGTATTATTAAAAATAAAAAAGTCTTTTTCTTGAAAATAATCCAATACATCTTTAAATATCCGGTGTTCCAATTTGCCGGATTTACGATGCACGACCAGCATACGGGCTTCATCCCGGTGTTTGGACGGGTACTTGGCTATAAGCTCTTCGGGCAAATGAAATTTAAATTGAGAAAGTTTCATACGTTAAATATCTGATACTATAAGTTTTATAATTCATATTCTTTATGGCTGTCCGGCGATATGTTGATCGAAAAACAGTTCTAACGATTCCATACCCAAACATTGATCTAATGTCACCTCGCCTATTCGGGTCCGCGTCAACGCGGTTAAATGGGCTCCGGTATGCAAAGCCTCTCCAATATCCCTGGCCAACGCCCTGATGTAAGTCCCTTTACTGCACACGACACGCACCCGGATAGTCGGTAAATCAACAGATAGCAATTCAATACTCTCTATAACCAACAATTTGGGTTTTAGTTCAATCGTCTCGTTATTGCGGGCGAAAGTGTACGCGCGTCTTCCTTCGACTTTAACCGCCGAAAAAGCGGGCGGCACTTGTTGTATTTCGCCTTCGAAGCGACGCAGGCATTCGCGCACGGCCTCTTCGGTGATATGCCCGGTGGGATACGTACCGTCGACTTCCGTTTCCAAATCGAACGAGGGCGTCGTAGCCCCCAGCCGTATATCGGCCACATATTCTTTCGTCAACGCTTGCAAGCGGTCTATTTCTTTTGTCTTCCTTCCGGTGCAAATCGTCATAACGCCGGTTGCCAACGGATCGAGCGTTCCGGTATGGCCGACTTTCAACTTTTTGATCTTAAGCCTCGAACAAATCTTTGCCCGAACCACACGCACCACACGGAACGATGTCCAATGAAGCGGTTTATTAATATGTAGGATCTCTCCTTCTATAAAATCCATTTCGTTACACCATGCTTAAATTGATACCCGAAAAAATAAGTATCAATAACACACCTCCTATCACAATGCGATACACTCCGAATGCCTTGAAGCCGTATTTGGTGAGAAAGTCGATAAAAAACCGGATTGCAATCATCGCCACCACAAAAGCGACCAGATTGCCGATGAGCAACAGTTCTATATTTTCCTGAAGAAGCGCTTTCCCTGCGGGTTCTTTCACGAGGCTCAAGGTTTTCACAAGGCTTGCCCCTAACATCGTAGGCACAGCGAGGAAAAAAGAGAACTCCGCGGCATTCTTGCGGTTCAATTTGGTCATCATTCCTCCCACAATGGTTGCCATAGAGCGCGAAAGGCCGGGAAAAAACATCGCGGCGCATTGGCTTAGCCCGATCAGCCAAGCCCTTCGGGTGGTGATCGATTGGTCGGGCAACGGTTTATTGAACCATTTGTCGACAAACAGCATAAACACACCGCCTATAACCAGCATAAAGGAGACCACCGACACACTGCCCAGCACTCGGTCGATGATATCGTCGAAAAGCAAGCCCAATACCAGTCCGGGTATGCAGGCAATCAATAATTTCCAATAGAAGTCATACTTATACAGGAATCGTTTCAGATAGATACCGCCGCGTTTTCCGGCGCTCGCTCCGGCAACGGCTTGAGGATCGAAAATGCGGCAAGAGTTCATCTTGAAGAATCGCTGCCAATACAATACCACCACCGACAGGATGGCGCCCAACTGAATATTGACGGTGAAAAACCGGACGAAATCGGTACTCTCGATTCCCAGCAAGGCTTGGGTAATAATCATGTGTCCCGTGGATGACACCGGCAAAAATTCGGTCAGTCCTTCCACAATGGCTATGATAATAGCTTCTAAAATACTCATTCAACTGTAGTTTGCAAATAAAAAGGACGGTTATCAATCTTCCGCTTGTTGATCTTTTTTCGTTTTGGAGGGATAAAGGATGCCCACAACCATCAGTACGAATCCGATAACGCAAATCACGGGCGCCACTTTGATGCGCCTTGCACTGAAAATATCGGGTTGAAAGCCTGCTTCGGCCGTCGTTGAAGGTCCGATCGCCATTAAAATAAAACCGGCAATAATGATTATGACCGCGATACCGCAAATAATCCAATTCACCTTTTTTAAAGCCACGTTTTTTTGAGACATATTCGTTAATTAAAATCGATTTTATACGTAATATAAATTATTCGTGTCCATTTTCAGATACTTGTTCACGGCAAATGCCGCCGCCGTGGTAGCAATCAGCACGCCAAAAGCAATCACCGCCACAAAAATCACCATCATATCGAACAGGCTAATGATCGATTGCATCGGAATATACTCTCGGCTGAAATAGGATATCAAAGCAAATATGATACCGTCGGCCAATAGACCGGCGATAATACCGGTGAACATATTATCCGTTACAAACGGACGCCGGATAAAAGCGTTCGTAGCGCCGACCAACTTCATCGTGTTGATCAAAAAACGCTTCGAATAGACACTCAACCGAATGGTATTGCGAATGAGCGTAAAGGATATGAACAGCAAAATAACCGCTAAAATAAGCATAACGGTCATTGCCTTGGAAAGGTTGTCGTTGATCAAATCCAATGCTTCCTGCTGATACAATAAATCCGTAACGTTGGAATTTTGCCGGATGAGTTGATTAATAACCGCAATGCTATCGTTATTGGCATACTCCGACTGAAGAAATATTTCGATACAATCCTGTGCCGGATTAAATCCCAGCAGCTCTTCGGGGTCGTCGCCCAACTCTTTTACCAGCTCGGCTTTCGCTTCTTCCTTACTGATAAAGCGGGATGACCGCACAAACGGCTGGGCTTCGATTTGATGACGCACTTGCGTAATTTCCTGGTCTGTAATATCGTTAGACAGCATCACGCTGAAGCTCATGTTTTCTTTCAAAAAGCCGGAAAGGCCTTTCCCTAAAAAAAGTATCAGGATGGTAATTCCCAACAACACCAGCACCATCGTGATACTGACGGCGGATGTTATTTTCGCATTTAAGAAGCGGATAGTTGAGACCTTTTTCTTTTTCGACATAAAGGGATTTTGATTGAACGATAAATTCTGAAATTGAATCTTTAATTTGAAATTTTAAATCTGAAATCTCGACCCAAAAAGACGGACTTTATCAAATATGCTGCAAAGTAATAAAATTATTGATGAAATCGGAAATTTACAGGGAATTATCTGCTAAAAAAAATTCCGTATTCTTTCCACCCTCTCCCCGCTTCCCGGTACTCCCCCGCCCGCCGCCTCCCGAAGAGGCTGACTCAGTACGGACAGCAACGGATAATACATAGCCAGCCGTTCTTGCCCCTTTTTAGGGGAAGTTAGAAGGAGGCTCTTCTTTTCCGAAACGAAACCACACCCAACACACTTACGAGGCCATAAAAAAGAAGGATATAGCCGAAAATCCTCGGCGCTCCTTCGGTATGCCCGTACGAATGCATGCCGCTCAACAAGTAGTTGACTCCCAAAAACGTCATCAGCACGGTTGTAAAAGCAAAAACGGAACACAGATTAAACAACCATGCATTATTCCATCTTTTGACCAAATGCAGATGGGTGACCACCGCATATGCCACCATCACGATCAGCGCCCAGGTCTCTTTGGGATCCCATCCCCAATAACGTCCCCACGACTCATTGGCCCAAACAGCTCCCAGAAAAATGCCGATCGTCATCAGAGCCAATCCGGTAAGGAGCGATAGTTGATTCATGAGTGTCAGTTCCCGGATGCGGCGTTCTACGGAGGCCTCTTTCTTTCCAAAGGCCATCCAGCTTATCGTTGCCGTTCCCAATAAAAAACCGAAGCCGAAGAATCCGTAAGCCGAAGCGATTACCGCCACATGAAACATCAACCAGGGCGATTTTAATACAGGCACTAAAGGGGTGATTTGAGGGTCCATCCATTGCAGTCCGGAAACGAATAAAATCATTCCCGCAAACAAAACAGCAAGGGAAAGGATGATACTGTTCTTACGCCCCAAAATCAACCCGGCCAAAACGGTCGCCCACGAAACGTAAACCATCGTTTCATACGAATTGCTCCAGGGAGCATAACCCGATATATACCACCGCAAAGCCATGCCATAAACATGATAAGCGAATACCGCCACCATCCCCCAAAAAAGGCTCTTCTCCATAAGGGTGAAATATTTCCACCGGTAAAAGAAACTCGTGAGGGAAAGCAACAAGAGAAGCCCTCCCAATATCAGATATCCTTTTTTACACGTCTGAAAAATATGCAAGCGATTATAACGGACTTCGGCTTGTATTTTTTCGGGACGGATTTGAGAGACGATATCTTTCTTTTGTTGATAATCGGCAATAGAGGCAAGATGGGCATCCGCTTTCTGCCAATTGCCGCTTTTGACTGAAAGGCGGACTTCGGAAAGATATTCGTCAAAAACCGTTGAAACAAACAGGGAATCTTCTCCCGAAAAAGCCGATAGATCGCCGCCGGGGGAATACCATTGATGCTGCGTGCCGGCGTGAGGAGGAAAAACAGCCGGCAGGGTATGATGAAACAACTGATAAAGCGTATTGACTTTCTCATCTGCCTTGATAAGGTCTTTGTCGTACTTATCGCGTTGCGCCGGCGGTGTGGCGAATGCTTCTTGCAGAGCGGCGGCAAACTTATAACGGCCCTCATCGTCAAAAGCCTCTCCGTAGGAAAACGCGTCTTCCGACAATCCATATTCGCGCGCCATATCGTTATTCGAATAAACAATAAACGGAATCTGCATCCACATTTGAGGCAGGGCCAATACACTCAACAGGAATTGGTCGGAATCGAGCGTTCCTATCCGCTCCGCCTTATAGAGTTTCCGTAATATTTCCGAAGAAAAAGTATTCATCGGAACAATCCGTCCCTGCCATTGTACGGGCAAACGCCCGAATTTTGCAGCATGCTCCGAGGGGATGGCATTATCGTTGACCACATCAAACAGCCGGTTACCCGAAGCGTTCCGGGCGACGACCGGCAAGGCGCAGCTACTCACCAAAAGAATTGCGGGCAGGAGTTTACCGGATAGCCTCAACTCTTTTAATTGACGGCTTAACCGTCTCAGGCGGGAATTTCTATCGGTAAACAACAGGATAAATCCGCATAATAATAAAAAATACCCCGTATAGGTAATCGTTCTTCCCGCCCTATCGTAATTCACCGAAAGAACAGTCCCCTTTTCATCCTTATCGTACGATGCCTGAAAAAAGCGGTATCCTTTCACATCCAACACCTTGTTCATATATATTTGCGCCTCGCGGCTTTCGTCTCCGAGATGGAGTCGTAAATCGCTTTCATAAGACGACGGGCTTTGCGAACCGGGATAATAAACCAACCGGAAGTCGGTCAGTTCCAAAGAAAAAGGCAACGTCTCATAAACAGTTCCTTTAGAAGTATGCATAACCATGCGACTGCTCGTTTCTCCTTCGCGTATATGCACGGTTCCTTCTTTTCCGAAAAGATGAGTCGTTAAAGCTCCCGACAAGATGACAATGAAGGCCGTATGAATGGTTAGCAACGATCCTCTACGCTTGTGCAGGAATCTGTTTTCAATCAGGATGATAATAAAATTCAGAACCAGCAACAATTGCAGGAAAATAAATAAAGGCGAATAATACACGAGCATTTTTGCGGCAACGGTACCGACAAACTTCTCGATAAATGTTGCCGCAGCCAATATAGCAGCGTATACCAGCAATAAAACAATCGATGTTTTATAAGAAGAAAAAAGTTGAATGAATTTATCCATTTTCAAGAATATTTAGCTATAAAACGATATAGATTAATCTTATCAATAATTGCCGTTGCAAATATAAAGCGACCTTATACAAAACAATGTGACTAATTTAGTTGCAAAATATATTTCTTCTCTTTAAATTTGCAATCGATATTAAGTACGATAATATGAGTACGAAAGAAAAATTACTAAATCGTTTCCTAAGTATGCCAAAGGATTTTACTTATGAAGAAGCGACAAAACTTCTGAAAGACTTTGGATATTCTGAAGTCCCGACAGGAAAAACGGGCGGATCGAGGGTACGTTTTTTGAATAAACAATTTCCCGAATATCCGATTAAATTTCACAAACCTCACCCTGAAAATCGATTAAAGCCTTACGTTTTGGCGATTATCAAAACTACTTTAATAGATTGCGGATTAATTGATGATTAATGTATGAAAACAGATAAAACAAATTTACTTGAATACAAAGGCTATTACGGTAGCATTGAATTTGATTTGGAAAATAAAAGATTATACGGACAACTCTTAGGAATCAAAGGCGCCTATATCTACGAAGGGAATACATTGGAAGAATTGGAAAAAGATTTTCAACAATTTGTCAATGATTATTTGTATGATTGCAAAAACGATGGCATTAAGCCTCAAAAACCGAATTTAGGTAATTTGAATGTACGTTTAAAAACAGACACCTATTTAAGAGCCATCAGAGAAGCTAAACGAGAAGGAATTTCCCTTAATCGTTATATAAATAATGCGTTAGAATCGTTTATTTTGTAACATTGCATTTAATAGCGAGGTTGCCAGTTGAAATGACGGCCTCGCTATCCCTCATCCCTCATACTTCATCCTTCTTCTCACGCTTCCTTCCACTGTTTCCGTAACAGTTCCAAAGCCTGAGGAACAACGACGTTACGGTCGCCTTGACAACCGCATTCGAAGCTGACATACTTGTCATATCCCAAAAACTTCAGAGCTTTGAATCCCTCTACATACGTGTCGGCTTCACCGTCTTCTCCCGGCATACTGCGTCTTTTACGACTGGCAATATGTACATGCTCCAGATAGCGGCCGGCAGAAAGAAATGCTCCGGCGTCGGAAGTCTCCTCCCAGGTCATGTGCCAGAAGTCGCCCATACACCTCACCCCCGGATTATCAATGTCACGGCAGATAGAAGCCGCGTCAGCCACCTGGCGCAGATAAAAAGCTTCTTTGCGGTTCAGCGGTTCGAAAATAACGGTTGTGCCATGCTGTCGAGCAAAATCGCCCATCTCATGGAATTGTTCGCACAAGAAATCGCGGGTTCCCTGCGTATGGGGCATGGCAGGCGTTTGCGAATTAAACGCCGGAACGATAATCACCCCTACCGATCCCAACTCCCCCGCGGCTCCGATAATCTCGTTCATCGTATCACGGCATTGCTTGCGGATTGCCGGATCGGTGGAAAGAATAAATCCGTCGAAGCCGGCACATATCGCACTCACCTTAATGGCACGACCACGCAAAGCATCTTTGATCTCTTTTACACGTCCTTTCAGTCCGCGTCCTCCCGGCTCGAAGCCCACGACGCCATGCTTCTCCATAAAATCGAGTTTCTTCTTCAGGCTATCGCCGGGGGCAATTCCTTCCTGAAACGATATATTCAATTGAGCTTTCGATGTTTTTCCGCCTGACAACTTATCAAGGCTGTTTGCGGCCGAAACGGTTCCTCCCGCCGTGACCATTGCGGCTCCGGCGAGAGATGTTTTTAAAAAAGATCTTCTATCGAAATTCATACGCTTTTATTATTTATCCTGTGGTTTTCCCGGAACAGGTACGGTAAATCCGGACATATTCATTTTGCCGATATTCAAATCTTGAGGGGTATAATCCAAAGCCGAGGCCGTCATGACCTCCCATTTGGTTTCCTCGCCGGTATAAGCCGATTCGCGTCCCATAATAGCCGCCATATTCGACACCGCGGTCTCCGAAGCTTGTTCGATGGGCTTATTTCCACGAATGCTATTGATCCAGTTGACATGTTCCAACACGTACGGATTGGTTTGTTTATAAGTCGTTTTTTCAGCTTCCGCATCGAATTGCCAGAGAATATTTCCCTGTAAATCTTTGATTACCGTTTCACCATTGGCGGTAGACCAAGATCCTTTGGCGCCCTGGATAAACTCGCTCACATTATTGGCACAACCGTCTATCTGGCGGCACATACTATGCAAATGCACACCGTTTTCCATCGTAATATCTATGCTGAAATTGTCAAACTGATCGCCGGTTACACGACGCTGGCGCGATCCGAATCCGACGGCGCTTACAGGCTTCAAACCACTAAACCAAGTAAATACGTCGATATTATGAACATGTTGTTCAACAATATGATCTCCCGACAGCCATTTCCAATTGACCCAGTCGCGCACCATATATTCAAAATCGTTCCATCCCGGTTGCCGGTCCCGATACCAAAGCATATTTTGATTCCAATAAACCACCCCGCCGGTAATTTCTCCAATGGTCCCTTCCATAATCTTTTGATAAGATTCCACATAATTACGTTGATGATGGCGTTGTGTACCGGTTACCACCCTCAGGTTTTTAGCTTGCGCCTGTTTGGCGGCGGCAATAATCGTGCGGTATCCGACCGCATCGACACAAATCGGTTTTTCCAGGAAACAATGTTTGTTTTTTTCTACGGCATACTGGAAATGCGAGGGACGGAAAAACGGCGGAGTTGCATTAATAACGACATCCACACCGCTATCAATGACTTGTTTATACGCGTCCAGTCCTACGAAACGTTTATCGGCAGGAACATCGATATTCTTCTCTGCTTTTAGCTTGTCAGCCAAAGAGTTTACTTTATCCTCGAAAACATCGCCTAAGGCAACGATAGTCACCCCGTTCGCAGCATTCAGAAAATCGAACGCGGCGCCCGAACCTCTACCGCCACAACCGATTACGCCGGCCTTAAGCTCTTTTCCGTCCTTAGCCATATCCGGAAGTTCCGGTATATAATAGGTTCCCGGTTCCTTTAAAGGTTTTAAGGCATTTTTTTTATTTCCACTACAAGAAGTCAACAAGCCGGTTGTTCCGCTTGCCCCAATAACGCCTATCGCTCCAACAGCAGCCGAACTTTTCAAAAAAGCTCTTCTGGTTACATTCTCTTTCATTTGTTTGTTATTTAATAGATTGTTTTAATTATTGATAAGCTATCAGCTTTCAGTTATTTGTAATTCGTAATTTGTCATTTGTCATTCGTAATTTGTCATTCGTAATTTGTAATTTGGTAATTATCAATTCTCCATTGTCTCGCACACGACCCTGAATCCGATTCCCCGGATATCGGAATACCACCAGATACTTTTCGGCTGTTGCGGATCGGTTTTCAGCCAAGAATCATGCAACGTATGATCCCGTGCGGCGCTACGCACATCCGCCGCATCCGATAAATAATTACCGCCACGAATCACCCATTCCTCACCCTGCGTGTTTACCGGATCATGTGCCCCATCCGCCCGTTTGCCATACACCTCCGGATCATATTTATCGGCACAATACTCCATCACGTTTCCAAGCATATTCTTCAGTCCGAACGGATTGGATTTCACGACATCCGGCTCTTGCGTGCGCCCCCGGCTGTTTTTAGTATAGATCACATACGAAGAAATACTATCCGTTTTAGCAGGAAATATCTTTCTCCAAAAACCCTGATCCGAAAAATCTTTCGGATTACCGCCAAAGAAATAAGGAGAAGCAGTTCCTCCACGAGCGGCATATTCCCATTCCGCTTCGGTCGGCAGACGATACTTTTTGCCGGTCTTTTTGGATAACCACAGACAGAATATTTCCGCCGCATAATGCGTCATGGTAATCGCCGGACGTTTATCGCCGCCCCATCCCTGATCCGGGAATCCGAAAGGAGGAGTCGGGCCGGAAATGGCATCCACATCGAGCGCCTGCATATTCCGCTCGTAAGTCGTTTCGGGAGGAGTACGCCCCTCGCTCATCGTACTGCCGTAAAAAGCCCAATACTGCTCCCAAGTCGTCTCGATCTCCGCCATAAAGAACGAATTCACTGTTACCGCATGCTGCGGCGCTTCATCGGGTTTGTGGAAAGGTTCCTTTTCAGGACTACCCATTGTGAAATTTCCGCCGGGGACAGCCACCATTTTAAAGGAGATCGCAGTACCGGGTATCTGCTCTACAAAATCGGTAAAAGAAGTGACCTGAGCAGGTTCCTTAAAAAACCGGCTTGTGTCTGTTGCGCTACTGCCGGATGCGCTCAAGCCCGGAATACCCGTCATGCGCGAATGCGAGTAATTCGGATTATGGTGTCCTGCATCCAGATGGCAACTAATGCATTGAAGATCCATCTTTGCGTGATTCTCATCGTAATACATATGTGCCGTAATACCTTCGTCGGAAATACCTTGCGGAAAAAGATTTTGATGACACTTCACACACGAAGCATTCGGGACGTATTTCACCGCATGTTCCAGTTCCGATTTCTTATCCCAGTCGAAATCGGCGCTGTCTTTTGTAAGATACCCCCACACATCGCGAACGCCCAATTGCAGTTTAGCCGTATAATGCTGCCAGGTATTATCGGTCGGCGGAAGGTGGCAATCCACGCAATTCACCATTACCCCGCTTCCGTTGTTTACATGCACCGATAGCTGCCACGAGTCTTCAGCATGCGGATGGACATGGCACATCATGCACGATTCGTTAGTGGAAAAATAGACCGAAGTTTGATACAATGCCGCAACCAATACAATGCCGGCAATAACCCCTATCAAGAGATAAAAGAATTTTCGCCGATAAAATTGATTTCTGCGTTTAGAGGAGTGCTTTTTCGTATCCGATGTCGATTTCATGTCAGTAAAAGTAAAACTTCTTTGTATTATACGATTATTTTAAGGCAGAGATATTTGTTGTTTTTCGGTCGTCGGCCCGTGTACGATCAACCGGCCGTTATCATCGATTTCCATTTTATCGATAAATACGACCCGGCTATCACCCGTAGCCTGCGTACGCCCATGATAGACACAAAGCATTTTCCCGTCCGGAAGGTTTAAGACCATATTATGCCCGGTACCTGTTACCGATCCCCCGTGAGTTGTATTTTTTTCCAAAACGGGATTATCGGCGGATTTTTCAAAGGGGCCTAAAGGATGCTTCGCCGTGGCATATCCGACGGCATAATTCTGCCCTCCGAAGAAGTTGGCGGAATACATCATATAATAGGTATCATCTTTTTTGAATAAGAAAGATCCTTCCGTCCAACGCCTGTTCACTTCTTTCGACGTAACCGATCGACTTTCCCATTCGGCTTGTGTATCACTCATGCTCACGGGAGGACGAAGCATTAATTGCGGCTCGCCGATTACCCCCGAAAAATCCGGTTTCAACTCCACGCCATGAATCCAACTCTCTTCAATCTCATCGAACCACCCTTGTTGTTTTGCCCAATCGGCTACTTCACTTTCCACCGGATGCTTGTAGCAACAGCGGGAATAGTACAGATAGGCCTTTCCGTTTTCATCATCAAAATAGACATTCGCGTCGATAATCGGATAGCCGGGATCGAATACAGGGCCGTCACTTATTTCTTTGAAAGGGCCTGTAGGATTATCCGCTACGGCCACTCCAATACGGAAATTCTCGCCTTCATTCGTAGGATTATGCTTCCAATTGGCGCTGTACCAAAGGTAATACTTCCCGTTTCGTTCATAGACCTCCGGCGCCCAAAAACAATCCACCGTCCACGATTCAGGGGTTGCACCTTCATAAACGGTTCCTTCCTCTTTCCAATTAACCAAATCGTCCGACGAATAGGTCTTAAATCCGAGCAGCCCTTCCGTGGTACCATACATATAGAACTTGCCCGATGAAGCCCTTAAAATATACGGATCACCGAATTCTACCGGTAGAGGGTTTTGCAACGTGATTTCTTGCTTTTTGGAAGGCGCGCACGAAGCCATAATCGCCAAAAAACCAATCAAGACTAATCGAATAAAATTCATTTTTCCCGTTTTAAATTATCAGTTTCGTATATATTTAACATGTGCCAATCTATATTCAATCTCATTAATCTACAAATATCCAAGCAGAAATTACTTCTATGACTTGTTTAGCCTTCAGATATGCCTTTTGCTGATTGTAAACTCCTTTCTTTCGCACCGAGGATCACCGAAATTGAGATACAATGGCCGCCTATTTGTTTTCTTCATTATTTGGATCAACAAGACACTCTTTCCGCAATGCCGGATACCCGATATTATCGTGGCAAAATTAAGACGCTAAAATACTACATTTATCAATAATCAGAAAGTAAATAATTATTTTTATCACATGAATGAGACAATTATGTCATTTATGATAGTAAAATATCATTTAATCGAGCCAATTATGCCATTTATGATCATTGTCAAACCCTGCTTTAACCATTGTTTCTATAAATTGCATCCCTCTCACGCCATCTTCAACGGCCGGAAAATCGAGCATCCTCTCATCGGGTATTTCCCCTTTTCTTTTGGCCGTTATGGTAAGTGCAAAATTACGGTAGATATTGGCAAAAGCTTCAATAAACCCTTCAGGATGACCCGATGGAGTCCTTGTATTCCAAAGAGCTAAGGGATGAAGATATTCATTATTTCCCATATATAATTCTTCCGAGGGTTTATTTCCCCATCTTAAAATCAATCTGTTCGGCTCCATTTGGCGCCACTCCAATCCTCCTTTATCACCATACACACGAATACGGATATTATTCGCTTCCCCTGTTGCAATTTGAGTCGCCATTAAAACTCCACTCATGTTATTTTCGAACCGCAGAAATGCGGCCCCGTCATCATCCACCGGACGCCCATCCACAAACGTATGAAGATCAGCGCACACTTGCTGCACTCTCAACCCGGTAATATATTCGGCCAAGTGCCAGGCATGTGTTCCGATATCACCGATACATCCCGCTTTACCCGTGCGTTTTGGGTCGGTACGCCATCCGGCATTATTTCCACCCTGCAATTCTATCCGGTCGGAAAGCCATCCTTGCGTATATTCCACATAAACCCTCCTTAACTTGCCGAGTTCTCCTTTTGCAATTCTTGCCTTAGCTTCTTTTACAGCAGGATACCCCGAATAGACATGCGTAAGCGCGAGTATTAATCCGGTCTCTTCGATTTTATTTTTCAAAAGTTTAGCTTCATCCAACGAAAAAGTCATCGGTTTATCCAATACCACATGGAAGCCTCTTTCCAAAGCCATCATTGCCGGCTCGAAATGCCACTTGTTGGGAGTAACGATGGTTACAAAATCCATTCGTTCTTCCTCGGGCAACGACATTTCATGTTCGAACATTTGCTGATAGGTATCATATATTCTATCATCCGGTAAGAAATAAGACTGCCCGGAACTTCTCGATATCTCCGGATCTACGCTAAAGCAACCGCAAGTCAGCTCAATTAAATTGTCCATGACTGCCGCCCTACGGTGAATTGCCCCGATAAAGGCGTCGTTTCCGCCGCCAACCATTCCCATTTTTAGTTTTCTTGTTTGCATTGTCTTTTTTTATTTATAATGTGATGAATCATCCTTATCCCTTCTATTATTTAGTTTTCATTCATCCTCATGCCTTGCAATAAACGTTTATCTAGACGGATATTATCGAACGAAATGGCAAAAACGGGAGGAGTATAAGGTGATATACGACCCGCTTGACCGGCCTTCCCCGGTTCGAGAATCCAAAGATCGATGATTGAATATATATTTCCTGTCTTAGGAATGTCCAAGACTCCATCATCACGCCCATCTCCACGTGGATTGAATCCCCAAGGATTGCGCATAGCAAATATAAAATCTGCATTTTTTGAATGCATTAACGTATAACCATGCAATGTCACAGTTTCAGTATTTCCAATTTTCTGAACTTCTTTAAATCCACCTGTAATAAATTTACCTTTTCTCAAAGAGGTTTTTACAACACGAAAAAGCTCTTCTGTTGATAAATGATGATTTGGAGTAAAACCAAAACAAGTTCCATCACCGGTAAAAAGAGGAATTACACGATCACTAACAATCCCCTCTATATTCGGATTTACTTGATAAATGACATTATACTTCATGATTGCCTTTTCCAGTATTGTGGACCAGGCAGCTTTATTGTTTTTACCGGATACGGCGGCTATGTTTCCCGATTTATCTGCAAGGAACTTAGAAGAAATGCTCACTTCTACCGGATTACCTTGAGGATCGTACATAGATATAGTATACGTTCCATCTCTATTATCTCTAATGATCTTTTTTATAAAATCAGGATGGACATAAGCCATGGAAGCTATTGCCGCAATACCTCCGCAGTCGCCGATATTATGCTGATTTATGTCCGCAGGGCTCGGCTCGCCGTACGGATAAAGATCGACATCGAAAACTTTCCAGATTAAATCTTTCAAATTCGGGGGATTAGGGGGTTCATTTTCAGAATTTTTCAACCACACTCGATCACTCTCTGTAGTAACATGTCTATTTTCAAAAAAAGAACCCATAGGCGTAATATCCGAATGGCCATTACTAGCCTCCTCCGAACGAGCAATCAAATCATCAATATCTCCAGTCTTTTTCAGTTTCCACTCGGCTATTTGGATTAAACCCGCTTTATCTTGTGCAAAAACCTCTAATTTATAATACAGGTAAGAAGTGCTATTATAAAGGAAAAATTCTTTTTCCTCTTTAGTACTGGAAAATTTTTGATTGTATCGAGAGTCTAAGACTTTCCATTCAATACTATCCGTTGATGCAGATAATACCCATGACTTCGGACCTTTTTGTGGTGAATCCCCTGCAGATGTTATAGAATAACTCTCCACTTCACTCTGAGAATCTCCTTTCCAAACCAACCAAATCTTATCATGAGGAGTTATGAATTTCGTATCAGGGTTATTATCCAAAGCCACTCGAATATCATTATCGGGGGGAGAATCCGAATATTGAGACGTAATAATTCCGCCGGTGGGCATATTGATATTATCCGAAGCAATCTTTGCATAAAACGGCTTACTATCAGTAACAGGTATTTCACTCTCTTTCATTTTCCACTCTGCCAATTGGAGCGAAGAAACTCCATTATTCGCAGACATTTCCAGCTTATAAAAAAAGTAAGAGGAAGCATTTTTAAGGGAATATTCTTTTTCTTCTCCTCTATCCGCAAATTTTTGATTCGACTGTGAGTCCAGAATAGTCCATTTAATACTATCATTAGAAGCAGACAAAACCCATGCTGCGGGATCTTTATCCGGCGCATCGTTTGCAGATATGATAGAATATCGAAGGACTTTGCTTGGAGAATCTCCTTTCCAAATAAGCCAAACCTTTTTATTCGGAGTGACAAATTTCGTAGTGAGATTATTATCCGCGACTTTACCGACATCATTTCCAATAGGGGAATCGGAATATTGAGAAATAACAGTCCCCCCGGTAGGCATATTTGAATTGCCGGAATTTATCTTTACCGAAAAGGCGGTGTTTCCGGGAATTGGCGTTATCGGTTCTTCCTTGCTACAAGAAAATATTGAAACAAAGAAAACACTCCAAATAATATAATAAGATTTTATTTTCATTTTATTATCTTTTAATTGACTTTTAATTGACTAATAATTGACTAATAAGTCGCAGGTTATTCCCTATTATAGTATAGGCCACTGTATATATTATTAATGGCTTGGATTTTGTTGAAACTATACTTTTAATTTACAGAAAGTAATGTAAGGGCAGGAGAAAATTCCTACCCTTACTGAAATTTTATCTATAAAATGAATTGGTCATGCCATCTTACTATCAATCACAAATCATAAATCTCATAAATCTTAAACTCCGCCATATTAAAGAAAGTAGGAGCTACCTTGTCATTTGTCTTGTTAACCGTAAAACGGAAATATTCAAATGCCACGGGGGTAAAATAATCTTTCGATTGATATTGCGAAGCTCCACCGGTCGGCAATCCACTTGTGATATTATCTAAACTTGTCCAAGTCGTACCATCCGCACTTACCGTGATTGCAACTTCCACTGGCTTTCCATTATTATTATTCCTGTTTTGATACCAAAATTTACAACCAGTGATGGGTTTTACCAATTTTATTTGGAAGTAATGCGCTTCGTTGACACTAAAAGACCACGCCGAGTGAAAATATGTTCCGGCTTCACCGTCGATCAAATTTTTAATGTCTCCCTCTTTCGTTTCCTGCGCATTCGTTGATAGCATTTCAGGAGTCAATAAGATATCTCTGAATGCAAATTTAGCTTTTTGTGCAATCACAAATGAGGCAACACGTTCATAATCTTGAGACGATTGAAGTATAACTTTACCATATCGTGGATTTGAACTAATATTTTGCTCTGTTTTAAAAGTTACTATTTTTTCCATCTCGCTCTCAGAGGGTTCAACAGAAACCACTTGCAACCAATGAACCGTATCAGGGATTAAAATATGGTCCAAATCCAAATCTGTACTCACTCTTACACTAAGAGATTCGTCCAAAGCCGTTATTTGTTTCACCACCCCTTGTTGCTTGCCTTCCACTAAAAGAATGGATTCTTTTCCTCTTTGGGTTACCCCAATATCGTAAGATTGGTGTCCATAAGCTACGGTTATACGAGCCACACGATTGATGTAACTATCATTCACACCGGCAGAAACAGTTACTTTAGCTGCATGTTTTTCCACCTGGCACCACTCGGCATTCGATCTCGCGCTCCATTTTTCGGGAGTTAAATTGGTTTCCACCTTGATATCTTTACTTCCTCCTTCAATAGTAAAATTGATGATACCCTGACTTTTATAAGGAACTTCCAATTTTTCCACATTAAATTTGGTTTCATAATCAGGAGCACAAGAAGTGAGTCCTATTCCGGAGCATGCTATTACAATAAGACCCATCAAAAATACATTTATTTTCATATTTGTTGTCATATTCCAAATCTTAAATCGATTTATAATAATTCGGCTCTGGGACTAAATTCCATACGCAATATCGCCTGGACTTCCTTATAAGGGTCTGTTTTTTCTAACCGATATTTATAATGAAGCCTGAATTCCTTGTAATAAGTTTTGCGTCCGTCGGGAGTAGAAATAATATTGATTAAGTAGGTATTATTATAAACTTCAAACGGCGTCATTTGTACCACATCGAGAGTTTTGTAAGGTTCAATCGTCACAAATCTCGCCAATGGATTCTGAGGCGTTTTATCCCCTATTGTAACCATAATGCTTCTTTTGTTGATTTTATCCAATCCCGTTTTATACTCGTCAAAAGTTTCATCTCCTGCCAGCATCCTAACGGAATTCTCGTTAAGAGGAAATACCTGATTCGCATTGGTTGGTCGCTTTACCATGGGAGAGTTTAAATCCAACGTTAGTACAGAAGAAGAAGTGTAATTATAAAAAGTATTTTGTTGAGTTGTCGCGAATTCATTTTCAAAAAACAATCGCAATAACACTTCTTGTTTCTTCGGATTAACAAAAGGAGTTTTTTCCGGATCTATTTTATAATCCAGTACATAAATGGAATCCGGAGAAAGCTTATCCAGATTTTGCAAATAAACAGGAAACTTCACTTGACTTTGTCCGGCCGGAATTTGCATATCCATATTTGGAATCACAAAACATTCTTCCGGAAGTTTCCGGGCATATCGATCTTTCTCAATATCGAAGTTCGATTTGTTATATGCGTGAAATAACGAATCCGATTCCATAATTCCTACATTATAAGCTTCATCGGAAGGAATAGAACCGCTCAAACTCGCCATGATAAAAATTGTATCTCCACTGCTCTTCAAGTTAGCCACTTGCCGGTCGTAAACCAACTCGGAATTACTGAGTAAATTAATTTCCTTTTTGTATTGTTCCTGATCGAAATCGTAAGAACTACAAAAAGTGAATAGGATTCCCAGCATCATTAAAAAGACTGTCTTTATTATTATTTTCATTTTAGAATCAATTTAGTAAAGAATTTATCGACTTAAAAGATTATCTATCCCACCCCGGATTTTGATCCATAGCAGGAACTTTTAATAATTCGTCATGAGGAATCGGCAAAAACACCATTTTAGGGCGGGCAAGACGATCACGAATGTTTTGGGTATTAATCGTTACAATTTCCCAAAAACCTTCGTTGCTATTTTCATTTCCTCTGTCTTTTTCTACATTTAACCCTTGCCAATTAGAAGAATTAGCATCTTGATCCAAATAAATGCCCCAACGGCGCGTATCGAAATAACGGTATCCTTCATTGAATAATTCTATTTGGCGTTCATTTACAATTAATTTCTGAGATTCTTCTTTACTTGCAAATTGAGACGACGACACACCCGGTAAGCCTGCTCTATACCGTATCATATTGAAATACTTTTGCATTTCAGACACATCTCGTGAAACTGTCGTTTGAGTGATGCCGCCTTCAGAATCCTCGGTTTCTACCACAATCTCTCCTTCCACATTATTCAAGGCTTCTACATATTCCAATAAGACCTCGGCATAACGAATAATCGGAAATGGCTTCGGTTCCGTTACAAATGCCGATTTAACATTTCCCTTTCCGTTAGCCCAAGAATCATCGGGATGGATATATTTAACAGGGACATAACCGCTAACACAATAGTCATTAATATTATTTCCAGCACCTTTGACGCCAGATTTATCATCGTGGGAGAACCAGAACTGTTGATTATAATATCCTCCATCTTGAGAAGCGGAATTCATCGGCCAGAAACTTCCGGGAAAGCCGATAGATGCATAAAAACGCGCCTCTCGGTTATGATACATCTTCGGAACATTATTCAGGAGCGTATAGGAACCTAATTTCAGATTTTCTCCGATAGTATTACTTAAGTCGGAATCATAAGGATATTTATCGGACGCATTATGAATAGTACGCCCATCCGCCATTAAAAAGCAATCCACTACTCGTTGGGGAACGGACATACCTCCCCAACCACCAAAATAAACGGGAAATGAATGCCGTGTATAATTTTGGACACTTGCGGATGACATTGCCCAGATAAATTCCTTATTTGTTTGAATGATTCCTTCTCCATTAAACATATCGGTAAATGAGCGATACGGATCAATGCCTCCAGCGCCATTGGGAAATGGGGCCATCGGGACATTATCGGCCAAAGGATATGGATTTTTCGAATCGGCTTCTACCGTATGCAATTCATAAATATCCATGTCGATAACCGCTTTCGCGGCAACAGCCGCAACCGCCCATCGATTAGGGTCGTACACCTGAGTCACATAATACTTTCCGTCACTTTTACGTGTCCATGTACCGAAGCATTGCCGTGCAGCATCTTCACCATTAAATAAGGGAGACGCATGAAATAAACGTAAACGGGCAATCAATGCTAACGCTGCTCCTTTTGTGGGACGATCGGAATAGCTGATGGATTGTTGTTGGGAAGTCGGTAGCACTTGTGCCGCCAAATTGAATTCATTACAAATATATTCAATGGATTCATCGTAGGTCGCTCGTTCCCTATCATAAAAAGCCGCCGATTCGGAAGATGGTAATATATCATCCCCAATAATCAGGCAAGGCCCCCAATTCATCAATAAATGATAATAGGCATAACCACGCAAAAAATGCGCATATCCCTTATAGAGTTGTCTGTCTCTGGTGGACATATCTTCTACTTGATCCACATTCGCCAACATTTTATTGCAGCGGTTTATAATACGATACATCCGATACCAGATATTGAAATCTTGCAAGTTTCTTTCATTGATTTCACCTACGGTAAATAATACTCCGGGAAACTCTCCCGTTCTCCAACGAGTGGTCATTTCATCGGAAGCTAATTCTCCAGGATTCCAGGAGTCACCCCAGATTGCACCGGGGTCGGGAAAATCTTTGGGTGTGTTCCATAAATATCCTTCCGCATTTTTCTGGCTATGGAAGATAGAATCAGCCTGAAATGTATCTTCGAAATAAGTATCTACATCTAAAAAGTTACAAGAAGTAAACAATATATTTACGAATCCTGCAAAAATGAATATCGTGATTAATAAATGCTTCATATATTCTATATCTATTTAAAAATTAAGGTACACTTGAAAAGTATAAGATGTCGGTATCGGATAAACACCTCCATTGTAAGTAGCTTGTTCCGGATCAAAGAATTTCACGTGATCAAGCGTAAACAAATTATTAGCTACAAACTCCAAATCGATAGATGATAATCCCAACATATTGAACCATTTTGTATTCTTTATTTTATATCTTACGCTCAATTCTTGAAATCTGAGATAAGCTCCATTTCTTTTCCAAAAAGTGGATAATTGGGAATTATTATTGTTGTTTCCATAGGAAAGCCGGGGAAATTCAGCATTGGAGTTTTCCGTTGCTGTCGTACCGGAATACCAAGCAGGCGTCCAACGATTTGCAGGATTATTTGCTAATTTGATTACATTTCCCAATTCACCATTGTAGAATGGTATCCAACCGGGAGCATTTAACCCGAAATTATTGATATTCATTCCTGCCCGATAATATTCAACTTTAGCAGCGCCTTTGAATAATACGCCGACGGTTAAATTTTTCCAACGGAAGTCAAATCCGGCGCCATACATCACACGAGGTACCTGATTTCCGTAAGACAGAGGTACTTTATCATCATCGTTTATACGTCCGTCTCCATTCACATCACGATATTTGATATCTCCCGGACGGACTATTCCGAAAGTGCTTTGATCGGGGCTGGTTTCGATTTCTTCTTTATCTTTAAAAAGTCCTTCAGAAATGTATCCCCGGATAATGCCGACCGGTTTTCCCGACCAACTTAAATAATCGTAAGGCAATTTATTTTCCTCGTAATAATCGAGCATATTTTCGGAAAAAGTATAATTGCCTCGAACTGTGACATCAACGTCTTTGTCAATTTCGAACAAATACGATATATTTCCATCGGAGCCATAACTATGCATACGCCCGACATTGGAGTATGGCAGAGTCACCAAACCTAAATAATCTGGTAATGTAACCCTTCTCAAGAAAATATTGTCGCGTTGATCACGAAAAACATCCACTGTGATCGAAAATTTGTCTTTAAATAATTTTGCATCGATCCCGAGATTGGCTTTCTTCGCCACTTCCCATTTCAGATTATCTGCGCCTATTTGGTTTTCGGTAATTCCGTTTCCCCGGTATCCCCAGTAAACCCCAGCATAATTATTGATTAATGTCAAATAGGGGAACCGAACATCTCCACTAATTTGATCATTACCTGCCAACCCGTAAGAACCACGAATTTTAAGGAAACTCAACCACGGGAGTTTATCATTAACCCACGTATAGGCAGTAGGTACCCATCCCGCCGCAAGAGAAGGGAAAAAGCCATATCGGTCTCCTTTTTTAAATTGAGAAGAACCGGTATATCCAAAATTGGCATCAATAAAATAACAATTATCATAGCCATAGGAAAGTCGTCCGGAGAGATTCTGACGACGTGCAGGAATGGCATTAATTCCTAAATTGTCATACGTCCATCTCGTATCTTGAATATCCTCCATATAATAATACAAAAGGGCGCCTAAATCGTGTTTATCAAAAGACCGATTCCAATCCGCTTTCGCTTCCATATAATATTTGCGCCACAGATTATTCCATCTATTATAATTAACCGTCTGTTCCTGAATGCGCAAGGATTTAATTAAGTTTCCTTGAGAATCTCGACCGGTAGCACGATACATATTCGGCCACATTCGACGCGCTTCGGTAAAATAGGTTTCATAATCAGCCATCACTTGCGCCGAAAGTGTCAACCCTTCAAAAAAGCCTCTAACATGCTGTGTCAACCTTAACGTGATCATATTCCGGGAATCATTATTTTTAGTATAACCGGTATAATTCAAATGGGTATAGGGAGATGAAAGATCATAGGTACCATAAGTCGGAAGGGTGCCGTCGGAATATTCTACCGGAAACATAACCGGTGTCAGTTGGCGGACAGCCGACCAAAGCGTATTGGTATTTTCTTGTCCTGGAAGGGTATAAGTAATAATATTTCCATCGACACCGAAATATAAATTTGTTTGAGGAGTCAGATCCATATCGATATTGGCTCGATAAGTCAATTTATTATACGACACGGATCTTTTGAATTTAGATTCCTGCTGCTTATAAGCGGCAAACTCCTGTTGTCCGCCGACGGATACGAAATACCGGGCTATTTTTCCTCCGCCCCGCGCATTCACATAATATCGGTGTTGTAGGGATGTCTTTTTTATAATTTCATCCAACCAATTCACATTCGGATAAAGGTCGGGATCCAACCCCGACTTAATCACATCCAGCTCAAGTGCGGTATACAAATCGGGATCACCGGACATAGCCCGGGCTTCATTCGCCAACTTTGCATAATCATACGCTTCCAGATATTCGGGTAATCTTTTCAGTTGATTGATTTGAAGGGTTCCCCGCCCGGTAATCTGAAGTTTCCCCTCCTGCCCGCGTTTGGTAGTGACAATGACCACTCCATTTGCTCCACGCACTCCGTAAACGGCGGTTGCAGCAGCATCTTTCAGAATAGAGAATGATTGGATATCATCCGGATCGATATCGGAAAGATTACCTTCCATCCCGTCAATCAACACCAAAGCGCCGGAATTCGCTCCAAAAGTACTTATACCACGAATCCAAAAATTAGAAATATTCTTTCCCGGTTCACCGGAGATTTGTTGCGTCAGGATGCCGGCAACACGGCCTCCCAGCATATTGTTTATGGAAGTTGCCGGAGTTTTCAATTCATCCACATCTACCGTTGTAATAGCTCCTACGATAGATACTTTCTTTTGTGAAGATAAACCGGTAACCACCACCTCTTCGAGTTCTTCCGTGTCTTCTTTCAGAATGATCTTCACGTCTTTTTCACTTTTTGAAAAAGCCTTTTCAACTGGTTTCATCCCTATCATTTTGAAAACAATTATTTCATCTGGAGCCGTTCGTATTTCAAATCGCCCGTCGATATCAGAAGCGACACCTTCGCCGGGCCATTTTTTAAGATAGATACCCACCCCTACGAGAGGTTCATTATTTTCGTCGGTCACAATACCGGAAACGGTCAAATTCCGTTGGGTAATAGTCTGTCCATGAATTGAAACGGAAAAAGCACCTATCATTATTGCAAATAACCAAATTATTTTCTTCATATTTGTTATTAAGTTTATTCAATTGAAAGTTTACGGATTACTTTATTATTCGAATCGGCTACATATACGATAGAACCGTCACTATTAACCGCAACACCTCCCGGCATGTCGAATTTGGCTATTTCCGGGCCCCCGTCTTTAAAACCGGGATTACCCGGTAGGCCAATAGCCGTATTGACCGTTGCTTTGTCTACCGGCACTGTCGTATCAATCACACGAATGCAATGATTTCCAGTATCGGCGATATACAATTTTCCATCCGCTGTAAAACAAATTTGCTTAGGGGAATGAAATTTTGCATTCTGCAATAATCCGTCTTCCCAACCCATCCCATTGGTCGGGCCTTCCGTAATAGCCTTCCCGGCGTAAAATTCTCCTTTATAGGTCGCTTTATCCACATTGTCCAGTTTGGAAATATCAATTCTGCTTATTAAATTATAATCTTCTTGGCAGATATATAACATATTAGGATCTATCGGAGAAAAGATACAAAAGCAGTTACTGCCATTCTCTCCCCTGCCATTTGGGATATCGGGAACAACCCTATCAAGCAACACTTCTACCGTACGAAGACTTGGATTAAAACGTACCAATTGTCCTTTCCACATCACAGAATAAATCATATCATCAACATCATTTACCACAAATGAATATTTCCAATTGCCTTCGATAATGTTTTTCGTTTTCTCATCGGTAATTAAAGAACGGCGGCGGGGCGCATAGCTTAAGCTTTTGTACATCGAATAGAAATATAATCCCTCATCTTCAGGCACGAATACCGCTTCTCCCCCTTTTTCTCCGGAAAAAGTAGGCGCATTTGCACCACTCGACGTACCATATTTCATTACAATAACGGATTGGCTTTTTGTATCCGCCATGACAATATTTCCTGAAACGCCATCTCCTTTGTCGTTTTTAGTTCCTTGCCGAAGCCATACATCCGGTAGGATTCTAAAGTATCTATCCGCAATAAAAATATTATCTTCATCATCCAAGGCGATAAAAGCCGGAGTTGATAGCGTCGCAGTTGTAAAATCTCCACCTAAAGTCCGGACATTGGTATTATCCGGTTCCGGCCTGCCCACGACTGTGGTTACGGTGGTCTGAGTTTTATAAAAGAAATGATCATCGGCTTGAGATGAAAGGACATTACCGTCATTTAATGACCGTTCCACAATAATGTTCATTTTCCTCATGAAAGTTAGTTTGGGAACAAATGCGTAAATCTTCGATCCATTGGAACTAACCAAGCCTGCTCGATGCTTTACGCCCAGCGTATCTTCAAAATAGACTCTCATTCCCGTCGTATCCGATCCGAAATTATTTCCTTCAATGATAATGGGCATCGCAATCCCACCCGAGTCGGGATAAAAACTCGTTACTTCAATCGGCTTTGAAGGATCAAAGCTACCTTCTCCATTGGATTTACCATCATCACAGGATAATAATGACAACTGCAACAAAGAAGTCAGAAACACACTAAAAACAATGATTTTTTTCATTTTTTTCTTGGTTTATAATTAAAAATTAATTGATATAAGATTTGATATGAATATTCTTTTTATTTTCCCTGAATAGTCCTATAAATCCAATGAGTATGAGTACCGCCATACCAAACGGTACCATCCAAATAGAGACCCAGTTATAATTACCTTCAA